>OJLY01000045.1_pt1 | contig 110331 bp, 106 predicted proteins | sample 1597031 | NCBI WGS metagenome assembly OJLY01 (sample SAMEA3904673, study PRJEB24821) | metagenome | biome: Builtin; feature: hospital; material: surface | place: USA | collected 2013-06-03
TTTCACACTTGCGTGCGTACTCCCCAGGCGGAGTGTTTAATGCGTTAGCTGCGGCACCCAGATTTACTCCAGACACCTAACACTCATCGTTTACGGCGTGGACTACCAGGGTATCTAATCCTGTTTGCTACCCACGCTTTCGTACCTCAGCGTCAGTTTATGGCCAGAAAGTCGCCTTCGCCACCGGTATTCCTCCTAATATCTGCGCATTTCACCGCTACACTAGGAATTCCACTTTCCCTTCCATACCTCAAGATGAGCAGTTTTAAAAGCTTACTATAGTTGAGCTATAGGATTTCACTTCTAACTTGCTTACCCGCCTACGTACCCTTTACGCCCAATGATTCCGGACAACGCTCGGACCTTACGTATTACCGCGGCTGCTGGCACGTAATTAGCCGGTCCTTATTCGTATGGTACTGTCATTTTCTTCCCATACAAAAGATTTTTACAACCCGAAGGCCTTCTAAATCACGCGGCGTCGCTGCATCAGGGTTTCCCCCATTGTGCAAAATTCCCCACTGCTGCCTCCCGTAGGAGTCTGGGCCGTGTCTCAGTCCCAATGTGGCCGTACACTCTCTCAAGCCGGCTACTGATCGTTGCCTTGGTAGGCTTTTACCCCACCAACTAGCTAATCAGACGCGAGTCCATCTTACACCGATAAATCTTTGATGATAATCTCATGCGAGACTATCATATCATAGGGTATTATTCGTCGTTTCCAACGGCTATCCCCTTGTGCAAGGCAGGTTACTCACGCGTTACTCACCCGTCCGCCACTAATCCACTTAAGGTCACTCCGAAGAGATCATTTAAGTTTCATCGTTCGACTTGCATGTGTTATGCACGCCGCCAGCGTTTATCCTGAGCCAGGATCAAACTCTCATAAATAGTTTGTTATGAGAATCTCTGATCAAGACTCTTTCATTTACATCTGACTTAATCAAATGCGTGATTTAAATTTTGTCCTTACCTCTTATTATATAAGGATAAGAATCATTGTTATATAAAGAAATTAACTAAAGGTTTTAGTTGTTTTCGTTTATATCTTATATAACTAAAAGTTATATAGATCGTTGATATTAATTTTTTTAAGGTTCATGTCATTCGCTTACCGCGTTGACTCTTATATAGTACCACGGTCATTTTCTTTTGTCAAGCTTTTTTTGAATTTTTTTATTTAATTCAGCTTTTCTCGCTTGCCATCTCCCGAATGACAATTAATATGATACACGCTTATTTTCTTTTTGTCAAATTTTTTATTAAAAAAATCGCCGATTTCTTTTAAACGGCGATTTTTACTTATTCTTCTTCAGGATTGTAGTTGACTATGGCTACCATCTTTCCATCTTTATCTTTTATTTTTCTTATTTTTTTGTCAAAGTCTAATCTTTTCATCCATATATTTTTATCGCATCCTAGACATTTTAGTTTTATGTCTGCTCCCATTCTTTGTATTTGCCATAAATTTTCTCCGCATGGATGACCTTTCTTTAGGCTTACTATGTCATCTACTTTATATTTCTTCATTTTCTTCATACTCCACTAGGGCACTTTTTATTTTTCTTTTTTCCATTTCGTATTTTATCATCTCGCGAGCTTGTCTTCCTATTTGCCATTGCTCACCATCTTTTACTGTTGCAGTAATTCTCACCTTATAAGAGAAGGCTTCTAGAGAATTTATCTCAAATATCTTAAATCTCTCTATAAATAAGCCCTTATTTTCTTCTTTGTCTAAGAGCTTCTTGCTGATATCGTCAACCATCTCTTTTATTTCATCTAAGGGTGTATCGTAGGATACTGAAAATGTTGTATCAGCAATCATTTCTCCTCTATTGAAGTTTTGGACGCTTGTTATTTGTGAGTTTGGTATTATATGAAGTGAGCCGTTAAAGTCCCTTACCTTGGTTACTCTAAAGTCTATATCTTCAACTTCTCCTTCGATACCTGCTACCTTAATCCATTCTCCAACTCTTATCTTATCGTCTACTATTATTAGGATTCCTTTTATGAAATCTTCGATGACAGTTTGGGCTCCTAAGGCTATCGCCACACCTCCAACTCCTGCTGTAGCTATGAGGGTTGAAGTATTTATCCCAAATACGTCCAGTATTAGGGTTATTGCTATAAATATTATCACTACTCTTACAACAGAGTATATGGCACTTGATATGGTGTTTACCTTGTTTTGATTAAGAGATGATTTTTGTACGGCTTTACCATCTAGCAACTTATTAATCAATCTTCTTAAGATATTTAATATAAGCTTACTAGCTATAAATATTATGGCTATGGCTACAAGAGTGAATATTATCTTGTTTTTCATCAAATCTCTTACGAATTGTGTATCTTCTATTTGATCAATCATTTATTATCCTTAATATCTCTTCCGTTAATTTTTCATGAAAATCACTAGCTAAATGTATGCCATCAATAAATCTCCCTTGGACCTTCCTTGCATCTATCATATAAGTATCCTTCCTATGTGATAAATCTTCTTTGAAAATCTCATAGAGTAAGTCTATTTTATCGTTGGTCATTTTGTAGGCTGGAAATATGCTTTCCTCTTCTACATAACTAGGGATTATCAGAACTTTTTTTGAAACATTCGACATATCTAGTATACTTTTTAGATTTTTATAGGCAAACTCTGCAGATATTCCATTCAAAAAGTCATTAGTCCCACCAAACACCACTAATATATCATCATCTTCTTCCGCCTTAAATCTTTTGTACCTTGCTAACATTTCCTCAGTTGTTGATCCATTAACACCTAGGTTTCTAACTAGAAAGCCCGCCTTCTCGAGAAAGCGGGTATAGTTTTTATCTTCTACAAGATAGCCTTGTGTGAATGAATCGCCTAAGCATATTATCTTTGTCATATCTTCTTTAAGGCAAGACCTGTTCTTGATGGGATGTAGATTTTGATGCCGTCATAGTCAGTTCCAGAAAGCTTTTCTGTCTGATAGGTAAAGTCGTGACTTATCCTGTCAAACCCTCCAAATCTTCCTTCGTCTGTATCCATAAAAACCTTAAATTCTCCTATATCGTGGATTGGCAATTGGAAGGATTCGTAGGAGTTTTCTGGGTGGAAGTTAAAGATATATACTATATCCTTGTTTCTAAAGGCTATAATTTTTCTATCATTATCTATCCACAATCTGTATGTTTCGTTGGCTAGTTGATCATTTTCCTTAGAAAATTCTATCATAGCATTGTCGAAATTGTTTAGGAATTGATATTTTAAGTCTTTAGAATCAGCTAGAGACCATTGACGTCTAGCATAATGGTAGGAATATCCGTTTCCCTCTCGTGGAAAGTCGATCCATTCAGGATGGCCGAATTCGTTACCCATAAAGTTAAGATAAGCATCAGCTCCCATGGATATTGTAATCCATCTTATCATCTTGTGAAGAGCTATGGCCCTATCGATAATCATGTTATGGTCATCTTTTCTCATATTCCAATACATTTCTTGATCGGCTAGCCTAAATATTGTAGTCTTTGATCCTACTAGAGCCTGGTCGTGGCTTTCTACGTAGGATACTCTCTTTTCTTCTGGTCTGTGAGTTGATAGTTCATACCACATCTTAGATAGGTCCCAATCTTCGTCTCGTTTTTCTAGAGATTTCTCCCAGAAATCCGGCATGCCCATAGCAAGCCTATAGTCAAAGCCAATTCCACCATATTCTATTGGTAGACACATTCCTGGCATACCGCTCATATCTTCTGCTATTGTTATGGCATCTTTTTTGATTTCTCTTATGAGCTCATTAGCAAGCTGCAAGTAGTTTAGGGCTTCTATATCCGTGTTCATGGAGAAGTATTTGGAATATGAGTCGAAGGCTTCCCCTCTTCCGTGATCTTTGTAAATCATAGAAGTTACACCATCAAATCTAAATCCATCGAAATGGTATTCCTCTAGCCAATATTTTATATTTGATAGAAGAAAATGACAGACTCCAGGTTTCTTGTAGTCAAATAATTTGGAATCCCAATCAGGGTGATTTCCTTCATCCCCATCGTGGAAGAACTGGAAGCTTGTTCCATCAAATTCATTGATGCCTTCAGCTGTATTTTTTACAGAGTGGGAATGAACCAAGTCCATTATCACATTGATGCCTTCCTTGTGGCAGGCATTTATTAGTGATTTTAATTCGTCATTTTCTCCATACCAAGAGCTTGGAGCGAAGAAATTTGATACTTGATAGCCAAAAGACCCATAATAAGGGTGCTCTGCTATGGCCATAAGTTGGATTGTATTATATCCATCCTTTTTTATTCTAGGAAGGACATTTTTCTCAAATTCCTTGTAAGAAGAAACCTTGCCTTCTTCTCCAGCCATTCCTATATGGGCCTCATATATCAAAAGATCGTCTTTTTGGATTTTGAAGTCATCATCTTCCCATTTGAATTTCTTCCTAGGATTTTGGATAAGGGCTGCATAGTCAAGATCTTCGTTTCTCTCAACTCTAGTAGCATACAAAGGAACCCTATCTCTTATGGCTCCGTTTGCATCTACCAAAACCTTGATTCTTGATTTGTGAGGGAGAGTTCTGATTCCCTTTATCTCAATTTCCCAATCTTCGTTATTTATTTTTGTGAGAGGATGGGAGCGTCTGTCCCATCCATTAAAGTCACCTATAAGGTAGAGCCCATCTGCATTAGGAGCCCATTCCCTATATATCCAGCCAGTTTTTGTCTTGTGAAAGCCGTAATAGTTGTGTGCGTTGGCAAATTCAGTGAGTCTTTTTCTATCTCCTAAAAGTTTTTCTTTTTGCCTTTCGTAAGATTCCATCCTCAAATTAATATCATTTTCGTAATCTTTAAGCCAAGGATCTATATTTAATATTTCCCACTTTGCCATAACATACTCCTTACTTTCTTTTCTATAATTATTTTTCTAATACTTTTGCTGTTATTTCTTTTGGTACTTCTTCGTATCTTACAAATTCCATTGAGAATGAACCACGTGCTGATGTTTGGCTTCTAAGGTCAATTGCATAAGTTAGAACTTCTGCTAGTGGAGCTTCGGCAAGGATTACTTGACTTCCGTCTGCTTGTGGCTCCATACCGAGGATTCTTCCACGCCTCTTGTTCATATCACCCATCACATCACCCATGTTAGCATCTGGAACATTTATTTCGAGTTTCATTACAGGTTCTAGTAAAATAGGATCTGCTTCTTCTATACCCTTTTTAAAGGCAATTTTTGCAGCAGTTTTGAAGGCCTGTTCATTTGAATCTACAGGGTGGTAGGATCCATCATATAAAGTCGCCTTGATTCCAGTAACTTTATAGCCACCTAGTGGTCCTTCTGCTAGGGATTCTACTAGACCTTTTTCTACAGCAGGGAAGTAGTTTTTAGGAACTGCTCCACCGAATACTTCTTCGTCAAATACGAAATCTTCATCAACTGGTTCAAATCTTATAAATACATCTCCGTATTGTCCAGCACCACCGGATTGTTTCTTGTGTTTTCCTTGAACATCTGATTTGGACTTAATAGTTTCCCTATAAGGAATCTTATATTCTACGACTTCTGTATTTACTGAATAGTTATCTTTTAGTTTATCCATCAACACTTCTAGTTGTACATTACCAAGTCCTGATAGGATAGATTGGCTTGTCTCTTGATTTCTTTCTTCCTTGAAGGTTGGATCTTCTTCAGCAAGTTTTTGTAAGGCTTCTGAGATCTTATCTTCGTCATTTTTACTTAGGGCCTTGATAGCGAAGAATAAAACTGGTTGTGGATATTTGATTCTCTTATATTCTATTTTATTTTCCTTAGTAGCTAAGCTGTCACCAGTTGATGCAGAATCCACCTTAGAGAAGGCTCCTATATCTCCTGCTACTAGCTTATCTACCTTTATTTGTTCCTTACCTCTAAGGACAAAGAGATTTGCTACTTTCTCTTCCACGTCCTTACTTACATTATATATCTTGTCGTCTTTATTTATAGTTCCTGATAAGACTTTAAAGATAGAAATCTTACCTACAAATGGATCTGCTATTGTCTTAAATACTACAGCAGAGAAAGGTGCATCTTTACTTGCTTCGAATGCTTCATAGCCTTCTTTTACCCTATAGCCTATATTTGCTGCCTCATCGTCAATTGCTGGCATGTATTTTATTATGCAGTCAAGAAGTGAAGTTAGGCCAATTTGTTTTTCGCTAGAACCTGCTATAAGAGGAACTACATCTCCTTCGAGTATAGCCTTGGATAGACCCTTCATGAATTCTTCTTCTGAGAATTCTTCTCCCTCAAAGAATTTCTCCATGAGGCTATCGTCTGATTCTGCAACAGCTTCTATAACTTGGTTGTAGACTTCTTCAACCTCTGCCATTCTTATTTCAGGAATATCTACTTCCTTTTTCTCGTCATTTTCATAGGTGTAGGCTTTTTTCTCGATTACATCGATAATTCCTTCGAAGTCTTCTCCTTCACCTAACATCAAGGTTAGAGGGATAATCTTCTTGCCAAATTCTATATGAAGATCTGAAACAACCTTGTTGAAGTTGGCGTTTTCTTTGTCTAATTTATTTACGAAAATTATAGAAGGTAGGTTAATCTCTTGGGTGTATTTCCAATATTTTTCAGTTCCTACTTCTATACCATTTTCTCCATCTATAACAAAAAGTGCTGATTCTGCTGCTCTTAGAGCTTGCAAAACTTCACCTTCAAAATCAAAAAATCCAGGAGAATCTATAAAATTAATCTTGAAATCATCATATTCGATTGGAATGATTGAAGTTTGGAGGGAAATATTTCTCTTTTTCTCTTGTGTTTCATAATCCGAAACAGTTGTCCCTTCTTCAACCTTTCCCTTTTTATCGATCACACCAGTTTTAAATAATAGTGATTCTGTCAGAGAGGTCTTACCTGCTTTGGAGTGACCGACTAAAGCTAAATTTCTGATTTTTGATGTGTCATAATTTTTCATATTTACTCCTTTGTGAAAACATTTATTCTTTTGTATAATAAAATGCTCTTTTTTAAATTTATACTATAATTATATAGCAAAATGAAAAATTTATCCACTAATTAGAAAATGTTTTCACAAAGTCAATTAAAAAAGCCCCAAATCAGGGGCTTAAAAGATTATTTTCTTTTTAGATAATCTAGTACAGTCATAGACTTCCTTAGTTTATCGTCTGCTATATATTTATTTATAGCTCTTAGGGTTTTCTTGTTATCTCTGGTAGAGAAAATAAAATCTCCATTGCTTTTGGTATGAATGGCAAATCTCGTGATTTTCTTCTTAAAAATAACAGCTGCAGTCACAAGCCTAATTTCTTTCCGAGGTATTTGGATAAAATCTGCCTTGTTCCTGTCATTGTAATATTCAAAAGCCCTATCGCCAACCATGACCTTACCTTGGGAAGTAAGGCCGTTTAGGTTAGTGGCAGGGATAGTTAAATCGACTTTTGTATTTTGCGATTGAACCATTACATAATTCCAAAGAATCTAGCGATGATTCCTATTACGAATAGGGCAACTATTATAGCAATTGGAGATACATCTTTCTTTAGAAGTTTACAGATTCCTAGAGTTAGTAGGAGTGGTACAAGACCTGGTATTAAGCTATCCAAGTTATCTTGTAGGGTTGTTACTTTAACTGGGTCTAGGGCTGTTGCACCTATGTTGTGGTATTGGGTTAGGGCTTCTTTTATTCCTTCAGCTCCTGCTGGAAGAGATGCCCAATCGATATATGAGCCAGGTTGTTGAGTGATTTCTGATACATTTACTGCGAAGTTGATTGATACCCATCTTTGTACAAGGGCTCCTACTATAAACATACCGAGGATTGATGCCATAAGGGTAACTCTACCTAGAAGTCCTCCAGAAAGGTCTTTAGTTATTTCGTTACCTGCCTTATATCCCATCTCTTGAGTCTTCCACTCAAATATATATCTTATTAGATTCCAAAATACAAAGAATATTATTGGACCTAGTGGGTTTCCTGAAAGAGCTAGGGATGCTCCTAGAGCTCCTAGAATTGGTCTTAGGGTAAACCAGAAGACTGGATCTCCTACACCTGCAAGTGGTCCCATCATACCAACCTTAACACCGTTGATTGCCGCATCATCAATTGGAGTTCCATTTGCTCTTTCTTCTTCCATAGCAAGGGTTACTCCCATTACTGGGCTTGATACGTATGGGTGGGTGTTGTAGAACTCAAGGTGTCTTTTTAGCGCTAGTTTTTGATCTTCTTTGTCCTTATATAAAGCCTTGATAGCTGGAATCATTGAGAAGGCCCAACCACCATTTTGCATTCTCTCGTAGTTCCATGTTCCTTGGAGGAATTGGTGACGGTTGCAGACCTTTCTACGAACAGATTGATTTAGGACAATTCTTTCTTCATTATTGTTTATATTTTCAGTCATAATTGCTCCTTTTTAATAATCGTTTATGATATCGCCTAGAGGATCGCCTGATCCTTGTCCCCCACCTTGGTTACTTGTTGCAAGATTTTTAAGAGTCATATATACAATTGCAAGTACAACACCTATTACACCAAGACCGATTAGAGTGATTTGATCGATTGCAGCGAATACAAAACCTAGGGCAAAGAATGGCCAAGTTTCCTTTGTACTCATCATGTTGATAACCATGGCATAACCTACAGCTGCTACCATTCCACCACCAACTGCCATTCCTCCTGTTAGCCATTCTGGCATAGAGTTTAGGGCATCAGTTACTACCTTTGGTGGGATAAAGCAAAGCACTAGGGCTGGTATTGCAATTCTAAGTCCTTGCATACATACACCCATCCAGGAAATAACTTCAATCTTTCTAAAGTCAGCGTTTTCTGCTGCTGCATCCATTCCGTGAACCATTGGTATAGCAAGAGTTCTTGCTATCATTGTAAGGAAGAGTCCTGCTACAGAAAGTGGGATTGCAAGGGTAATAGCAGTATTAATCGCACTAGTTACATTCTCGCTTCCACCTTCTAGGGCAAGGACCATTATAATAGCACTAGCTACTGATGCGAGCGCCGCATCTGGGGCAACTGCTGCACCTACGTTTGCCCAACCTAGGGCTATTAATTGTAAAGAACCGCCCAAGATTATGCCTTCTTTTAGGTGACCTGTTACAAGACCTATTAGGGTACAAGCAACAAGTGGTTGGTGAAATTGGAATTGGTCTAAGATTCCTTCACATCCTGCAAGAAAAGCTACAAGGACGATCAAAATAACATTAAGTATATTCATAATTTCTCCTATTAATTAATATTTAATTCTCTTTTAGCTTTTTTCATCAAGTTGTCGAAATTTTCGTTCTTGTCTGCTGGAACTTTTCTGACATCGATCTTTATTCCGTATTCTAGGATTTTGTCAAAACATTTAACATCATCAGCATTCATCGAAACAGCGTTTGTAAGGTTGATATCTCCTTGTTTGTAAGCCATTGATCCTAGGTTAACCTTATCTAGCTTTCCACCTAGTTCTAGAAATTCTAGGACATCTTGTGGTTTTTCGAACAATAATAAAGCACGAGTTGCTCCAAAACGTGGATCATCCATAATCTCCTTCATCTTCCAAATAGGGATTACGTGAGCCTTAACTCCTGGAGGAGCTGCTTCCATTACCATGTTCTTTCTTAGCTCGTCTTTGCTTACGCTATCACTTACTACTATGATTCTGTCAGGATTTATTGACTTTGTCCAGCTTGTAGCGACTTGTCCGTGGAGAAGTCTTGTGTCAATTCTTGCAAGACCAATGTCGATCTTACCATCTCCAAGAACTGTTCCTTCTGGGATAGATCCCTTAGGGATATTATCTTCCTTAACTTCTGTTTTCGCTTCTTCTACTGGGTTAAGATCTTCCGGCTTAATCTTAACTCCTTCTTTGGCTGATCCTACTATAGCCTTAGCTATATCGTGAGATTTCTCTGCAGTAAATCTCTCGCTTAAGGCTTCTATAACCATAGGAAGGTTCATGCCAGCAACGATTGCCCATTTATCCTCATTTCCCTCAAATAAATTTGAGCTTTGGTTAAATGGTGTACCGCCCCAAAGGTCAACCAAGAAAAGAATCTCTTCAGTATCTAACTTTTCAATAGCTTTTTCGAGATTTGCTCTAAAATCATCGGGTCCCATTGAAGGTAGTAGGCATACTGATTCGAATTTTTCTTGCTCGCCAAAGATCATTTGAGCGGATTCTTTGATACCATCGGCAAAACCGCCGTGGCTTGCGAGTATTATTCCTACCATACGAACTCCTTTCTTTCTAATAATACATTCGTACTATATCTATATTATAACACTTTGCCACAGAATTTATAAATCATTTAATCATTTGGGAAATCTATAGCAGAAAACTTTCTTGCTTCTGTGAGAATCCAGGAAGTATCAATACTTATATGAGAAAGCTTCCTTGCTTTTTCCATATCCCTTTGGCTAATAATTTCTAGAAATTCTCTAAATTCATAGACCATCCTATGACAAGGCTCATTTAAGTTTACTTCTCTAAAAACATTTTTTCCAGATTCCTTAATCCTAAAGGATGAAAATGAATTTATGGCGTCAGTTATCTCTATAGTTCCCCTATCTGTCTGGATAGTATTAACAAGACTTGCATCAGAGTCCTTGCTGCCTATAGCAACAGCCTTAAAGTCCCCATAGTCTAGGTAAAGGATGCCTGATGTATCGATCCCCTTTTCCATATTAGGAAAATACTCGACAGCCTTTGGCCTTCCAAAAAGCATAGAAAGATAATCTACATTATAGAAATTGATGTCCATAAGGGCACCTCCATTCATCGACCTATCAAATACTGGAGCAATCTTCCCTTCTTTGAACTTATCGTATCTAGAAGAATATTGGGAATAGTTAAATGAGATTATTTTTATATCTCCTAACTTCTTAAGCTCATCTCTTACGGCTAGGGCATTAGGGATGAATCTATGGCTTGCCGCCTCAAGAACTATTAGGTCTTTGGCAAAGGCCCTAGCAAAGATATCCTCACTCTCTCTCAAATTTCCGCAAAAAGGCTTCTCGCATATAATATCCTTTCCCTTATCTATGGCTTTATCCATAGCTTCATAGTGGAGATTGTTTGGCAAAGCGACATAGATTGTGTCTATATCAGGATCAGCCAAAAGTTCGTCTATACCTATATAGTATTTTCCTATATTAAATTCCTCTACTAAAGCTTCTAACTTTCCCTCATTGCGGCCTGCTATAGCTACTAGATCTATATTTTCTACTTGTTCCAAAACCGGCAAAATTTCTTTTACAATCTTACCAGATCCTAGTATACCTAATTTCATTATCGCCTCATTTCTTGATTTGTTTTTAACTCTGAATCTTTAAAATCTTTTCCCAATAGGGACCTTTTTTCCATAAGTTTTATAAAATACCTTGAAGATATAAGGCTTATTATATAGATCAAAATAGAAACTCCCAGGGTTGGCCAAAAGGCTTGTTGGGTAAATTTTGAATCTGGCACAAAATTTATGACCACAAAATAGGAAGTCCATATTTGAAAGAAGCTATTTAAAGGCACTGTTAGGTAGATATCCCTATAGGACTTATAAGATCCTATAAGAATAAAGCTTAGGATGTCTGCTAAAAATGCACTAGCCCAAATTGCTATTACTCCAAAGATTGTAAATTTGAGTACGAAAAATCCAAATGCAAAGGAAACTAGGGAAATAATTCCCATTCTCTTTGTTCTGAGGATTAGGGCTGTAAAAATAAAACTATAAGCTGGTGCCATGGCCAAAAGTCTTCCTCCTGGTATAGGCAGGGCTCTGCCTACAAAGTATAAGATAGTACCTAAAATGACCATCAAGGCTACGGATATGGCCATAAGGGTTAACTCTTTGGTTTTGATTTTTTTCATCTTCCCTCCTTAATTAGTCTCTATAAGAACTTTACCCATTATCGATAATTTTTTATTGAAGTATAGTTAAAAAAACGGAGGAATTATGACTTACAATTTATTAAAGAAAGAATATTTTAAAAACTTAGGCCTAACAGTTTTTCTCTATGAACACGAAAAGACTAAGGCCAATATTATATATGTAAAAACAGATGACGAAAACAAGACTTTTGCCATAAGCTTTAAGACACCACCGACTGATTCTAAGGGTAAGGCTCATATAATGGAGCACTCTGTCCTTAATGGCTCAAAAAAATACAAGACCAAGGACCCCTTTATGGATATGGCTTCATCTAGTCTTCAGACTTTCCTAAATGCCATGACCTATCCTGACAAGACAGTATATCCTGTATCAAGCGAAAACGATAAGGACTTTTCTAACCTAGTCGATGTCTACCTAGATGCAGTCTTTAATCCCCTAGCCATAGAGAAAAAGGAAATCCTAGACCAAGAGGGCTGGCACTATGAAATGGAAGATGGGAAAATCATCGGCATATCTGGAGTTGTCTATAACGAGATGAAGGGAGCCCTATCTGATCCTGAAAGTCTAATCTACAACGATATAAATTCGCTTTTGTATAAGGATAGCCCTTACGAATATGAATCCGGAGGAAATCCCAGAGAAATTGGCGATTTGACCTATGATGAGTTTGTTGATTTTTACAAAAACCACTACCACCCATCCAACTGTCTAATTTATTTCTATGGAAATATGGACATAGACCCACTTCTTTCTCACTTAGACGAAGAATACCTAAGTAAGTATGACTACGAAGAATTTGATAATGAAATAGAAGTCAAAGAGAATTACTACCCTGAAATAATCGAAGGCGCTTATCCAGCAAGTAAAATCGAGGAGGACTCTGATTATCTTTCCTATGCTTTCCTCGCAAGTTCTGCCCTTGATAGCAAAGACTATCTGACCCTTTCTATCCTTGTAAATACCATATTTAATATGGACTCATCAAAGATTAGAAATGAAATTAATGAGAAACTTGCTCCAGAGTACTTCTACGCAAGGCCAGGCTATGGCAATAGGTCTTCTGTCCTAATCCAAGCCCAAAAAACTGACGGAAGTAAGGTCGATCAATTTGTAGAAATAATAGAAAAGGGCCTAGAAGAAGCAAGCAAGAATCTTTCTATAGAAAGTCTTAAGTCTGCCTTTTCTATCTTTGATTTTGCCCAAAGAGAAAGCCTAAATGATACTAGTCGCGGACTTTCCTATATACTTATGACAAATCTTGACGCAGATACCTTCTCTGTATATAGGCTGGTCGATACCCTAGATGAGCTAAGAAAGCTAATCGGGACTGGTTATTACGAGGAATTCATACAGAAATACTTCCTAAATAACAAGACCAAGCTCGTCCATATAGCAAGAGCCGACAAGGACTATAGGAAAAAGCAAGATGAGGAATTCAACGCGAAAATCGAAAAGTTAAACGAGGAGATGACTCCTATATCTCTTAAGAAAATCGAAGGTGACCTAGAAGCCCTTAAAGATTATCAAAATAGAGAAAACACACCAGAAGAGAAGGCTACAATACCAAGACTAGAGCTTCGAGATGTACCTACGACTCTTCCTAAAACCCCTAGAGAAGTTCATGAAGATAAGTTCAAATTCGTCTACCATGAACTTGAAACAAGTGGTCTGATCTATGCTAATCTTTACTTTAATATAGACCATCTAAGCTTAGATGAAATGCAAAATCTCCAACTAGTCGGAGAGCTCTTAGGATCAATTGATACAAAAAACATTTCCTACAAAGATATAGATGATGTCATCTGGCAATATCTAACAGGGCTAAACTTTACTATAGCAAGCATCAGGATAAATGACGACAAAATCGAAAATAACTTTAAAGTAACTTTCAAGACTACTAGGGAAAATATTCCAAGAGCTGTGGAAATAGTGAAGGATTTTCTTACAAATACAATCTTTGATGATCAAAAAAGAATCCTCGAGCTTCTAAGGATAAGAAAGTCAGTCTTTGAATCAGGTATGTATGATTCAGGCCATCTCATAGCTATAAATAGGAATAATTCCCATATAGATAAGCTATCCTATATCAAGGAGAAGCTTTCGGGAATCGACTACTATCTTTTCATAAAAGATGCTATCCAAAAAGCAAGCGAAGACTTTGATACTTTTAGAAGCGAGCTAGAAAATCTATATGGAAAAATCCTATCTACGGATCTGACCTTAAATATCACAGGAGATAGAAAGGATTTTGAAAGCTTGAAGGAAAATATATTAGAAGACTTTGCCTTCCTTGAGGAAAAATTTGACAAAAAACCACTAGCTTTCAAGAAAAATCCAATAAAAGAAGCAATCTTATCCGATGCAAGTGTAAATTATATTTCCAAATCACGAGACCTTAAGGATTTAGGTCTTTCCTATAAGGGTAGCTTATCTCTTGCAAGCTCAATAATATCAAACCCTTATCTCTACGAGTTAATTAGAGCCAAGGGAGGCGCTTATGGAGCAGGGATGATTATAGATAGGTCAGCACTTTTTTCAACTTACTCCTACAGAGACCCTAATATAGAAAAAACTCTAGCAAGCTATGATAAGATTTCTGAAATCGCAAGAAAGCTTGATATGGATGAGGGGGACTTCGCTAACCAACAAATTTCAACCATGGGTAAGTTTCTAAGACCAAAGTCTCCTTCCCAAAAGGCAGATAGTGACTTTGTTAATTACAAGAAGGAAAATCCTAAAGATGAAGAGGAAATCCTAAAAGAGATTAAAGAAGCAAACTTATCTGATATAAGAGCCTTGGCCGACGTTTTAGATAAGGCCCTCGCCTACAATAACATCCTAGTTTTCGGAAATAGAGGAAAAATCCTTGAGAAAAAAGACTTATTCGATAAGATAGTCGATCTAGCTGATTAAGATAATTAACTTATATTACAATATATTTAAATTTATTTTATAATATCTTGATTTGTAGTATGATGTAATTAAGAAAACAAAAGGAAGAATTATGTCAGATAAAAACAAAAAACACAAAAAATCTTTTTATGACTACGCAGAGGATATAGAAAGCTTCGACTTAGATGACATCCCTTTCGCAGAAATCGGCGCAAAGATCAAAAACTCTGTCAACGGAGCCATAAAGGCTTTCTCATCTTATAGTAAGAAAAATGTGCCAGCAACTAGAAACCCAAAAGTTTGTGAGCAAAAGCCACCTCAAGCAGGATTTAACATTTTAGCAAAAATAGCTTCAATAATTTCTGCCCTTTGCTTTTTTGCAATTACCATAGATTCCTTCACAGAAATGCACTATGGTGGCGGATTTACTATGTTATTTGCATCCCTTATATCCCTAGCCCTTACTATATCAGTTCCCTATGCCCTTTGGAAATTAGGAAATAGGTATAAAAGACTATCAAATAACTACGTCAGATTTCTAAGAGAGCTTGGAGATAATACAGTAATCTCCATAAGAGATCTAGCAAGTGGAGTTGCCCAAAGTGAGGAAGAAACTACAAAAGACCTCCTCTACATGATGAGGAAAAACTACTTCAAACAAGCAAGAATTGTAGAAGATGGGAAGATATTTATCCTAGATATTCCAACCTTCAAGCTCTATAAGGAAAAGCTCGATCAAATCCCTTCTTACAGGAAAAACCTCACTGACGATGTAGAAATGGACGGAGAAAACCTATCAGTAGAGGACCTAAATAAGGAAAGATCCCAAGAGATCATTGCCGAGTCAATCACATCTCTTGATAAGTTAAGCGAGAAAAGAGACGAGATAGAAAGTCCTAGCTTTAAAGAGTCTTTAGGAAAGCTAATAGAAAATTCTACAGACATCCTAAAAATCATAGAAAAATATCCAGATAAGGCAACAGGCCTCGGCAAGTTTTCAACCTATTACTTGCCAACAAGCCTTAAACTTGCCACTTCCTACAAAGAGTTTGAAATGGTAAATTCTAGGGATTCTAGGATATTAAAATCTATGGGAGAAATCGAAGAATCAATCAAAACCATAGCCGAAGCCTTCGACAAAATGAAAATCGACCTCCTAGACGATAGGGCCATGGACATAAAGACAGAAATCGACACAATTAACCTCTTGCTTAAACAAGAGGGACTAGCAGAAGATGATTGGAGTTAATATGAGTGATATAGAACTAAGACTAGACGGAGTATCAGAAGACGATAAGCTCGACACTATAAGTGATAAAGAAGTTGATCTAGTAGAAAATAAAATTACATTTTCTCCTGACGAAGAGAAGATGATCGATGAGTTTTCCAAAAAAATCGACCTAGAAGATACAAATATAATCCTCCAATATGGATCAGGTGCCCAAAAGAAGATATCGAACTTCTCAGAAAAGACCCTAGATACCGTAAAAAACAAGGACCTTGGAGAAATTGGCGGCCTCCTAGACAAATTGGTTGTCGATATAAAGTCAATGGATCAAGAAGAGACTTCTGGCCCTTTAGGATTTTTCAAAAAACAAGTAAATAAGATAGATGCCCTAAAATCTAAATATCAATCGGCGGAAAAAAATATAGGAGACATAAGTAAAATCCTAGAAAATCATCAAATAACATTGATGAAAGACATTTCCATGCTCGATCAGATGTATGAGCTAAACGAAGATTATTATAAGGAAATCTCAATGTATATAGAAGCAGGTAATAGAAAGCTTATGGCAACTTACAACGAGGATATACCTGCTCTTGAATCCAAGGCCCGTGAGTCTAATCTCCCTCTTGACGCCCAGAAAGTAAATGACCTAAAGGCTCAGGCCAACCGCTTCGAGAAAAAGCTCCATGATTTGGACCTTACAAGGATGGTCTCAATCCAAATGGCCCCACAAATCAGGATGGTCCAATCATCAAACTCAATTATGGCAGAAAAGATTCAAACAACCATAGTAAACACCATTCCACTCTGGAAGAACCAAATGGTCCTAGCCCTAGGCATGAATCACACCGACCAAGCCATAAGGACCCAAAAGAGAGTTACAGACTTAACCAATGATCTCTTAAGGAAAAATGCAGATACCCTAAAACAAAACACAATCGAGACTGCTAAGGCCACAGAACGTGGTATAATCGACCTAGATACAATTAAGCATACCAACGAGGCTTTGATTTCAACCATAGAAGAAGTTAGAAATATCCAAATCGAGGGTAAAAAGAATAGAGAGCTTGCCAAAGCTGAAATTAAAAGCTTAGAAGAAGAACTAAAAAGAAATCTTAACAAATAAGGAGAAAGAATGACTGAACAATTAGAATTTAAATTCGACTGCCAAATGTTAATAGCAGGCGAGAACCTAGATGAAGACGAAATATTTGACTATATAACAGAAAACCTAGAAGGAGACAGCCTCCTTGCTGTAGGAGATGAAGATCTAATAAAAATCCACTTCCACTCCAATAAACCTTGGGAAGTCTTGGAATACGCAGCAAGCCTTGGAGAAATCCACGACATAGTAGTAGAAAATATGCAAAGACAAGCCGAAGGCCTTCAAGGCTAGAATATTTTATTTAAAAATAGTCTATTAAAGGAAAAAATCCTCTAATAGACTATTTTTAGTCTAATAATTCTTTAAGTCTGCCAACAACTTTATAGTCAACTTTCTTCAATTCTTCTATATTTTTGACTCCGAGTAGGCACATTATTATTTTTATCTTGTATTGTAAATCCTTTAGGAAGTCCTCACAAGCTTCGTAGCCTCCATGAAGGAGGTATCTTAGGACTTCTCCGCTTATAGCAGCCATATCAGCTCCTATGATGATTGATTTTACGATGTCTGTCGCATTTCTTAGGCCACCTGATGCAATGATAAAAACATCTTCCGATACACTCCTTACATCTATGATGGACTTCGCTGTAGGGATTCCCCAATCGTAAAATTCAGAAAAGTCTGTTTCCACATCTCTTAGGTCTTCGATTTCTATGAAGTTAGTTCCGCCCTTTCCGGCTACATCAATGTATCCTACTCCCATATCTAGTAGCTTTTTGGCAACACTTTTAGAAATTCCTGATCCTGTCTCTTTTACTATTATAGGAGTATCAAGTTTTTCTACTAGATTTCTAATATTTTCACCAAGTCCCCTAAAGTCCCTATCTCCTTCTGGCATGACTAGCTCCTGGGCTATATTTAGGTGAACTTGCATAATGTCTGCATCTATCAAATCTTTGGCGAAGATAAAATCTTCAAGGCTTCTCTCAGATCCTAGATTTCCGATTTTTATTATATCCTTATCCTTAAGGAGTGTGAAGGAATCACGACTTTCCTCGTCCTTTATGGCGATAGCCTCACTACCTGAGGCCATGGGTATGCCTACTGCTTCACAGATTGAGGAAAGGTCTTCGTTGATATCACTTCCTGCTTCCCCTCCTCCTGTCATGGCGTTAACCATAAGGGGCATGGATATTCTTCTTCCTAGAAATTCTATTGAAGTATCAATCTCTTCCATATTCATATCAGAAAGAGCGTTGTGTTCAATATAGATATCTTCCAGCAAGGTATTTGTTATGATTTCACTTTTGAGATAATTTTCTATATGTTCATCTTTTCTTTGTCTTCTATCTTCCATTTCCCACCTATCATTCATCTTTATCACTAGTATCAGACTTTTCTACCTTTTCCTCAGTTTCCTTTGGGCTTTCTTCCTTTTCTTTAGGAGCTTCTTCAGGAAGAGCCTCTTCTACCTCTTCTTCTACATATTCTGGCTCATAATATTCGTACTCATAGCTAGGGGCTGGTTCATAGTAATGTGGTTCGGTATCTTCTATTATTTCTTGCCTAACAGGGGCCTCTACTTCTGCCTGTGGAACTGGATCTTCTTCGACTTGATTTTTTCTTCCATCTAGGATATTCCCATCCTCATCTATACCCGCCTTGGTCCTGTCCCAATTTTTAAGTTTAAAGTTTTGAAATTCCTTGTCTACCAATCTCCAAGTCTTCTCAAATTCTGGTAGATAGTAGCTAGTTCCTTCAATTGTTTGCTCTCTGCCTGGAACTGTAAAGGTTGAGACCTGATCTGATGAGAACTTGTCAATATTGTTGGTCAAGTCCATTAGAACTCCCATTGGAAGGTTGGTCTTTACATATTTTAGGTAGTTAGTTGCAAAGGTCGTTAGGTTGATTTTTTCTGACTTTGATACTATTTGATCTACCATGGCCTTCATAAATCCTTGTTGGGCCTCAACCCTTCCTATATCTCCGTTTTCATAAATTTTCCTAGTTCTGAGATACCATAGGGCGTGCTGGCCGTCGAAGTGATTCATCCCTTCTCTAATCTTAAGGCTTCCTACGTCTATCGAAACTCCCTTAGGAACATCGAAGTCTACCCCTCCTAGGGCATCTATTATATTTTCTACAGCCTTGTAGTTTACCTGGACGTAATAGTCGATATCAAGGCCCAAGAAATTTCTTAAGGTCTGGATAGTAAGCTCTATTCCACCAAAGGCGTGGGCGTGGTTTACCTTATCGAACTCTTGTCTAATCTTTACCCTAGAGTCTCTTGGGATAGATAGGATGTCGATTTTTCCTGTTTCAGTATTAGCCTTAACTAACATTATGGTATCTGTTCTTGTAAAATCGTCATTGTCATCATCGTCTGAATTCTTATCAACTCCTACAAGCAAAAAAAGGTGTTCGTGTTCATTACTTCCTATAGCATCATCATCAAAGGAGAAATCATCCCCATAGGTTTTCTTGAGTTCATTATTCTCCAGCTTATTAAGGATGGTATTAGATCCAAAATAAGCAATTATGGCGACAAAAACTATAGCCAAAAATTTTTTTATCCTCATTATAATTCCTTATCTAATTTTAGTAAAACTTTCCTACCTACTATTATATTCGAAATAAATGCTCCTACAAGATGAGGGCCTGATCTTAAATAAAAAAGGAGCCTAAGCTCCCTTATGAATTTAATATCTCATAAATTCAATATCTTCCCTTGTATTTTAGGGCTTCTGCCATGGATTTGATTGCTACCATGAAGGAAGCCTCCCTTAAATCGACATTTTCCTCTTCTGCCATATCGAAGATTCTTTCAAAGACCCTAAGCAGATCTCCTTCTTCCTTATCCTTAACCTTGTCATAGTCAAAATAATATCCAATTTGGTTTTGGATCCATTCGTAATGACTTACTAGGACTCCACCAGAGTTGGCCATGATATCTGGTATAAGGACAACTCCCTTATCTTCAAGGACTTGTGCTCCACCTGGAGTTGTTGGACCATTTGCCCCTTCTGATATGACCTTGGCCTTTATGGTCTTTGCGATTTTTTCTGTGATCACATTTTCTAGAGCACAAGGAAGGATTATATCTGTATCTAGGGCAAAGAATTCTTCGTTACTAATCTTTCTAGAATCAGCATAGTCTAGGACTGAAGATCCATCTTCTTTTAATTTTCTTAATTCCTCCACATCTAGGCCATCTTCATTAATAATGGCAGAAGAACCTGAAGGAGCCTTCCTATCACTTGCATTTACAGCAATTAGCCTTGCTCCAAAGTCAGTCATGTACTTAGCAGCAAAGTAGCCTACATTACCAAAGCCTTGGCAGATAAAAGTTTTTCCCTTAAGGCTTTCATTTTTTCTCTCATAGGCGTATTTTACAGCAAGGGCTACACCAAAACCTGTCGCCTGATCTCTTGCAAAAGATCCTCCGAGGGCAAGAGGCTTACCTGTAAAGGTCGCAATATCTTCCCTTCCCTCATTTAGGGCTATATATTCATCGATGAAATACCCCATAATCTTGGCGTTTGTATTTACATCAGGAGCTGGAATATCTATTCTACTTCCTAAATAATTATTAGTAGCACGGACAAAACCACGTGATAGGCTTTCGATTTCTCTTTCAGAAAGCTCTTTAGGATCTACAATGACACCACCCTTGCCACCTCCTAGGGGAAGGCCCAAAAGAGCGACCTTGATACTCATCATCATAGAAAGAGCCATCACTTCTTCTCTTGTAACATTTTTATCAAATCTTATCCCACCCTTGGATGGGCCTAGGGCAGAAGAATGGGCTGATCTAAAGGCCTTAAATACCTTGGTCTTGCCATCGTCCATTTTTACAGGAATTGCAACTTCTATAAGTCTTTCTGGCTCTTTTAATATTTCATAAACAGCAGAGTCTAACTTAAGCTTATCGCAAGCCTTCTTGTACCTATCTCTAGTAGCTTCTAATATATCTAATTTCTCACTCATATTAGCTCCTTAATTTGTTTTCTATTACTAATAATACATACAAATTTATTACTAGTCAATTTCTGAAAAGAAAAACTTCCAAGATGAAAATTTATCCTGGAAGCTTATTTACTCCTTAGCTCCTAGAAGCTGGTCTATAGTAGTAAGGCTAGCTCTGTAGGAGTTTGATATAATATCCGGAGTTGTTGGATTTTCTTCGTTGATTTTCCCTGCTGGATCATATCCTAGGGTGTTGGTGTAGGTGAAAACCAAGCCTGAATTAGGCATTACAGAGTTAATCACTCCAAGAGTTATCCCATCTCCCCCAGTCGTATTTCCTATAAGGGTTGCTGTATTTGAATATTTCATGAAGTTAGCAAATCCTTCTGCTGCCGAGAAGACATTTCCATCTACCAAAAGATACATAGACCCATCAAAGCCATAGTCCTTGTTAGAAGTGTCAGGATTTACTGTTATTATATCCTTCATGTAAAAGTCAAAGCGCTTAAGGTCTTCTTCGTTGTCGAGTTTAATAGCCGATATATCTACATTAGAAAGTCTTTCAACATTGTATCTATCGTCAGCAAACATGAGCTTGGCCTGGTTGGACTCTTTGAAAAAGAGCTTGTTTGTTACAGTTTTGGACCCAGTTATAAGCTTTGGAAGGAGGAAATTTTGCCAATATTCCATATTACCTCCAGCATTCCCCCTTATATCAATTGCAAGGGCCTTGTAGAGGTGTTTGTTTTTTAAGAATTCTTTTAGGACCTTGAGGTCTTCTGTATATTTCTCACTTCCTGCCATGGACTTTACCCTAAGGATTGCTATATCATCGCTTGCTTCTTCAAATTCTAGATTTACTGTAGTATCCTTATCAAAAATGGCAGATCTTCTAGAAAGACTAAGGGGGCTATCTACATCACTTTGGACCCCTTCTAGGCCGTACCTGTTTCTTACAACCTGCCTATTTAGATTTAAAAATTCATAATAAATCGAAGGTGACTTCCAATTTTTTGAAAAATAAAGGAGGGTCTTTTCTACATAGGCCTTATCGGCAATTCTTGTATGATTATTCCTTAAATCTCCACAAATCTCCTCCATGACCTTCATAAAGTCTTCGTCGTTTTCACAACCTTCTACCATCTTCTTGTATTTGTCATAATTATTTAGAAAGTCAATATTATGCTTTCTCTTCAAAACTCCAAAGAAGGGGTAGTTGTTTTGGATTTGATTGAAGAAATAATCAAAATCTTCTAACCTTTCTTCCTTGCTTAACTCCTTGGGTCTTTGGGCCTTTGGGACTTGAAGGGCTAGGGGCTCGTCTAGGTTTTTATACCACTTTAGGTATTCATCAACTGTAAAGTCAGTGATTTTGTCTGGGAAGAAACTCCCATCAGATAGGATAATTCCTGAGTTATCGTAATCTCTCATTGCCCTCTTGCTCTTCATAGAATCAAGCCTTCTGCCAACGCATGAAGTCATGAGAATTAATGATAGGAAGATAGTTACAAGCTTTAATCTCTTATTCATCTAGAAATCCTCCATTTAATACCAAATCTCTCTTGTAGAGATCGTAGAGGAGGGGAATATTTCCTATAGGATTTACCAGGGAATATATTATGATAAATACTATAATAAAGGATAATCTATTCTGCTCAAGTCTTCTGATAGAGGCTTGGCTATAGTTTTTGTTTTTGAGGTTGGCGAAGGAAAAGACTAGGGCAAAGACTCCGAAAACTATTTCAAAAATCTCCCTATAATAAATGCCGAAGGCAAGGACTCCTAAGCCTGCCAGAAAATACAGGAGGCTGCTTAGTTTTACTAGATTGTTGTATCTTTTTATGAGATTTCTTTCTCTCTTATTTCTCTTTCGCATATCATAATTCCAAATTCGGGTAGACTTTCATGAAATTATCGTCTACGACTCCGTTTTTATAATTTAAGAAACCAGCCATGGCAATCATTGCCGCATTATCTGTGCACAAAATTACAGATGGATGGTAGAATTTGATTTCTTCCTTATCACATTCTTCCTTAAGTCTTTCCTTAAGCCTAGAGTTTGCAGCAACTCCCCCGCTTACGGCAAGAGTCTTAAGGCCTGTTTCTTTAAGAAGCATCATGGACTTATCTACCAAGACATCGACAACAGCTTCTTGAAAGCTCGCTGCAAGGTCAGCCTTATTTACTTCTTCTCCCCTTTGTTCAAGCTTGTGGGCGTAGTTTAGGACTGCTGTCTTAAGACCTGAGAAGGAAAAATCATAAGATCCCTTATCTAACATCACCCTAGGAAAGTCTATAGCGTCCTTATTTCCTTCTTTGGCTAGCTTATCGATCTTTGGTCCTCCTGGATAGCCTAGTCCAATTTTTCTTGCAACCTTATCGAAGGATTCTCCTGCTGCATCATCTAAGGTTTTTCCTATGACTTCATAGTCAGTGTAGGAATTGACCTTACATAGGTAGGTATGACCTCCGGATACGACTAGACTTATGAAGGGAGGTTCTAGGTCCTTGTTTGACAAATAGTTGGCGCAAATATGCCCTTGCATGTGATTGGCACCAATCAAAGGAGTACCTGTAGCAAGAGATAGACCCTTAGCTGCAGAAATCCCAACCAAGAGCGACCCCATAAGTCCTGGTCCCTTGGTTACAGATATAAGATCTATGTCATCATAACTTAAATTAGTATCGGCTAAGGCCTTCTCTATTAGGGGATTTATAGCTTCGAGATGCTTTCTACTTGCAATCTCTGGCACAACTCCTCCGAAAAGTGCATGAATATCAATCTGTGATGATATCAAATTCACCAATACTTCTCTATCGTTTTTGAGAATCGCAACAGAACTATCGTCACAGCTTGTCTCAATTCCCATAGTATAAAAATCACTCATATAATTTCCTTTTCATATTGTAGGCATCTTCTCCCAATTTTTGATAATAGTTTTTCCTGATGCCATCTTTTTCAAAGCCAAACTTTTCATAAAGTCCTATAGCCTTAAAGTTTTTGACAGAAACTTCTAGCCAAATTTCCCTAGCTCCGCTCTCCTTACTTTTTTCTATAAGGTGGGATAAGAGTTCTTTACCAATACCACGCTTTCTGTAGTCTTCATCTACTGCTATGGTAAAGATTTCTACTAGGTCTAGGACCTTGCTCGCTATGTAAAAGCCCACTATCTGGCCATCTAGCTCATATACATAGTGGTTTAAGAACGAATTGGCAGTAAGCTCTTTTATAAGATTCTTCTTAGTCCAGGGTTCAAAGAATGAAGCATTTTCAATCTCGTAAACCCTATCAGCGTCCTTTATTTCCATCCTTCTTATCATTTTTGGCTAACTCTCTTTCTGCCTGACTGGCTCTAAGGTAGTTTGGAACAATCTCATAAAGCTCTTTTTTCGGAAAATCTTCCTCTATGGCAATCTTTACCAGAGACCTTCCTATAGAATTATTGAAATTTAAAGGAAGGCTTATAGCTTTATCAAACTTATCCTCATATTTTTCATTCAAAGTTCCGATAAGCTCAACATCACGTCCTAGGTCATTTACCCTACTTGCAAAGTCATCTATGGTGTATAAATCTTCCTTGATCACTTCATTAAAGTTTTCATCATATACTGCCGCATAGACTCTATTACCCCTGGCATCTATCATTGGAACCTTATATCTAGCTGATGATGAATTATTAGCAAGTGCTAGGAGTGTGGATATGGCAATAAGATCCTTACCTGTAGCTTGAGCTAGGGTCTTTGCTATGGTCATCCCAATCCTAAGGCCTGTAAAAGAACCTGGTCCCTTGCTAATAACGAACTTATCTATATCTCCTACCTTCATCCCCAAAAGATTTAGCAAGGTCTCAATCATAGGAACCAGAGATTCGCTGTGAGTTTTCTGTTGGTTGACATTAAAATCTCCAATAATCTCCACCCCATCTGATATAGTCACGGTCGAAATCATTGTAGATGTATCAATTGCTAAAATATTCATTTATTTCACTTCCTCTAATTGACCCAGAGTCAATTGTAATCTCTCTCTCATTTTCTCCTAATTTTTCTATCCTTATATTTATCATATCTTCAGGCAAGTAAGGCCTTACATTTTCTGCCCATTCTAGTATTGTTATGGCATCTTCCGGATAGAAGTACTCCTCGAAATCTATATCGAAGATCTCTTCAGGATCATCAAACCTATAAAGGTCCAAATGATAAATCTTCTTATCCCCTTCATAGATATTTACAATGGCAAAAGTAGGAGAAGAAGAGTCCTCTATGGCAAAGTACTCTGATATATAGCCAGTGAGAGTAGTCTTTCCCGCTCCCATATCTCCCTTAAGATTTATAACATCACCCTCTTTTAAAAGAGGGGCAAATTTATAAGCAAATTTTTTTAATTCTTCTAAGTTTTTAATAATCATAATTCCTCTTAGCTTCTATTATACTAAAGAAGGCCCAATAAAAAAAGCCCAACCACAATGATTGAGCTTAAGAATCTCTTCTTATCTTCTTTTGATGATTGGGGAAACTCTTTTATAAACTAATTCTGTTACAAAACTTGCTACAAAGCCTTTGACAAGATTAAATGGTGCAATAGATAAAAGCATTAGGCTAAAGTAGCTTTTAACTAGACCATTTGTCTTAGCTGTCATACCCACAAAGGCATTTAGGTCAAGGCCCATAACCTTAGCATAGGTTGGGAAAACTATAAAGGCGTTTGAAAGTGTGGCAACTGCTGTCATTGCAACAACACCAAGAGCCAAAGAAAAGATAGCTGTCTTTTTAGTCTTTCTATTTTTATAAATGCTTGATGAAACATAGACAAAAACTGCACCCACTATAAAGTTAGATAGTTCTCCAACTCCACCTGTAGTAGTCTTGGTCAGATTTAAGATATTTTTGATAAGTTGGATTAAAACACCATACCAAGGTCCCATAGCAAAGCCACCGATAAGGGCTGGCACATCAGCTAGGTCAACCTTCATAAAAGGTGGGGCTATTGGTATCGGAAATTGGATAAACATCAATACATAGGCAAAGGCTGCCAAGATACCAACTTTAACAACTGAGTTTAAACTAAATGTTTTACTTCTATTCATACTTCCTCCTTATGGGCAATAAAAAATGCCCGATATCAGGGCAAAAAAAGTAGATTAATATTAATCTTCTTTCATCCAGACTTTACTGTCGGTATTGGAATTGCACCAATTCAGTCAAATAGACTCGCGGACTTTACCGCCGGTTAAGGAATTTCACCTTTCCCTGAAGATATCGCTAAGCGATAATATTTAGTTTATTCTTAAGTTCATCATACCAGATAAAAGATCTTTTGCAAGAAAAATGCTATTCGTTTTCACACTTATCCAGCACCCATTTGTAGCCCTTCTTGCTTACGGTCTTTATAGGACTGAGCTTCGCTTTTTTGAATTGGCTTCTAATCTTTCTTATGTACTCTCTGACTGATCTTTCAGTTGTGTCAAAGCCTTTTTGGGCCATTTCTTCAACGATTTCTTCCTTGCTTAGGATACTTCCCATATTTTTGATTAGAATTGAGCAAATTGCTATCTCGCTTTTGGTCAAGTCTAGGATATCATTGCCAATCCTAAAAATCCCATTATCCTCTTCGAGACTGCAGATACCCATGCTTATGATGTTGGCTTCTCTAAGCTCTTCTACTTTCCTAAAGACATCCTTAATAAACTCCTGCCTGGTTACAGAGTGAATGACAAATTCCTTATCATCGATTTCTGCCTCGTAAGGGTTTTTCTTATATCTCTCTGTTAGATATATGACAGGAATTTTTGTCTTTTGTTTTATAAATTGTATAACTTGCAAACACTTGTTGTGGGTCATGTCGACCAAGATTAGATCGACTCCTTCTAAATCCCTAAACAAGAGATCATCTACTGAATCGATTTTTTCTACAAGTACTTCACTTTTATTGAAACGAGAATTAATAAGTGAGGATACCCCATTCTCATTTTCTACAGATAGAATCCTCATACTTTCCTCCATATCCAAGGATTAATTCCAAAATAAGGAAAGTGCACTAGCGCACCTTCAATGTTAATTTTACCACAAATTGATAAATGTCGCAAAAAAGCAGCGATTTATAAGGATCCAAGCTTCATGATCAAACCATTTTTATTCATATATAAATTTAGGTATTTTAAAAGGAGTTGAAAACTCCCTAGCTTAGGCTTAGCAAAGATTATTAATCTTGCCCAGAAGGGAGCTAACATCCTCCTTTATCTTATAGATAGTATTTTTTAACTACATTTAGCTCATCATCTAGTTCGTAAACTAGTGGTTGACCTGTAGGGATTTCAAGGCCCATGATGTCTTCGTCTGAGATTTTCTCTAGGTGTTTTGCTAGGGCTCTTAGGCTGTTTCCGTGAGCTGCTACTAGGACTGTTTCTCCATCAAGTAGTTGTGGAGCGATGTGGTCGAAGTAGTAAGGAAGTACTCTCTCAAGAGTCACTTTTAGGTTTTCTGCTGTTGGAACAACGTCAGCTGGAAGATGTTTGAACATTGGAAGTTCAGCTTGTCTTTTAGCTTCTTCTTCACTTAGTTCTGGTGGGAGTGTATCATAGCTTCTTCTCCAGATGTGAACTTGTTCATCTCCATATTTTTCAGCTGTTTCAGCCTTGTTTAGTCCTTGAAGAGCACCATAGTGTCTTTCGTTTAATCTCCAAGATTTTTCTACTGGAACAAACATTTGTCCTGAGTATTCTAGGGCATAATTACAAGTTTTGATAGCTCTTGTTAGGACTGATGTGTGAGCATGGTCAAACATTATTCCTGCTTCTTTGATTTTTCTACCAGCTTCTTTAGCTTCTTCTTCCCCTTTTTCAGATAGGTTTACGTCAACCCAACCTGTAAATTTGTTGGCAAGGTTCCATTCACTTTGACCGTGTCTTACTAGAACTAATTTTTTTGTCATTATCTTCTCCTTAATTTCTCGTCCATTTCTAACTCTTTTTGTTTGCCCTTTACGGCATCATTTCTCTCTTCATCTAGGGAATCCATCCAGTTTAGGGCCTTGGATGTACCTATTATAACACACTCTGTCGCATCATCTGCGATTTTTGCTTCGATTTGAAGCTTTTCAGTAAGCCTTTGTCTAAGACCTAGAGTATAAGCTCCTCCGCCTGTAAGAATTATCTGTCTATCGTATATATCAGATTGAAGCTCCGGTGGTGTTACTTCTAGTACTTTCTTTACCCCATTTATAATCGAATCAATCTCAGGCCTTATGGCATCGTAAATTTCTGCAACTGGAAGGAAGATTTTTTGTGGGAGTCCGTTTGATATAGACCTTCCACTTACTTCTATAGATTGCTCGCTTCCTACAAGTCCTGCTTCGATTTTAATCTCTTCGGATTTACTATCCCCTATTAATATACCATATCTTTGCCTGATGTAGTCTTTTATTTTCTTATCAAAGGAAAGTCCTGCTGTATTAACAGACCTACTAGCTACAACTTGGCCCATAGATATGACTGCAATATCACAGGTTCCTCCTCCGATGTCTATCACAAGGCTTCCACCTGGATCAGTTATATCACATCCTGCTCCTATAGCTGCAGCTAAGGGCTCTTCTATTAGATAGGTCCTATGACTTCCTGCATTATCACTTGCCGCAAGGACTGCTCTTTTTTCGACTTGACTTGATCTTGATGGAACACAGATTAATAGATCTGGTTTGAGCAAGGTTTTCTTTACTGCCTTATCCAAGAAATATTTTAGCATTCTTTCTGTAGCTTTAAAGTCAGAAATTACCCCATCTTTCATAGGCATTATGGCCTTGATATTGCCTGGAGTCCTTCCGATAAGCTTTTTCGCCTCACTACCTACCGCAAGTATCTCATCAGTTAGTACATCTATCGCTATGACAGAAGGCTCTTCTAGAACTATTCCCTTGCCAGCGACATACACTAAGACAGAAGCAGTTCCTAAATCTATCGCTATAGATTTTCTTAGTCTTGCCATATCATCTCCCTAGTATTTCTTTAATTCATCAATCTTGTCGACTCTTTCCCAAGTAAAGTCATTGTCATCTCTTCCAAAGTGACCAAAGGCTGCAGTCTTTTTATAGATTGGTCTTCTAAGATCTAGTTTGTCTATTATAGCTTGAGGTCTAAAGTCAAAGTTTTCTTTTACAATCTCTAGAAGCTTTTCGTCATCGTATTTACCTGTGCCAAAGCTATCTACATAGATTGATAGGGGTCTTGCAACTCCTATAGCATAGGAAAGGCCGATTTCCAACTTGTCAGCAAGTCCTGCTGCGACCATGTTTTTGGCTGCATATCTTGCCATGTAGGCAGCGGACCTGTCTACCTTTGTTGGATCTTTTCCTGAGAAGGCTCCTCCACCTGACTTAGAATATCCACCGTAGGTATCTACTATTATTTTTCTTCCTGTAAGTCCACTATCGCCCTTAGGTCCTCCAATTACAAACTTGCCTGTTGGGTTTACGTAAATCTTAGTATCCTCATCCATTAGGGAAGAATCAATTACTTTATCGATCACTTCTCTTTTGATGTCTTCTTTAATTTTTTCTAAGGATACTTCTGGGCTGTGTTGGGCTGAGATTACGATTGAGTCAATTCTTTTTAACACCCCATCGTCGTATTCTACAGTTACTTGGCTCTTTCCATCTGGTCTTAGGTAAGAAAGAGTTCCGTCACGTCTCACATCGCTTAGCTTTTTGGATAGCTTTTGGGCATAGACTACTGATAGGGGAAGATATTCATCGCTTTCATTATCAGCATAACCAAATACCATTCCTTGATCTCCAGCTCCGATTTTGTCGTAGTCTTCGTGACTTGTCTCATAATCTTGGGCTGAGTCCACTCCTTGGGCAATATCTGATGATTGCTCGATCAAAGAAGTTAAGACAGCTACGTTTGAATAATCAAAGCCTAGGCTTGGATCTTCGTAGCCTATTTCTTTTATAGTATCTCTTACTATTTTTTCTATTGGTGCATAAGCCTCTGTTGAGATTTCTCCTACAACTAGGACAAGACCTGTTGTTGTTACTGTCTCACAGGCAACTCTTGAGTTTTTATCTTGTTTTAGACATTCATCTAAGATAGCATCAGAGATTTGATCGCATACCTTATCAGGATGTCCTTCTGTTACGGATTCACTTGTTATAAGTCTTTTCATTATTTCCTTCTTTCTAAAAGAACTACTGCGCGCGCTTCAATTCCCTCGCCCCTGCCAGTAAAGCCGAGCTTTTCGCTTGTTGAAGCCTTGACGCTAATATTTTCTATATCGGTTTTTAAATGTTTTGCCAAAATCTTTCTGATGTCTTCCCTAATTGGGGCAATTTTAGGCCTCTCGCAGATTGTTACTGTATCAAGATTTCCAATTTTGTAACCTTCTTCTTCCATAAGGGCCACTACCTTATCTAAAAGATCTATAGAATATATATCCTTATAGAGAGGATCTGTATCTGGAAATAAATTTCCTATATCAGGCTTAGCAAGAGCTCCTAGGATGGCATCCATTATAGCATGAGTTAGTACATCTGCATCTGAATGACCCAAAAGCCCGAGCTCGTAATCAACCTTGAGCCCTCCTAGGTATAGGTCCCTTCCCTCAACTAGTTTGTGAACATCATATCCAATTCCTATTCTCATTATACGTCCTTTTTCCTCTGAAGATATGCATTTGCAAAAATTATATCCTCTTGAGTTGTTATTTTTATATTCGAATACTCTCCGTGAACTACCTTGACCTTCTCATCCCTATCGAAGAATTCAAAAAGTTGGGAGTCATCTGTCACCTTAAATTCGCTAGCAAGATATTTCTCATACATGGCATATATAAGATTTTTGTCAAAGGCTTGGGGAGTTTGGATGTTGTAGACATAGTCCCTATTGGGTGTAAAGTCTACGTACATATCATCATCTATAATCTTTACTGTATCCTTTGACTTGACAGCAGTAATCACCGCCTTATTTTTCCTTAAAGCATTGATAGTCTTTAGGAAAAGTTCTTTGCTTGCAAAAGGTCTTACCCCATCATGAGTTAAGACCAATTCGCTTTGTGGATCAAGAGCTTTTAGTCCTTCAAAGGTTGAAAGCTCCCTAGTTGTACTACCATATACGTATCTTATATTTCCATCATATTTTTCTAAAATATCTTTTATTATATCCTCGTCATCTTTTCTTATGACAAGGACTATCTCATCTATCTCTTCTATTTTACTTACAGTATCTAGGGTGATCTCTAGGACCTTTCTTCCTCCTACTTCAATGTAGGGCTTGTTAATCTTAGATCTCATCCTAAGACCTGATCCTGCTGCTGTAATTATTGCAGATAAAAATTTTCCATCAATCATTCTTATGCCTTACAAATATCATTCTACCAGCTGATGTCTGAAGTACAGAGGTTACTGTAGCATCGATCGTTTGGTCGATATATTTTATTCCGTCTTCAACAACAACCATAGTTCCATCGTCTAGGTAGCCTACTCCTTGGTTTTTACCCTTCCCCTCCTTGATGACGTCAATTCTCATCATCTCTCCAGGAATTACTACAGGCTTTAGGGCATTGGCCAAATCATTTATATTTAATATAGGAATCCCCTGAACGTCAGCTACCTTGTTTAAATTGTAGTCATTGGTAAAGACCTTTCCATTTAAGTCCATCGCAAGCTTTAAAAGCTTGGAATCCACTTCTTTTATATCTTTATAGTCTTTGTTTACGACTTTTAGCTTGATCTTGTTATTTTCCTTTATTTTATTTATAGTATCAAGGCCCCTTCTTCCCCTTTCTCTCTTAAGATCATCTGGGGAATCTGCTATGTGTTGAAGCTCTTCTAGGACAAACTCACTTACTATTAGTTCTCCTTCAAGAAAGTCTGTTTCTATAATATCAAGGATTCTTCCGTCTATTATAACTGATGTATCGAGAATTTTAGGGCTTGCTGTACGTTTATTTCTCTCAAAGATAAAGGATTTGCTTTCTTTAGCCTCCTTATTTTCTTTTTTCTGAAATATACCTAATATTTCCTCAGCATTATTAGATGCAACTCTCCAGCCCAAATACCCTAATCCTATATATAATAAAATAGATAATAGCACAAAAATTAAGTTTCCTACATAAGGAATGGTTAGTTCAGTTAGGGGGTTGGTTACCAAGGCTGCTATCAAAAATCCTAATATAGCTCCTACAATCCCAACAATCAATTTATTGGCCGGGATTTTCTTCAATTTCTCCTCGAATAGATTAAATCCTTGCTGAAACCTATCCGAAAACTTGTCCGTCAGCATATAAAAAACTAATGCTCCCAATAAAGCTGCGGCAATATGAGCAAAAATCTTTACAAAGCCGGCGCCTGGTAAAAAATCCGTGCCGGCATTTATAAGTCTTAAGATCACAATGCCAAGAACAGCTCCGATTATTGAAAGCACTAATCGAATTATTCTTTTCATTTGCTTCTCCTTAGAGTCCTATAGACTCGTCTATCATAGCTTCCGCTTCTTCTTTCTTTAGAGAACCTGCCATTACTAGCTCACTTGCAAGAATCCTCCTAGACCTGTTCAAAAGTTTCTTCTCTGTAGTAGAAAGTCCCTTATCATTATCAAGGATAGCGAGATTTCTTACCATCTTGGCTATCTCGAAAATATCGCCAGTCTTTAGGATTTCTTGGTTTTGTCTATATCTTACAGTCCAATTGTTACTCATATCACTAGGGTCGTCGTCGAGGATCTTAAGCACCTCATCTCCTTCTTCCTTAGTGATTACATCTCTTATGTTCATCTCATTGATTTTGCTTGTAGGTATTGATATATCCATATCTCCTATTGGCATTTTTAGGATGAAATAATCCTTTACTTCTCCCAAAAATTCCTTTTTCTCAATAGAGTCTATGGTACCTGCCCCATGCATTGGGTATACGATCTTATCGCCGATTTTAAACATTTTTACCTCCTAGGTCCTCTATTATATTATAACCTATTTGGTAGCTTTAGTAAATGTTAGACTGAACAGTATATCACAATTACCTGGCTCTTTCAATCCTATAAGCCATTTTTTATCATAATTCTCTTATTTAAAATCTCGATTTTGGCATCAGTACTTGAGCCACCATATTCTCCATCCAAGGACCAGGACACCTCTCTATCTGTTACAACCCTAAAGGACTTACCTTGACGCATTATCACCATCTCGTTTTCCTTCTTGTTAGTAAGGGCGTTTACAATCTTGTTGATTTCTGCTATACTATTTGGCTTTTTGATCATAGTTAGTTCAAATATTCCATCATCAAGACCTACATTATCTCCCAAAATTTTGGTAAAGCCTCCAACAGAGTAGGAATTGGTAACCATAAAGTGAACGAATTCTCCTTCGATTTCATTTCCGTCAAATTCCACCTTTACATTATTTGCTTCCATAGTTTGAAATGGCAGTGCCTTTTTTAGTCCTTCGAAAACATAGGCGCTCCTTCCAAATATATTTTTGAGGTCTTGATCTGTATTAAAAGATATATCAGATAAGGTGCCAAATGCTGCTACATAGACAAAATACTTATCGTCAATTTGTCCCACATCTATTTCCTTGATCTTATCACTAATTGCAAGCTTACTTGCTTCTTTTATGTCTAGAGGAATATTTAAAGACTTAGCGAAATCATTGGTTGAGCCTGTTGGTATATAAGCAAATCTAGGACTAATTCCTGCCTTAACTGCACCAGATATGGCTTCATCAAGGGTGCCATCTCCACCTGAAACTACAATTCTTTCAAATTTATGGCCGATTTCTCCTACGATTTTCCTACAATCTCCACTTGCTTGAGTCGCATATATTGTTACAAGATAGCCATTTTCACTAAAATAGTCCACTATCCAACTTATGTATTCTCCGATCGTTTGCTGACCTGAGTTAGGATTATATACAAATAATAATTCCTTCATTTTCATCTCCTTAAAAACAAGTAATCTTATGGATGATTTTACTTTCTTTTAGCTATTTTTAAAGCTTGTTAGTCTCAATATTGTTCAGCTAAAAATAAAAGCCTCCTACAAAATACAATTACTATCCCTAAAAAATTAGTTGTTTTGTAAGAAGCTTTATAATATTTATTAATATTTTATTCTACAGAAAGTTTCTTCTTGTGAAAATAGTTTGTGGCAAAATAAATTGCTATAAGCTCTATAATAAATACCCCTATAAATATATAGTTAGGTTCAAAAAAGCTTAAGGTCATATCAGGATTTTGAACTACAGTCTTATCTACTGCAAATCGGGCGAGCATTCTTATTTGGATAAAGCTTTCTAAGGCGAAAAGAATGACTCCGACAACAACTGGACCAAGCTTTCCTAGCTTTTTGAAATAATAAGAATTACCAATACTATTAGCTGCCATAAGGGTTAGGCTAAGTATTAGTCCAAAGCCAAGGAAAGCTAGTAATACTTTTAATATATCTAGATATTGGCCTGGGCTAAGTTCTCCTAAAAGCCTTCCAAATTCCCTAAAGAAATCTACTAAATCAAAATCTGATGGAAGGGCCAAGGAGATGTTAAAAAGATAGCTTAGGCTAGTAAAGATCCCTAGGATTATATAGTTTAATAATCTACTTAGGGTAATTTTATTAGAACTTATAGGATAGCTTGAGTAAAGAGCTGCATATTTTCCATAAAATCTATTGTGATCATTTCCTACGAGAATGACAAGAGCTATAAGGGGCCCTGCCATTAGGATAGTTACGGCTATGACTGTGATTATATTAAAGCCTTCAAGTCTTGTAAAATGGCTTAGAGACAGTCCTGCAAATACTCCTATAAGAGGAATAAATAACCAAGGAAGGATTGCAAAAAAGTCTTCTTTCATAATCTGTTTTAGTAAGTTTTTCATCTAGATTACCTCCGTAAAGTATTCTTCGACACCCATGTTTTTCTTCTCTCTGATATCGTCTACTCTTTCATTTACTATGATTTTTGCTTGATCTATAAAGATTGCCCTATCGAGGACTTTTTCTATTTCACCAATGAGGTGGGTAGAGATTAACAAGATTCCTTCATAGTCGAAATTATCAATTATAGTCTGAAGGATAACCTTCCTAGACTTTGGGTCAATCCCGCTCATTGGCTCATCCAAAAGATAAACTTGACTTTTCCTTGAAAGACTTAGGGCGATTTGAATCTTCTCTTTCATCCCCTTGGAACATTCCTTGATTTTTAGATTCTTATCAATGCCGAAACCTTCAATCAAATTTATGAATTTTTCTTCCTTAAAGTCAGCAAAGAAATTTCCATAAAGCTTTCCAAGCTTATAAATCTTTAGTGATGGGTCAACTGGCAAGTGATCTGGCTGGTAGGAGACGTATGCGTTTGTCGCATCTCCTGGATTTTTCCCATTAATCTTAACTTCACCCATATAATTTCTCTCAAGACCTGAAAGTATCCTAAGTAGGCTGGTCTTTCCTGAACCATTCTCGCCGAGAAGTCCTACGATTTGCCCTTTTTCTATATTCAAATTTACATGATCTAGGACTGCACGCCCTCCATAAATCATAGTTAAGTCCTTAATTTTTATCATAATCTTCCTCCCAATATTTCTTAAGTAATTCTATCGATTCATCCTTTCCTAGATTCAGATTGACCGAACCTGTAATAAAGTCATCGGCCAATTGGTAAAAGGCCTTGTTGGATAACTTATCAATTGACGGCTTATCTTCTGTTACAAATCTTCCAGCAGTCCTCTTGCTTAGGCAAAGACCTTCCCTTTCTAGCTCCTGGAGAGCCCTTTGGACCGTGTTGGGATTTACCTCGTAGATTTTGGCCAAATCCCTTACTGGAAGGATCTTCTCTCCAGCCTTCCAATCTCCTACAGATATCTTAATTTTGAAATCCTCGAGCAATTGGAGGTAAATGGGTCTATTGTTATCAAATTCCATCTTAGCTCCTTTTTGTATTATTGTATTATTATCTTAGTACAATAATACCATCTCTGGTAAATTTCTGCAAATATTTTTATAAACTTTTGCTCCCCACTATCTTTCTGTTATAATTATCAAAAAGGAGGCGGATATGAAATTAATTATAAATGGTCTAAGCAAGACCTTTGGCAAGAAGGAAGTCCTAAAGGATTCATCCTACACTTTTAATCAAGGGGAAGTCTACGCTCTTTTGGGAAGAAATGGAGCTGGTAAAACGACCCTTTTTAAGCTAATAAACGAGTCCTTAGACAAAGATTCGGGAGAGGTCCTCTTAGAAGAAAACGGGAAGAAAAATCCTATCGACTTTAAGGATGTGTTTTTTATGGTAAGTGAGCCAGAACTTCCTAAGTTTCTTACAGGAAGAGAGTTTATTAGCTTTTTTATAGAAGCAAATCGTGAAAATATAAAGAATCTTAAGAATATTGACGAATATCTAGAAATTGTCGAACTCGATAAGGATGACTCAAATAGGCTAATCCAGGATTACTCGACAGGTATGAAAAACAAACTCCAGATGCTCATGTTTCTCATCCTAAAGCCAAAAGTTATCCTTATGGATGAGCCACTCACAAGTCTCGATGTAGTAATCCAACTTCAGATGAAAAGAATTATTAGGGATATACATAAGGACCATATTATAATATTTTCAACCCATATCCTCCAACTCGCCAAGGATATATGCGATAAAATCGTCCTTCTTCACGAAAAGACCTTACACCCAGTTGATAGCCTAATCAAAGATGATCCGGACTTTGAAGATACAATCATAAATATCTTGTCAGGAAAGGCTCTAGATGAAGATATCAGGGCTATAGAAGAAAATTTAGGAGAAGGCTATGAATAAGAGTCTTAGAACTTTTTCTATCATACAAAAAATAAGTCTAGCCAAAACAATAAACGGTATATTTTACTTTTTTAGGAAGATTCCCCTCGTAGGAAAATTATTGGGAGATAAGTATAGGTTTTTCGAATTAAAAGAGATAGTCTTTTTCTTCTATCCTCTCTTTGCCCTAATCTGGCAAATAATCAAATCCACCATGATTTTTGCCCTTGTTTTCCTTTGGATGATTTATGCCAACAAATTCACTGGGAAAGTATTTCATGCAGAAGAAATATTAGCCAGTAAGATCGGAGCCTTAAGCCTAAACGAGTATACAGCTTCTTTGTTAGTGCCTTGTTTCATCTACCTATCCTTTGCTATTTTTAGAAATATGATAGTGGATAATGGAGGTTCTATCTATGAGCTATTCACAAATTTCGCCTTTGATGCCAAGGAAATAGCCAAGGCCCATCTCTACTACATACCTATTTTAAGATTTGTAGGAAGAAGCTTGGTCTTTGTCCTTGCCTTTAAGTTTTTGGCTGATGTACCTATCATAGATACACTCGCCATGTCTCTTGCCATACTTATGACGGAGCTATCCGCATCTATATTTTGGCTAAGCTATCTTAAGGATAAGGAAAAATCAATCCTAGATAATGGCTTTATCCAAGTAGCTATAGGCCTTATCCTAAGCCTTATCTTGTATGTATGTGTAATCTATTTTAAGATTCCTAGTAGGCTAACCTCCTTTGGCTTCCTTGCCCTATCTGTAATAGCCTTCATACCAGCCTATAATTACATGAGAAGCTTTAACTCTTACGGGAAAATCATAGAAAAGGCAGCAAGAAAATACCAAATAGCCCTAGATAAAGTAGCAGATAATGCAGCAACCCCCCTAAAAATCAAAGAAAAGGACCTAGGAAATAGAAAAGTAAAGGGAGAAAGTTTCGCCTATCTCAACCAAGTATTTTTCCTAAGGCACAGAAGAATTATTAGAAAGCCAATTCTTATTAAAAGCGCGATTCTTTTGCTAATAAGCCTGGTTATTTCAGCCTATATGTATGTAAAGGGCTTCGATCTAAAGGGAAATATTGATGAGATTTCTACCTTCCTCATCCCGCTAGTTATGTACATCCTCCTAAAACAAGATAATATCCTAAGGAGTATGTATCTTAATTGCGATAAGGGACTTATGCCATACGGCTTCTATAGGGAAGGTAAAAATGTCCTCGCCATGTACAAGGAAAGATTTAAGTCCCTACTTAAAATTATGGCCATCCCAAGCCTAACTCTGGCAGTTAGCTATTTAATACTTGCAAGTTTTGATGGAACTCTTAGTCTTAGGCAAAAAGCTTTAAGCCTAGTATACATCGCTCTTCTAGCCTTGTTTTTCGTAAGTCTTCCCCTTATGGAATACTATCTCCTAAGTCCCTTCAACCAGGAAGGTCAGAAGACTGGCAAGGCAGTTATCCTAATCGATTACCTGATTTATGGAGCTGTGTTTTTCGTTCTTCCCCAAGTTACAAGCAAGATTTCTTACGGAGTCTTTCTCATAAGTGTCTCCATTTTTATAATTTGTTTTGTAATAATAAGCCAAATCCTAGTATATAAACTAGCCCCAAGGACCTTTAAGGTTAGAAACTAAGACAAAAGCCCCTCAATTCATAGAAAGAATTGAGGGGCTTTCACTTTAAAATATTATATTCTTTGTAGGTCTTTTGTTATTACATTTCTTAGTAGATAGATAATTATTACAGTGATAATAAATTCTACTACTAGGTAGCTTGCATTGTAGATTATAGAGTAGACCCAAGGGTTTTGCCCTTCTGGAGCATAGGATGCAAAAAATATTGCACCAGTTAGGGTGTGGGCAAGCATCCTTAGGACGATTCCTAGGCTTGCTCCTGCAAGTACTGGTTTAATGCTTTTGTTTTTCTCAAACTCAGCTGAGAATATTCCAGCAAGACCTAATACTCCAAAGGCTACTGGGTAATCCAAGATAGCTTGGATTGGGTGAAAGATTGATCCACCAAATAACATTTGAACCAAACCATACACTGCTCCTACAACAATACCAGGAAGAGAGCCATGTCTTAGGGCAAATATGATTATAGGAATCATCTCACCTGCTGTAACAGATCCTCCTTGTGGCATTGAAAATAACTTGATATATCCTAACACGAAGGCGAGAGCTATACAAAGTCCACCTTCTACTAACATCTTTACTGTCCAATTTTTCTTCATTAAAAAATACCTCCTTAACACAATGTTAGCGAGGTATAACAGCTTTCCTACGCCAGCATTACCTGGATCAGGTTAAGGGTCTTATCTCAGCCTTTAGGGCACCCCTAGTGTTCATCTATATGATATCATTTTTATATTTATTTGCAAATCAAAAGTCCGATAGCTTAGACTTTTCAATGTAGGAAATATTGCCATTAAAATCTATTAAGGCGAATTTCTCATCTGTAGGGTCGATCATCTTTACGACAGATCCCTTATCTAGCCTATCGATTATATCTTTACCATCCTCATCCCCATAGAGATAAGAGTCTTCATTTACTAGGTAGCTAAGCTCTGGACTTAGGTCTTCTTCCTTCTCTCTATATGTTCTTTGTCTTATTTCTATATCTTGTTTTCGGTAGGGCTTATCCTGCTTACAAGAAGTAAAGAGTATCAGGCTAAGCCCTAGTATTAATTTTTTATTTATCGTAAATCACTCCCAAAACCTTACATCCCATATCTTCTATGGAATTGATCTTTCTTACTAATTCTTCTCTTCCTATGTGTGGATCGTTAGCTACTATTATCTTGTAGTCCTCATATCTTAATCCTATAGTAGCTTCCAAGCTATCAATATTTGATTCGTTAATTAAGACGTAGTTATAGGTATCTCTTAACTCATAAATCTTATCTTCAAATACATAAGAATCTAGTATATCTAGAGATTTCTCTCTTAGTTTGATAAAGTCTACTCCTTTGTATCTGATTAATTTGATATCTTCTTCGCTTGACTCGTACTTTTTATCCACCACCTTATTTTCTGCCAGAGAATCGATAAGGCAAAGTCCGAAGGATGTGGACATAGCAAGGGCTAGTTTCTCAGTAAAGTCATAGGTGGACTTCTTAGGATTTAGGGAAGTTATTCCAATAACTGAGTTTTCTGTAAGATAGTCTATACTTGCCTTAGTCTTATAAATCGCAGCTTTAGAATCCTTGGTAAGATCTCCCAAAACCCTAATGCCTAAATCTTCTATGTCTTTCGCATCTCTTATTTTATCTGAAAGAATTTCTTTTATTATAGTTATAAGAATTCCCAAAAGAGCTCCGGCGACAAGACCCAAGATGGAAAATATTATTCCCTTAATCTTTGAAGGAGCGTCAACTTTAGTCTTTTGAAGATATTCAATATTATCCATATTCAAGAAATTTAGAGCATAGGTCCTAAATTCTTCTGTAATTAAAGTTAGGGTGTCGCTTGCCCTGTCTTTGTTTGTATCTATGTAGGTAAAAGATATTACCCCACCTTGAGGATTTACCTCATAATCAAGGTTTGATTTTATATCTTCTGGATTATAATCTTGGCCAAGCTTTTTGCTTACGGCTTCATATAAATCGGTTGATTCTAGGAAATTGCTGTAGATATTGGCAAGCTTCTCATTTAATATTATATTGTTATAACTTATGGCATCATCCTTACTTTCTCCAGTGACCATGAGCATGGATGTAGCCTCAAAGTTTTTGGAATCCTTGATCAAAGTCCTAGAAAAGACTAGGCCAAATACAAGAAGGGCTGGAATTATAATAAGTAAGATATTTCGTTTTGCTTGTTTAAGTAAATGTTCTGTAGTAATTTTTCTCATAATTTCCTCTTTTATTTTAGTGAATGTATAGCATTAAGATTAGTAAAGAAAAAGTCGTATGAAGGAGCCTTCATCATCAAAAATCCTGCATAGGGTAGGACGAAAAGTATTATAGATAAGACAATAATTACAAGCCCCAGCCTATCGTCCTTTTTTGCTTCCTTAATTATCTCAGGAATAAATATCATTTGATAAACTGTAAAAAAGTTCCCAAATCTAAAGGCTACTGCCGTAGATGACCTAAAAACTAGAAATACTATTAGACCAAACCACATAGCCTTGGAGCTAATTTCAATCATCGAGTTTTTCTTGAAACTGTATTTGTTAAAATACATCAAAGAAAAAGCAAAAAGCATTAGGCCAAAGATAATCCTAGGATCGTATAGCTTCATCGGAAAGGCAAACATACCTCCCGAAAATACATATGTGTCAATCTTTCTAGAAATAACCCCAAGACCCATCTTGGATACGATTATAGCTACTAGGCCAAAGACTCTTAGGGAGAAAAGACTCACGAAAAGTCCAAGACCTGCCGTAATTATCTTAAATAAGTTTCCTATCCTAAAGTTAAGCAAAATCAAGAAGGGAAGCATTATCATTGCCGACTTGTGGAAGGCAAGTGAAAAGATAAAAAATAGGATTGACCTAAGGTATTTTTTTTCAGAAACAAAGTAACTTGCCAAAAATCCTAGTCCTATAGCTGAGGCTGTCCTTGATGTTTGCATATCAAATTGGATAAAGATAGGCAAAAATATTATAGCTGAAAGGAAGGGGTTAGCTGACTCTTTGATTGAAATATAGGTTATAGGAAGGATTGAACATAGGTTCATTATTACTATAACCCACTGTCTAGATAGACCCAAGGTGTTTACCAGAAGGGCAAAAAACCTAAAGGCAAACTCGACAGGATATGTAAAATCAAAAAGCCTTGTGTAGTCTACTCCCAAGTCTTTCACAAACCACAAGTAATTATAATAGTCCGCATCACCAGAGCCTCTGACTCCTGCGAAGACAAACATTATAAAAAACATCAGTCCAGCTAGAATATTTAATTGTTTTTTGTTTTTGAAATCGATAGCTTGGCCGATTAGAAAAATCAAAAGCTCGATTGTCGTAAATAAGGCAAATCCCATAATATATTCTCTCTTAGCTCTATTATAACATGAAAAAGCTAAAACTCTATTAATTTTAATATACTTTTTTACATAAACTTTACATGGATTTATAAGTAAAGAAACAAAGCTATTCTATTATAGATATAGAGAAGATAGAGTAAACAAATTAATTTTCATTACAGACGTACTCTTCCTTAAATTATGGCTCTATTTTCCACAAGCAAAACCTAACCCTCAGTTTTGCTTCTAGCTTATCTTCCTTCGCTAATCGGGAAAGTAAGCATAAGAAAACCCGCTTGCTGCGGGTCTTTTGTTTATCTATCTTAGAGAAATCTTTCCAAATGAAGAATCAATCTTTATCCTAAGGTCAGGCTCTTCTGTGCTTGTGCTTATTTCATAGCCCTTACCGTCTTGGATCTTGTTGGCAAATTTTTCTGTAATATTTATTGCCTTGCTTTCAACATTTGCCCTAATCACTCCATCAAAATCTGTTGTATCAACTACCATATTACCAAAGCCTGAATCAAGGTCTATATCTTTGGTGTTTTTGATATTAAAGACCCTGATATTTCCTGCGTTTGACTTTGCCTTAAGCTTTTCTGAAGCAAGTCCATCTACTCTGATATTGCCGTTTACAGTTGAAACATCAGCATATTCTCCGGAAATGTTGTATAGGTAGATTGGTCCATTCACATTTTCTATATCTAGAGGACCGAAGATATTTTTGACATCAATCTTGCCGTTTACGTTGTTTACATTAACAGCACCCTTGATGTTAATAAGAAGGATCTTGCCATTTACATTGTTTAAGTCAAGATTATTAAAATCAACATCTGATATATCGACCTTGCCATTTACTTGGTTAATGTCTAGGGAATCATATAAGTTGCTTCCAAGGCTTAGTCTAATATCTGAACTTGCTTGGATATTTTTGTAATTATCATTAATTGAGATTGTAAGGAGGTCATCCTTAACTTCAATATCTAGAAAATCATTGAGATCAGCCTTCTTAGCCCAGATACTTTGGCTAATAACAATCGTATTATCATCAGATCTATCGATTTCTATATCGCCATTTACTATGTCAATCTCGATATGATTGATCTCATCATCAATCCTAGTTTCCTTTTGAGTATTGTAGTCTCCCTTAATATTAAATTGACTTAAGTCAAGGGTTTGGTCAAGATCGATAGATTGGATTGTATCGGTCGCTTTTTTTATTATATTATCAACTGCCCCTGTAATTTTGTCTGTTAGATTGTCGCTTTTTCTGCTATTTTTACCTAATGCTTCTATGAGGTCACTTGCTTCTTCTACAGTGATTTTTCCTTCTTTAAGCATATTTAAAATCATTTGTTTTTCATCATTCATCTTTAAGCTCCTCTAGTAGGCTCTTAGCCTTTTCTGCAGTAATTTCTCCATTATCTAGCATGTTTAGGATATCAATCCTTCCTGCCTTCTTATCGACAGTTCCTCCTAATTTTGATACTATTCTATCGATCCTATTTCTTACTGTTGGATAAGAAATTCCTATCTCTTCTCCAACATCCTTGATAGAGCCTCTTTTTTGTAAAAATAGCTCAATAAATTCTTTATCTTCTTTATCTAATCTTTGAAACTTATCAATTTCAAATTCACCTGTAACTTCTGTGTAGCATGAATTGCATCTATAAGAGGTGATCACCATTTCATCACCGCAATTTGGACATTTATTAATCATAGAACCTCCCTTTTGATAAAATTATACTAGCTCTTTGATATTTGTAAAGTAAAGTTTGATTATTTTAATTTCTTAAATTTATTTATTGAATATATTTATGATGATATTATAAGAATGAATTTCACGCAAATAAAAAAAGCAAGTTTCCTTGCAATTTCTATTAGATAAATTTCCTATCCCAAAAGGATATGACGCATCTTATAAGCCAAATTATGGCATTGATCATAAAAGCAAATAGCATAATAATTTGAATTATATAAATAAACATAGCAAATCCTGGATTTCCGGCAGCCTTCGATTTAATAGTAGCAAAAAATATGGCTATAAGGAAAAATAGTCCTAGCCATTTTCCACAAGTTTTAAGATTTTCCCTAAAGTCTGGATACACCCTAGCCTTATTCCCATACTTTTTCTTAAAATTATCTCTTCTAATCTTAAGCTCTTCTCGTCTCTTGCCGGAAGAATTCGATATGAGGGCTGAATAGTAATGTTTCATATCTTCTGTAGAATTAGTGTATTTCTTAAGCTTTTCGGCCTCTTCTTCAGAAAATTCCCTGTTTAGTATCTCGTTTGTAATCATAGCCTTGGACTTATATGAAAGTCTTTCTTCCCTAAGCTTTCTAAGCTCTCCGACAGTTTTCGCCCTTTCCATCATATCCAGAGTATTTTTCTCGTATCTTCTCATGTAGTCAAATGATTTGGTAAAGAGAAACACCATAATTAGCATTATCACAAACTGGCTTATAATTACCACAATATTAGAAGCTCCCAAAAGGCTTACCGCACCCATTACAAGGCTTGGCACAAGTACTGCTAGTAAAATATAGGCTAAAAGCTTAACAACTGATCTCATTATTCATCACCCTTTCATATATTGCTACAAGTTTTCTTCCTGTTTTTTCTATAGATTTATCGCAGGCCTTCCTGTAGGCAAGGTCTTTGAGAGATTTTAGTCTCCCTTCGCAAATGCCTACTATCTTCTCCTCAAACTCTTCTAGGCTAGATCCCTTGTAGATATTTACTCCATCTTCATAGTCCTTCTCAAATATCTCTATATCTCTAATCAAAATATCTGCCCTAGTAGCAAGGGCTTCTAGTAGGACAATTCCTTCAGTCTCCTCGTGGGTTAGGAAAAGATAAAGGTCCGATCCAGAATAGGCAAGTCTCAATTCTTCGCTAGTCACATATCCAGGAAAGATCACATTAGAAGGTGCCCCATCTATAAGCTTTTTGATATTTGGACTCATCAAGGCCCTATCGAGCTTACCAAACCAGGCGAATTCATATTGGGGAAGGCTTTGAGCTAGCCTTATGAAGTCATCTATGCCCTTTCTCTTGATGGGAAGGCCTACAGAGATTATAGATTTCTTGTTTTTATCAAGTCCGTATCTTTCATAAAACTTATCCCTATCCCCTTCCTTTTCCTTCCAAAAGTCAAGGTCGATTCCATTGGAGATGACACAAATCTCTCTATCTATACCATAAGTTTCAAGGATTTTTTTAGAATATTCGCTTGGAGTAAGGACTAAGTCTCCTAGCTTGTAGGCGTGAACTAGCCATTTTTTAAAAAGAGGTGCTAGCTCATTTGAGAAAATGAAGGAATTTCTAAAGTCTTCCATGGTAGAATGGCCATGATAAATTACCTTCTTGCCTCTTTTTCTGGCATTTTTTGCAAAGGCCACAGCTCCTGGAAGGACGGTATTGATATGGACAATGTCATAATCTTCTTTCTCATCTGTAGTAAAGTCAAAGCCTATCTTAGCCAAGGCTTTTTTCTGATGGTCTATGGCCTTGCCTACTCCACTTTCCTTTACCCTATCATAATCTTTTGAATATATTAAAACTTTCATACTCGTACTCTTCAATGGCTTTTTGGTAAAGCCTCTCACATTTTTCTCCAAATGCCTCGACGGAGAATTTCTCTATAGCGTAGGACCTGGCATTTCTTTTAAGATAGGTCTTGAATTTTTCATTGAAAACTTTATTTATAATCTTTTCAAACTCTTCAAAATTCTCATAAACATAGCCATTGTAGCCATTGACTATTACTCCACAAAGAGCCTCATCCTTCCTGCATACTGCTACAGTTCCGTTGGATAGGGCCTCATAATAGGTAAGTCCCTGGGTCTCTGAAGTAGAGCCTGATACGAAGACATCCGCCATCTGATAGTATTTGTTCACATCTTCTGGCCTTACCATCCCTAAGAAATTGACCTTTTTAGGAAACCTTCTAGCAAAGTCCATAAGATCATCTAGGTGAGGACCTCCACCAACTATGTAAAGTTTGACGTCAGGGTCATCTATTTTTTGATAAAAGTCCACAAGCTCTTCTATATTTTTCTCCTCACCAATCCTACCTAAATAGAGGAGGACTTTTTCCTTCTCATCAATTCCCAAAGCCTTCCTGGGATTTTCAGTTAGTAAGTCTGGGATATGGATTCCTGTAGGTATTACAGAAATTTTCCCTTCATCTACCCCATATTCTCTAAGAAGCCCTGCCGTCTTCTCGCTAGGAGCTATCAGTCCATTACAAAGATCTGCGAATTTCTTGCTTGCAAGGGCAACCGCCTTTTTTCCCATAGTCTTATTTCCTATAAAATAATGAGTATAATCCTCATAAATCGTGTGATAGGTATGGATAATAGGGATTTTAAGATCGTGAGCTATGGTTTTGGCCATAATGAAGGTCGAAAATTCACACTGGGAATGGATTATATCAGGCCCCCAGCCTTCTAATTCCTTTATATGAGTTTTGGATAAGAGATTGGTAACACGAGCCTCTGGATAAATTTTCCTCGCAGAAAGACTTCCTACATAGTAGATATTTCCCGCCTTGTATGACTTCATCGTATTTGAAAGGGTCAGAACTTTTACTTCATGACCCCTATTTTCTAGATATTCTTTAAGATTTAATACTGACCTCACTACTCCATTTACAACAGGATAGTACCAGTCACTAGTTATTAATATTTTCATAAGTACCTCTTAATAAGGATAACATAAATATTATTTTTTAGGAAGTAAATAGGCTCGTTTAATGGGCTGTTATTGGTATAATACTAGAAAGTGAGGTGAAATATGGGACCTTTGATAATAACCGATATCCTACTTTTGATTTTTAGTATTTATATCGGCATATTTTTGATAAATTTTCACTCTTCCTATCCTGAAATGGCCGTTGGCTTTCACGTTTGGGAAGTGTGCTATTCTAAAGAAACTTGGGACTATGGAAATAAGTTTGCTGGCAAGGTCGCAATATGCTTAGGCCTTGTATTTTTCGGGCTAATTTTTCCTCTTTGTCTTTATTTTGGAAACAATAGAAATTATCTTTCTATACTCATCACCCTTCTTGTAATCCTTTATATGATTCTTTTATTTTTTATAGTGAAGATGTGGATGAGGAAGAAATTTTCTTTGAAAGATGAGTAATAAAAAAAACGAGAACACTTGACCTTGTGTTTTCGTTTTTTCATCCTTAATTTTTATCAAATAGATTCTTAAGCTCCATTCTTTGGGAATATGGGCTTAGTCTAACATAGACGTCAGACCCATTTTCTAAAAATTTTCTAAATATCCTAAGGTCATCTTCATCTACGGCTACTTCTTCAGTTAGTGATTTCTTTCCAAAACTCATATGAATTATACCGATATTTACTTCTGGAATTTCTATATTTTGCTTACTTATAATCTCTAAATCCTGAGCACTCTCAACGATTATAAAAACGTCCTTGCCATAGTCTTTAAGGAAGGCTCCTACTTCGGATGGCTTTAAGTAATAAGCTGATATATTTTCGGGAATAGTAAGGTCCATGACCTTTTTTCTAAAATCGTCACTACTTACTTCGTCATTGGCAATTATAACCGTCTCAGTTTTTAATTCTTTAGACCAAATCTCGACAACCTTGCCGTGAGATAATCTTGAGTCAATCCTACAAAGTTTTACTTTTCCCATCATATCCTCCTTACATCCTTAATATCTTTTGGATCATCTATTATAAGATTTGGATTCTCCTTCTCGAGAACTTCCCTTGACCTAAAACCCCAGGAACATCCTACAGTAAAAATCCCTGAATTCTTCCCGCATTTCATATCCACTTCGCTATCCCCGAAGTATAAAATATCGGAAAAATCTACCCCAAATCTTTCTTTAATTATCATTATGCCTTCAGGAGATGGCTTTCTCTCATAACTTTCCTTATAGCCTAGGATAAAGTCAAAATAATCCTTGCCGAAAACATGGCTTATGACCTTCTTGCAGGTAGAATCTGGTTTGTTAGAAAAACAAGCTATTATCTCTCCTCTTTCCTTTAAGATATCAATACTTTCCTTTATTCCTTCGTAGGCCTTTAGTAGATAAGTTGGATCATCATCGTAGGATTTGTTGTAAGTGTCTAGGAAGTTTTCCCTAAACTCTTCCTCATCGCTTGCTCCTAGAAAGTCCAAGGTCTTATTTACCAAGACTACAGGACCATTTCCCACAAAGGCCCTCACCTTTTCCTTATCGATCTGACTTAGGCCAAATTCCTTCAAGGTCTTATTTATATGAAAGCTAATTGAGTCTATCGTGTTTAGCAAAGTACCGTCTATATCAAAAATATACATACATTCTCCTATTCTTATCTAAGTCTTTACTAATCTTTTACCCTTTTTGTTAAAAAATATCTAATCTCCACTCTAATAGGGTATAATATTAAGAAGCGAAAAGAAAACGAGGAGATTATGAAAGAAGATAGAAATTTAACCATGCTTAGTGATTTTTATGAATTCACTATGGCAAATGCTTACTTTAACAATGGTATGAAAGACACTATAGCAGTCTTTGATGCCTACTATAGGAGAAACCCCGACGAGGCTGGTTTCTCAATCTTTGCAGGTCTTAACGACATAATAGAATATGTTAAGAATCTAAGTTTTAGCGAAGAAGACATCGAATATTTTAGAGAAAATGCTGGTTTTTCTGAAGGCTTTCTTGATTATTTGAGAGATTTCAAATTTACTGGAGATATTTGGGCCTTTCCTGAAGGTTCTGTAATGTTTCCTAACGAACCCATAGTTACAGTCAAAGCCCCTATTATAGAATGTTCTATTATAGAGACTTACCTACTCTTATCCATGAACTTTAACTCCCTTGTTGCGACCAAGACTAACAGGATCGTAAGGTCTGCTGGAGATAGGCTAGTTATGGAATTTGGGGCAAGACGTGCCCAGGGAGCAGATGCTTCCATAAACGGAGCAAGGGCTGGCTATATAGGAGGAGCCCCTATTACAAGTAACACCTACTCTGCCCAAAAATATAAGTTTAAGGCAAGTGGTACCATGGCCCACTCTTGGATTCAAGCCTTCCCAAGTGAGTACGAGGCCTTTAAGACTTATGCTAAGTCCTATCCTGATAATTGTATCCTCCTAATCGATACCTACGATACCCTAAGATCAGGCCTTCCTAATGCTATGAGGGTCTTTGAGGAAGAACTAGTTCCAAAAGGCCTTAGTGGAGGAGTAAGAATTGACTCAGGAGACTTGGCCTACCTATCCAAGGAAGTAAGAAAAATCCTAGATGAAAATGGCTTCACCGATGCCAAAATCGTGGCTAGTAACTCCCTAGACGAGTTCAAAATCGAATCCCTCCTCTCTCAAGGAGCAAAAATCGACTCATTTGGTATAGGAGAAAGGCTAATCACAGCCAAGTCAGACCCAGTCTTTGGAGGTGTCTATAAGCTTGTCGCAATAGAGACAGAAGGAAAGATCGAAGCAAAGATAAAAGTCTCAGAAAACGTAGAAAAAATCACAACTCCAGGCGAGAAGAAAGTCTACAGATTATATGATAAGGAAACCGGCAAGGCAGAAGCAGATTACATCTCCCTAGCTAATGAAAAAATCGACGATTCCAAGCCGATGGTAATATTTGATCCACTCTTTACCTGGAAGATGAAAAGAATGGAAAACTATACAGCTCGAAAGATGCAAGTTCAAATCTTCGATAAAGGAGATTTGGTATACGAAAGCCCAAGCCTCGAAGAAATTGCTTCTTATTCTAAAGGAGAAGTTAAAAGCTTATGGGAAGAAGTTAAGAGATTCGACCAGCCTCATAACTATTATGTCGACCTATCCCAAGACTTGTGGAATCTAAAACAAAACCTAATACTAGAAGCTAAAAGAAAGTAAGTTAAAAGCTCTCACTTAGGATAAGTCCAAGCGAGAGCTTATTTTTATTCTTTCTTCAAAGCTTCCTTGGCAAGTACATATCCTCCGATTAGTCCTGCTTCGTTGCCAAGCTCAGGAAAGACTATATATTCATCCGCATTAGGAATATCTATATAGTGATTATCTAATTTTTCAAATTCTCTTCTGATTTTTTCAATCATCCCTTCCTTATTGGCTACTCCGCCTCCAATTATTATGATATGAGGTCTTAGGATCATGGTGTAGGTCATAAGGCCCTTGGCTATATATTTGGCGAGGATATCAAAGGCTGGGTCATCCTTATCGAGATTCTCTCCCCTTTGTCCAGTCCTAAGTTCAAGGGCAGGTCCTGCACAAAGTCCTTCAAAGCAAGAATCGTGGAAGTCGCAGAAGCTTTCTACCTCATCTCCTTCTTCCCTAGCAATCTCAATGTGTCCCATCTCAGGATGAGAAAATCCTTGAAGTAAGGTCCCATCTTGGATATAAGATCCGCCGACTCCAGTTCCTATAGTTAGGTAGAGGGAAGATCTCTTATCCTTGCTAGCTCCATACCTATATTCACCAATTCCACTAGCTCCAACATCTGTAGTAAAGCCCATAGGTAGGTTGAGTTCTTTCTTGATAGATCCTAGAAGGTCAAAGTTTCTCCAAAGCTTCTTTGGAGTTTCTAGGACAAAGCCGTAAGTCTTTGACTCCTTGTCCACATCGATTGGTCCGAAGGCTCCGATTCCAATGCTTTCTACAGGATTTTTCTTAAGAAAATCCACCACATCCTTCATATTTTCCTCAGGGTCCTTGGTCTCTACCCTAATTTCTTTGACAATATTTCCGATTTCATCTAAAATGGCGCACCTAATCTTGGTTCCGCCCAATTCAATAGATCCGTACATACTTACTCCTTTATAGTTCTTACTTATATTATAAGGGATTTTTGTCAATTAGGGAAATTGATTTGAAATAGATAATAATTTTCCTAGAATCCCTTCTCTTCGCTAAGCTTCTTAAACCAAAGACCTGATTTTTTGATTAATCTTTGTCCAGTTTCTAGCTTATATTCTACAAGCCCATACCTATTTTTGTAAGCATTAAGCCAAGACCAGTTGTCTATAAAGGTCCACAAATGGTAACCCTTGCAGTTGGCCCCCTCATCAATAGCCTTACTTAGATATGTCAGATGTTCTTTGATAAAATCAATTCTGTAATCGTCCTCAATCCTTCCGTCTTTCCTAAATCTTTCCTCGTTTTCTACCCCCATGCCATTTTCCGTAATCATCCAGTCGATATTATTGTAATTTTCCTTGATATTTATGGCTATATCGTAGATGGCTTTTGGATATATCTCCCAGCCCCTGTAGGGATTCATCCTCTTGCCTGGCATATCGTAGGAAAGATAATATTTACTTGGCATAAAGATTGCACTTTCCTTATATGTATAAGGATTTTCCATAACCCTCAAGGGTTGGTAGTAATTTACTCCAAGAAAGTCAACGGTATTTTCTTTTATTATATCAAGCTCTTTTTTGCTATATTCTGGAATTAACCCTTCCTTTTTTATAATTTCTACAAGCTTTTTAGGATAAACTCCTAGAACTGATGGGTCCAGGAAGGATTTCTGAGCAAATAAGTCTGCAATCTCAGCCGCCTTTAGGTCGTTTTCGTTCTGGCTTCTAGGATAAGCTGGGGTTAAGTTTAAGATTATGCCAATTTTTTTATCCTTATCTATCTCCCTTAGGGCTTTAATAGCCAAAGCTGAAGCAAGTTGGGTATTATAAGCAACTTGGACAGCCTTTTTGGGATTTACTTCGCAAGGATAGTGATATTGGTATAGATAACCACATTCTACATGAACTATTGGCTCATTGAAGGTAAAAAAACAGTCGGCGTATTTGCCAAAAAGCTTAAAGCAAGTCTTTGCATAGGATACATATCTTTCGACAACTTCCTTATTTTCCCATCCCCCTATTTCTTGAAGATACATAGGCATATCGAAGTGAAACAGATTTACGAAAAGCTTGATTCCTTTGGCCTTGATTTCCTTGAAATAATTTTCGTAAAAGTCCACGGCCTTAGGATTTACCTTACCGTCCATTTTAGGTATAAGTCTTGCCCAAGAAATAGAAGTCCTGAAGGAATTATGGCCTGTTTTTTCTAAGAGTTCTACATTTTCCTTATAATCAAAGTAAAAATTCGATGTATTTTCTGGTCCTATTCTGTCGTGAAACTTGTAAGGTTCTTCCTTATACCAATAGTCCCAAATACTTTCACTTTTCCCATCAACTTGTCCGCCTTCTGATTGGCAGGCGGATGTTGCAGAACCAAATAGGAAATCCTTAGGAAATTTAATCATTTTTTATCCTTTCTTCTTTTAATTTAATATTCGCATAGGCTCCATAGAGATTATTGTCATTATAAAAGGACACTGGCCTAATATTTAAGCTAACTCCTCGGAAAATATCATCTTCTAATTTTTCTCTAATGGAATTTATAAATCTTTCATCCTCAGAAACAGCCCCTCCTATATAGATTACTTCCGGATTAATAGCATAGGCTATGTTGTATAGGCCCATAGCAAGGTAGGTAAACATCTTATCTACTTCTCCATAGAAAGGATTCTCTTTCTTAAGATACTTATCAAATATTTCGTATGTGTCCGAATCTATACCGTATTTTTCTTTTATAGTGCGCCTTACATTTGGTAAAGTCCCTAGGCTGGATAAGTTTTTGATTTTACCAAAGTCGTTAAAGAGCATATAGCCAAACTCGCCACTTTCAAGACTTAAGCCCCTTATAATTTGAGAATCTTTAACTAAGGCCCCTCCAATACCCGACCCAATTATTACAAAGGCTAGGAGATTTTCCTCAGGATTTTTATAATATATTTCTCCAAGGGCCGCACAGTTTGCGTCATTTTCTATAGCAACTGGGATAGAATATTTATCCTCTATATGTTTTGCAAAATTTTTCTCAGCTAAATAATTGAGAGCACTTAGTCCTCCCACCTCAAGCGTTTTGCTATCAACCCTACCAGGAGATGAGAATCCAATAGCTTCTATATCATAATCTTTAAGGAAAGATTCTGTAGTATCTTCCAAAAACTCTATAAATTCTTTCATAGTGGGAAGACTTTTTGCCGAGTCTTTTAGAATTATTTTTTCATTTTCTATAAGTGCGTACTTGGTGGATGAGCCACCAATATCAAATACTAAATACATTGTTTTCCTCTTATGTTATAATTATCTCTAGGAGTGATCAAATGACAAATGCTAATTACAATTTTATTATGGACATAATAAGCTCAAAAAATATAAAGTTATCTAAGTCAGAAAATATTATCGTTGATAAAATCAAAGATATAAATGTCGACTTTAGTCATATAAATATCAATGACTTATCCGAAATCCTTAAAGTCTCAAACTCCACCATTACAAGGTTTGCCCAAAAGCTTGGATTTGATGGTTTCTCTGAGCTTAAGTTTGATATTTCTAAAAAACCTAGAAGGACTAAGTCCCTTAGCCAAGAGATTTATATTAATTTTATTAATTCTATCGAAGCCTTCGATGAGAAAACTCTTAGCTTTATCAAATCTTTTGATAGTTTCGGAAGGATTGCCGTTATAGGAATAGGTTCGTCTGGTCTTTGTGCCAATGAATTCGTCTACAAATTCGGAGAAATCGGCCTAAATAATACCGACTACGCCAAAGAGCCTTACAGTATAAATCTACTTACTAAAAGTCTTAATGCGAAAGACTTATTGATAGCCATATCACTTTCTGGAGAAAACAACAATCTCCTAGAAGGAGTTCGCTTTGCAAAAGATAAAAATGCAAATATCCTCGCCATAACTGGCAATAATGAGTCTACTCTTAAAAATATAGCGACAAACACTATCTTATTGCCTCCCTATCCAAGCTATTCTTACAAGATTTCAAAGATTTTTCCTGTAACCTTAATCCTCGATATGATTTGTGAAGCCTATCTTAGCTAGCCTTTACCATATCTATTCCTATATATCTTAGGACTGCCTCTACGAATATCGAATTAGCCCAGGAGAACCAATCTCTGGTATATTCGCTAGGATTATCCTTATGGAAACCTTCATGCATCAGGTATTTTCCTGCGTGAGTTTTTTCAAAATAAGCTAATATACGATCCATCTCATCCCTAGAATCAGCTGTCATAAGCTCCATTGCTAAGGCCAAATGCCAGATGTAGTCCTTGGGAGTGTGGTCTGATCCTATTCCCTTGGCCGCCTTTCCTTCAAAATAATTCTTGTTCTTTTCCGAAAGGATAAAGGCCCTAGTGTTTTTATAAATTGGATCTTTCTTATCTACATATCCTAAATAAGGAAGGGAAAGTAGGCTTGGGATATTAGCATCATCCATCAAATTATAAGATCCAAGTCCATCTGTTTCGTAAGCATAAATTTTGCCAAAATCTTCATCTTCTATAATTCCATATTCCCTAATTCCATGATCTATCTCAATGGCCAAGTCGTCCATTTTTTCACATAGATCAAGTCTAATCTCTTCTTGTCTTAAGGCCTTGGCAAGTCTTTTTAAGACCACAGTAGCGAAGGCATTGGAAGGAATAAGGTATTGGTATAAGCATGAATCATCGCTAGGCCTAAAACCTGTCCAGCTCATTCCTGTAAATCCTATCTCAGTTCCTCTCTTACCATTTCTTAAGGAATCTGAAGGTGCCCAAGGGTCAGGTCTTTCGAATTCATAGTTAGAATTTTCGTGATTTTGCTCTAGCTTAATTAAATCAAGGATTTTTTCTAAAACTTTTAGGAAGTCTTCATTAAAAACCGTCTTATCATGAGTTTTCTCGTAGTACATATAAGCCACTTCCATAACATAGCACAGTGAATCCAGCTCGTACTTTCTCTCCCAAATCCAAGGAGAATCGAAGTCAGTTATGTCCTTATCGCTCCAGCTCCTGGAGTTAGCCTTAAGGTTAAAGGCATTAGCATAGAGATCTTTGTCAAGACAAAATATTTGTCTTTTTAAGACCTTCCTAATAAGTTCATCAGCCTCTTTGCTATCTATATAAAACAGCGGCCTTATTTGTCCACTAGAATCCCTTAGCCACATGGCCTCTATATCTCCTGTTATGACGAAGACATCTCCCCTTTCAGTCTCTTTCATAGTGGTTGTGAAAGTGTTATTTATTGCTTTGGCGAAAATTTTCTTTATCTCAGGACTAAGATCATCGCTTTCATTAACTTGATCGATCAATTCTTTTACAATTTCTTTCATTAAAGCTCCAATCTGTATGTTTTAATTTCATATGGAGGAATTTCTCCAAAAGGTCCATCTTTTATCTTCTTCCTTGCCAAAATATCATATTCATCTGCCTTAATACCGATAGCTTTAGGGCTTGGGCTAGGATTATAAATCCTTAAGAAGGCTTGTCCCTTTTCATTTCTAAAAATCGTAGAAAATAGATTAGCTCCCAAATCTATATTAGGAATATTTAAAGATATATCTTTATCATTATTGTCCAAAAGATCCAGGTTAAAGAAATCTAGCCTAGCCTTAAGAATATCTATCCTATTTCTATCAAGATCTTCCTTAAAGCTATCAAAATAAAAGTCAAACTCCATATCCTTTAGCTCGTCTTTTATAAGTTGGGCATCTGGAGTAGGAAAATATCCCCAATCTCCAAGCTCTCCGACAGACCTAAAAAGTGTGATGAAAAGGCCTTCATCTTCTAGCATTTCATATTCTGCAGGACCTATGGCTGAGACTCCAAAACCTCTTTTATCATCATCTACGACTTGAACATATCTATTGAAGTTTTGTGAATAATCTGGGTTTTTCCAAGTATCTGGAGGATAGGCATCTCTTTTGACACATTCAAATATAGATTCAGCAAATACCTTATCAGTTTTCAAATCATGACCGAAAAGCACCCTCATTCTATGATTCTTGCTTATATTTTTAAGCCTTATCTTAATCTCTAGGGGAGCTTTCTTATCGAAGACTTTTATCTCTTTTTCGATTATCATATCGACATAAGTCTTTTTCCTATTGGCCCTTCTTCTTGTAATATCATTAAGGCGGATTTGCTCATCCTTAAGCCTATCCTCCGCCCCTTCTGGTAAGGAGAATTTTTCCCTAAGCCTTATAATTGTCTTATCATTTTCTCTGATGATTTTTTTATCTATCAATTTCCCACCAAGAATCCTCAAATTGTCAGAAGACTGTCTATAAATATACTCATTTCCTATATCTCCAGTATCTTCTATGGTGAGGACATCTTTGTAGGTTATTTGATTTATCTTATCATAAATATCGAGATTTGCCTTTTCCTTAATTTCTATCCTATAGTAAGCATTTTCGACTATGTTTTTTTCTATTTCTTTGGATTCGAAGGAAGACCTTCCTTCTACTAAACTTAAAATTTTCTTCTCAAAAGGATCGAGTTCTAGGCTAAAACGAATCTTTATTTTGTTGGCAAAGTAAGGCTTTCTAAATTTATCATTAGGAAGCTCATAGGAAAATCCAGTTCCCAAATACCTAATCTCTGCTGGAATTTCCTCGCCTTTTTCATCAACTAACTTATAGCTTTTTATCTCTTTTCCAGATAAGCTATCATAAACTTCTGGGAAATCTATACCGAAAAACTTCTTATCAACTTCTATTTCTCTTTCAACTTCCTTAAGTCTCCTGTATGGCAGAGTGTTTATGACACAGATGCTATTTTTCTTAGTATTTTGGGTATTTTCTCTGATTTTTTCCCTAGCTAGATCGTAAAGATAATCAAGCCCTTCACTTACATCTTTGAAGCGTCTGAGATTGCCATCATGAACCGAATCCACAGAGCATGCGCATATGCTATCATGGGGATGATTTTTGATGAGATTTTTGTAGAAATAATCAATCTTTTCGCTAGGATAGTCTTCCTTTTTAACAAATAGAGTAAAAAGTGGCTGGATGATTTCTTCAAGTCTCATCTCCAAAGTCTTGTTGAATTTTTTTAGATAATATCTAGAAGATGATGTCGAATTTAGAGTCCACCAACCATCAGTCGTTTGACTTCTAAGCTCGCCTTTTATAGTATCGATATCTTTAACTTCTTTTCTTACACTTTCGAAATACAAGTCCAAGTTTGAGTGAACAAATTCATAATCCTCATAAAGCTCGTTGGCCTTTTTTATGATTTGGCCTATGTTTTTTTGAACAGGTGAATGGTCGCAACCGTTCATCAAGAGCAATTGATTAGTTGAGGCGTACTTTTCCATATCTAAAATCTTTTGATCCATATAAGCTTTAAGCTCTAGCTCATTTTCTGGAATATCTAGTCCATTGCTATACCAGTTAGCAAAAAGAATCCCCAAGACCTCGTCTCCATTAGGAGACCTCCAATAAATCTCTGAGTTTTTGGAAGTGAAATCATCTATAACCACATTATCAAAGCCTGTAGCCTTGACCCCTCTTCCAAAGTAGGCGACCTTTATTCCTGCTTTTTGAAGAATTTGGCTAGCCTGACCAATATTGCCAAAAGTATCTGGAAAATAGCCAATCATCGAAGGCTTTCCCCATTTTTCTATACTTTTAATTCCTAGACTTAGATTTTTGATATTAGATTCTCCACTCGTGAGAAAGGCATCTTGCAAGATATACCAAGGACCTAGCTTAAGCTTACCGGCCTCAATTAATTCCTCGATTATCTTCCTATTTTCTGGCTTAACTTCTAGATAGTCTTCTATAGGAAGGTAATGGCCATCAAGCCAATAATACTTAAAATCAGGATCCTTGAAGGCTTCTATCACCCCATCCATAAGGTCTATTAGGCGCATATGGTGCTTCTCATAGGGCATGTACCATTCCCTGTCCCAGTGAGTATGGCTTACTATGTGGATAGTCTTTTTCATTTTTCTACTTCCTCCATAAGCTCTTCGTAGATTTTCATTAAGACTCTAGAAGTTTTGACCTTCCTATATTCTATAGTATCTAAGCTAAATTCTTTATAGATTTTTACCTTACACTCCCCACACTTTTCATATAGGCTTGAGGCTTTCTTAAAGTCTTTATCTATCGCTGCCTTAACAGCTGCCAATAGATATGATAGGGAGGTAAAAAACGGTTTTACTTCCATGTACAATTTATCATTAGTGCGGTTTTTGAAGTAGGAGTCTATGGCAACTAATTTCTTATCAATTAAGCTTTTAACTTTTTCAAAATCTTTTTGTCCATAAGCTAGTCCAATCTCATAATCTTCCCTATATTTCTTATCCTCAAATCTATCGTAAACTCCTGAGGCAAAGAAGGAATCAGCTATGATAAAAAGCTCAGAAGCTACTTTTTCATCTATATAGGCTAAGGCCCTTTTGAAAGATTCGATAGGGACGAAGCCAGCTGGATCTTTGGCAAATTCTCCTATTTGATAGATAGATATCTTGCTTAGCTCTGCCTGATTCATCGGGTTTGTTAGGATTGACTTGTAGTTTATCTCGCTTGAATCATAAAACTCAAATATTTCCATAAATATTCTATCTCTTAGATAGTCATTTACAGGCCAGTTAAACCAAATGTTGGCTTCTTTTTGGGAAATCTCTGTAAATCTTTCTTGGGAAGTTTTTGTTATAGGAACAACTACGTCATAGCCTGTCCACATAATTTCTAAATTATCTAGATTTCTGAATAGCTTAAAGTATTCCTCCCCCTTCTCATCAATCCAGGCACTGTTATACCAAGGATGGACAAACAAAAGTTTTTCGTTTTCATAACTTTTAAGTTTCTTTAAGATATCTTTCACTAATCTTAAATGAAATTCTCTTTGCTCATAGGCTAAGTCCCTATCTATATCGTCCATGCAAAGAGCAAATGAGGTCACACCAGCCTTATGAAGACTATCGTATTTAGTAAATAACTTATCAATTTCTTCTTCATACAAGTTAAAATCAATCAAATTTTGCCCTGGATGAATAGCCCAAACAAAGTCGACTCCCTTATTTTTTGAAAGACTGGCAAGCTCACTTATCTCGGCTAATTTCTCATCTGGATAAGGCTCTCTCCATTTTACATTGTGGTAAGGGTCATCCTTTGGTGCATAGACATATTGGTTCATATCAATATCAGATAGAAAGCCAATCATAGACATTCTTTCTTCAAAGCTCCGAGGGATTCCATAGAACCCTTCAATAAGGCCTCTTTTTTCTAACATATTAACTCCTAAATCTTTTCTAATTTCTCAAAAAAACTTCCAATAAATGAAACAATTTTCATTATAGTTTGCAAAAGTAAAGACCTATGCCTAAACATAAGTCTTTTTCACTTCTATTTCCTATCCCAATTATCTAATTGGTTTTGGACTTCTTCTATCAACTTATCAATTCCAGCAGTATTAAGCTTATCTAAGAATTCTTGATAATAGTCTTCATCAAAGGCACCTGTTTTGAGATTTTTCTCGTATTCGAAAATTGTCTGTTCAACATTTCCTGCCTCGCTTTCAACGCTTTTCCTATCAAAGTTGAAACCTAGTATAGGAGAAGGCTCTAAATTCTCTAAAAACTTATCTAGTTTTTCCTTAGCTTCTGGCGTGTCAGAATCTTCAGATGTAGTAAGTGGTGTCATATTTTCAGAGGCTAGGAAGGTAAAGGCTGGTACGTCATATTTAGTATCTTCGTATTTTTCAACCTTTCCATCTACTAAATCATAGTGCTTGCCTTCTATTCCATAGGTTAGATATCTCATAAGCTCCTTATCGCTATACATTCTATTTAGAAAATCCATAGCCAATTCTTTGTGCTCAGATTGGGAGTTAATAGCGGCAAGAGAACCAGTAGCTTTTTGATTTGTTACTATTGTTTTGTTACCTGCTGGGGAGGATATGACTTCGCTCTTGAAGGAGTTAGACCAAATCCCATCCGAATCTGGACCTCCTTCGGCTTTTGTTACTAGCCACCTATCACCTTCTTCTCCATCTCCCGCATTCATCTGAGGAGCTGATGGGTTAATATAACCCTTGTCCATGTAGTCTTTTAGGACGTCTAATTGTTTCTTAAGCTCTGGGTCAGCCCAGCTATTGTAGGCGATGAGCTTTCCATTTTCTTCTTTTACGGCAACTCCTGGTGTCGCTTCAGACTGTGGAGTTGGTGTTTGAAGGAGGAAATCACTTACTATGTTGAAAGGATAATCGACGCTCGCTTCATTTTCCTTGACCTCTTTAAGATAAGGTTCAAGGTCTTTTATAGTCTTTACACTTCCTATATCAATCTTATATTTATCTACATAAGCTTTATTCCAAACGAAATAATTGCCTGGAACAACATTTTTAGCAGCTGCTGGCGCACCATATAGTCTTCCTTCAATAGAAGCTCCCTTTAATACGTCTTCTGAAAGAGAATCTTTTATAGCTTGACCTTTTTCATCTATAAGATCCGTTATGTCAGCAAAGGCTCCCTTCTCTACCAAGTTTTTATAAGGACCAGACCAGTTAGCTGTAAAGGCTATATCCCAGTCATCTCCCGCATTTGACGCAAGCTGAAGTCTTTGTTCATATTCGCCCCAATCGAAGAATTGTAGGTTTAGGTGATATCCTGCATCAGATTTATCTAGATATTCATTTATAGCTTCTACCACCTCTCCGGTATCTTCTTGGGGAGTTCCAACATCATAGTATGTTATGGTAGGAATTTCTTCCGAATCTTTTTTGACTTCTTCTTTATTGCCGGAATCCCCTCCACAGCTAGAAAGACTTAGGCTAAGTCCAACTAGGAGTGTGCTTATGCTAAGTTTTTTTAGTAAATTCATCTCTCCTGCTTTCTTTTATTACTTATCAGCGCCTTCCCAATTGTCTAATTGTGCTTGTACTTCTTCTATTACCTTTTCAATTCCTGCTGTATTTAGTTTATCTAGGAATTCTTGATAGTAGCTTTCGTCAAAGGCACCTGTCTTAAGGTTGATGGTGTATTCGCTTTGTGTTTGTTGAACATTTGCTATTTCTGTTGCTATCTTTGATTCGTCTAGGGTAAATCCTAATACTGGAGATGCTACTAGTTTATCTTCAAATTCTTTTGCTTCCTTATCGAATTCTTCATCGCCAATTCCAGGAGCTCCCTCTAGTGGAGTTCTGTTAAATGCACATAGGAAGGTAAATGATGGTACATCGTAATCGTTATCTATTCCATCAGAATCCTTATTGTGTTTTACAACTTTTCCGTCTTTGTACTCGAAGTTTTTGCCTTCAACACCGTAAGATAGCATGTCTTGTAGGTTTTTATCTGTGAACATTCTGTTGATAAAGTCCATTGCAAGTTCTGCCTTATCAGTTTGTGAGTTGATGGAAATCATCTTTCCTGTAGCCTTGTCGTTAGATATAAGAACCTTATCTCCAATTATATTTGATACTACTTCGTTACGTGGTGCAACTGACCATATAGCGGCAGATCCTGGTTCTCCTTCACCTTCTGTTAGTAGAACTTCGTTTTCTGGCATTACTGTTCCTGGCTCAACTTGTGGAGCTGATGGTGAGATGTATCCTTTGTCCATATAATCTTTCATCTTCATGATTTGTTCTTTATAAAGATCATCCGCATATAAGTTGTAAGCCTTAAGCTTGCCATCTTCTTCTCTTACAGCTACCCCATCTGTAACTTGATATACAGGCTCTGGCATAGCGAACAAGAAGTCCTTAGATACGCCAAATGGATATTGCATACCTTCTTTTTCTTTTACTTCTTCAAAGATAGGCTCTAATTGGTCTATGTTTTGGATATTTTTATAGTCGATATTATATTTATCAACCATGCTCTTAGTCCATACGAATTGGTTAGCTGCAACAACTCCAGGATATGCTGCAGGGATTCCGTAAACTTTACCATCTACACTAACACCTTTTAGCATGTCAGGATTGATTAAATCAACAAATTCCTTGCCTTCCATTAGGTCTGTTAGATCCATCAAGGCATTTTGTGATACTAGGGTCTTGTAAGGTCCTGCCCAACTTGCAGTAAAGGCTAGGTCCCAATCTTCTCCTGTTGATGAAGCAAGTTGGAGTCTTTGTTCGTAATCTCCCCAATCATAGAAGACTAGATTTAAGTGGTAACCCGCTTCTTTTTCGTCTAGGTATTCGTTAATCTTACTTACTGTCTCTTCAGTTCCTGCTTGTGGAGTTCCTATATTAAGATAAGTTAAGGTAGGAACTTCGTCATCTTTAGCATTTTTATCTTTTTTATCGTCTTTGTTTTCTTTGTTTTCTACGCTTTCGCTAGTTTCAGTTTTGTCTTCATCTTCTACATTGCCGTCATTGTTTCCGCAAGCTGAAATGCCTAGAGCAAGCATTAGAGCCATTGATGTGTAAGCAAATTTTTTAACTAAATTCATTTTTCCCTCCTTATTAATGAATTATTCCTTAACTGCTCCCAGTGTTAGGCCACTTATGAAGTACCTTTGGAAGAATGGATATGTTATTGCAATTGGCGCAGTTGTTATAACTACTATAGCCATCCTCAAAGTCTCCTGTGGCAAAGTTTTCATCGCCTGATTCGCTACACCTCCTATTTGGCTACCTCTTGATGCGAGGAAGGCCGTTGAATTTTGTATTCTAATTAAGAGATATTGGACAGGTATTTTATCTAAGTCGTCTATGTACAGCATAGCGTTATACCAATCATTCCAATAACCTAATGTTAAGAATAGTCCAATTGTTGCAAGTACTGGCAAGGATAGGGGAAGCACTACTTTGAAAAATATTTGAAATTCATTGGCTCCATCGATCGTCGCCGCCTCAATCAAGGCTTTTGGTATACTTGTTTGAAAAAATGTCCTCATTATTATTATATTAAAGGTTCCTAGAAGTAGGGGGAGGATAAGTGCCCATACCGAATTTCTAAGACCCAAAAATTGCGTCATTACTAGATAACTTGCTACAAGCCCTCCGGAAAATAACATTGGAATAGTTGAGACTTTTGTAAAAAATCCCTTGAATTCAAAGTCATCTCTTGATAGGGCATAAGCATATAGGGTCGTAAGGATTAGGGCTAATATTACACCAACCACTGTTATAAATATCGATACCTTGTAGGCTTGAACTATCGATGAACCAGAGCTAAAAATTAGCTTGTAGGCATCGAAGCTGATTTTTTCTGGAAATAAACTATAGCCATTTATCGCAAGTGTTGACTCATCCGTAATTGATATTATAAATACAAATAGGAAGGGTAAAATCGCTGATATAGTTAATAGGATCAGATAAATATTTAATCCTATATTAGCTCCCTTACTTACTTCTAAGGGATCAAAATGCTTTTTCTTATTTACTTTTTGCATATATCCTCCTAGAAAAGTGATCTTTGTGGATCATATTTTTTGACAATCTTATTGGCACCGATAATTAGGACTGCTCCGACTGCTGATTGGAGAAGGGATACGGCTGATGATAGGCCTATATCTCCGTTTTTCATAAGAGCCCTAAATACATAGGTATCGATTACGTTTGTAACTGAATACAAAGGTCCCGAATCTCTTGGCACTTGGTAGAACAAACCAAAGTCTGCCCTAAATATATTAGCAAGACTCATTATAAATAAAACAGTAACAACAGGCTTTAGCATTGGTATAGTGATGTATTTTATCTGCTCCCACTTGCTCGCCCCATCCATTACAGCTGCCTCGTAGTAGGTCTTATCAATTCCTGATAGGGCCGATAGATAAACTACGGTATTATAACCCAAGCCCTTCCAAGCATTAATGATTACCAAAAACACCGGCCACCAAGTCTTGGTTGTGTACCAGTTCTTACTTCTTCCACCGAATTTCATAATTAAAGCATTTATCAAGCCCTTATCTGGTGATAGAAAGGCAAATACTGCATAAGAAATTACAACCCAAGATAAGAAATATGGCAGAAATAGCGAGGTTTGATAGAACTTCGCAGCCTTTCTGTTTAAAAGCTCATGTAGGGCTATGGCGGTAAACATAGCAAGAACTATATTTACAACTATAAAGCAAGCATTGTACAAAATTGTATTTCTTATGATAACCCAAGCGTCATTACTTTGGAAGAAGAACTTGAAGTTATCAAAGCCAATCCATTCACTATGAAAGAGGTTATAGAAGAAATTCTTAGAAAAAACCTTGTAGTCCTTAAAGGGGATAATTACCCCAAACATAGGCAAATAGCTCATTATGGCAAACCAGATAAAGCCTGGTAGACAGAAGGCCATAAGAGGTAGATTCTTCTTAAATCTTTGGCTAAATGGTTTTTTGGCTTTTTTCTTTCTTCTTTCTAATTCCTTTTGGTCAATTACTTTTACTTGACTCTGATTTTTATTTTCCATTTTAACCTTCCTTATAAGTTCTTGACTTTAGTCTCATTTATGAAAGTTCCCAAAAATCCAATTATAATTACTAAGACATAAGTCCAAAGAATATTTGTAACAAGTAAACTTTCTATAACTTCCCGGACAAAGCCGATAATAATTGCATATATTGGGAATCTAAATGTTAATAAGCAAGAATTCTTGATAGTCTTGATGAATCCGACATCTTCTCTAAAAGCCCTTTGAAGTATTGTATAGAAAATAATATCCCTAAATATTAAGCTTAAAAATATCCTAAATACAAAGAGGACTAGTACATCACTTTCTAGGATTCTCAATGCATCAGAGAAGTAAAAGTAGAGACTAAATATCAATGAATAAGTCAAATACTTTCTGATGAACTTTTCTCCGAAGACATCTTTAAAATAAGACCTATAATAGGACTTATAATCTATAAAAACTGCCTTTACTGCAATAAACTCCCTTTCTAAAGCTAGGGCCAAAAGGCCAATTAAGGGAATAAATAATAAAATATATTTTATAAGACTTCCCTCGATTAGGATATTTATCAAGATTAAGGGTGATATTATCAAGCTAGTATATACTATAGACAAAAGGACGAAGAGTATAAGCTCTCCGACTTTGCCCAAAGATTTCGATAGAGCTTGCATTATACAATTCTCATTGACGTATCTTTATCGAATAGGTGGATTTCATCCAAGTTTATATCTAGATTAATCTCGTCGTTTTTATCTATTCCTTTAAACTTTCCTTGGACCTTTACTGCTATCTGGCTTGCAGCTTCTTCTGCTCTTGCATAAAGGATAGATTCATCCCCAAGCATTTCTATATTTTCTATCCTTGCTTTGATTGATTTAGCGCTTTTCCCTTCGGTATTAATAGAAAAAGATTCTGGTCTTATTCCAACTATTATTTCCTTAGCTTCGTAGGATTTTAAAGCTTCTTTTTGCTCATTAGTTACTGGAATATCATCATTACCAACTTGAATCTTGGAATTTACTACTTTTCCATTAAAGAAGTTCATTGGAGGAGAACCAATAAAGTTTGCAACGAAAATATTAGCTGGAGAGTCATAGATTTCCTCTGGAGTTCCAACCTGTTGCATATAGCCATCTTTCATTACTACAATCCTTGAAGCCATTGACATAGCCTCAGTCTGATCGTGAGTTACGTAAATAGTTGTAGTATCAAGCTGGTCATGAATTTTGGATATTTCTGTTCTCATCTGAACCCTAAGCTTAGCATCTAGGTTAGATAGAGGCTCATCCATAAGGAAGATATCAGCTTCCCTTACTATGGCTCGCCCTAGGGCAACTCTTTGTCTTTGTCCTCCAGATAAGGCCGCAGGCTTTCTATCCAAAAGATTAGTCAACTCTAGCATTTCTGCTGCTCTTTCTACCTTTTTCTTAATCTCAGCCTTGTCTACCTTTTGAAGCTTAAGACCAAAGGCCATGTTGTCAAAAACTGTCATGTGTGGATATAGTGCGTAGTTTTGAAATACCATAGCGATATTTCTATTCTTGGGACTTACCTCATTCATAAGCTCGCCATCAATGTATAAACTTCCCTCAGAGATTTCTTCAAGGCCTGCAATCATTCTAAGTGTTGTAGACTTTCCACAACCAGAAGGTCCTACAAAAACTATGAATTCCTTATCTTCAATTTCTAAATTAAAATCAAATACTGCCTGAACTCCATTAGGATAAATTTTATCTATGTGTTCTAATTTTAAATTCGCCATTCTTACTCCTTACATATAATTTATGAAAAGGATTTACTGTTATGTAAATTCGCTTATCGCTAATATTATTTTATAATATCCGCATAAAAAATGCAAGGAAATGGAGTAATAAACACATTTTCAGTATATTTATCCATTCCCTGCATCTTTTGAAAATATTTTCATTTATTGCTTATGCAAATGTTTTATCCTCTACCGTAAAGGATTCTACAAGACTTATTTCTCCTCTAAGCTCAAATTTTTTGACCTCATCTGTTAGGATAAAGAAGTCTCCCTTCTTAATCTCATAAGACTTTCCATCTATTAAAATCTCTCCACGTCCACCAACTACACTCCAAAGGCTATAAGGATTTTCTTTTATAAATTCGCTTCTTCCATTTATCTTATATTCATAAACTTCAAAGTATTTATTTTGGGTAAGAACCCTTCCCTTAAGGCCTTCTATTTTAAATTCTTCAATTTCTTCTTTGTTTTCATTTATTTTAATCGCCTTCTTGGATTCTTCTAGGTGAAGGTCTCTAAGTTTCCCATCATCATCTTTTCTGTCATAATCATATAGCCTATAGGTTATATCGCTCGCCTGTTGGATTTCTAGGATTAGAGAGCCCTTCTTTATGGCATGGACTGTGCCTGCTTCTACGAAAAAGAAATCTCCCTTCTTCGCTGGGACTTCTCTTAAAAGCTCATCCCACTTTCTCTCTTCAATGAGTTTTATAGCCTCATTTTTATCATCTACCTTAAGACCATATATAATTGAGGCAGGCTCTTCGTTTAGGACATACCAGCATTCGGTCTTTCCCCTAGAGTTTTCAAGCTCTCTTGCCATAGTATCATCTGGGTGGACTTGGATTGATAGGTCAGTGTTTGCATCTATAATCTTAACAAGGAGGGGAAGGGTAGCTTCTTTCGGATTTCCAAAAAGGTCTTTGTGCTTTTGGTAGACTTCTTCTAAGCTTTTCCCCTTAAATTCTCCATTAGTAATAATAGAACTCATATCTCCCATATCGGAAATCGCCCAATATTCTCCAGTATTATCTGAAGGGATATCGTAAGAATAAATTTCCCTAAGTCTCTTGCCTCCCCAGATTTTCTCCCTATATTTTCCTTCTAGAAATAAAATTTTTTCCATAAAATCTCCTCTATCTTTTTCTTACTCTTATCTTATAATAAATTTCAGGAAAAGTGAAATTTAAGCCCAAAAGAAAAAGGCCCAAAGGCCCTTAACTTTATCTTGCAAGAGATCCCATAGGATCCCAAGGTTTTAGGTGGATTGGGTCCTTGTCCCAGGCTTTTCTCTGATCTTCTGTTAGATATTTCTTATCTACTGCGATTTGATACATATATTCATCAAACCAAGCATCGCTCATTACTAGATAGCCCTTGTTTCCTGCCCTATCTCCCCAAGAGTTTTCTATCTTCCACCTTACTGGATTTCCGTCTTCATCAAGGTCAACTCCTGTAAATACCATGGCGTGAGTCATCAAGCTTTCTGAGTAGTCAAGTCTTTCTTCCTTAGTCATCTCAAAGTCTAGGTCGAAGATTTCTTTGATATTAAAGGCTTTGGTATCAAGGATTCCTTCCTCTCTGATAAAGCTTTGGCCTACATCGCAGCCCATCCATACAGGAAATCCGTCCTTAAGTTGCTTGATAGCGGCCTTTTTTAGTTCGTCTATAGGAAGATTTAGGTATTTAACTTCCTTACCTTCTACGACATTGCCCAGGAAATCCACCGTAAAAGTTTCGTTAAATGGCTTATCTTCGGTAGGGCCATTTATTAAAGAAATATAATCGTCTAGATTCATCTTCACATATTTGTCGAAAAATTCCTTAGGAGTAAGGTCTGTCTCCTTTATATAATTATCGTCCTTATCCCTTGCCTCAAAGTCGATTTTCTTTGGTGGAGTTCCTAAAACTACACTTAGGGCCCTGTAGATATCTTCATTGAAACCATCTTTCATAGCCTCTAAGTCTTCTAGGCTCTTTCCCTCTTTATGGGCATTTCTTAAGTCTTTGGCAAAAGATCTTAGCATTTTGGTAAGATAAGCATCCATCTCTCTGGTAGCAGATGAAGATTTAACTTCTGGCATGGCGTATTTTGGTACAACTCCGTATTTGTTGACTAAGTTTACGAACATGTCCCATTGGCCCCCATCTCCCAAAGGATCAGCTAAGATGTGTTTTACTAGTCTTCCTTGGAGGTCTTCGTCTACAGTTTTTATTATAGATTCAAGAAAATAATTGCTCTTTTCTAGCTTATCAAAAAATAGGGGATAGGCTTGGGAAAGCTCGAAAGTCTCAAGATTGTAATCCTTGATTATCCTATATCTCATGGTGTTTAGGGCGGAGAACATCCAGCAACGACCGGATTGCTTTTGGTCTGTTATCTCTCCTTGCTTAAGCTCAATCGAAAAAGAGTGGCGCATGTCTTTGATCACGTCAGGGTCGATTGCAGCTTCTGTAATACCGTTTCTTGTTACTGCACTTTGGGCAATCACATTTGCCCTGTCGGCATAAAATTTCTCGTCTAAGTCTTTAAATTTATCTTTGTTAATCATTTTTTCACCTCACTAGTATTTTACCTAAAAATATATGAATTGATAGTCATTATTAATTAGATTCTTTCTAAATATTCTAGGGTCTCTCTGATATGGGCATCTGGAAGGTCATCAATATCTGAAAAGGAAACTCCCATGACAACTATTATATATTCCTTCCCATCTTTTTCGGCAAGGGTCGCCCAGCAAAGTCCAGCCTCGTCTGTAGTTCCACTCTTGCCTCCGATAATCTCAAATCCATTTTCTTCATAATCCTTAAGATGAGAAAAGATTGTACTTTCTATGTAGACTCCGTCTGGATGTTCATTTGTAGCTTGAGATAGGTAGTCTCTCTTAGTGAAAATCGCCCTGAAATTACCATCTTCTAGTCCATATTTGATAAGCATAGCACAATCTTTAGCCGACTGGAAGTTTCTCCTATCATCCATCCCATCGGCATTGGCGTAGGAGGTGTTTTTTAGATTAAGCTCTCCTACTTTTTCATTCATAAGATCTACAAACGAATCTATGCTTCCTGCCACATTGATTGCAAGGGAATCTGCTGCTTCTGCTCCAGATGCTAGTATTGTCCCATACATGAGGTCTCGGTAGGTCGTTGTCTCATTTGCAAGAAAGCCCGCCATAGAGGCATTTTCACTGACAGCCCTCATATAGGAATCATAGTCAATTGGTGCAAGCTCTCCTAGGTCAGAAACATGGTCGAGACTTACAAGAAGGGTCATGATTTTGGTTAGAGATGCCATGGGAAGAGGCTTATTTTCATTTTTCCCGTAGACTTTTTTATCATCTGTAAGATTATATATGTAAACAGCCTTGCTTTTAGAATCCTCTAGGTCAAACTTCGAATCCCTTTTAACAAAATACAAGCCTCCCATGAGAAAAATTAGGCAAAGGCCTAGTAAAATTATGTATTTTTTCTTCACTTATATCTCCTTAGTAAATTAATCCTACTCTTAAACTTTGATAGACTAGTTAAACTAATATCATATATATTATATTTCTCCTAATTCTTATTTCTATCTTTTGTTTTCTTACTAGTTAACTCAAATGAAATCAAAAAGAGCTTTCGCTTGATAGGTCATCCGAAAATGATATATCTTGCAAAAGCTCATAAGCTTAGTTATTTTCTTTTATATATTCTTCTGCTGACTTGGCAGCGTTTCTTCCGAATACTACTATGTCAGTTACAGCATTGCCACCGAGTCTATTTGCCCCGTGAACTCCTCCTGTAACTTCGCCTGCAGCGTATAGGCCTGGGATTGGCGCACTTTCTTTGGATATTACTTCTGAGTTTGTGTTTACTTCGACTCCTCCCATGGTGTGGTGGATTCCTGGAGCGATTTTAACTAGATAGTAAGGAGCCTTAGATAGGTCAGATTTTGACTTATCCATGCCCTTTCTTCCAAAGTCAGGGTCTTCGTTGTTGGCACAGATTTCCTTCCATTTTTCTATAGAATTCTTAACTGTTTGTTCATCGCATCCTATAATTTCAGCAAGAGCCTTGTAGTCTTCTGCCTTTTCTAGTAGGCCCTTGTCGTAGTATTTTTGGATAGTAGCTGACTCATCCATCATCTTTTGATCAACTAGAAGATAAGCTGCTTTTCCTTCTTGGTCTAGGATAGTCTTGGATACAAAGTCTCTTGTCTCAAGCTCGTCTACAAATCTTTCTCCCTTTTGGTTAAGGAGGATTGCCCCTTCTCCTCTTAGGCCTTCTGATATTAGAGATCCGTCTTTTTGGACAACTGTTGGATGGATTTGGATTTGATCCATGTCTATGAAGTTTGCTCCAGCTTCTTTGAGGAAGTTAACAGCATCTCCGGTAATTGACTTAGCATTTGTAGATACGTAGCCTTCAAGTTCTGGCTTATATTCTACAACCATGTCCATATTGGCACCGAATCCACCACTTGCAACTATAACTGCCTTAGCATTTACTGTAAGATCTCCCTTGTTTGTTTCAGCAAGAACTCCCTTAGCCTTGCCATCTTCCATTAGGATCTCTTTTACCCTAGCATCATAGATTATATCCACTCCCAATTCCTTGGCCTTTGTAGTTAGCTTGTCTACTAGATAGGATCCTACTGGGATTGATTTTCCTTCGTCATTTACTGGAGCGTGGGTTCTCATCTCACTTTGTCCACCAGAAAACTTAAGTTGAGTCAAAGGAGCCCCGTTATCTTCTAGCCAATCGATAGCTTCAGATGATGAGTCGACCATTTTTCTAACTAGGTCTGGATTATTTATGTCATGGCCACCCTTCATAGTATCTTCAAAGAAAAGCTCGTTAGTATCAGGGATCCCTTCTTTTTCTTGAAGTTTAGTCTCAGACGCATTCATTCCACCTGAAGCAAGGGAGGAGTTACCACCCGTAATTCCTGCTTTTTCTACGACTGTAACATTCTTACCATCTTGGGCAAGCTGGATAGCAGCAGATAGGCCTGCTCCACCAGAACCTACTACTACAACGTCAGTTTCGATTGGAGTCTTGAAGTCATCTTCGATTTCCTTGGCCACAAGCTTATCAGAATCTATCCCTGCTGTAAGTAGGGCTTCGTTTACAGCTGAGATAAAGGCAGCTGATGAGATGGTAGCTCCTGTAGTTCTGTCTACATCAGTTGAATTTTTGGCAATTATCTCTTCCTTAACTCTTTCGATTCCAGCAGACCCTACTGATTTGGTTTCGCTTTCTTCTGTTTCTATGTCTGTGATCTCTCCCTTGTCTAGGGTCACTTTAACCTTGATATCTCCACCATATCCCTTGGCAGATCCTTCATATGTACCTGATATTTCTTCTGTTTTTGAATCTTTCTTAGATTCTTTTGATGCACTTTCTTCTGTCTTGACATCTTCTTTAGTTTCTTCAGTAGTCTTTGGACTTTGAGAAGCACAAGATGTTAAGGCAAGTATTAGGGATAGACTTGCAAATAATTTTTTAGCTTTCATTTCATCTCCTTTAAAGATTAAAAAGCCCTAAAGACTAATCTTTTATTGTTGAGGACTAGCCCTTAGAGCTTACTTTCTTTGTAATTATATTATTTTGCAGCCTTGATTGCTTCGTCTACTGCTGTTTTTAGAGCTTCGCTTGTTACTGTTGCGCCAGATACGTTATCTACGCCTTCAGTACCGTTGTTCTTTTTGATCTCTTCGACTAGAGTTGGAACTGCGTCTGCTCCAACTCCTTCTGTTTCTGTGTGGTCAACTTGGATGTCTTTGATTGTTTCCCCATCCATAGTTACTTTAACTTTGATGTCTCCACCGTAACCTGCTGCTGTAGCTTCACCAACTTTTTCTGTTGTTTCTTCTGTCGCTACGTCAGTAGAAGCATCTTCTTTCTTAGCATCGTTAGCATTGTTTCCACAAGCTGTAAGTGCAAGGGCTAATGCTGCGATTGCTGCGTATGATTTTATGTTTTTCATATAATTCTCCTTTTATTTTTCCTTTGTCCTCTGATTATACTACACACGTTTTCAATTTGCAAATTCCTAAGTTTTGCTACGATTTTCTTTAAATTTTCAGGATAAATTTATAACATTTTAAAGTTCTAGCTTAATTAGCTAAAGGATTATCCTTTTACTAGTACCTGGTCTATGACCTGTCTGATATTTGCTAGTTGGTAGATCTTTAAGTCCTTAAAGTCTTTGCTATCTATGGAGTTTTTGGCTACGAAGGCTTTCTTATAGCCTAATCTTTCAATCTCCTTTAGCCTTTGCTTAATCTGAGGAACCTTCTTAAGCTCTCCTGTAAGTCCTACTTCTGCTATGAAGACGCTCTTGTCGGAAACTGGCACCTTCATCAAGGATGAGGCGATTGAGACCATTATAGCTAGATTTACCGAAGGCTCGCTTAGCTTGATACCTCCAGTTGTTTTGATAATAACATTGTAGTCATAAAGATTTAGGCCTGCTCTTTCCTGAAGAATTGAGATTAAGGTGTTTAGGTCATCTCTTCTTAGGGAGTCTCCTATCCTTTGTGGGTAGGGCATGAAGGATTTTGATACTAGAGATTCTATCTCTACTTCTAGGAGTCTCGATCCCTCCTTGGTTACAGAAATGGCTGATCCTTCTATATCTTCGCTTCTTTCTGTGATAAAATACTCACTAGGATTTGTGATTTCATTTAGACCGTCTTCATCCATAGAAAATAGGCCGATTTCTCCAGTTCTACCGAATCTATTTTTAGTTGAAGTTAAAATTCTAAGGTCTTCCTCGCTCTCTCCGTCCAGAACTAAAACCGTATCTACCAAGTGCTCCAAGGTCCTAAGACCTGCCATCTCGCCTTTTTTGGTCATATGGCCTATCATTATAACAGCCCTTTTTCTTTCGCTATCTTTTGCAATATCAACCGCCTTGTTGGCGACCTCTATGGTTTGGGTGGGGCTTCCTTGTTTGTTATCAAGTTCTGCCAGGCTAAAGGTTTGGATAGAATCTAGAAAAACTATGTCTGCATCCACATTTTTTATTTCCTTTATGGCAAGGTCCATAGAATTTGTCGAAAGAATCCAGATATTTTCAGAAAGCTCAGACATAATCCTGTCTGCACGTGACTTAATTTGACTTTCGCTCTCTTCTCCAGAAATATAGATTACCTTAAGACCCTTATCTGCGTAGGACTTTGAAAGTTGAAGGAGGAGGGTAGATTTTCCTGCTCCAGGTCTTGCTGTAAGAATCGAAACTGAATCTCTCACAAGCCCTCCTCCCACAGCCCTATCAAACTCGCTATAGGTTGATTTTATCCTTTCAGACTCATCTAAAGCGATAGATTTAAGCTTTTTGGCATTTTTATCTTCTACTACTATGTTTTGCTTACTAGCTTTTTTATCAACAATAACCTCATGCATGCTCCCCCACTTACCGCATTCCGGGCATTGACCAGCCCAAACTCCTTGGGTATGGCCGCAGGATGTACATTCATAGGCTTTTTTTGCTTTCGCCATTACATCTTCCTTAGAGATTCATTGGCAGAAAAGACTCTTATTGCTTCTGTCGGATCTTTCTTGTATAGGCTTTCATAGATATCTCTAGGGCTCTTTCCTTCTTCAAGGATTTCCCTCAAAGGACTTAGGTAATGAGCCTCATCATCTAGAGATTTTTTCGCCATATCTACAAAGTCTAGGGCCCATTTATAGATTTCCTTATCCTTGTAGGTCGCATGAAGGCCGTATCTTTCACTCCTACTTCTAAGATTTGTAAGCATCCTATAATCCATATCAGAAAAGACCTCATAGAGCCTATCAAGATTTTCTTCATCATAGAAGAGCCCCTTGATTAAGGCTAGAGCTGCAAAGTTATATGGATAAGGCACTTCATCAGGCATCCTAATTTCTATATATTTCTTAGCTCTTACATCTGGAAATACTATAGATAGGGCATGGAAAATCATCTCGTCACTTGAGTCTTTATCCATCACTTCTGAAAACTTAAGCCTTCCCTTATAATGGTCTTCTCCGTCTTCATGGACGAATATTATGTCTGTATTTAAGATTTCTTCTGCATATTTTTCATAAGAGAAGTCATCATCAAAGGCAAATGGATAGACTCCTGTTCTCTGCCTGTCGCAATTGTCCCAAATCATCTGGCGGAGATTTCTCTTTCCATAAACTTCTCCTTCGAAAATATAGGCATTGTCGAAGATCGAATAGAGGAAAGGAGAAAGGACACTTGCCACAAAGTATTTCTTCCTAAAATCTTCTTCGTCTGCGTAGTCTATAGCGCATTGAAGGCTTGCCGTTCCCTTCATCATATTGTGGGCGTAGGCTCCCCCATTAATTCTAAAATATTCATACATATAGTCGTATCTCTTCTTTGGTATGATTTTTATATCTTCAATCTTGCTTTTTGGATGATAGCCAACACTCGCTAAAACTTGCCCCTTCTTTTCAAAAACTGGAACAATCTCTCCCATAGCTTTTTTATAATCATCGTATAGGTCATCAATTTTCTTACGAGACTTAAGGGCGACTTCAAATTGGCTAGCAGGCTCTACTGATATATCAAATCTGTCCTTGCTCAAACCTAAAATCTTTCCATCTTCTTCATGCTTTTCGTAGGAATCTTTAGCAATCTCCTCCATTGATTGAGCTATACCGTCTTCTCCATAATAAGACACAGTTTCAAGACTATCTTTATCAACTACAAAATGCTCCGACTCGAAGCCTATAGCAAAGTCCTTTGGATTTTTCTCTCCACTTTTTATATAATTAACGATTTTTTGTATTTTTTCTTTATAATTCATATCAATCCTTCTCTAATTTAACTTTCTATCATTATACGCCTCTGGCTACTTTATCCCAAAGACATATAATTATCTTATGAAATACGCATTTTACAAAAGTAGGATTGGGATTTTAAAATTCTCCTACGATAAAAAAATCGAATCTATAAGTTTAGTGAAAAAATCAAATGCTTTATCCGAAAGGACACCAGCTACTGATAAGGTCTTTGGACAAATCGAGGAATACCTTAGGGGAGAGAGAAAAGAGTTTACAATTTATGATCTCCTCGAGATTATGGGGACTGACTTTCAAAAAGAAGTAATAAAAGAGCTTAGGAATATCCCCTACGGAGAAAAATCGACCTACAAGAAAGTCGCAAAGAATATAAATAGGAAAAAGGCAACAAGGGCTGTGGCTAATGCAATAGGAAGGAATCCTTTCTTCATAATTTATCCCTGCCATAGGGTAATAAGGTCTGATGGGAAGATTGGAGGCTTTGCCTATGGAGTAGAAGTAAAAAGATTTCTCCTAAAGCTTGAAAGTTAGACAAAGAAAAACCCTCAATCCGAGGGTTCTTACTTAATTCTAGTTTATTCTTTCAGTTGTCTCGCCATCAAAGAAATGTAAGGCTTCAGGGTCTAGGGTAAAGTCATGATCTTCCCCTATAGCATAGTCTAAGTATCCTGGTTGACTTATGGTTAGGCTTGTGCCATCCTTAAGTTTTGTATAAAGGAGTTGCTCCTTACCCAAGGACTCTATAACTTCTATATTAGCACTTACAGAGTTATAGTCTCTTTTTTCTGCTATAAATCTTTCAGATCTTATTCCAAGATGAACTACTTTTCCTTCGTAGGACTTAATCTTTTCAAGGTCTTTATCACTTGGTCTTACCTTGATTTCTCCTGAGTCATTTACGAAAAGACCATCCTTGATTTTTCCCTTGATGATATTCATTGTAGGAGAACCTATAAATCCTGCTACGAAGAGGTTGTTTGGTTTTTGATAAAACTCATTTGGAGCTCCAACTTGTTGGATAACTCCCTTATCTAGGAGGACTATCTTTGTAGCCATAGTCATAGCCTCAGTTTGGTCGTGAGTTACGTAGATACTTGTAGTATCTAGTTGATTGTGGATTCTTACAATCTCTACTCTCATGTGCTCACGTAACTTGGCATCAAGGTTAGATAATGGCTCATCCATGAGGAATACTTCTGGGTTTCTTGCGATAGCTCTTCCTAGAGCCACCCTTTGCCTTTGACCTCCTGATATGTCAGATGGTCTTGAGTAAAGATAGTCTTCTAGCTGGAGAATCTTTGCCACGTCTTGTATTCTTTGATCGATTACTTCTTTTCTCTCCTTTTTCATATTTAATGAAAAGGCCATATTATCATAAACTGTCATGTGTGGATAGAGGGCGTATGATTGGAAAACCATAGCAATGTCCCTATCCTTTGGCTCAACTGTGTTCATGATCTTGTCGTTAAAACGTAGGGTTCCTTCTGTAATTGAGTTAAGTCCTGCAATCATCCTAAGAAGGGTTGACTTACCGCAACCAGATGGTCCTAGTATTACACAAAAATCATTGTCATCTATTTCTAGATTTATATTTCTAATCGTGAAGTTTTCACGACCTTCGTATTTCTTTCCTATATTATCTAAAATTACTTTCATTTTTAACTCCTATCCCTTAACTGCACCTGATGAAAGTCCGCTTACTAATTCATCTTGTAATACTAAGAACAATAGCATTACAGGAACAGCTGACAAGAATCCTCCCGCAGCAAAGGCTGGCTGATTCATATTTCTAACATCTGATATTAGTGTAAACAGTCCTGTCGCAAGTGTGTAGTCTCCTGGATTTGTCAGTAAGATTTTTGGCATCATATAATCTAAGAATGGTCCAATAAAACATTGGAGAGCAATTATTGCTAGCATCGGACGGGCAAGAGGCATGATTATTAATCTATAAACTTGCATGTTTGAACATCCGTCAATCTTTGCAGCCTCGTCAAGCTCTGGAGAGATTGTATCAAGATAACCCTTTAGGATAAAGGTATTTGATGCGATTGCTCCACCTGAATATATGAGTATTAGCATGGCCGATCTTGAAAATACTGGAATGATTCCACTTACTATGGAGTGGATCGCATAGTAGGCAGTAATACCTGCGAAGGCCGGGATTATTTGAACTAACATTATCGTTATAAGACTTGCTTTTTTCCCCTTAAATCTAAATCTTGAGTAGGCATAACCTGTAAAAGATACGAAGATTAGGGTAAGCAAGGTTGTCGCAACTGCTATCTTTAGGGTGTTTAGTACCCATTTTAAAAACTGTGTTTCCTTAAACAAATATCTGAAGTTATCAAGGGAGAAGACGTAGTCTCCTGACATTGATATATATTGACCTTGGTTTCCATTAAAAGATGATATAACCATTATTGCCAATGGAACTAAGATGAAAGCTGCCCAGATTAACAAAATAATATAGGTAATTGTTAGTAGGGTCTTTCCGCCAGCAGATAAGGGTTGAAGATCTGATAGGTATAAATCACTATTTTTCTTTTTCTTAAACATATTAATACTCCTTAAAAGCTGAAGAATTCTTATATCCAAAGTATGAGATAACTATTAGGATTATGGATATAAATACTGTTATTGCAGCACCTATAGCTTGGTATTGACTCTCCATCGTTAGCTTGTAGATGTAGGAGATCAAAATATCTGAAGATCCCGCAAGGTTACCATAAACTTCTGGGTTGAATGGGCCACCTTGGTTGTACAAGTAGATGATTGAGAAGTTGTTAAAGTTAAAGGTGTATTGGTTAATAAGCATTGGAGCTATTTGGAAAAGAACTAAAGGAATTGTAATCTTAAAGGTTCTTTGGATTCCTGTAGCCCCGTCAATACTTGCTGCTTCATATAAGTCTTTTGGTATAGCCTGGAGCACTCCTGTTGTTAGTAAGAAGATATAAGAATGTCCTAGCCAACCTTGGAGCAAGATTAGGGTCGCTCTAGTCTGGAAGGTGTTGTTCTTTATATCTAGGCTTATATTAAACAAAGAGTTTAGGGCATTTGCTATTATACCACCACGACTTGTCATTATTGAAAAGAACATGATTGTGATAAAGGCAGGTATAGCCCAAGGAAGTAGATAAACTGTTCTAAAGAACTTCTTTCCCTTAACCCTCTCATTGTTTACTAGAAGAGCAAAGATAAAGCCTAGGACTATTGCAAGTGTTGATGCAAGTAAGGTCCATACCACAGTCCATCCGAAGATGTGCCAGAAGGCTTGTCCTGCTATACCTTGGCCCTTAGCTATGGTCAAGTAGTTGTTTAGGCCAACCCAAGTGAACTTATTTTGATGTTGTGGGTCCATGTTAGTAAAGGAAATCATTATAGCTGTAAGTATTGGAACTATTACTATAAACACAATTACTATTAGGGCTGGTGCTGTAATTAAGAATGGGAATCCGTCAGTCCTTAACATCTTCTTGGTCTCAAAGAAGTTGTTAGGTCTGATACCCTTCATTTCATTTTTCTCAGTTGTCCTAACATCCTTAAAGGATAGGATGTAGATTAGGGCAGCAATTGCTACAAAAACTATAGATAAGATACCTTCAATCATAAATAGTATTGATCTATCAAGTCTCTTTCCGCCTTGGGCAAGAGAGATAAGTCCTGCTATACCATCACCTTGGTAGTTACCAAAACCTAGGGCGTAAGGGATTGCTATTAGGTAGATGAATAAAGTACCTAGTAAAAATAATAAGCCCTTTTGCCATTGGCCGTTTAGAATTTGACCAAGACCAGGGATTGGGAAGGTAAGGATTGACCTATAGGCAGAAGTTTTCTCTACCTCTACTGGAGTTCTCCTCCTAGCTTCAGCCTCATCTGCCTCAAGGATTTTCATCTCCTTCTTGTAGTCTTTGTCTATCTTGTATTTGATTGATTCAATTTCTTCCTTAAGAGAAACTTCTGGATTTCTGTAATTAAGTCTCTTGTTCTGGTCTTTGAACTTTTGTTTTAGTTGTTCTTTCTCGCTCTTGAAGGCCTTTTTGGAAATTCTTCCCTTGTTGAAAGATTCTTCTAGGCTCTTGTTATCTGATTCGAATTTTTCCTTAAGAACAAGTCTATCTTCTTCGCTTAGCTTTTTAGCGCTTTCTATCTCTTCGCTAGTCAATTTCTCTAGCCTCTTGCTAGCTCTTTCTAGCTGACTTTTTAGAAGCAAATCATGTTCTATAATCTTTGGTATTTGCTCATATTCTAACTTACATAACTTATAATCAAGCTCGCTATCATAGGATAGGTCCTTGTTTTTTTCATAAAAGTCTAGGCAGTAGTTCGCCATAAACTTCCTATAATACAAGTCCCTCAAGTATTTCTGGTCGAGTTTGTAATTCGGATCTTTCTTGGCAGCTTCATCAGCCTTAGCCAAAAGTTCTTTCTTTTCTTCTTCGTATTTTTTTAGCTTTTGATTATAAGGATGGTTTTTGGCATCTACTTTATTTCCGCCACTTTCTTCTGCCTTAATAGAGTCTATTATATACTCGTTCTTCCTAGGACGAAACTCACCAATATCATCTATAAGGTTTTTTTCGTATGTCATCGCCTACACCCTTTCTTCCCTTCCTATAATAAATAATAAAATAAAATTTAAAATAATAACTATATAATAAAATATAGATCCGATTCTAAATTGTAAAATCAACTGAACGATTTCTATTAGGGTCATCCCTCCAAAAAATAATTTGTAGGAGAAATTGACTCCATATTTTTTTACTGTAAAAAATGTATAAAGGGAAATTACTACAGGACTTAAGACTCTGATAAATAAATTAAAAACAACAGAATTAATATATTCATCAAAACTAAGACCTGGATTGTTTTTGAGAATTTCTCTATAAACTTCGACATCCTTAGCCATCATTAGGGCTTCTATGGAAGAAGCTAGGATAATAAGGGCTGATACTATCAAAATCTTTAATATAAAACTCTCTCTTTTTTTTTGTAATTCTAAACTTTTCATAATAGTGAAAGAAAGGCCTAGGCCAGAGAAACTAGATATAGTTATAAATCTAATATTAGTAAATTAGAAACATATCCTATATCTAGAATCTTTAGGCTTATTTTGGCCTTTCCCTTATCCTATTAACTATTTGCTAAAGTTTGCCATCATTGAGTCGAATGAAGCCTTTAGTTGGTTGTAAGCTTCTTCTTCGTTAGCTGGTTTAACTGAGTTCCAAGAAAGAATTGCATTCTTGTAAGTATCCCAAACGTCTCCCCATTCCTTAAATAATGGTCTTGCTGGAGCAGTTTCGTAAGATTTGATTGTAGCTTCGATGATCGCCTTATCAGAATCTGCTAAGTCTGATGCTTGGTAATCTTCGTTCTTTACATTTTCAAGAATCTTTCCTGTAGATTTGTATAGGTCTATTGCAAATTCAGGATTTACAATTTGTTTAATCATTTCGTTAGCTATTGCTTTCTTGTTAGCATCTTCTTCGATTCTAGCATTGATTGCAAGTCCCCAACCACCTTGCCAGTGATTTAGAGGCTTTCCAGCTATAGTAATGTTGTCAATTGGATAAACTTCAAGGTTTCCTTCACCTGCTTGTTCAGAAATTGGAGCAGCATCCCATGCACCACCAATTCTAGCAACGCCACCTTTGCCTTCTTTGAAGGTATCGTCTATATATCCCCAACCTGCATCTGGGTCAAATAATTGTGTGCCTGCATCGTTGTGTTTCTTCCAATATTCAAACAAAGCTTTGATTGTAGCTTGTTTTTCTGGCTCAAGGTCTTTCCAGTCTTTTGTTAAGTCTGAGAATAGATTTCCTTGGTCATCTTTACCTAGAAGTTCAATGTTTGATGAGTTTGTTGCAGCAACTCCGTACCAAGCATCAAAGATTGGAAGAAGAACTGTTGACTCATCTGCTACGTCATTAAGCTCGATTGGTTTAGATAGGTCAACTCCCTTTTCTTCGGCATTTTTCTTGTTAACATAAGTAATTAGGGTTTCAATATTGTATGGGAAAGCAAAGTATTCACCATCGATATTGAAGTTTCCTCCGATTCCTTTATCGAAGTCATCCCAACCACCGATTTCATCAGCAAGAGCCTTAGAGTCAATCGCACCTAGAATGTCGTTGTTTACAAGTCCAACAAGTCTATCTGCTGGTATTGCAAAAAGGTCAGCAACATCTTCGTTGTTGGCATCTGTTTGATCTAGGATATCCAAGTGGTCGAAAGCTCCTACCTCTTTAAGTTCGATTTCTGCATTAGGATATTTTTCCTTTACTCTCTCAGCAGCTTTCTCGTAATGATCCATCCATTCTTTTTCAACTTGAACGGAAATCTTGCCTGAAACATCTCCTGGATCAGCGGCAGCTTCTTCACCCTTGTCCGCTCCCTTACCGCCACATGCAGCAAGTACTACTGATAGCGATAAAGCCATCAACATCTTTAGTTTGTTTTTCATAAAATCCTCCCTTGTTTTCACTTCTAATGAAAACGTTATTTGATTCTGTATATATATTATACATTAGTTTGAAAATAAATGGAAGTAGTTAGATATTTTATTTCAGACTTATTGTTAATTTTTATACAGTTTTTGAGTATTGAATTTCTAACTTTTAATATAAATAGTTTAGCTCTTATTAGTAAATTCAGATACCAGATTCATGAAATTATCAAGTATAAATATAAAAACATTGAGTATAAAGCTTGATTTTATCTCATTATTTAGGAGAAAATATATAAGAAACAAATTTTTAATATTGAAAGAAAGAATGCTATAAATAGGCTTTATAAGATAAAAAACATTTTAAAATAATACAAATATGCAAATTTTATAAATTTAATAAATTAAAAAAGGAAAAGGAATTCCAATAGAGATCTAGATTGTTTTTTATGTGAAATTTCACATGGAATCTGTTTTTGTATCTAGCGTAAAAAACTCCCAAGGCTACAGTGAAATAGATCTTGGGAGTATTATTACAAGTCTTACTTTTAAGATTTAACTATTAGTTAAAGTTTGCCATCATAGATTCAAATGAAGCATTAAGGACCTTGTAGGCATCTTCCTCATTTTGTGGGTTTACAGAGTTCCAAGAAAGAACTGCATTTGAGTAGGTATCCCACACATCTCCCCATTCCTTAAACAATGGTCTTGATGGAGCCTTCTTGTATGAGTCAATAGTAGCCTTAATTATATCCTTATCGATTTGATCAAGGTTTGAATTTTGATATTCTTCTGCTGATACATTTTCAAGAATTTTTCCTGAATATTTGTATAGGTCTTCAGCGTATTCTGGATTAACTAGCTCCTTGATCATGGCTTCTGCTAGGGCTTTTTTCTCCGCATCTTCTTCTAGTCTTGCATTTATAGCAAGTCCCCAACCACTTTGCCAGTGAGCCAAGGCTTTGCCCGCTAGGGTAAGTTTTTCCATAGGATAAATCGCAAGGTTTCCTTCGCCTGCTTGTTTTGATATGGCTTGTGCATCCCAAGCTCCGCCAAGTCTTGCTACTCCCCCATTTCCTGGCTTAAATGTTTCATCTACATATCCCCAACCTGCATCTGGGTCGAATAGTTGAGTTCCTGCCTCATTGTGTTTTTTCCAATATTCATATAGGCCCTTGATAGTTGCTTGTTGTGATTCATCAAGCTCATTCCAGTCTTTTGTCATATCAGAAAAGAAGGTCCCATCCTCGTTTTTTCCTAAAAGTTCGATATTTGATGAGTTTGTCGCAGCTACCCCATACCAAGCGTCAAAGGCAGGGAATAGGACGGTTGATTCGTCCTTAACTTCATTGATTTCTATATCCTTATCTAAATCAATTCCTTTTTCCTTTGCATTTTGAGTATTCACATAGGTAATTAGAGTTTCGATATTGTAAGGAAAGGCAAAGTATTCCCCATCTACTTTAAACTCTCCACCTAGTCCACTATCAAAATTATCCCAACCACCAATCTCATCAGCAAGTTTTTGAGAATCTATAGCTCCTAGAACTTCATTTCCTACAAGACCTGCTAGTCTATCAGCTGGTATAGAAAATAGGTCTGCTACGTCTTCATTATTCGCATCTGTAGAGTCAATTATTTCTATATGCTCCAAACCACCTATTGTTCTTAGCTCGATTTCGGCATTTGGAAATTTTTTCTTAACTCTTTCTGCAGCAGCCTCATAATGCTTTCTCCAGTCTTCTTCTAGTTGGACTGAAATTTTGATATTAGCTTCCTTATCCACATCTTTAGCTGACTCACCAGCTTTTTTATCTGCCTTATTCCCACAAGCTGTTAGAACTAGGGCAGCAGATAGGGCAAGTAACTTTCCAATAATCTTTTTCATTTTTCCTCCCTTATTAGATTTTAAATTACACAGTACTTTTCCCAGAAAAGACATATAAAAAATTTCTAGGAAATAGAAAATATATCAGTTAAAATCTCTATGATATATTTCTATTATATAATATATTAAAGAAAAATGAAAACATCAATAGATTCTCAATAAAAAACCACTCCTCCGAAAGGAATGGCTTTATCTTATTCTGTTACTTTTTCAAGCTCTTTTTTCTTCTCTCTTCTTCTTTTCTCTTTGCTTATATTTCTAAATACTAAGCTATCTTTCCTAACTGAAATTCTGATTGTTTCGTCTCTTTTTAGTTTTCCATCTAGGATGTCTTCTGCTAGTCTATCGTCGATCATTTTTGTTATGTGACGTTCTAATGGTCTTGCTCCGTATTCTGGATCGAAGCCTTCTTTGGCTAGAAGTTTTACAACCTTTTGGTCATAGACTATATCTAGGTCGATTTCGTTTAGTCTTTGTCTTGTTTTTTCAAGCATTAGGCCTGAGATTTCTCCTATTTCAGCTTCTCCTAGTGGCTTAAACATTATGACTTGGTCAAGCCTATTTAGAAATTCTGGCGCAAAGGAATCTTTGATTGCTTTTTCTATAATCTCTGTTGTTCTTTCTTCTTCCGCTTCTTTTTGATCACCAAGCTCAAATCCTATGCTCTTACTTGTAGAAAGACTTCTGACTCCAATATTACTTGTCATAATTATGATTGTGTTTTTGAAATCTACCGTTCTTCCTTGGCCATCTGTTAGTCTTCCGTCATCTAGGATTTGTAAAAGGAGGTTGAAGACATCTGGATGGGCCTTTTCTATCTCATCAAAAAGTATTACAGAGTAAGGATTTGTCCTTACAGCCTCTGTCAATTGCCCACCTTCTTCATAACCAACATATCCTGGAGGAGAACCTACTAGTCTTGATACGGCGAATTTTTCCATATATTCACTCATATCCATCCTTATGAGTTTATCCTCAGATCCAAAGAGATTTTGTGCTAGAGTTTTTGCAAGATAGGTCTTTCCAACTCCAGTTGGCCCTACAAATATAAAGGATCCGATTGGTTTTTTAGTGTCTTTTAGGCCTACCCTTGCTCTTTTGATTGACCTTGCTACTGAATCTATAGCATCTTTTTGGCCGATTACTGATAGTTTTAAATCTTCGTCTAGATTAGCGTATTTTTCCATCTCATCTTCTGTGAGTTTTTCTACTGGAACCTTGGACCAATTTGCCACAACGCTTGCTATATCATCGTAGGATATAAAGAGCCTGTCCTTATTTTCCTTCTCTTTTTCTTTTTCAATTTCTAGGTCGAATTTCGCTTGATTTATCTTATCCCTAAGCTCTGCTGCCTTTTCGAAATCTTGGTCTCTTACCGCTTGGTCTTTTTCCTTGTTAAGTTTTTCTAGCTTATCTTCACTAGGTGCTGAGTCGTCTTCTTTTTGGAAGGCAGCTATCCTAATCTTAGAGCTTGCTTCATCGATTAAATCTATTGCCTTGTCAGGAAGGTAACGGTCTGAGATATATCTATCTGATAGTTCTACTGCAGCTTCTATAGACTCATCTGTAATCTCTACCCCGTGGTGGTCTTCGTATTTATCCTTTAGTCCTTGGATAATCTTTCTAGCATCTTCAAGGCTTGGCTCATCAACTTGAATTGGTTGCATACGACGACTAAGGGCGGAATCTTTTTCGACATGCTTTCTGTACTCCTCTATGGTGGTCGCTCCCATGATTTGAATCTCTCCTTTAGCAAGGATTGGCTTTAGGATATTTGCCGCATCCATTGACCCTTCAGAGGCTCCCGCTCCTAGAACCATGTGGAATTCATCTATAAATAGGATTACATCGTCTCTTTTGCCAATTTCTTCGAAGAGTTTTTTAAGTCTATCTTCAAAGTCTCCCCTGTATTTACTTCCTGCTATCATGCTAGCAAGGTCAAGGCTTAGGATTCTCTTATCCTTTATAATCTTTGGCACATCTTTCGCCACAATTCTTTGGGCAAGGCCTTCTGCTATGGCAGTCTTACCCACACCTGGAGCTCCTATTAGGATTGGATTGTTTTTTCTCCTTCTCATTAGGATTTGTACAAGTCTTTCGATTTCTGTATCTCTTCCTATGACAGGGTCGATTTTTCCATTTTCTGCTAGCTCATTTAGGTCATTTGTGTATTTGGTCACATTTTCAGAAAATTTCGAAGATGACCCCTTTGTTTTGTAGACTTCCTTTAGCATATCGTCTAAGTTTTTCCCTATGACCTTCTTATCAAGACCTGATAGGAGAAACATGAGATTGGTAAAGGAATCGTCATCGTTTATCAAAGCTTGAAGGATATCTTCTTCGTTAACTACAGAGCTTTTTCTCGCCATAGCGATTTCTCTAGCCTTTTCGAAAATCATCCTTACTTTCTTTGAAAATTCTGTAGCAGGTCTTTGAGAATTGCCCCTGCCTATGTTATTTATAACTATAGACCTAAAGAGGTCGTAATTAGCCCCGCTTTTTTCCAAGGCCTTGTTCGCAATAGAGCCTGTCTTCATCAGAGCAAGAAGCAAGTGCTCGCTTCCTATATAGTCGTGGTTTAAGGAATAAGACTCTCTTCTTGCCTGGGAGGTAAGTCTGTTTAGTCTATTATTTTCCATTATCGCTCCTTAATATATTCCTTAAGAAATAGGTATCTATCCTCATCCCTATTTCCCTTATACTTATTCTTAGAAAGATTAAATATTAGATAGTCGAGCTCCTCGTTTGTAAAGTCTGTATCAAAGCCTAGAATATTGTATTTCTTTAGCCCATATATATCTTTACTCATAAGCTCTAGGCTCTTATCCATACCCAACTTTAAGTTGTTTTCCATAATCTCTATATAATCTTCTATTTCTTCATCTTTTATACTATTTAAAACTTGATAGTCTCTTCTAAATCTTCTCTCATTTCTTACAAGAACGTCCAAAGCCTTCTCGAACTTATCCATAGCTTCTTCCATATCCTTCCAGTAATTTCCTATGTTTTTAAGAATATAGATATCGTCTGCATATCTCTTGTAATATTTTGGAAGGAACTTATCAATATAAATCCTCTCGTGAAGTAGGCTTTGCTTTAGGCCAAAATAGGCCTTGTCATCATCTACCATAGCAAAGAGAAAGGCCTTTACGAAAACTTCTACTCCACTTCCTGCATTTCGCCCATCTTGGGTTAGGTAGCCAAACTCTTGGGAAAAGGCAAAGTCTAGGATTTCGTCAAGCTTTTCTTCTATCAGATAGGCCTTCTTGTAGGCAGATTTTAAATCGAGATTAAAATCTTTTATATTTATCGCCAAATGGTCCCTGTCGTTAATTGTCAAGATATAATCATCTTCTATGACAAGGCCAATTTCAGAAAGCTTGTTTGGACAATCTTCTGATAGGACGAAGGAGTTTATCAACTGATTTAGCTCATCTTCGTCTAAATCCTCCAGAAGAATTAATTTGTCCCCATAAATTTTTCTGAAGATTTCTATAACTTCCTTGCTCGCCTCAAGAGTCATGCTAGCTGGAAAGTCAAAGCCTTCTAGGTTTCTTCTAAGAGAGAAATTTGAAGAAAGTATTATATCCTTGCTGTATTCTATCAATTTCTCACCTGCATATTTAGTTCATCTATTTGCTCTTTTAAGCTTTGAGCTTGTTCATAATCTTCTATTTCAACTGAAACTTGGAGTTTTTCTTGAAGATTTTTAATCTTTGTAGCTATATCTTTAAAGTTCCTCTCTTTTCTAGGAAATTTTCCCTCATAGGTCCTTAGGTTGTTGTAGGTCCTTAAAGTCTTTGTTGTAAGTTTATCATTAAGTTTATAACAATCAGGACAAGCAAAAACTCCATGTTTTATATTTGATGAAAGATTGCCACAAGTTGGGCAAGTCTCATCTCCTAGGTTGTTTAGAAGTCCGTAGGAATAATTATTTTCCTTAAATCTATAATCATAATAGGAATCTATGACCTCTTCAAGGCTTGGCATAAATTCCTCTATCAAATTTTCTATATTCTTTCTGTTGAGATTTCCTTCTCCATCTTTGATCTTGCCATTTTCATCAACTGATACATCGGTAAATTTCATAAGACAATCATTGCAAAGATGGAAGTTCTTCTCTTCTCCATTTATTATAGTTTTGACTGTAACAGTCGCTTCATTATCGCATTTATCACATTTCATCTTAGTTACTCCTTGCCATAAGACTTAAGAGAATATTTCTAATAATATCACTTCTTACGGCATTTCTATCCTTAACTTCACTTATTTTTGAAAGAGCCTTATCGCTTGTGGCGTATCTTGCCATCAAATACTCGTTTTCTGTAAAGTATTCTCTCCTCAACAAGTCTTTAAAGAGGCTTTCGGCATTGTTTTGGCTCATACTCTTCTTAAGATTTTTGGTCAAATAAGAAATATAAGAATCTTCATCCACAACGCTTATAATCTTTATAAAACCATTGCCGCCACGTTTGCTTTCTATAAGGTACCCATTATATGGGGTAAATCTTGTAGAAAGAACGTAGTTTATCTGACTAGGTGCACAATCAAAACGTGTCGCCAAGTCATTCCTGCCAATCTCAAGCATTCCGTCAACAGAATCTTCTAACATCATTTTTAGAAATCTCTCGATTTCTGAAGTAAGACCTGCCATAATTCACCACTCTTTCTATATATTAATCTAAGTCAAATGATTGACTATCTCTGACCTTCTTCTTTAAAAATAAAGAATCTAAATGATTCCTAGTAAAATTGTACTATTTAGCATCTCTATTGCAAGTAGCTTATCTTCGCTTAAATCTAATAAAATATTAAGAAAACTCCCGCACAAAGATTAACATCCTCGCGGGAGCTACTTATTATACTAATCTCTCCTATTATTCCTATTACCATAAAGTAGAAATAATCTCAACAATTGTAGGGCTGTGGATAAGGTTGCAGCTACATAGGTAAAGGCTGCAGCTTTTAGCATGGCTTTTGCTCCATCAAGCTCCTCGCCGTGAAGCATGCCGCTTTCGTCAATTACCCTTATGGCCCTTCTTGAAGCGTCAAATTCCACCGGAAGAGTTACCAACTGAAATATTAGGGCAAGAGAGAAAAGGATTAGTCCTAGGTCTAAGAGTCTCTGTTGGGATAAGAAAATCCCCAAAAGTATAACTGGAAAGGCAAGCTTTGATCCAAAGTTTACCGCAGGCACTAGCAATGACTTAATCCTTAAAGGAGCATAGCCTTCCTTGTATTGGATGACGTGGCCGCACTCGTGGGCTGCTACAGCGATAGATGCTATAGAAGTATCAGTAAAGGAGTCCCCAGATAGGGCAACTTCCTTGGTAGCAGGATTGAAGTAATCTGACAAACTTCCTCCAATCTTTTTTATAGAAATATCATTGTATGAGTTTGTATCGAGTATATATTTAGCCGCTTGGTAGCCTGTTATATTCTTTTTTGATTTGATTTTACTGTATTTGTTAAAGGCTTTTTGGATATTAGCCTGGGCAATCATTGATATTATGACGCCTATTATTACTAAAAAATAGGTCTTGTCAAAATACATTGAGCCAAAGTAATATGGATTATACATTTTTCATCTCCTTCTTTTTTCTTATTATACCCAAATTGGAATTTTGGAAACAGAAAAAGGGCTCCTAGAGCCCTCCTTCATTATAGAAAAGAATAAGTTAGTCCTAGTTTTCTAAGGGAAAACTATAAGGAATTAATAATGAAAAACCTAGCTATTTAATAGCTGATTTTATTATAACATCATTTTCCTATTTGTGCAAACTTTTTCTCAAATTTATTTTTACAGCTATAATCACGCCTTTTAACGTTCTTTACGTTTTCCTTCCTAGGAATTTTCCTCGATAGCTTTAGCGTTTTCATTATCTCCTATTAGAACTAGGACGTCACCTTTTCTAATATCGGTACTTGGATCTATATCCATTAGCATCTGGCCATCTCTTTCGAATCCGACTACATTCATCTTGTAAGTCTTTCTAAAGTCAAGCTCTATAAGAGACTTACCTATCCAATCCTCATGAGCTTTTATCTCTATCAATGAGAAATCATTTGAAAATTGAACAAGCTCTAAAAGATTTGATCCTGCAAGAGATCTTGCAAGTCTTTCTCCTGTATCAAGCTCAGGATATACTATCTGATCGGCGCCAATTTTTTTAAGTATCCTCGCGTGTGATTGACTTGTTGCCTTGGCTATAACCTTATCAACTCCGCTATCCTTACATATCAAAGTGGCTTCGATAGATGCCTCGATATCTGTTCCTGTTGCAATTATTGCCACATCATAGTTGTTTATTCCCAAAGACTTCATAGCGACTTCTTCTGTTATATCTCCTTGGGCAGCACTTGAGACAAAGTTTGAGATTTTTTCTACCTTCTTATAATTAGAATCTACTGCTGTAACATAGACTCCCTTCTCGAAAAGCTTGGTAGCTACAGAGTAGCCAAATCTTCCGAGACCTAAAACTATAACATTTTTTTCCATAATTTCTCCTAACCTATACTAATAAAACATTCTGGATATCTAATTAACTTCTCATCTGGCTTTAAACCAAAGGCAAGGGCCATAGTCATTGGACCAATCCTGCCTAAATACATACATAGGCCTATTAGGACCTTGGCGATTCTTGAAAGATTTGCCGTAATCCCTCTACTAGCTCCTACTGTCGCAAGGGCAGAGACAACTTCATATAGGGTATCTATCAAGTCAAAGTCATCTGTAATAGTAATGATGAAAGTTACCGTCAATACCAAGGCAAGCGAAATCATAAAGATAGATATTGCCTTTTTGATAGTCTCATCTCCTATGTGCTTGTTAAATACAACCGGTTCCTTCTGCCCTTTGATTACAGAATATGTCGCAAGAACTAAAACTCCAAAGGTCGTAGTCTTGATACCTCCTGCAGTCGATCCTGGAGATCCCCCTATAAACATAAGGCCTATCAGTAAAAGCGAGGTCGAATCCTTAATATTTGAAAGATTAACCGAATAAAATCCAGCAGTCCTAGCTGAGACTGATTGGAAGAAGGATTCTATTATAGATCCCTTAAGACCTTCGCCGACAAGGACTCCCTTCTGGATTGACTCTAAAAGTAAGAAGCCTAAAGCTCCAAATAAAATCAATACAGCATTAATAATTAAAACAAGCTTTGAGTGAGTTGAGACTTGTTTAAACTTCCTCCTATAGAAAAACTCGCTTGTAACCATAAAGCCAAGTCCTCCTATAATAATCAAAAGCATAAGAGTGGTATTTACCAAAAGATCTTTCCTTAAAGGATAAATAGAATCTCCCATTATATCAAAGCCTGCATTACAAAAGGCTGATATGGAGTGAAAAACCGAATACCAAATCCCTTTTCCTATACCATAAGTTGGAATAAATCTAAATGAAAGAAATAAGGCTCCCAAGCCTTCTACTATAAGGGTAAAAACTAAGACATATCTAAAAAGTCTTACTAAGCCTTCCATACTCTCCACATTGAGCTGCTCTTTTAGTATTTGCCTAGACTTTATACCGATTTTCTTCCTTAAAATTAAAGGAATTAGTGAAGCTAGGGTCATAATTCCCAGTCCACCGATTTGTATTAATATAATAATAACCACATGGCCAAGAGTATTCCAATATAGACCTGTATTTACCGTGGTAAGTCCCGTAACACAAGAAGCACTTGCCGCAACAAAAAACGAATCGATTAGACCAGTGCTCTTGCCACTTTGTGTAACATAGGGAGTTGATAGGATAAGCCCTCCCAGACTTATCAAAATCAAAAATCCCATGGACAAAACAAAGGCAGGGTTTTCTGTAGCCTTATCGAAAGTTCTTTTCAAAATATTTTTTTCCATGATAACCTTCCTTACACAATCAAAGGGGCTGGCATCTACATTTGCCCTCCCCTAACTTAAGAGGATTTTACATCTTGGCCCATTTTTTGTCAACGATTTGATGATAAGTTCTCTGGGTATAAAATATCAAAGGAGGAAAATATGACCCTATTAATAATTTTGATTATTCTAATACTTGTAATTACCATATATTCAGTTACAACTTACAATACTTTTGTTAGGCTTAATGAGATGGTAGAAAACTCCATGGCTCAAATTGCAACTGGACTTCAGGCTAGGTGGGATAGCCTTAATAACTTGATCGATATGACCAAGGACTACAGCCAATTTGAAATAGAAACCCTAGAGAAAATCACAAAGAACAGGACAAGTGTAAACAGAACTTCCGATGCAAAGGAAGTTGAAAGCGAGAATAGAGAATTTGGAAAAGCCCTTTCTTCCTTCTATGCGGTCGCAGAAAATTATCCAAATCTTAAAACAAGTGATCTCTACAAGGAGACTATGGCGACTATGACAAAACACGAAGAAACTCTCAGACATTTGAGAATGGTCTATAACGACACTGTTACTAAGCTTAACAGAAAAATAAAATCTTTTCCTGCAAATATCCTTGCTAATATTTTTTCTGTTCATACTAAAGATTATTTCGAAAATACAAGCGAATCATCTACTGTACCGAAATTTAAATAGGAGCCTTATGAAATTTAAAAAACTAAGCAAATATCTTCTAGCCCTTATCCTTTTTCTACTTCCTAGAATCTCACTTGCCGATAGTTTCGATTCACTAGACATGGACATTACAATCGATAAGAATGGTGTAGGAAGTGTAGAAGAGGTTTGGCAAATAAATGAAGACGAAAAAGATTATACCGAAAGATACAAACTTATAGAAAATTTAAGAAGAATAAAGATAGAAGACTTCTCCCTAACTTCCCCTTCCCTAGGCAAGGACTTTAGTGAAATGAATCCTTGGGATTCGAACCTTTCTTTTGAAGAAAAAGCCTACAAATACGGAAGAAGTGATAGGGAAGATGAGACAGAACTCATTTGGGGGATCTCCAAATACGGAAAAAACACCTACGAGCTATCTTACAAGATAAATCCTGTAATAATTGGCCTTGAAGATAGCGATATGCTCTTTTTCCAATTTGTCGGAGAAAATTTTGACCCCAATCCAGAAAGAGTCAATATCAATATCAAAGGCTTTGAGCCATTCGATCAAAATGTAAAGATGTGGGGCTTTGGACTAGTTGGAGATATTCATAATATCGACGGAAATATAGTACTTAAATCCAGGGGTGAAGTTGATTATACTACTATAATGCTCAAATTCCCTAAGGGCTATTTCAATACATCCTATAAGGAAGATAAGACCTTCGACGATTATGCTAATATGGCAGTTAAAGGATCAAAATGGGAAGAGCGAGAAGGAGAAGCTAATACCGACCCAATTCCTTGGTATATCAAAGTAATCGCACCCTTTTTTATCCTTCTAGGATTAGGATCAATACTTCTTGGAGTGAGGGCGAACAAGCTTCATTTTGATGAAAATAATATCACAAATGATGAGGCTCTCAAAAAGGCCAAGACCTTCAAAGACCAGTACTTTAGAGATATCCCCTATGATTCCCATATAGAAGATACCTATCTATTGGCAGAAAAGGCCTACCCTTACGAGATAAATCAGGGAAATTACATGAACGCCTTTATCCTAAAATGGATTTACGATAAAAATATCGAAATCGAAGCTAAAAAGGAAAAGGATAAAAATGCCAAGATAAGAATCCTCGACAGACCTACTGATATGGGCAAGATGGAGGAGGCTTTCTTTGATATAATCGAAAAGTCACAAGAATACTCCAAAGACGGTCTTGTCTCAAACAAAAACATCCAAAAATACTTCAAGAAAAACAAGGAAATCACAGAAGACTTCTATGAAGATTTCTTACCTAGGTCAAGGGATGGCCTGAAGGCCGGAGAATACCTAAAAGATATAAGATTTGAGAAGAAATTCGCTAGGACTAGGAGAGAAGGATCCGAGCTTGAAGTTACTCCTAAAGGAGTTAATCTTTACGAAAATCTAATCAAGTTTAGAAATTACCTAGAAGATTATTCCTTGATAGAAGAAAGAGATGCTAATGAAGTTCATATTTGGGACTACTTCCTAATATATGCAGCAATTTACGGCATAAGTGATAAGGTCTTTAAAAACCTAGAGAAGACTTATCCAAACTATAGCAACAACTCAGCCTTTAACTACTATATGATTACAAATTCAAGAAACTACTCCACTATTACCCAAGCCAATATAGCAAGCTTTACAGCAGCAGGAGCTGGCGGAAGCACATCCTTTAGTGGCGGAGGCGGAAGCTTCGGTGGAGGTGGCGGCGGAGGTCGCTAGAATAAGAATAATTTATGACAAATCCTTAAGCAAAGTTACTTTATGCTTGAGGATTTGTTTTTTCTTAAACAATAGCAAATATAATTTCACAGACGGAAGGAGGGATTTATAAAAAATAGTCCTTCTTCATATAATTAGATAAATTCTTTGGATTTCCTGGCAATCTAGAAGATTAATCATCTCCTCTATCTAGGATAGATTGGCAATTTAACCAACAATTATGAATAATTTCTACTAAGAAATCCCTATAAATTAAGATATGGAACTCATTTATAATCTTAGGCTCATAACTTTAATTTATATACTTGTTAAATTAATAACTCGGCCTTATAATATAAACTTAGAGATAGTATTTCTTTTGGAAACTATACTCTATAACACCATTATTTTTTATTTTAAAAACGAGCTTATATACTTAGCTAATAAGACTCAAATAATTTGTTACTTAAAGGCTATCGATTTTTATTGTTAAAAAATAAACTATTGATAGCCTTATTTTTAGGGAGAATGTATGAATATAGAAATGTTAGAAGGAAAAATTCATAGAGCTACTGTCACTGAGGCCAATCTCGATTACGTAGGCTCTATAACAGTTGATATTTCTTTGCTGGAAGAAGCTTGTATAAGGGAATATCAAAAAGTACAAGTTGTCGATGTTAATAATGGAAATAGAATAGAGACCTATACTATAGCAGGAAAGAAGGATAGCGGAGTAATCTGTCTAAACGGAGCTGCTGCAAGGCTTTTTTCTACAGGGGATAAGGTAATTATCATGGCTTATGCTTCTTATAGCGAAGATGAGCTTAAGGATTACAAGCCAAAAGTTGTCTTTGTAGATGATGATAATAAGATTACTAAAGTGTCTAATTACGAAAAATACGGAACTTTATCATAAATAAAAAACAAGTGGTGTTTGGGGCTATCTCTAATAAAATTAGAGGAGAATTTATGAAAATTATCAAAAATATTGATGAACTAAGAGAAAATCTTAAAAAAGCAAAAATCGAGGGTAAATCCATAGGTCTTGTGCCTACCATGGGCTATTTGCACGAAGGACATGCCAGCCTTATAAGAAGGGCTAGGAAAGACAATGATATAGTAGTTGTATCTGATTTTGTTAATCCTATCCAATTTGGACCAAATGAGGACTTACTTACCTATCCAAGAGACTTAGAAGCTGATAGCAAAATATGCGAAGAAATCGGAGTAGATTATATTTTTGCACCAGAAGCAAGCGAAATGTATCAAGATAGAAAAGTCTTTGTAGATATAGAAGATATGTCTGATCACTTGTGTGGAGCAAAACGTCCAGGACATTTCAGAGGAGTCCTTACAGTTTGCAGCAAATTGTTTAATATTACTGGAGCTGATAGAGCCTATTTTGGACAAAAAGATGCCCAACAGGTCGCAATAATCAAAAAACTCGTTAGTGACCTAAATATTCCTATCGAAATAATCCCTTGCCCTATAATTAGAGAAGAAGACGGACTTGCTCTTTCATCTAGAAACACCTACTTATCAAAAGAAGAAAGGAAAGCTGCCCTTTGCCTATCCAAAGCCATATTTGCTGGAGAAAAACTAGCTAAGGAGGGCGGAAGTGTAGAAGAAGTAATCGAGAAAATGGAAGAAATAATCGATAGCGAAGAGCTTTCAAAAATAGATTACATTAGTGTTGTCAATCTTAAAACCATGGAGGATGCGAGTGATTTTGACGGAGATAGGCTAGTAGCTATAGCTGTCTATATAGGTAAAACTCGTCTAATAGATAACTTTATCTACAGGGGTTAGGTCTTATGGAAAAAATATCTTCACTTTCAAGAAAAATCACCCAAAATATCGGCCTAATAATTATAGTTTTTTCTGTAATAGCCTACTTTCTTCCAGCTTATTTTTCCTGGATGACAAATTATACCACCATCTTCCTAGCCCTTGCCATGTTTGGGATGGGAACTAGTATTGACGGAGATTCCTTTAAGGAAATTCTTAAACATCCAAAGGAAGTAATGATAGGTTCTCTCACCCAATTTACTATTATGCCTCTTCTAGCCTACTTGCTTGCAGTAGTTTTCGGCTTAAATAAGTACATAGCCCTTGGGGTAATACTCGTTGGGTCATGTCCTGGAGGAACTGCATCAAATGTAATAACTCACATAGCAAATGGAGACGTATCCTTATCTGTATCGATGACTATCCTCTCTACCCTCCTTGCCCCTCTTGTAACTCCCCTCCTAGTCTACTTACTAGCTGGTAAATGGGTCGAAGTCTCAATATTTGCTATGTTTAAATCAGTTGTGACAGTAATCCTCCTACCTGTACTTCTTGGAATTTTCGCCAAAAAAATAAGCCCTAAGGGCGTAGAAAAGTCAAAGGACATCTTCCCTTTGATCTCATCTTTGGCAATTATCCTAATAATCGCAGGTATTATCGGAGCTAACTCCGAAAAAATAAGACAATCAGGTCTTATAGTCTTACTCATAGTTATGATCCACAACGCCCTAGGCCTTGCTGGAGGACTTTTTATAGGAAAACTTGCAAAGATGGACTACGACAAAGAAACAGCCCTAGCTATAGAAGTAGGCATGCAAAATAGCGGGCTTGCCATTCAACTTGCAACAGCAAATTTCGCCCTAAATCCACTGGCAACCCTACCTGGTGCAATATTTTCAATATGGCATAATATATCCGGGTCAATTTTTGCATCAATCAGAAGGAAACATAAGGTCTAATATTATATATTTGAAAATAAATCGTCCCTCATATTGTAGAAATCTAAAGATAAAGCTATAAATTAACTTCTTAAATCGTAGGCTTTCTGAAAGCATACTACTCATTTAAGCTAATTATCCTAAGATTCTACAAAAAAGGGACGATTTTTATCTTCTGAAATTTTTAATATTTATATGATTAGACAAGTTTTTTCAATAAATTTTTCACCCATCTAAGCTCATCCTACACTAAAATTTACTTTGGAGCTAAAACTAGGGCCTTGCCATCTATTACTACTTCACCATCTTGGTTGGTGCAGACTGTCCTTAAAGTTAGTCTGTTTTTTTCTTTGATAATTTCTTCTACTGTGCATGTTGCTGTAATGGTATCTCCAAATCTAACAGGCTTTAAGAATTTTAAGTCTTGGCCTAGATAAATTGTTCCAGGGCCTGGAAGCTTTGTTCCTAATACTGCAGATATAAAACCTGCGCTTATCATACCATGGGCTATGCGAGTCTTAAAGAAAGTATTCTTGGCATATTCCTCGTTGATATGGGCTGGGTTAAAATCACCAGAAACTCCTGCATAGTTATAGGCATCAGCTTCAGTTACAGTTTTAGTAAAAGATGCAGATTGACCAACTTCAACTTCATCTATTGTATATCCTTTAATATTTTCCATAATCGCTCCTTTCTCATCTAGAGCGTTTCTTTAACCATTCTACAACAGTTGGAGCAACTTCTCTTTGGCTCCTACCGCTTACAAACATTCCTATGTGGCCTGTTGGAAAGCCCTTTGCTGTGTAATCCTTGCTCCCTACAAGATCTTTCATAGGAATTGTTGCCTGGTTAGGAACTTGATTGTCTTTTTCTGCATAGAGATTTAGGACAGGTTGGGTAATCTTTTTAAGATCTACCTTCTTGCCAGCAACTTCCATCTCGCCCTTGCATAGTTTATTTTCCTTATACATTGAGTTTAGGAAGTCCTTGTAGGCCATACCTGCTTGACCTGGAGAGTCGAATATCCATTTTTCCATAGTCATAAAGTTTGATAGGTGGTCTGGCTCATCCAGGTCATTGATTACATCAACATACTTATTAACCATGAGCGAAATTGGTTTTAGAGTTAGAAATCCTGTATTCATAAACTCGCCTGGAACTACTCCGTAGGCCTCAACCATCCTATCTGGGTTTAAATACTTACCCCATCTAAATAAAAGTCCATCATCCGTAGAGAAATCTACAGGTGTTACCATTGTTACGATATTTTTAATCTTGTCTGAGTGAAGAGCTGTATACATCAAGCTAAATGTTCCGCCCTGACAAACACCCAATAGATTTATCTTGTCTACCTTGTTTTCCTTTTTGATATATTCTACACAATCGTCAATATAAATATTGATATAATCGTCCAAGGTCAGGTACTTATCTTCCTGAGTAGGAAAACCCCATTCGATTAGATATACATCTAGTCCGCTATCAACAAGTTTTTTGATGAAGGATTTCTCCTGACCGATATCCATCATAGATGGTGTATTTACCAAGGCATATATTATCAGAGTTGGAACCTTGCTCACATAGGCAGCTGATTTCTTGTAGTGGAAGAGCTTTAATTTATCTTCTTCGAAAACGATTTCTCTAGCTGTTTGATTTGCTTGATTTTCCTTTACATCCATCATAGACTCAAAGCTTTTAAGGAATTTCTCTTGGGCCTTAATATTTTCTTGTATGCTTGTTTTAATATCGAAAAAATTGAAATCACCGTACATTAATCATTACCTCCCTTAAGCCAAAGCATAAGTTACTGTTTATTATTTTCTTTAGCAAGCTCTTCTTTTAACTCTTCTAATTCCTTCTTTAAGTCTCTAATTTCACGTCTTAGGTCGTATACTTTCTTGTAAACTCCATCAACTTGGGACACGGTAACTATCGGTAGGTCTGCTAGAGCCTTTTCTATAACCTTGTCATATTCAATTTTAAAAATCATAGCAGAATCTGCTGTTTTGGCTATAAGTTTTGAGAATTCATCTGTATAGAAATAATTTTCTATAGCATTTTCTACATGCTTAGACCACATATCATAGAATTCCTTAAAAGTTTTAGCTTTTTCTCCATTTTCAATTGACTTAGCATAGTCACTAAAGGCTTCCTTAGAATATTTGTATCCTACTGATGAGGCTTTGGTCATAAACTCTGATACAGATACTAACATCTCGATCATTGCATCTATAGCTCTGTTGTTTTGCTCAAGCATCTCTCTTGATGAACCTACTACTGGAGATTTAACGAGAATTCCGAAAGTCTTATCGTAAGCCTCTTTCCATTGTTTTAGAGTATCAGATAGTTTCATTGGGTCTTCGAAAATACTTTCCATAGTTATGTCAGCTATGTTTTGGTAGGCGTAAGACCATGGTCCAAGGAAGTTTTCCAAAGACTTATAATAAGTCTTTACATAAGATTGAGAATCAATCATTAATCCCTGAAACTCTTTAGGTAAGAGTGGAATTAAGTTATTCATAAAAATCTTGTTGAATTGCTCAACCATTGAATCCATATTATCCTTATAAGATTTGGCTCCTGGTTTTACAAATTGTTCGTTAAACTTCTGCCATTGTTCGTAGGCTGCAAGGTAAAGCTTTTGTGAATTTTGCATCTTTTCAAAAACTTCGCGGCTAAAAGGCGCCATAAACTTGCTCGCATCAAAAACATTGTACTGATCCATCATGTTAATCCATGTTGTATAAGGACTATCAAACATAGGGCCTTGGCCAGACATAGTTTTCATCATATCCTGCCAATTTTTGTACCAGTTTTGTTGGTAATTCATCCAATCATTTACACTGTTGAAGTCAAAAGCTTTATCTTTCTTATCTTCTTCATTTACATTTTCTTCTCTTCCAAGTTTTGTGAAAGATTCTATCCAATCATTCATCATATCTTGACTTTTAGTAAACATTTCTTTCCATGCATTATAATTTTCAGTCATATATTCCTCCATTTTATTTTGTCAATTACCAACGTTAAGATGAATGTTTTATTCATTACTTTATTACCCAAATCTCGTAATTGATAACATTATTTTATTATTATGCTAAATTATTTAGTGATAACTTTCTTTAAAAAGCTAGGAAACTATGCATTTTCATTCATATTCATCTTAAGAAAAGAATAAATAAAAAATCGCCTCCTATTTTTTGAAGAAATCCAGGAGACATAAGTTAGTAAATAGCGCATTTACCATTAAGAAGTACCTAAATTTCTTTTAACAAGAGACGATATTTATTCATTTTTCTAAATTTATACTCTACTTATTTTCTTTAAGCATCTTATCTGAATATCCTATGGTATAAGTTAGAGCAAAGCTTACTCCTCCTGCTATTAAAAGCATTAGGATATACATTAAAAGGTTATCTAGATATAAGAGCATGCCTGGAATAACTGTTACTGCCATTCCTGTTCCTTCTATCTTAAAGATTGATGCGAAAAATCCTCCTGCTGCTCCACCAACCATGCCCATTACAAATGGTTTGACAAATCTTAGGTTGATACCGAAAATCGCTGGCTCTGTGATACCTAAGGCTGCTGATAGGGCTGATGGATAGGCTATTTGCTTAATCTTTTTATCCTTGGTCTTGATAGCTACTGCAAGAACTGCTCCAGCTTGACCTGCTGTCGCTGCTGATAAAAGGGCATTGAAGGCATTTCTTCCATTATCTGCTAGGAGTTGGACTTCTAGAAAGTTAAAGATGTGGTGGATTCCTGTAACTACGATTAGTTGTTGGAGTCCTCCTATCACAAGACCTGCTATACCAAAAGGAAGTCCTAGGGCCCACTTAGTTGCCTCAAGTACCACGACTTCTAGTTGGTGGAAGACTGGTCCTATGGCAAATAGAGAAAGCACACTCATTATGGCCAAAACTAAGAAAGGTGTTAGAAGTAAATCTAAGCTATCTGGTATTACTTTTCTTAGATTTCTCTCAAGTTTTGCTCCAATTAGGCCTGAAATAAAGGCAGGAAGCACTGTTCCCTGGTAGCCTACAACTGGTATAAATCCAAACATTATGATAGGACTTGCGTCTCCACTTGCTACTTGGTAGGCATTAGGTAGGTTAGGATGAACTAGCATAAGGCCTAGGACGATTCCTATGACAGGGCTTCCTCCAAATACCTTAAAGGCTGACCAAGCCACTAGGGCTGGCAAGAAAGCGAAGGCTGTATCTGTTAGAATTTGTGTCCACATCAAGAAGTTTTGGGAAATGTCGTCTGGCGTCATAGAGAAAAGTCTAAGAACTTCCTCCTGGGTGAAAAGTCCTCTTAGTCCCATAAAAAGTCCCGTAGCTACAAGTACCGGAATGATAGGAACAAAGACATCACCAAAAGTCTTTATAGCACGTTTTAGTGGATTCTTTTGATTTTTAGTTTTATTTGCCACTGCCTTATCGTGAATTTTAGAAAAGTCATCTGGTGAATCTTTCTCTAGAGATTCGTAGGCATCGTAGACCTTGTTTACTGTTCCAGTTCCAAAGATGATTTGAAGCTGACCTTCATTAAACATTGCACCCTTGGCTCCTTCAAGGTCATTGGCCATGTCCATATTGATTTTGTCCTTATCGCAGACTTCGATTCTAAGTCTGGTTGCACAATGTGCGACTGAGGAAATGTTTTCTCTTCCTCCAGCAGCCTTTATGGCTCCTTCTGCTGCTTTTTTGTAATCCATAATTTCTCCTTTAAATAATTACAAATAATTGGGAACGGTTCCGTTAATATAATTATAGCAAAAACGTTTACTTTGTCAAATGATTTTTATTATTTTTATTTATTTGATATTATATGAGTGGAGGATTTATGGCAAATATTAAAGACATCGCTGAGCTAACAGGATTTTCAAAATCTACAATCTCCAGATATTTAAACAATGGTTCAGTAAGCGATAAGACAAAAAAGAAAATTAAAGAAGCAATAGACGAGCTTGGTTATGTCCCAAATTCCTATGCGAGAAATCTCAAAAAAACCAAGACCAATATCATAGGGGTAATCATCCCAAACTTTATAGGCTATACAAAAAACACAGCCCTAAATGCTATTAATATCTACTTAAAGGAAACTGATTACTCCATGCTCCTATCTTGCTCAAATGACGATATGGACGAAGAAGTGAGTATCATCGAAGAGATGGCAGGTCTTAATGTGGAAGGAATAATCCTTTTCGCCTCAAATATAACTCAAAGACACAGGGAAATTATAAAAACTCTAACCATCCCCCTTGTAATCTTCGGCCAAAAGCTAGATGGTTTTACTTCAATTCTTGCCAACGACTACGAAGCAGGAAGGCTTATGGCCGACTATATAAAGACCCTCGATCACACAGAGATTTCTTATTTCGATGTAGGAGAATACGACCAGGCCGTAGGCGATAGGTTTTTAGGCCTAAATGATGGGATAAAGGATAGAAATATAAAAATTAACCACCACCATTTTGACTTCACCAAAAAGACCGCCTATGAAAAGGCCAAGGAGATTCTTGCCAAAGAAAATTCGACCTTCTACCTAGGGGCTACCGATAACATAGCCTTCGGTATCATAGAGGCTCTTAGGGAAAAGGAAATTAGGATTCCAGACGATATCTCTGTGGCAGGATTTGGCAATTACGAAATATCTTCTATAATAAATCCTGCTCTTACCACGGTTGACTTCCCTTATGAAAAGCTTGGGACAGATGCTATCAAAAGTCTCATCAATCAAATCGAGGGAAATGAGAAAGATGTAATAGAACCCGCAGAAGCAAGACTTATCTTGAGAGATTCTACTAAGTGACTTTGTTCCCCCCCCCCCTAAAATTAGCCGTATCTTTTTGGGTATAATAAAAAATAAAAGGAATTTTTATGAAAAAATATTATTTCAAAGAGAAATTTTTCAAAATTACAGACCACTACCCCATCCTTGATGATAATGGAAAAAAGGCCTTCTTTGTAGATCAGAAATTTAAGTTTCTAGGCTATGAGGCGACCGTATCTGATGCAAATGATGTAGAGATTTTTACTATAAACAAGAAACTCATCTCCTTTCTTCCAGTCTATCAGGTTGATTTCAAGGATTCTAAGAACAAAATGACAATAAAGTCTAATATTTCTGTCTTCAGAAAATCAATTGATGTCATAAGCGAAGAGGGCAAGATTAATGTTAAGGGAAACTTGTGGGATTATGAATTTAAGGCCTACTTTAAGGGAGATTTGATAGGAGAAGTTAGTAAGAAGATCCTATCCTTCACCGACCAATACCAACTTAAGGTCTACGAGGAGGATTTTACAGAAGAGCTCATAGCTCTTTGCCTATCCTTAAACAACATCAAGGACACGGAAGAAGAATCAACTAGGAATAATGATTAAGGAGAAAACATGGAAATATCAACAATAACAAAATATATAGAAGAACTCACCAATACACCATCCCCAACTGGCTTTACAAAACTTGCCGAGAAGTATCTTATGGACGAATTTAAAAACTTAGGCTACAAGCCCTACCAAACCAACAAGGGCAATGTCGTTGTCCCTATTGTAGAAGGAGAAGAGAACGGCCTATTACTCTCTGCCCACGTAGATACCTTGGGCCTTATGGTAAGAAGTGTGAAGGCTAACGGTAGGCTTAAGGTAACAAGTCTTGGGGGCTATCCTTTTTCCTACGCAGAAGGAGAAAATGTCACCATCCACACCAGGTCTGGCAAAACTTATACAGGAGTCTTCAGATTAAATGAACCTGCAGTCCACGGATCATCCGACCCAAAGGATGCCAAAAGAGATGATACTACTATGGAAGTTGTAGTAGATGCCATAACAAAATCTGCCGAAGAGACCAAGGCTCTAGGTATTACTAACGGAGACTTCATCTCCCTTGATCCAAGATTTAGAATTGATAATGGCTTCGTCAAATCTCGTCATCTAGACGATAAGGCAAGTGCAGGAGTCCTCTTAGCCCTCGCTAAGGAAATCAAAGAAAAAAATATCAAGATAAATAGACCTCTTTATATGACCTTTACTATCTATGAAGAAGTAGGCCACGGAGCCGCAAGCGGTCACCCAAAGGGAATTAGAGATATGGTAGCTGTCGATATGGGAGTTGTCTATGACGATCTCGCCTGCGATGAGACCATGGTTTCAATCTGTGCTAAGGACTCTTCTGGTCCATACAATTATGATTTAACCAATGACCTAGTAGACCTTGCCAAAAGTCTTGATCTAGACTACGGCCTAGACGTATATCCTTACTACGGATCTGATGCCTCCGCTGCAGTAGCAAGTGATAACGACTTCCGTCACGCCCTAGTAGGAAGCGGAGTTGCAGCAAGCCACGGTTATGAGAGAACTCACGAAAAAGGACTTATGGGCCTTTACAATTTGCTCTTACATTTTGTACAAAAATAGTCTTGTAATAAAGGCAATTTGTTATATAATATAAGTAAGCAAAAGGGAGTAGCCCAATTATTCAATCGTCAAAACGGAATTTTCCCGGTTGGATAAACCCCAGAAGGTGGCAAGACTTTTGGCATAGATTTGCCAAAAGTTTTTTTTATACCTTTTGTTAATAATAATGGAGGAATTATGGACTATAAAGGAAGTTTAAATGAAGTAATCAAAAAACATAATAGTGACCCAAACCGCGGTCTTACTTCCGATGAGGCAAGTAAAAGACTCGATAAATATGGCAAAAACATTATCGAATCATCTAACAAGAAATCTCTTGCCAAAAAAATCATCGAGCAAGTAGCAGATCCTATGGTAATCCTTCTTGTAATAGCTGCAATCGTGTCAGCCTTTACAGGAGATGCTATTGAATGCGGGATAATAATTGCAATCGTAGTAATCAACGCTATTATGTCCATCATCCAAGAAGGTCGTGCAGAAGACTCTGTAGCAGCCCTTCAAAAGATGAGCTCACCAGAAGCTACCATCATTCGTGATGGATCTAGAAAAAAACTAAAGGCCGAAGAGCTTGTGCCAGGAGATGTTGTAATCATTGAAACTGGAGATATCATTCCAGCTGACATGAGACTTCTCGAATCAAGCAACCTACAAATCGACGAATCATCCCTTACAGGAGAATCTGTCGCAGTAGAAAAGGACTTTAGTAAGGAATTTAATGAAGATGTTGGAATCGGAGATAGAGATAACTATGCCTTTTCATCATCTATAGTCACTTATGGCCACGGCAAGGGAATAGTCACAGCCACAGGCCATGAAACAGAAATCGGTAAAATCGCAACAAGTCTGGAAAACGTCGAGGCAAAAGATACTCCCCTACAAAAACAACTTAAGAAGCTATCCAAGCTCCTCGCTGTACTAGTAGTAATAGTTTGTATCCTAGTATTTGTAGTTGGATATTTTAGATCTGAAATGGATATGTTAGATAACTTCATGGTCGCAGTATCACTTGCAGTAGCTGCTATACCAGAAGGACTCACCGCAGTTGTAACCATCGTTCTATCAATCGGAATGAACAGAATGGCCGAAAGAAAGGCAATTGTTAAAAACCTTCTTTCAGTAGAAACCCTAGGTTCAACTACAGTAATCTGTTCAGATAAGACAGGAACATTAACTCAAAACGAAATGACCATCACCAAAATCTACGCTGATGGCAAGGAATTTGAAGTAGAAGGTTCAGGATATGAACCAAAGGGAGATATCCGAGATGATAAGGGTGAAATCGTAGAAAACCACGATCAAATCAAACTTCTCATGACCATAGCAAGCCTATGTAACGATGCCAATCTCATAAGAGAAGACGACATCTACAAGATCACAGGGGATCCTACAGAAGGCGCTATGCTTACACTTTCTGAAAAATGGAACATCAACCAAGAAAACCTAAACGAGAACCACCCAAGACTTGAGGAAATCCCATTCGATTCCACAAGAAAGATGATGACCACCTTCCACGAAAAAGAAGGAGATTACTACTCCTTTACCAAGGGTGCCCCAGATGTAGTCATAGATAAATGTACTAAGACCCTAGTAGATGGCCAAATCGTAGATTTCACAGAAGAGCTTAAGAAAAAGGCCCTAGAAGAAAACACTAAGCTTGCAAGCTCTGCTCTCCGTGTTATGGCCTATGCCTTTAGGAGCCTAGATAGTATTGATCAGGAACTTACTACAGAAAACATCGAACGTGACATGGTCTTCGTTGGGCTTACAGGCATGATCGATCCACCAAGACCAGAAGCTAAGGCTGCTGTTAAGGAATGCCACGCTTCAGGAATCGATGTAATAATGATTACAGGTGACTATTTCGAAACAGCCCTCGCCATAGCCAAGGATTTAGGCATAGCAACAAGCCGTGACCAAGCTATGCAAGGAAGCGAGTTAAACAACAAGACAGAAGCAGAAATTAGAGAAATAGTAAAGACTAAGAGAATCTTTGCCAGAGTTTCTCCAGAAAACAAGGTTCAACTTGTAAAGGCCCTAGGTCAAAACGGAGAAATAGTAGCCATGACTGGGGACGGAGTAAACGATGCTCCAGCTATCAAGAACGCTGACATTGGTATATCAATGGGAATTACAGGAACAGATGTTGCAAAAGATACTGCAGATATGATTCTTGTAGATGATAACTTCGCAACAATAGTAAATGCGGTAGAAGAAGGAAGAGTAATCTTTGCAAATATCAAAAAGTTCGTATCCTTCCTCCTATCTTGTAACATAGCAGAAGTCCTAATAGTATTCTTGTCAATACTTTTCGGCCTTCCAAGCCCACTTACACCAATCCAACTCTTGTGGCTTAACCTTGTAACAGATGCCTTCCCAGCCCTAGCCTTAGGAGTTGAGCCAGCAGAGCCAGGCATCATGGAAGAAGACCCAAGAGATCCAAGAGAGTCAATAATATCTGGAAAGACAAAGACAAATCTTATCTCTCAATCAATATTTATAACAATAGCAGTTCTTCTAGCCTATGTAGTTGGACTTAAGTGGATCTTCCCTAACTCAATTGAGGGAGCACACACAATGGTATTTGCAACGCTTATCACAAGCGAGCTTCTAAGAGCCTTCTCAGTAAGGTCAGAGAAGTTTACCCTAAAGGAATTAGGATTTGCCTCAAACCCACAACTAATCAAGGCAACCATCCTATCTTTTGCCCTCTTACTTGTGGTAATGTATATACCAGTCCTAAGAGAGCTTTTCGAAGTAGTGTCTTTCACATGGGAATGGATACCAGTTCTAATACTTTCCCTAATCCCACTTATCCTAGGTGAGATTTCAAAAGTTGTTAGAAGAAAATAATAAATAAAAGTAAAGGGATAGATTGAATAATCTATCCTTTTTGTGTCCCATTTTTTAAGTATCTACTAGCAAGTATAGGATACTTTTCCAAAATAAAAGAGTACTTGCCTTATAGTTATTGTAATAATTTGTGATACTTGATAGAATATGTGTAGTAATTATGTTTATTTATTAGGGATGAAAAGAGAAAGACAAGCTAGAAAAAAAGAAGAGGATACACAAAGCTCAAGCCAAGAGCAAGTAGATTTAGATCAAACTGTCGTTTCAGGAGTAGTAAAGGTATTTAACAATGACGAAATGATCGAATACCAAGACCGATATATAACAATTAGCTTCGGCCCTGATGACGGCTACTGGCAATCTGACTTCAGTCTACCAGTAGATGCTCCAAGGATGCTTAATGTTAATGTAGTAGAATAAAAATAAAAGCGGAATGTGGCCTAGGCTAAGTCTCTTCCGCTTTATTTCTTCCTATTCATCAAGCCTTCTAAAGATAATAAAGCCTAAAATAATACTAGTTAGGGATAGGGCTATGACATAAATATAACCGAAATTCCACTCAAGCTCGGGCATGTTGTCAAAATTCATCCCGTACCAACCTGTAATAATAGTAATCGGCGTAAAAATTGCAGTAATTACAGTAAGGATTTTCATAGTATTATTCATCGAAAGGTCCATCTTGGATGTGTAGGAATCCTTGACATTATTTATATAATCATTGAGATAGGTGATGTTTGATGAATATCTTTCCACCCTAAAGGCTATTGATTTAAGATGCTTGATATCATCTTCATCAAAAATATCATTCTCATTTTCCGTAAGAAGCTCCAAAGTATCGATAAGTCTCTCATAAGATGTGTAGAGATTTAGGGCCTTATGCCTATTGTCCGTGATAATATCTATACTACTTGTTAGCTTTTTATTTTTTACAATCCTATCTTCGACAGCTGCCGTTTGGTTTTTAATCTCTTCAAAAACCCTGGTATGGTCGCTGATAAGTGCTGCTATGAAAAATTTTAGGAGCCTTCCCGGAGATCTTGCGGCTGATTTTTTATTAATCATTCTCCTAAAGGCAACTGAAGTAGAGGCATCCCTATCGTAGAGGTCCACGATTATAAGCCTATTATTTTCTATATAAAAACCAACTAGATCTGATGTATCGAGATTGCCCTTGATATCGAGCATTTCAAGAATTGCAAAAGTATAATTATCCTCAACCGCCATGTAGGTCTTAGTAGAAATATCTGAAACTAACAAATCAATAATCGCATTATCGAGCTTATAAGTCTTTGCAAAATCGATAAAGCTATCCTTGCCCAAATACATCAGATAAAAATCATCATCTTCTATAACATCATAAAAACTTTTTATATCACTTTTCTCAAAGCCATTATCCGTATCAAATTTATAAATATAGTCCATCTTCTCTCCTTCTCTAGGAATAGTTCATCTACTACTATACCGATAATGTCTCCTAAATAAAAAGAAGCCCTCTCGGACTTCTGAATTCTATGTTTATTTCGCTCCTCTAATATCTTCCTTGGCGTGGATTAATTGAGTTACTATCTTGTTATATGGAGTAGCTATGTTATGAGCATTACCCTTTTCTACTACTGCCCCATTTATAAAGTCAATTTCTGTTTTTCTGTTTCTTTCTATGAGGTCTTGGTACATGGAAGGGTGATGGTCTTTGGCTTCTTCGGCTGTTTTGTAAATGTATTCTAGCATCTCTTTTTTATCAAGATCGATTCCTTCAGCACGACCTACTTCTGTAAATTCCTTTACTAGTTCACTTATAATATCCTTGGAGGTAGATGAATCGAAGAATTCTCCAATAGTGCATTCCATAAGTGAGGTCATGGAATTCATTGTTCCATTTACCATAACCTTTCTCCATATGGCAAACATCACATCGTTATCGTATTTGGCACCAAGACCTGCCTTATCTAATAAGTCAGAAATCTTTCTGCCATTTTCCTCATCATCTCCTATATTTTGGACATCTATTGTGCCTTTACCTGTAATTTCTATTTCCCCAGGACCTGTAAGTCCTGCAGCCCATATGGTAACTCCCATATTGATTTGGTTTTTATCGACGAATTTTTCTAGAATCTTCTCATGGCCCATACCGTTAAGGAGACAAAGGATTTGAGTCTTCTCTCCAATAATTCCCTCTATAGCTTCCATCATGGATTCTAAGGCCATTGATTTGGTCATTACTACTATTAGGTCTGCTTTTTCTTTCGCCTCTTCCGGTCTCATAGCTTTTATTTTTATTGCATCTTCTACTTTACCAGAAACCTTGAGTCCATTTTCATTAATTTTATCTATATGATCTTGCCAGTAATCTAGTAAAATAACTCGACTGTCTGTGTTTTTTTCTATATGATAGCCTATGGTTGATCCCATAGCGCCACTTCCTGCTATATAAACTAACATTTTCTTCTCCTTTCTCTTACCTTCTACTTATACCCAGCCTAGCTTAGAGTTTTAGGAAAATTCCAAGTAGAGCTCCTAATATGATTACGACGATAGGATTTAATTTCTTAAATTTCGTTAATAGGCCTAAAAATACCACAAATATCCCTAAGGGAATTGGCCTTACTATATTTATTATATTTCCACTTTGCCTAAAAGCTTCTAAGTTAAATAAAGTCACAAATAATACCGAGCTCATAGCTCCCAGGATAAGGCCAGCTGTAGCAGGTCTTAAGGTTACGAAGGCATCCTTTACGACTTTAGAATTTTTGAACTTCTCCATAGCTCTTGCTATAAATAGAATAATTATCACAGGTCCTGTTATTAGTGAAATCGTAGCTAAAACTCCTCCAAGATTTCCCTGGGCATTGATTCCTGCATAGGTAGACATATTAATTCCAATAGCCCCAGGCGTTGATTCAGATACAGCTATCATATCTAGTAGCTCTTCATTAGAAAAGTAGCCAAACTTCTCTCCTATTTCATAAAGAAAGGGAATGGTTGCCATCCCTCCACCTACTGCAAAAATTCCAATCTTAAAAAACTCCCACATCAATCTAAGCATTATTCTTTCCCCTTCCTAAAAGTATTCCGAAAACTCCAACCGTAATCACGACTACAATTGGCGATATAGACAAAAACCCTATAGCTACAAAGGTCAAAATAAATACCATAAATTTAAGTCCAGTATTGGCATCTTTCTTTATCATCTTAAGAACTGAATAAAAAACCAAGGCGCAAACCGCAACCCTTATTCCAGCAAAGGCATGTTGGATTATGGCTAGATGACTGAAGCTTTGTAAGAACTTTGCTATAATAGAAATGATTATTATGGATGGACTAATAAAGCCCAGGCTTGCAACAATACCTCCAATATTTCCGCAGACCTTGTAACCACAAAAGGTCGAGGTGTTAATGGCAATAATTCCTGGAGTGGATTGCCCAATTGCATAATAATCTAAGATTTCCTCATGGCTTGCCCAGCCTTTCTTATCGACTACTTCTCTTTCCAAAAGAGGAAGCATGGCGTAGCCCCCACCGAAGGTGAAAAGTCCCATCTTAAAAAATGTCAAATAAAGTTCTAATAAAGTATTCATAATATCTCCTTATAGCTAATTATATAGTAATTCTAGCTAAGAGGCAAAGCCTTTCATATGGTATAATGGATATATAATCTGAAGGAGGATATTTATGAAAAAGAAAAACCTGCTCGCTCTCTTCTTATCTCTAGGAGTTTTGGGCTTTGTATCTAGCAGTCTTGCAGATAATAACTCTAAAGACTTACCAATCGTCTACTACGAGGACTACGACCTAGACGAAGCTATCGGACTTTCAAATGATGATGAAAAAGATTCTCCTAGCCCAGAAGGAAAAGATACAAAAGACTACGATTTAGAAAAAGCAACAGCTTCTATTGGAGATGAAATTTCTAAAGAAGAAAAGGACGAAAGTCCATCTGAATCTACTGGTGATTCTGATTCTAGCCAAAGTTCTAAGGATAGTTTCCCATATCCAGCTGGAGATAGGCCAATCGAAAATCAAAAAACTAGACCTTACACCAGTAGAAAGAAAAACTATACAGCAGATTCTACAGAGGGTCCAATCAAGGGCAATAGACTAACGGGAGTCTATCACACCAGAGGCCAAAGGGATTATAACAAGATTTCTATAGAAAATGTAACCTGGTTTTACTCAGAAGATGAAGCCATCAGCAAAGGTTACAGACACGCACAAAGATAGACGAAAGGATACAAATGTACGGACTAATATTTGA
>OJLY01000046.1_pt1 | contig 109026 bp, 97 predicted proteins | sample 1597031 | NCBI WGS metagenome assembly OJLY01 (sample SAMEA3904673, study PRJEB24821) | metagenome | biome: Builtin; feature: hospital; material: surface | place: USA | collected 2013-06-03
CCCCACTGCTGCCTCCCGTAGGAGTCTGGGCCGTATCTCAGTCCCAATGTGGCCGTACACCCTCTCAGGCCGGCTACCCGTCGACGCCTTGGTAGGCCATTACCCCACCAACAAGCTGATAGGCCGCGAGCTCATCCCATACCGCAAAAGCTTTCCACAACAATATCCAAAAAGTTGTCCTATCCGGTATTAGACCCAGTTTCCCAAGCTTATCCCGAAGTACAGGGCAGATCACCCACGTGTTACTCACCCGTTCGCCACTCGAGTACCAGTGCAAGCACTGGCCTTTCCGTTCGACTTGCATGTGTTAAGCACGCCGCCAGCGTTCATCCTGAGCCAGGATCAAACTCTCCACAAAAACAAATGTTTCAGCAAGAAACAAGGCCGTGAAAAGCCTGAAAACCTAACCAAAAACAAACCAACCCACACCACAAAAACTGCAATGTAGGACTGGCAAATCCTCAAATTACTGTTACACACCGATCCTCACCCGACGAGGGAAAACAAGGACCGGCAAAACAAAAAATAGTTACAAAATAACGCGAATCAAATCACGCACCAAGCAACCAGCAAGACACCACCCAAAATTAGAGATTCAAGGGCAGCACCACCGGCACACACCAACCACACCCAAAAACATCAGGCACAGCCAGCACAACCAGGCACGCAACCAATCCACAAACAAAAGTACATTGGCACACTATCGAGTTCTCAAACAACACACGCACATTCACACACCACCAGGTGATCACCCAGTAGCTGTAAAAAGCGACTTTGTCGACACTACACACACCACAACCACAAAGTCAAAACCCTGCAGACTGTGAAGCATATTTTCTTGTGTCGGCCAGCGATCGTTTTCCTGACCGCCATCTCACCAGCAACCCTCTGTGGAGTCTGTCCGGCGGGGCGTTGTCGGTCTCGCTGACTCACATAAAGTTACACACACCCACACACCAACACAAATCCCCAGCACAACAGGCATATTTCATGCTTGTTAACACGCGCTATTGAGACCGCTTCACGTTCACTGCGCCGAATAGGTATGGCACGATTATGCACCCCGCGACGACCAGCAGGATTCCGCTGAGCCCATAGACCACTACTGCACTTGCGGGGTCAAACGTTCGCGCGTTAAGCATCTCCCGCCCAGACACCCAAGCAATAAGTACCGGGAAGAAGCTGGAGTTGGGCAACAACAGCTCCATAGCCTTTGCCGCGAGCAGGGCAGCTACTCCGGCGATCGCAAAGAGGGCGAATGGAAAACGGGGCAGCGTGGCGTCGATAAGCAGCGCAGCGAGTGCACCAGATACTGCAATCAAGGCTTGAGAAACGACCACGTTCACCGCGAGGGTGCCCGCCCACCGCTTGCGCGTGCGCCCATAAGCCAGGGCGACAGCAGCTGAAGCAAATCCATCGCCGGCCGCCCAAGACCAATACGCGAGGATCGGCATCGCTGGCACGATTGCCGCCACCCACTCGGGCCCAGTTTTCGCACACAGCCCATAGAGCACTCCAGCGAGGGCTCCGGCCAGCACAGCAAAGATCTCGAGCTTTCCTGGGAGATAGAGCCGTCCGATAGTCTCGCGACTTTCACGTTCCCCGCCTTGCAGGCAGGTCGCAAAGAAGACCGCGGCTCCCAAAAGCGCGCCAACGAAGGAACTCACCGGTGGCGCTACCCACGCAAATGCGCCAGCGACCAGCACCGTGGTCGGCACGAGCGTGAAGAGCACCTGTTGGCACGCCCTGGAACGGTTCATTCCGTAGGCACGGAATGCTTGCGGTTCGGGAATAAGCAGATAGGCAATCATCACCACGCAGATCAGCGATCCGAGCAATGCCCACCCACCTGCGAATGAGAAAACGACGTAGAACAGCGGGATCAGCGGAAGCTGCAGGAAACGCAGGCCCGGGCCCGCCTTGAATTGGAACCACAAAAAGTCGCGGTCAAGGTGTGTCATCGTGTTCACTGCTGCACCTCCAGCACTGCCTCGAGGACGTCGCCGAGGTTCGCGGCCTGGGAACGTAGTCCCATTTCGGCGGCTGTTTCTGTTGGGAGGATGGCCCGGGTGCCGGTGGCGGAGCGTCGATAAGCAAGGGCCCCTGCGGGTTCCTCGAAGTTGCCGGTGGCGATGACGTAGCCATCGGCATCCTCTGCGCGCAGATGCTTGTCGACGCTCCCCTGCCTCCCCAGCACGAGCGCCGAGTCCAGGATCTTGGCGGCATCGTCGATGTGGTGGGTGGCCATGACGAAGCAGCGCTCGGACTCGGCGTGCGCGAGGAGGTGGCGGTAGAAGACGGAGGTGTTGTGGACGTCGAGGCCGACGTAGGGCTCGTCGAGAAGTGTCAGTTCTGCGCCCGATGCAAGCCCGATGACGATGCCAACCATTGCCCGCTGGCCTCGGGAGGCCTTGCCAAACGCAGTGTGCGCTTGACTGTCGAGCCCAAAGTCGCGCATGAGTACGTTCGCCGTGTCCTGTGACCAATGCACATAGCGCTTCGCGGCACCTGCGATGACATCCTTGATCGCCCACGAGGCGGGGTACGGGGTGTCCACACCCGTGAAGCAAATGCGGTCCATCACGCTGGCGCGGTCGAAGGGTTGATCGCCGAAGACGGTGAGCTCGCCGCCGGAGGGCTTGAGTTGACCGGCGATGAGGGCGAGCAGCGTGGATTTGCCGACACCGTTGCGGCCAAGGAGGGCGTGGATCCCAGTATCGGGCAGCTCGAAGGAGATGTCTGTGAGGACGTTGTGCGACCCAAAGTCTTTTTGCAATTCGTGAGCGTGAATCATTGGTACATTCCTCTACTTTCTGCGACGCGGTCGATGAGTGCGTGCAGGGTTGCGCGGTCGTAGCCGAGGCGGACGGCCTCGTCGATCACGGGCGCAAGATAGTCGCCGGCGTAGCGTTCGCGGCGAGCCTTTATTGCCTGCTCGCGAGCCTCGGGTGTGACGAACATGCCGAGGCCGCGACGCTTTTCCAAGATTCCGGCGTCTACGAGGAGGCCCAGGCCCTTGCGCGCTGTGGCTGGGTTGATCTCGTGGAAGGCGGCGAGCTCGTTTGTGGAGGGAGCGCGCTCGCCGGGGGCCAGCGTGCCGTCCACAACAAGGTCCTCCACAAGGCGGGCCACCTGTACGAAGAGTGGCTCTGTATCGGCGTTCATTGCGTTACCCCTGCACACTTAGGTGGGTTGGTTAGTTACTCGAGTAACTAACACGCTAACTACGTTTTGGGATGAGCGCAAGGTTCACTGAAAGAGGTAGACCTCGCACGCTGATTCAGGCACACTGGGAGGGTAAACAACCTTTAGCAACGAAAGAATCGGAAATTTTGGAGCCATGCTTGAACGTACTTTGGTGTTCGTCGACACGTCTTACCTGCTCGCAAGCTTTTACAACTCGTGGGAAATCGGCGCACGATCCCAGTTAGAAATCGATTTGCCCGAGGTCGTAGCAAGCCTCGGCACCATGATCTGCCAACAACTCAGCCAACCTATTCACCGCCAGTTCTGGTACGACGGCATCCCGGACTCGGGCCCGCACCGCTACCAGCGCGCACTGCGCACCTGTGACGGCGTGCAACTGCGCACTGGTCAGCTGATCGAGTGGGGCGACCGCCGCACTCAGAAGGGAGTGGACACGCGACTCGTCGCCGACCTGGTGGTCAACGCCACCCGCGGTCAGTTCACCGACTTTGTGCTTGTCTCCGGCGACGCGGACATGATCCCGGGCGTGGAGGAAGCGACCGCCGGCGGCGTGCGCGTCCACCTCTACGGCTTCGGCTGGGACTCCATGTCTTCGGCGCTTCGCCACGCGTGCGACACGACCACGATTCTGGATCCGCGCGAGGACTTCGCCGACGCGATGCAACTGCAGGTCCTCGAGGGCCCGCTGCCCCCGTCGATTAGGGAGCGCCCGCTTGCCGACGCCGCGCCGCTGGACGAAGCCGAAGGACCCTGCCCCGTCCCACTCGGCCCGGATCCACTGGCACCGGAGGAGCCCGAAGAGGAAGCAGAGCCTCACGTGGAGCCTGCGGAAACTGCGGAACCTGTCGAGCCCGCAGAACCAGAAAAGCCTGCTGAGCCAGAAGCGCCTGCAGAGACCCCCGAAACCCCGAAACCCGCGCCGAAGCCGTCCATGATGGCCCCGCGCCGGAAGCTGCGCTCCCGCTACGTGCCGCTGCCGGAAGAGGTGTGGACCTCCGCCGGTTTCCAGACTCCCTACGACGTGGGCCAGCAATACGCGGCGTGGTGGTACGACAACGCCGCCTCCTCCGAGCAGCGGGATAAGGCGCATATGCTCTCCGGAGGCGGGCTACCGCCGGAGATCGATCGCCCACTTCTCCAGTTCGCCTGCGAGACGCTGCACGAATACACATTGAGTGAAACCCAGCGCGTCAATCTTCGCGATGGGTTCCACTCAGGGATCCGGGGCGTGCTGATTAATATCAGCCGCGACTAATCCTCTTCCGGGGCCTCGATGGCCTTCTCGGGAGAGTTCATCGAGGCGCGGATCTCGTCGAGCTTGCTGGCGGCCTTGATATCGGTGCCAGCGGTCTCGATTTCCGCCATCCGGTCGCCCAGGGAGTCCTTGGCCAGCTCCTGCGCGCCAAGGGCGGTGGCGTAGCGCTTCTCAATCTTGTCGCGCACGCCATCCAAGGTCGGCACGTTGTCGTTCGCGCCGAACTGGTTGATGGTGTCCATCGTCTGCGCGGTCTGCTCCTGCATTTTCGCCTGGTCGATCTGCGACTCAAGCTGCTGGGCCTGCTGCGTCTGCTCGCTCAGGCGCGCCTCGGACTGCTGCAGCTGGGCCTGCGCCTCGCGCGCGGCCTGCTCGGCACCGGCGTGCGCCTGCTTGGTCTGCTCCAGGTCCTGCTCCACGGCCACGAGCTGGGAGGCCAGCACCTCGGCGGTGTTGTTGTACTCCTGCGCCTTGGTCGCATCCCCCTCCGCGTTCGCCTTGTCGGCGGCCTGGAGCGCGATCCGCGTTTTCTCCTGGAGCTCTTCCTGGGACTTGATCAGGCGCTCGAGCTTCATCTCGAGCTGGTTGCGGTTGCCGACGATCGCGGCCGCGTGCTCCGCAATCTCCCGGTGGTTCTTCCGCGCCTGCTCCATCGCCTGCTGGAGCTGCACCTTCGGGTCAGCGTTCTCGTCGATCTTCGAGTCGAACGACTGCATCAGGTACTTCCAGCCCTTGGAAAATGGGTTCGCCATGGTGGTGGTGTCCTTCCGGTCTACTCGCCCTGCTGCTGCGCGATTTGGGCGCGCACCTCGTCCATATTCAGCGCCTTGACCTGACCGATGAGGTCGTCGAAAGCTGCCGGCGGCAGGGCACCCGCCTGACGGAAGACCAAGATACCGTCGCGGAAGGCCATGAGCGTGGGAATGGACGTGATCTCCAGTGCAGCCGCAAGCTGCTGGTTCGCCTCGGTGTCTAGCTTGGCGAAGGTCACGTCTGGGTGCGCCTCGGAAGCCTTCTCGTAGGTCGGCGCGAACTGGCGGCAGGGCCCGCACCATGCGGCCCACGCGTCGACGAAGACGATGCCGTCCGCGCTGACTGTGGATTCGAAGGTGTCCTCAGTGACGTCAATGGTGCTCATAGTTCTACTCCTTAGAGTGGTTTGTTAACGTTGCTCCAGTTCCAACACTAACAATGGCGATTGTATTCACGAGGTACATCGAGGGCATGACGAAGAATTACAAAATTTCCGGCGAGGCTAGCGAGGTCGCAGTGGATTCGCTTATCGACGAGGTGCGGATGGTCGACGGCACCTTCGATGTCGAAATCGACATTGCAGAGGGCCGCATGACGGTCACTGGAGAGAACTTCAGCGACGCCGATATCGAAAAGGCTGCGCAGGAGGCGGGCTTTAGTATACTTTCGCCAGACACCCCCTAGGGGTATAGTCGCGGGTGTACGTGACACTCCAAAAAGAAAGGACACTCACTATGGATACCCGCGAATTCACCGTTGAAGGCATGACCTGCGGCCACTGCGAGCTCAGCGTGAAAGAGGAGATCGGCGAGATCGCCGGCGTCACCGACGTCACCGCCGACCACACCACCGGTGCCGTGACCGTGACCGGCGAAGGCTTTGCCGACGCTGACGTAGCCAAGGCGGTCGCCGAGGCCGGCTACACCCTGAAGTAGCCATGACAAGCCAGATCGAGCTGGGCGTGACGGGCATGACCTGCACGTCGTGCTCCTCACGCGTCCAGCGCAAGTTGAACAAGCTCGACGACGTCACCGCCGCGGTCAACTATTCCACCGAGACCGCCACCGTCGACTACGACCCGGCGACCACCACGCCCGAGCAGCTTATCGACGTCGTCCGCACCGCCGGCTACGACGCTTTCGTGATGGGAGATGAGACCGACGAGGCAGCGTCGATAAGCGAAGCGCGCGACGAAGAGGCAGACAGCCTGAAGCGCACCACCATCTGGGCGGCGCTGCTCAGCCTGCCGGTGATGGTGCTGTCGATGGTGCCTGCGCTGCAGTTTCCCAACTGGGAGTGGGCCGCGTTTGCCGCGACCACCCTGGTCTATTTTGCCGCGGGGAAAGTGTTCCACCGCGCGACGTTGGTGAACCTGCGCCACGGCGCGGCCACGATGGACACGCTAATTACGCTGGGCACGACCGCGGCGTATGTGTGGTCAATCGTTGCGCTGTTTGTGTGGGAAAACGTGGCGGACATCTATCTGGAGACGGTCTGCGTCGTCATCACTTTCCTGTTGCTCGGCCGCTGGTTTGAGACCCGCGCGAAGGGGCAAAGCTCGGAGGCGTTGCGAGAACTGCTACAGATGGGCGCGAAAGACGCGAGCGTGCTTCGCGACGGCGTGGAGGTCCGCGTCCCCATCGCCGAGGTGAAGGTGGGCGACAAGTTCGTGGTCCGGCCCGGCGAGAAGGTTGCAACGGACGGGCGCGTCGTCTCCGGCCACTCGGCTGTCGACGCCTCCATGCTCACCGGCGAATCCGTCCCCGTCGAAGTCGGCGAGGGTGATCAAGTCACCGGCGCGACGCTGAATACCTCCGGACGGCTCGTCGTGGAGGCAACCCGCGTGGGCGAAGAAACCACGCTGGCGCAGATGGGCGCACTGGTCAAGGACGCGCAGGCCGGCAAGGCCCCCGTGGAGCGCCTGGTGGACCGGATTTCGCGGGTATTCGTGCCTACCGTCATCGCGGTCGCTTTCGTGGCGCTGGTCGGCCACCTGCTGTTCGGCGACGGACTGAGCGACGCCTTCCGCGCCGCTGTCGCCGTGCTGATCATCGCGTGCCCCTGCGCGCTTGGTCTTGCCACGCCCACCGCGATTCTGGTGGGTACCGGCCGCGGCGCGCAGCTGGGACTGCTGATTAAGGGCCCCGAGGTGCTCGAGTCGACCCGGCAGGTGGACACCGTGGTGATGGATAAGACCGGCACGGTAACTAGCGGCGAGATGGAAGTCGTCGACGCCTCTGATAGTGAAACGCTGCGGTTCGCCGCCGCGGTCGAGGCAGGCTCCGAGCACCCGATTGCGCGCGCCATCGTGCGTGCCGTGACTGGCGAGCTGCCGGAGGCCACCGACTTTGTCAACGAGCCTGGCCTGGGTGTCTCCGCCACTGTTGAAGGCAAACGGGTCCGAGTCGGCCGACCAAAACACGCGACTGATAAGTTCCGCGCTGCGGAAGAGTCAGGCGCTACGGCGGTTGCCGTCGAGGTTGATGAAAAATATGTCGGCATGGTCGCCGTGCGCGATACGGTGAAGCCGGATTCGGCGCGTGCCGTCGCAAAGCTGCGCGAGCTTGGGCTGACCCCGCACCTGCTCACCGGCGATAACGCCGGGGCTGCCCGTGCGGTGGCAAAAGAGGTTGGCATCGACCCGGAGCACGTGACGGCAGGCGTGTTGCCGGAGGACAAGGTGAACGTGGTCCGCCAGCTCCAGGAGCAGGGCCACCACGTGGCGATGGTGGGCGACGGCGTGAACGACGCTGCCGCGCTCGCCCAGGCAGACCTCGGCCTGGCGATGGGTGCGGGCACCGACGTGGCCATCGAGGCCTCCGACATCACGCTGATGCACAACTCGCTGATGTCCGCCGCGGACGCCATCCGCCTCTCGCGGCGCACGCTGCGCACCATCAAGGGCAACCTGTTCTGGGCTTTTGCCTACAACGTGGTGCTCGTACCCGTGGCGGCGCTGGGGTTGCTCAACCCGATGCTGGCTGGCATCGCGATGGCGTTTTCCTCCGTGTTCGTGGTGAGCAACTCGCTGCGCCTGCGCGGGTTTAGCGCCGCGCGCGGTTAAAGATGCGCCCGAGCAGGCCGCGAATGGTCTGCTCCTCCGTGGCCTGGTCGATGGCGTCGATGCTGCGCGGCAGGTTGTACAGCCGGGTGGCGTCACCCGACTTGGCCACGGTGATGGAGGGGTCAAGCTTGGCCATGGTGCCTGCACAGGCCCCATCAGCGTGGATGGATCGAATAGTCATGGCGCTTCCCTTTCCTTTCAGTACCGTAGGTTTGCGCTAGTACTTCAAGGATCGTAGCCACAAAACCGCAGGCTGTCACCGTTGGAAAGGCAAACCTTACCCGTGCGCCATGTTGACGAAGCGGGAGTAGTGCAGCTGGTGCGCCACCGGAATCGTGTCGATCGGGCCGCCGCGGTGCTTCGCCACGATGATGTCCGCCTCGCCTGCGCGCTCGTCGTCGCGATCCTGCGAATCCGGGCGGTACAGCAGGAAGACCATGTCGGCGTCCTGCTCCAGCGAGCCGGACTCACGGAGGTCAGCGAGCTGCGGCTTCTTGTCAGTACGCGCCTCGGGCCCACGGTTGAGCTGCGAGATGGCAATCACGGGGACCTCGAGCTCCTTGGCCAGCAGCTTGAGGTGGCGGGAGAACTCCGAGACCTCCTGCTGGCGGGACTCGACCTTCTTGCCCGAGCTCATCAGCTGCAGGTAGTCCAGCACCACCAGGTCCAGGCCGTGCTGCTGCTTCAGCTTGCGCGCCTTGGAGCGGATTTCCATCATGGTGAGGTTCGGCGAATCGTCGATAAACAGCGGGGCGTCCTGGATCTCGCTGAGGCGCTGGGTGAGCTTCTCCCAATCACGCTCCTCCATGTTGCCTGAGCGCATGGAAGACAGCTTGATCTCCGTTTCCGCCGAGAGCATGCGCATGATGATCTCGGAGGCGCTCATCTCCAGCGAAAAGATCACCGAGGTCTTGCCGTGCTGGATGGAGCAGGAGCGCATGAAGTCGAGCGCGAGCGTGGACTTACCCACGCCCGGTCGCGCCGCGATGATGACCATCTGGCCTGCGTGCAAGCCGTTCGTGAGGTTGTCCAGGTCGGTAAAGCCGGTGGGCACGCCCTGCTCGAGGCCGCCGCCAGAAGCGATCTGCGTGAGCTCGTCGATAGTCGGCTTGAGCAGGTCGGAGAGCACCTTGTAGTCCTCGCCGCCGCCGCTGCGCGCGATGTTGAAGACTTCCTGCTGCGCGCGGTCGACCAGTGCCTCGACCTCCATGCCCTCGGCACCCTCGTAGCCGTACTGCACGACGCGGGTACCGGCGTTGACGAGCTGCCGCAGGAGAGACTTTTCCTCCACAATTTCCGCGTAGTAGCGGGCGTTTGCCGACGTCGGCACCTCCGAAATCAGCGTATGCAGATACGGCGCACCGCCCACCCGCTCCAGCTGGTTGAGCCTGTCCAGGCGTCCGGCGACGATGAGGACGTCGATCTGGCTGCCGTCCGCAAAGAGATCGAGCACCGCCTGATAGATCAGCTGGTGGGAGGGGAAGTAGAAGTCCTCCGGCTGGAGGCTCTCTACCACGTCCAGGACGACCTCCTGGTTTAGCAGCATCGCGCCGAGCACGGAGCGCTCCGCCCGCTCGTCATGCGGGGGCTGCCGGTACTCCTGCAGGTCGCCCCGCGCCTGGCTGAAGTTGGACTTGGCTGGCTTCCGCGTGTTGGCGGCGTAGTCCCCAAAATCATCGAAGTCGTCCCGCGGCTCGGGCGGCAGGACGTAGTCGTCGTCAAAACCGTCGAGTGCATCTCCAGCCATGTGTTTCCCCTTAGATGTCGTTTTCGGACATTTAGCGTACCCCGCGACACCTCTCCCCGGAAGTTATCCACAACCCTCTGTGGACAACTTTGCGGTATTCCCAGGGGTTCGCCACACGGGTGTGGATAGGTTGTGGATAACCGTGTTTTCCGTCCTGCGCAAACACCTTATACGTACAGCTCAGCCCTGTTATATTCATTCTCAATCCGTGGTTGAGAGTTGGGGACAATGGCGCTCACCACTAGGTTTGACACTGGTTTGTTTACCGACTAGTAACCTGAAATTCGCTCGTGAGCAGGCATCTTTCCCCCACTTATCCACAGCAGCCAGGGGTGTGTTCGGGTGGTGCTATAGCGTGTGTGCCATGAACGCTACCCGTGAATCCGCAAACCACCTTCTCCAGGGAATCGCTGGCCCTGACGCACAGTTGCGCGACGACCAGTGGTCCGCCATCGACGCACTTGTAAACCACCACCGCCGCATGCTGGTCGTGCAGCGCACCGGCTGGGGCAAGTCCGCCGTCTATTTCATCGCGGCGAAGCTGTTACGCGAAGCCGGCACAGGGCCGTCGATTATCGTCTCTCCCCTGCTCGCGCTCATGCGCAACCAAGTCGCGGCCGCCGAGCGCGCCGGTATTCGCGCAGCCACGATCCACTCCGCCAACGTCGCCGAGTGGGAGCAGATCGAGGCAAACCTCCATTCCCTGGACGTACTCCTGATTAGCCCTGAGCGCCTCAACTCCCCCGGCTTCCGCGAAGAGGTGCTGCCGAACCTTCACGCGCACGTAGGCATGCTCGTGGTGGACGAGGCCCACTGCATCTCGGATTGGGGTCACGACTTTCGGCCCGATTACCGCCGCATCGCCCGCCTGATCGAGGATCTGCCTGCGAATACGCCCGTGCTGGCCACCACCGCGACGGCGAACAACCGTGTCGTCGAGGACATCCTCGGCCAGCTCGGCGAGCACACGGGAGTGCTGCGCGGCGGCCTCGATCGCTCTTCGCTTGCACTCGGGGTCTGCCAGCTTGACGACGCCACGCAGCGCCCCGCCTGGATCGCCGAATACCTCAGGCGCACCGACGGCTCCGGCATCATCTACTGCCTCACCGTCGCCGCCGCGCACGACCTGGCCGAGGCGCTGCACGCTGCTGGCTTCGCGGTAGCCGCCTACAGCGGGCGCACCGAAGCAGAGGAGCGCGAAAGACTGGAGCAGGCGCTACTTACCAACGAGCTCAAGGCCCTGGTGGCCACGAGCGCGCTCGGCATGGGCTTTGACAAGCCAGATCTTGCCTTCGTCGTACACATGGGCGCACCCAGCTCACCGGTCTCCTACTACCAGCAAATCGGTCGCGCTGGCCGCGCCACCGACCACGCCGAGGTCATCCTCCTCCCCGGCCCAGAGGACGAGCGGATCTGGCAGTACTTTGCCTCCGTATCCATGCCCGAAGAGCCTGTGGTGCGCCGGCTGCTCGCGGGTCTCGGCAGCGAGCCGATCTCCACGCAGCGGCTGGAGAACGTCGTCGACCTGTCCCGCTCACGCATTGAGCAGGCGCTCAAGGTGCTCGACGTCGAGGGCGCGGTCCGCCGCGTCAAGGGCGGCTGGGTGGCAACCGGCGCACCGTGGAGCTACGACCACGCCTGCTACGACGGACTCGCGCAGGCCCGCGAGCGGGAGCAGGCGCTCATGCTGGACTACGAGCACACCCAAGACTGCCGCATGGCGTTTCTGCGGCGCGAACTCGACGACCCAACGCTCGAAGGCACCCCCTGCGGCCGCTGCGACAACTGCACCGGGAGTGCGCTGCCGACCACGGTGGATGGGGAGCTCGTGGCGTCGATAAGCGCCCAGCTCAGCGCGCCCGGAGTGGCGCTGCCCGCGCGCAAGATGTGGCCGACTGGCTCCGCGCGGCGCGGGAAGATCAAAGGCCTGCTGCCTGGCAAGGCGCTGGGCAGGCTTAACGACGTCACACGCGGCCCCGCCCTCACCACACTGCTCTGCGACAATACCTACCGCCCCCTGCCCGCGCCGCGGTGGCGCGAGGACGAGTGGGTGCGGCAGGTCGTGGAGGTGCTGGCGGCGTGGGAGTGGAGTGAGCGGCCCAGATGCGTTGTGGTGCTCGGCGACGCAGATGCGGCGCGGACCGAGATGCTTAGCGCGCTTGGAAAGACAGTTGCGGAAGTTGGGCGGATGGCTTTCGGCGGGACGATTGCGTTAACCGGACCCGAGGTCACTGCGAAGAACTCGGCGTTTCGGGTCAACGCGCTCGATCAGCATTTCGACTTTCGCGGTGTGGAGGTGCGCGAAGGGCCAGTCTTGCTTTTGGCCGGTGTGGTGGACTCCGGCTGGTCCTTCACTGTTGCAGGGGCTGACCTGGCCGCTACTCACGGTTTCGAGGTGCTGCCTTTCGCTATCGCAAGTACAGGCTAACTTATTCTGTAACAATCTGGTTACAGGTGTAGCGCTCGTTTGTATGTTCGGTATAGTTGTGGGCAACAGAAAGCTCAGAAAGGAGGAAACCCCATGTCCCGCACAACCACGCAGACAAGCACAGAGACGCACACGCCGGCGGCGCTGCACAAGCACTTTCGCTGCCAGAACGCGAGTGATCCGCGCGCGAAGCTTTCGCAGCAGATGCGGGACACGGAGTTCGCCCTCTATAGTCCTTACACCGAGATGCCGCTGCAGGATTTCGACCTGGAGGTCGAAGAGCTCGCCGCCATCACCGACCGCCCCAAGCACGAGATCAGCGCGGCGATCTTCGCGTATAACCGGCTCCGCCTCCTTCCCCTTCTGCGCAAGATGCAGGAAGAGACGCGGCTTTTGTCCGTCCACACGCTCGTCGGCATTGATTCCGCACTGATGAAGGTGGGCGCGGAAGCGGACGAGGAGACTTGGGCCGCTTTTGACGAGATGCTGGTCAAGCTCTTCCTCCCCAAGCGCGCCAACCAACCCCTGCCCAGCCGCGCGACCATTGTGCGCCGGATCCGTACGCTGATTGCCAAGCTGGACGTCGGCCTGAACTACGACCCGGTCAAGCGCAAGAAGCGGGAGGACGAGCACAACCACCGCTCACGCACGGTAGAGTTCAGCGATTTTGAACGCAATGGCGTCGAGCTCGGCTCGCTCCAGCTCACCACCGACAACACCACCATGGCCGTCGTGCGCGCCAGCCTGAAGGCCACCGCCCGCGAACACAAGCTCTCCCTGGCCGATACCGCGATCAAGCTGCTTACCGGGGACATCGAGCCGACCGCGAAGGTACACCTCCACGTCTATGCGCCCGCGGGCAAGGACGGAACAAGAAAAGAAGGCACACCCGTCTTCATCCCCGGCATCGGCTGGACCAACGCGCTCGACACCGAGGAGTTCGAGGACCTGTGTGACGCGAACCCACCCACGGTGCACAACCTGGACGAGGCAGCCAACACCGTCACGGACAGTTACACACCGACGCAGGAGATGAAGCACTACGCACACGCACGGGACGGGCACTGTATCTTCCCGGGATGCACGCGGCCCGCCGCGGCCTGTCAACTCGACCACCGAATCCCCTTCGACCGCGGCGGGAAAACCACGCCCCACAACCTTTTCTGCCTCTGTGCACATCACCACAACATCAAGACCGACAAGCGGGCGTTCTACGTCTCCGACCCCGTCACCGGCGACATCGTCTGGCTGCTGGATAACGGCACGTACCTGCTGTCGCGCCACGAAGGCCCGCTTTTCGACGAGATCACGCCCACCACACCACGCTGGCGCAGCTCTCTCGAAGCGGCAGCCAAGAACCGCGACACCGTTGCCGAATTCAACGCCCGCATCCACCGCCTCCTCGATGAGTACGACACCCACGGGGACTACTACCGCTGCCTGGCCGAGATACAAGTCCTCGAACGCCGCTTCAAACTGGATTCCGACTTCGCCCCCGAGCCACCAGAAGTCGAACCGGTGCACATCCCCGAAGAACCAGACCCGGACCCATTCCCCGACCCAGAACCGCTGGCCAAATACAACCCCTTTCCCCCGACCGAATAACAAAAAGCACGGACCCCCTCCTCACAAGGGGATCCGCGCTTGAAGTGCTGTTGTCGCTCGTCGAAAAGCGTAAAGCGTTTACGCTGCGACGACCTCGAAGTTAATCTTGCCTTCCACATCGTCGTGGAGGTTGACCTTGACCTGGTAGCCGCCGGTCTTCTTCACAAGACCCTTCGGCACGTTGATGCGACGCTTATCCAGGGACGGGCCGCCAGCCGCCTTCACAGCGGAAGCGATCTCCGCCGCGGTGACAGAACCGAACAGCTTGCCGCTGTCGGAAGTGCGCACGGCAACCTTCACACCAGTGAGCTGGTCGAGCTGATCGCGCAGCTCCTTCGCGTGGTCCAGATCGCGGACCTCGCGGTCAGCCTGCACGCGCTTGATGTCTTCAATCTGCTTCTCTGCGCCACGGGTAGCCGGGATAGCCAGGCCGCGCGGGAGCAGGAAGTTACGTCCGTAGCCGTCCTTGACCTCGACGATTTCGCCGGGCTCGCCAAGTTTCTCAACGGCAGCGGTGAGGATCAGCTTCATGAATCCTAACCTTCCTTATGATGAAAAATGATTGTGTGGGTTAAAACAACGTTTTAGAACGGGGGCTCGTCATCCATCCCGCCGAAGCCACCAGCTGGTGGGGCGGAGTTCCACGGATCATTCGCCGGCTGCGATTGCTGCTGAGGTGCCTGCTGCTGCGGCGGTGCCGACTGCTGCTGCTGGAAGCCTTGCGACGGACGCGGCTGCCCACCACCCTCACGTGGCGTGCGGCTCACATTCGCCGTGGCAAACTTCAGCGACGGCCCGACCTCATCAACTTCAACCTCAAAAACCGTGCGGTTTTCCCCCTCGCGGGTCTGGTAAGAACGCTGCCGCAGGCGACCTTGCACGATCACGCGCATGCCCTTCGTCAGGGACTCCGCGACGTTCTCGGCCATCTGCCGCCAGCAGTTGCACGTCAGGAACAACGCCTCGCCGTCCTCGAACTGGTTGGTTTCCCGGTTGTACGAACGAGGCGTCGACGCAATGCGGAAGTTCGCCACTGCGGCGCCGCTCGGGATGAAACGCAGCTCTGGGTCAGCAACAAGGTTGCCAACGACGGTGATCGGTGTTTCGTTCTGTGCCATGCTCTTCTCCTACCAGGTGGAATACGTTCGGCTTGAGCCTACCGGTTCCTACTTGTCGGTGCGCAGCACCTTGGTACGCACAACGTTGTCGTTCAGGTTCAGCACGCGGTCGAGCTCCTTGACCGTGTCAGCCTCGCACTCGAGGTTGATAACGGCGTAGATGCCCTCTTCCTTCTTGTTGATCGGGTATGCAAGGCGCTTCTTGCCCCACACATCAACCTTTTCCACCTTGCCGTTTTCCTTACGGACAATTTCCAGGTACTTGTCCAGGGACGGGGCAACGGTGCGCTCATCCTGCTTGGAATCCAGAATGATCATTACTTCGTAGTGACGCACGGACCTCATCACCTCCTATGGTCTAGTAATTTCAATTTCGGCCGCCACGCTCTTCGCGGCGGCAGGAGGGTCGTTGCGTCAAGCAACTTGTCCAGGGTACCCCACCCAATCCCGCAGGCCAAATGGCTAGCGGTCGGCCTCGAGGACCATCCCATCAGGCGTGATGTCAACGTCAATGTCTTCAAACTCAAGCTCGAAGTGCCCGTCGTCGAACTCCACCTCGGCGCGGCCATCGTGCGCCCCGTCGAGCACACCCTGAATGTCAGCCTCGGAGAGGTTGTCCTCTGCCATGTCAGACTTCGCCTCGTCGCTGTAGCCGCTTATCGACGCCGGCAGCTCGGCAGAGCTTTCTGTCGGCTCCGCAGTCACCGTGTCAGCGCGACGGTCGTGGTCAGGATGGTGAGTTTTTGCATGAACCCGACCGTACCTACGACGGGCCCGGTGCCGCCACGAATACTGCAAGAAAAACCGGGATAATTGTGATGAAGACAAACGCCGCGATGCCGAAGCCAAGAGAGAGCATCGGGCGCTGCATTTTCGCCATCGCCCAGAACGCAGCGGCGATTAGGCAGAAGCCGATTGCAATTGAGCCGATGCCGACGACTGTTGCTGTGCCCACTGGGCGTCCTCCTCTTTCCACTGCTCGGGTGTGGTCAACAGCGGGTCGTGGCCGTTGTGGGCCTCCGCGACCTTGTCGCGTCGCTTGCCGAACATCTGCTGGACCACCAGCACCATGATGGTGATAATGAAGGCGTCGCGGGTGATGATGGTGGCGTCGAGAAGCCAGCCCGGCGCGCCCAAGTTATCCTCCCCCATCATGTGCCACATCAGTATTGGCCACACCATCATGTCGACGGTCATCCAGCTCAGCAGCAGGCGCCAGTACGGCAGCGCGAGCACGGCCGGGACGATCAGCCAGATGGAGTACTGGGGGCTCCACACCTTGTTGAAGAGGAGGAAGAAGCCGATGATCAGGGTGAGCAACTCCGCAATGCGTGGCGTCCGCGGTGCCTTGAGCCCCATGATCAGGACCGCGGCGCAGCCTGCCAGGAACAGGATGAGCGTGACTGCATTGAGGATCACTGGCGCGCCCTCGCCGGTGTCGAAGCCGCCCCAGCCGGTCACACGGGAGAAGACTGCGTAGATGGTGGTCCACTCCCAACCGCGGTCGGTGTTGAGGCGGCGGAACTCGCCCCACGCCTCCGGGCTGCGCAGGTAGATGGGGAGGTTCACCACTACCCAGCTGACTATCGACGCCGCAAGCATCTTCAAAAACGGCACCAGGTCACGCTTGCGCAGCGCGACCACCAGGTAGGCACCCAGGGCGAAGATCGGCCACATCTTAAACGCTGTGCCCAGCCCGATCATCACGCCGGCCAGGGTGAACTTGCCGTTGCGGGCGGCGAGCAGCGCCGCGACCGCGAAGAAGATGGAGGGGATATCCCAGTTAGTAAACGCGTGCATGATCAACAGCGGCGAGCCGACGACCAGCAGCGTGTCCCACACGCGGTTGCCGGCGAGCTCGGCGACCATGCGCGCGGTGGCGACCCAGATGATCGCCAGGAAGAACACCGTGACGTAGAAGTACCAGCCCACCTCCGGCAGGAAGCGCTGCGCCACGAAGTAGGTGTTGCGCGAGATGAAGGAGGTGAACCCCTGGAACAGGCCCGCGAGTACCGGGTACTCCATGTACCGGGTCAGGCCTTCCTCAACCCACGAGTAGTCGTAGACAAAACCCGGCTGGTCCAGGCCGCGCGCCCCGTAGAGCGGCACGATGTCGTTGTAGCAGAACGAGGTGAACTGGCGGTTGCCGTCCCAGTTCAGCTGGAGTACGCCGTTGTCGTCCGGCTTGCCGAGCGCACAGTTCGACTTCGACAACGCGCCCATGAAGAGGAAGACGTAGGCGACCGCGAAGATGGTGCGCAGCGGTGTCCAAAACTTCGCCCGCCCGATCTGCGCGTACTTGCCCATCGGGCCGCCGAGAAACTCGGTCCACCCACGGGCGATCGGTTCCGTGCGGCTCGGCTGCACGCGGTCTGCCGGATCCGGCCACGTTGTGCTCTGCTTGGACATCGCTTCTTTATTCTCCACCTTTATCGCAACGCGCCTTCAATACCGTCAAAGAAATCATTTACCGCATCATTGAGCCCGAGGTCCGGCGCTGCCGGGGCCGGGGCGGGCGCAGGCGCGGGTGCCGGAGCAGGAGCCTGCTCCTGCGGTGCCGGGGGTGAATCCGGCGCCTCCGAAGGCTGCTCCTCCGACGGCTGTTCTTCCGCAGGCTGCTCGCTCTGCTGCGTGGCCTGCTGCTGGTTGTAGTAGCTCCAGGAGTTGCCGCCCAGGTTCGCGCCGCCGGAGTACGGGTTCACGCCCCAGTAGACCGGGCTCGCGTCGTGGAAGTTCTGCACCTCCTGGCCTTCTAGGACCGTGTCCAGCACGCCCTTCCAAATCCGGGTCGGCGTCTGCGCGCCCCACATAATGCCGCCGCCCTCGTTGTAGATCGCGGAGGTGTTATCCGCGGTACCCACCCACACTGCAACGGAGAGCTGCGGGGTGGAACCCACCATCCACGCGTCCTTATTCAGGCCCGTGTCGCCCAGCTGCGCGGTACCGGTCTTGCCCGCGGCGGGGCGGCCGCCGGCGAGGTTGGCGTAGGAGTAAGGGATCACCGTCTGCATCGCCTGGATGACGTTGTCCGCCACCTGGGCGGACACGCGGCGCTCCGCGTAGTCGTTGTCGTTTTCGTAGAGCACCTCGCCGCGCGCGTCCTCGACGCGCTCGACAAAGTGGGTCGGGTGGTACACGCCACGGTTTGTCAGAGTGGCCACGCCGACAGCCATGTCGAGGACGCGGGACTGGTACTGCCCCAGCACGATGCCTTCGTAGGGTTGCCCACCGTTTTCGCGCAGGGTCACCGGGATGCCCGGGATGGAGCGCGCCACGCCGAGCGCATGCGCCATGTCGGCGGTGTCCTGCGTCGTATTATCCAGATCGTCCTGGATACGCATGTACGCGGTATTCGACGACACGCGCGTGGCCTCAGTCATGTTGATCATGCCGCCGCCACCGCCGTCGGCGTTGGTCACCACCGCGCCGTTCGGCAGCGTGACCGGGGAGGCGTCGAAGTAGGCGTTGAGCGGAATACCCTGCTGCAGCGCCGCGGCAAGGGTGAAGATCTTAAACGCCGAGCCCGTCTGCAGCCCCGCGTTGGCGTAATCCCAGCCGGAGGCGTCGTTGCCGCCGTAGTAGGCGCGCACGGCACCCGTGCCCGGCTCCACGGCGACCACGCCGGTACGCGCGTCGTCCTGCAGGTTAGCCAGGTTCTCCTCGGCAATACGGACCGTGTCGTCCTGGGCCCTCTTATCAATCGTGGTAGTGATCTGCAGGCCGCGGTTAGTCAGGTCGTCCTCCGAGATGCCGATCGCCGCGAGTTCCGTCATGACCTGGTTCTTGATCAGGCCGTTCGGGCCGGTGGCCTCGGTGTAAGCAGAGTAGGTCGCCGGGTCACGCGTGTCGGGGATTTGGGCCTGCGCACGGACGTTCTGGTCAAGGGCCCCCATCTCCACGAGACCGTCCATCACGTAGTTCCAGCGGTCCCCCGCGCCCTCCGGATTCGTCCACGGGTCGAGCTGGCTCGGGCGCTGGATGGACGCGGCGAGCACCGCGCCCTCCTCCACCGTCAGCTCGCTGGCGGGCTTGGAGAAGTAGGCGTGCGCGGCCGCCTCGATGCCGTAGGCGTTGCGCCCGAAGTAGACGGTATTCAGGTAGGCGCTGAGCACCTCCTCCTTGGACCAGGAGTTGGCCATCTTGATCGAGTACACCAGCTCCTTGGCCTTGCGCTGGTACGAGTGCTCATTGCCGACGATCGCGTTCTTCACGTACTGCTGCGTAATAGTAGAGCCGCCGCCGGCAGAGGGGTTGCCGGTGAGCTGGCCGATCACCGCGCGGCCAAAGCCGGTAAAGGAGAACCCGGAGTTCTCCCAGAAGTCACGGTCCTCGGCCGCCAGCACCGCGTTCTGCACCTCAACCGGCACCTTGTCCAGCGGGATCTGCTCGCGGTTCCCCTCCGGCGGGACCACGCGGGCGAGTTCAGTCTTTGCGTCGCTGAAGTAGATGTTGGAGATCTGCGCCGCTTCGATCTCGTTCGGCTCCGGCAGGTTCGCCCGACTGTAGTTCCACGCGAACCACAGCAGGGGAATGGAGGCGATGAGCACTAACAGCAGCAACAGCGCCAGGAGCCACTGCCCGATGCGGGAGGGCTTCTTCTTCTTTGCCACGGTGCTCCCGCTCTCGGGGGCTTTCTCGTTGTTTGTCACGCGTTTTCCCTTGCAACGTCGACGACGACAGCAGTCACAATGCTCTCAATACTTACAGGACACACTACCCGCCCACCGCGAAATCACCCTACTGGGCAAGCAGTAAAAGCCTTGCACAAATAATTCCACTTGCACTCCGGGCACACCTCGACGAAATGCACCGTGATCGGCCCCACTTCAGCGACGAGCCGGTCGATCTCGTCCTCACTGCGCGCGGTGTTCGCGCGACGACCGAGGGCGTCCCCGTAGACCCACTTCACTTCCCGCATTTCCCCACCACAGATGGGGCAGGGGCGTTCGGCGGGCGAGCCGTGAAATTCGCTGGCGGTGCGGAGGAGAAAATCGGCGTCGCAGACGTCGCTAAGCAGCAGGCGCCCAGCGCGGAAATCCCGCAGGGTTTGGCGGCGGGCCCACTCGTGGGAGATCTCGTACCGGTAAGCAAACATCCCGTTTAGTATAGTCACCACAAAGCTGGTACTATTTAGTCGCCTAAAAGCGTCGAGGAGTTGGAGATGACCGTGGCACAGGAACCCCAAGAACAACCAGACCCGTACGACATTGCGCAACGCATCCGCCCCGCAATGACCTCGCTGTACGTCACCTACTTCCGCACCGCCGAGCACTCGGACCTCACCGGCCCCCAGCTGTCCATCCTGCGCCGGCTCGCCGAGGAAGGCCCGACCCGCATCAGCCGGATCGCCGAGGCGGAGGGCGTGCGCATGCCGACCGCCTCCAATACTGTCAACCAGCTGGAAAAGCGCGGGCTGGTGCAGCGCATCCGTTCCGAGCAAGACCGCCGCGGCGTGAGCGTGGAGACAACCAAGCTGGGGCGCGATGAGCTCCAGCGAGTGGGTGATGAGCGCACCCGCTACCTGGGCGAGATGCTCGGGACACTTGACCAGGAGTCGCTGCGCAAACTCGACGGCGTCACCGACATTATTAACCTGCTCGCCAAGGCCTACGTGAATAAAGAACACCCCACCACGTAGAATCGGGGGCGTGACGGCACGTTCTTTCTCCAGCGATCTGGCGCAGCTGCCCCGCGACGAGGGGGAGCTGCGCATTGTCGTTGGCTGGGACTCGAGCAACTCGAACAACAAAGAAGCCCTCGAGTACGCGGCCTGGCTCGGCCGCTCCCTGCCGGTCAAAGTGCAAGTGATGGCCACCACGAAGAGCTCGTGGACGACCTCCATGTCCGGCAAGAAATACAAGAAGTGGCTCAAGCGCTCGCAGGAAAGCTTTCACAAACAGGTGGAAAAGGCCCTCGACGGGGTCCTACCCGCCTCGCAGCGCGCCCCCAAAGTCGCCCGCCTGGTCGAGCGCACGAGCGGCACCGAGCCGCTTTACGACGTCGCGCGGACCTTCAACGCCGACATGATCATCCTCGGCTCCCGCGCCAAAACCGCCAAGAGCCGCTTCCGCCCCACCAGCGAGGCGGACCAGCTCATGCACTCCTCCACCCTGCCGCTGGGGCTCGCGCCGAAGCACCTCACGCTCTCAAAGAAGGGCGTCACCCGGGTCACCTACGCGCTGATCGACTCCGACGAGATCACCGGCGACGGCAACCGGGAACGCTTCCCCGGCCTGGCCTACGCTGCCACGATGGCCTGCATTGTTGGCGTGCCCTTACGCATCGTCGCGTTTTCTCCTGATGAGCGCGCGGGCGAATTCTCCCACGAGCTTGCGGCCTGGAACGAAACCACGCTCGGACTCCTCGACCGGGTGCGTGACCAGGCCTTTAGCGTGTGTAACCAGATCGAAGGCTGCGAAGGGCTCGACGTGGAAACGCTGCTCGCCTCTGGCAAGGGGTGGAAGCGCGCGATAGATAGCGTGAAGTGGAAGAAGGGCGACCTGCTGTGCCTCGGCTCGCAGCCCTCCGGGCAGCTCAAGCGCGTGTTCGTGGGCACCCGCGAGGGCGAGTTCATCCGCTTCGCCCCCGTGCCGGTGCTGATTTACCCGCGCTCGGAGGCCGAACACTAATCACAGACAAGGGTGGTACAGATGGGAACCATGCGCGAACACCCAGAAAACGACCTCTCCTATCCGGCAGACCGCTTCAGCCGAGTACGGCCCGAGCCGCAGGACTTTGACGCGTTGGCGGATGAACCCGACCCAGCCGAGGTAGCGGAGCGCAACAAGCGCTCCACGCGACAAGCGCTGTTCTTTGCCGCCAGCTCGGTCGCGATCACGCTGCTCGTCGGCTTCGGGCTGAAGTTAGTCCCTGGGATCGGTGAGAATACCTGGGCCGTGCTGACCTCAATCCCGCCCGTGGTCGCGCTTTTGGCCTGCGCCGTGATCATGGTGCGCAAGCTCAACCGCTATGAGCGGTGGGTGCCGTGGATGGGCGTGTTCTGGCTGCCGATGGTGCCGTTTACCATGGTGGTGCTCATCATCACCATCGGCAAGCTGGCCACCTAGCCCTGTGCGCACTCCCCACAGTACGGGTTACGCTCACGGCACTCGGGGCAGCTGAGGTACTGCACGCGGCATTCCGGCTCGTTGGCGCAGTTGTAGAAGCGGTTGGTCGCCTCCCCGCAGTGCACACAGTGGCCCAGCTGCACATAGTTGGGGTCTTCTGCCCCACCGCCGAACTCGGTGTGCATGCGCTTGTCAAAGACGTAGAGGGAGCCCTCCCACAACCCGGAGTTGCCGTACTTCTCGCCGTAGCGCACGATCCCGCCGTCGATCTGGTAGACGTCTTCAAACCCGCGGTTGATCATCAAGCTGGAGAGCACCTCGCAGCGGATGCCGCCGGTGCAGTAGGAGATGACCGGCTTATCCTTCATCCAGTCGTACTTGCCGCTGTCCAGCTCCCGGATGAAGTCGTGGGTGGTCTCCACGTCCGGCACGACCGCGTTTTTAAACTTGCCGATCTCGGCCTCGCGCGCATTACGCCCATCGAAGAACACAACGTCCGGATTGTTTTCCACCAGATCGTTGACTTCTTCGGGCGTCAGGTGCTTCCCACCGCCGACGACGCCGTGCTCGTCCACCTTGAGCTCGCCGGGCGCACCGAAGGACACGATCTCCTCGCGTGCCTTAACCGACAGCTTGGGGAAGTCATCGCGGCCGCCCTCGGACCACTTGAACTCGATCCCGCGGAAGTACTCGCGCGTCTTCTTTGCGTACGTTTTACATGCATCAATCGGGCCGCCGACCGTGCCGTTGATGCCGTCCTTGGACACGATGATCCTCCCGTGCAGGCCAAGCCCCTCGCACAGGTCGCGCTGCCACAGCCGCACGGCGTCCGGGTCGGCGATGGGCTGGAACTTGTAGTACAGGAGGATTTTGTTAACGCTGGCCACGGATATTTGCCATCTGATCCTTGTAGGCCACTGCGTCGCGCGTGTACACGCGGCGGTGAGTGCCAACCTTGTGCCCGGTCAAGCGCCCCTCGTCAATCAGCTTGACCACGAAGGGGCGAGACACGCCGAGGAGATTGGCCACCTGCTGGGTGGTCATCTCGTCCTCAGGACCGGGGGCTTTCACCAGGCGGCCCTCGGCCAGGTCCTCAATAATGTCGCGGAGCCACACTGCCGTTTCCTTCGGCAGCGTCACAGTATCCGAAGCGTGCGTTCGGGCCTGTGAGAGGTTGTTGTTCAAATCTGCCAGTGCTTGCTCTACCGGTGAGAGCTTCTCTTCCGTTGCCATGCTCGACATCATACGAACAATCCGCAATGAGCGCAATAGGAGAAGCGTAAAGCGTGCAAACTCTAGCGCTTGTGGTAGAGCCCCTTCTTCCAATACTTCGGCTCGGAGGTGACCAAAACGCCGAGGTTGCGGAAGATTCCCTCGTCCACCGAACCGAGAATGGTGGTGGTGTGCGCATCGCAGCCGCGCAAGTTTCGCAGCTGGTCCAGCGCCGCGGCAGCATCCGAGTTCGTCGAAGCCGACACGGAAAGCGCGATGAGCACCTCGTCGGTGTGCAGGCGCGGGTTCACCGAGCCGAGGTGCTTCGTCTTTAAGGTTTGGATCGGCTCGATGGAGTCCGGGGACAGAAGGTGCACGCTATCGTCGATACCCGCGAGCTGCTTGAGCGCATTGAGCAGCACCGCGGCCGAGGGACCGAGGAGGTCGGAGGTCTTGCCGGTGACGATCGTGCCGTCCGCAAGTTCGAGTGCGGCCCCCGGCTTGCCGGTTTCCTCGGCCACTGCCAACGCTGGCGCGACCACCGGACGATCCGCCGTGGTCACCTCTGCCTTGCGCAGGACGTTGGCGATGCGGGCAGACTCCGTGTTGTCCTTATCCGCGCGGCGCTCCTCCACGAGCGCCTTGTAGTAGCGGCGGATGATCTCCTGCTCGGCTGCGTGGCGGCAGGCCGCGTCGTCGGAAATGCAGTAGCCCGCCATGTTCACGCCCATGTCCGTGGGCGACTCATAGGGCGTTTCACCGGTGACTTCGCGCAGCAGCGTCTTCAGCAGGGGGAAAACCTCAATGTCGCGGTTGTAGGAGGTGACCTTCTCCCCGTAGGCGTCCAGGTGGTACTGGTCGATCACGTTGATGTCATCCAGGTCGGCGGTGGCCGCCTCGTAGGCCAGGTTTACGGGGTGCGACAACGGCAGGTTCCAGATGGGGAAGGTCTCAAACTTGGCGTAACCGGCCGGAATGCCCCGCTTGTGCTCGTGGTAGACCTGGCTTAAGCAGGTGGCCAGCTTGCCGGAGCCCGGCCCCGGCGCGGTCATCACGATGAGGTCGCGCGAGGTCTCCACGTAATCGTTGTGGCCAAAGCCGTCCTCGGAAACCACGGTCGCCGTGTCGTTGGGGTAGCCCGGGATCATGTAGTGGCGCGAGACCTTCAGCCCCAGCCTGCCCAGGCGCTCCAGGAAGGCCTCCACGTTCTCGTTGTGGCCTTCCAGCTGCGTGACCACCACGTTTTCCACCAGGAAGCCGCGGTCGCGGAAAACATCCACCAGGCGCAGCACGTCGTCCTCGTAGGTAATGCCAAGGTCGGCGCGCACCTTCTGGCGCACCACGTCGCCCGCGTTGAAGCAGATCACAATCTCTACTTCGTCCTTGATCCGGTCCAGCATGGCGATCTTGTTGCCCGGGGTGAACCCGGGCAGGACGCGGGAGGCGTGGTGGTCGTCGAAAAGCTTGCCCCCCATCTCTAGGTACAACTTGCCGCCGATCTCCCGCCTTCGCGCGGTAATGTGCTCGGACTGCATCTGGATGTATTTTTCGCGGTCAAACCCGATCGTGTACGGCATGGGAGCAATAATACAATTTTGGGCATGCAGTACAGGAAGTGCCACGATGCCTGAAGGCCACGTCATTCACCGCCTCGCCGCGCGGCTGAACGAAGAATTTCGCGGCGCGCCGCTTCAAGCCTCCTCGCCACAGGGGCGCTTCGATGCCTCGCTTATCGACGCCCACACGTTGGTCCGTGCCCAAGCCCTCGGCAAGCACCTCTTCCTGGAGTTTTCGGATACTTTTGTGCACATTCACCTGGGGCTGATCGGTTCCCTGCGCTTCGAGCCGGCCGAAGACATCTGGGGCCAAATCCGGCTGCGGCTCGTGCCCGACGGCGGGGCAAGCGATATCGCCGCGAACCTGCGCGGGCCGCAGACCTGCGCCTACCTCAGCCCGGCGGAAGTCGCCGCCATCGTCAAGCGCGCCGGCGAAGACCCGCTCGACAGTGATTCGGACCCGGACGCGCTGTGGGCGCGGGTGCACCGCTCGAAGCGCACGATCGGCTCACTGATGATGGACCAGTCCTACTTCGCTGGGGTGGGCAACATCTACCGCGCGGAGCCGCTCTTCCGGCTCGGGATCTCCCCGTTCACCCCTGGACGCGCACTCGACCGTGCGGAGTTCGACGCGCTCTGGGAGGACCTGGTGGAACTCATGCGCTACGGGTTCGAGCACGGGCGGATCGACACGGTGCGGGATATTCATTCGCCCGAGGCGATGGGGCGCGCGCCGCGCAAGGATGACCACGGCGGCGAGGTCTACGTCTACCGCCGCGCAGGCCAGCCCTGCTACGTGTGCGGCACGGAGATTGCGCTGCGCAAGGTGGAGGGCCGAAACCTGTTCTGGTGCCCCGGCTGCCAGCGCGACTAGCCTGGGCCGTATGTACGCCTGCACCTTTACCGCCGACCAGATCCGCGCCGCCGAACAGCCCCTACTTGATGCGCAAACTTCGCCCGACGAGCTGATGCAGCAGGCCGCGCACGCCGTGGCTCAAGTCGCGCGCGCCATGGTTGCACCCGGCGCGCGGGTCCTCGCAGTGGCCGGGCCCGGCGGCAACGGAGGCGACGCCCTCTACGCCGCCGCGGAACTGGCTATGTCCGGCTACCGAGTCGACGCGCTGCTGGTGGCAGGGCGCGCACAGGAGCGCGCGCTCGAAGCGCTGCGCAACGCAGGCGGGACGGTGGTTGAGGACGTTACTGGTGCGTACGACCTTGCCATCGACGGCATCACCGGCATCGGTGGTACCGCCGGTCTGCGCGAGGAGTACGCGGAGGTAGTAAGCGCGCTCAACCGGCTGCGCGTGCTTGCGGTCGACGTGCCCTCCGGCATCGACGCCGACACCGGCGAGGGCGGGGACCTGTACGTTCGCGCCGAAGCCACCGTGACATTTGGCGGTTTTCGACGCGCCCACGTGCTCTCAAGTGCGTGCGGAGTGCAACTGCTCGCGGACATCGGCATCGGCGGCCGCCATCTGTACGAGACGCTGAGCGATACGCTGCCGGAATGGTCCGCCGACGGCCCCACGCTGCTCACCGCCAACCGCGCCGTCGCCCCGGACTTTCCGGTCCCGGAGGGGATACGGGGACTCATCCCCGCGCCCGTCCCTTCGGTCGAGCCTGACGCGGCCGACGACAAATACTCCGGCGGAGTGGTAGGTATCCGCGCTGGTAGCGACACCTATCCGGGCGCAGCCCTGTTGTGCACCGCGGGCGCGCTCTACGCCACCCCGGCGATGGTGCGCTACGCGGGCCCGCAGGCATCCGAGGTGGTGCGCGCGCACCCGGAGGTCGTCGCAGCCGGCACGCTTGAAGAGTGTGGACGCGTCCAGGCCTGGGTTGTCGGCCCCGGCGCAGGCACCGACGAGCGGGCCGCCGAAGAATTGGGTGCACTGCTCGCCGCACCGGAGCCACTGCTTCTCGACGCCGACGCCATCACCCTTCTCGCCGAGCACCCAGACCTACTCTCATCCCTTCGCGCACGCGAAGCGTATACCGCGCTGACCCCGCACGACGGCGAGTTCGCCCGGCTGCGGGAGGCAGCGGGTCTTCCGGAGGATAGTCGCGTGGAGGAGACACTTAGGCTGGCGGAGTACCTCGACTGCGACGTTCTGCGCAAAGGACGAGCCACCTTAATCTCCGACGGCCACATCGTGTACGGCCTGGACACTGGGCACTCCTGGGCCGCCACCCCGGGCTCCGGCGACGTACTCTCCGGCATCGCAGGCGCGCTGCTCGCCCGAGACGGGCAGACCTCCTCGCTCATCGCCGCCGCGACTGTGCACGCCGTGGCCGCGAAGTTGGCCGCGGCCACCGAGTACGGCGATGCCACCGCACCCGCCAGCCGCATCGCCGAGTTCGTCCGCGAAGCTACCGCAAAGCTGACACATGCTTGACACCGCGATCATCGGCGGCGGCCAGTCAGCACTCGCTACCGCCTACTACCTGCGTAAATACGGTGTGGACTTCGTGATGTTTGGCGACCGCGCCGCCGGTGCCTGGCCTACGTACTGGGATCACCTCACGCTCTTTTCCCGCGCCGAGTTTTCCAACCTCCCTGGCTGGCCCATGCCCGCCTACGACGGCTACCCGCCGCGCGACCACGTGGTGGACTACCTGACCAGATACGAGCAGCGCTACGACTTCCCGGTCATGCGCGAGCGGGTCGAACGTGTGGCACATCGTAACGGGACGTTCAGGCTGCTCCCCCAGGACGTCGAGGCCTGCAACGTGGTCGTGGCCACTGGGCACATCCCCTTCGTGCCGCACCTGCCGGGCGTGTTTCACGGCACGCAGATCCACTCCGCCGACTACCGCAACCCCGCGCAGTTCGCGGGCAAAAGTGTCGCGGTGGTTGGCGGCGGAGACTCCGGTGCCCAGATCACGGCGGACCTGGCACTTCACGACGTCGACGTGCAGTGGCTGACCCGCACACCCCCGCGCTTCATGCCTGACGACGTCGACGGCGAGGCCCTCTTCCGCCGCAACCGCGAGCGCTTCCTTGCCATCTCACAAGGCAAAGAAGATCCGGGCGGGGCCGACTTCGGCGGCGACATCGTCGCAGTTCCTGAAGTGCGCCGCGCACGCGATGCGGGTCTCCTAAAGATTCGGCACCTTCCATCCTCCCTGGACGAGATCGAAGCGCTCGGGGTGGACGTACTCATCTGGGCAACCGGCTACCGGCCCGCGCTCGGACCGGTGCGCGGGCTCGGCCGCGATACACCAGGCCTGTGGTTCGTGGGCTACAACGACATCAACGGCCCGGGCGCGGGCACGCTCGGCGGCGTGAGCCCATTTGCGCGGGATGTGGCGCGCGCGATTGCGGGCTAAAGATTGCGGTCTTTCGCGTCTGCCAAGGCCAGTGCGAGGCGGGCGTACTTCTGCGCGACCGCCTCGGGAGAATCCGGCCCGTCCGCGCGGAACCAACCGGCGATGCCTTGGATCGCGCTCAGTAGGGCGCGTGAGATGTCGGTGGGGGAAGCGTACGTCGAAAAGCAGCCCTGTTCTTGCCCGCGCTGAATGATAGAGCGCAACTTGAGCTCAATGCGATCCCTGCGCTCCTCATAGATCTGCCGGTTCTCGCCCTCGAGCGAGCGGATCTCGCTGTCCAAGAAGGCGAGCTCGCGATAGTGGGCCATGTACAGGCTCAACGCCTCGGTGAAGTGCACGAGCTGCGCGCGAGGGTCGTCACCCGCCTCGTCTACGCTCGCCTCCACCTTCTGTTCCACGATGGTCAGGGAATAGTCCAGTAGCGCGACGAGGACGTGCTGCTTATTGTCGTAGTGGTAGTACAGCGCGGGGATGGTGACGCCGACGTCGCGAGCCATCGCGCGGACAGTGGTTGCGTGGTACCCGCGCTCGGCAAAGTGCCGCAGAGCCACCGTCAGGATGGTGTCGAGCTCCAACGGGGGAAAGTCTCGCCAGTTGGAGGAAGATATGGGGGCAACGCTGTTAGGCACGCCAAAATTCTATCGCGACCTCCCCACCCAGGTCATCGCGGCCCACACGGCGGGGACGCCGGGTACGACGATAAAGAGGTAGTACGGCCACTTGCCAAAAAGTTCGAGGATGGACCAGCCGCGCGGGTAGCCCGCGAGGAAGCCATAGTTGCCGCCGGTGATGCGGTTAGCAGTGGCGGCAAGCCCGGCCCAGGCAATGGTGATCGCTGTGGTGATGCGCCAATCGCGCCAGCTCGGGCGGTACCCCAGGCCAAAGGTGAGCACGGTGGGGACGACGAGGGCGGCACAGTGGAAGAACCAGTAGGCCAGCTCTTGCAAGCCGGGGCGGTCCTGCACGTACGCCATGTCGGGGAAGAGCAGCGCCATCGGGTTGAGCAGGAAGCCCCAGTAGAAGGACAGTGCCGAGACCGTCGGATTGTCCGTCAAGAGCGCGACCGGGGTGATCACGCGCAAAAAGTCGGTGATGTGGAAGGGTGCTGTCTCGTCCCAAACGATGTTGGCGGGAGCGAGTACCCAGAGGTAGTAGACGGCCACAGTAATCCCAAGTACGGCCCCAGCGACCTTGCGCGCTGCCTTCACGGTGCTGCGCGGCAGGTTGCGGGCGGCCACGACCAGGATGCCGCAGCAGAGAATAAGGACGACGAGTACTGCGAGGTGCCGGGAGTCGTACTGCGTCATCGTCCGGTAGGTGTGTCCGTTGCGCGAGGTCCAGTCCGCTGGTTGGTACGGCATAGACATCGAGGATATCGTTAATCCACTGTTTAAGAATTACACGCATGTAACTTCTAAGCTTTTTGGCCCCATCCTTACCTTTTTTACCCCCACTTTAGGGCAATTGCGGAGTCAGCAAGAGGGAGTCACCGGCCACATGGGCAGACGTCAGTGCCGTGAGCTGCACATACGTTTATATTACCAGGTATTTCCGTGCATTTTACTTCGACAACAGTAAACGGAATGCGTTTATTTATGCGATCCTCAGCTAGACTAAAAATATGTTCAACAATCAGAAGTTCGCAGCAGCAGCCACCGCCGTCGCCCTGGGCGTGTGCGCTGTAATTGCGCCGCAAGCGCAGGGCGCTACTGTTGGTGCGAACACTGATGGTGTGTGCACGCTTTCCCTCAATGACCAGGAGAAGCAGGAGTACCGCCGCATCGCGCACGCATCCACACACTTCAATACGGATGACACCTGGCGCGAGGCTTTCGAGACCGCTTTCCCCGCCGCTCAGGAAATCTCCTCCGAGTTTAAGGATTACTACCGGGGTGCTGAGCGCGAAGCGTTCAACAATAACCTGATGGAAAATCTTAACCTCTGGTCCAAGCGCGTCGCCGCCGAGACCGGCGTTTCTCAGGATGCTTCCTTCTGGTACTTCTCCTACGTGTGGAACGACCTCGCTACCTCGAGCGACGCGGATCTTTCCCTCGCTACCTACTGGGACTCTGTCGACCAGGCGCTGCAGGCCGGCGAGATCGTCGCCAACGAAGACCCCGCCGAGTCCGTCTTCACCCCGGTTCCGCCGCTGGCAGAGTTGGAGAAGGACCGCAAGGAGCAGTTCCCGGAGCTCGCTTCGCACGACGCCGCTGCTTGGGCCGACGCCTTTGAGAACTCGCAGGCGCTCCAGGATTACCGCCTCGGTGCCTCGTTCGAGACTGCCTTTGAGCAGGCCAGCCTCGACTGCGCCAAGGGTGGCGACACCTTCGCCCTCTTCCCCACCGCAGGCGAGAACCCAGACGCGAAGCGCGCAGCAGAGCGGACCGCGGAGCGCACCGACCAGGGTGCCATCGTCGTCGCCCCGGCAGAGGAAGAAACCTACAACAAGGGAGGCACCACGACCCCCGCTCCGACCGAGGAGCGCAACGTCACGGTGAACGAGGACGGCTCGACCACCACTCGCATCGTGCGCACCGGCACCAACACCAGCGTGGATGTCACGGTGACCACCCGCGCAAACTCCGCGGACGTTGACATCAACGATAAGAAGAAGCAGGCAGCCGGCAAGTCCCAGTCGAAGACTGTGGAGATGGACAACGGCCTGATCGCCGCGATCGTCCTCGCAGTCCTGGCAACTCTCGGCGGCGTCGCCGCCAGCCTCCTTGGCTAAGCGTGTAGCCCTCGCCACCGCCGTCATGTTAACGTGCGGTGGCTTTGCTGTTCCCGCAGCGCATGCAGCACCAGCAGTACAGACCGCACAAGTCTGCACCGTCGAACTCGACTCCGAGGAGTTCCTCAAGGCCACCGATACCGCGCACCGCTACCTCGAGCGCGAGGAGCGGCTGTCCCAGGACCGCTACGCCTCCTTCCTCGCCGCGTTCCCCGAGCTCGCCTCCGTCGAGACCGACGTGCGGCGGCGCATCCGCGACGAAGAACTGGGCATCTACCTGGCCAATGAGCACTTCGCGGACCCCTCCACCATCGAGTACCGCTACGCGGTCGAGCGCTTCGCCGAGCTCGGCCTGCCCGAGGACGTAGCCGCCTGGTACCTCTCCCGCCACGCGCCGACGCGCACCAACGTGACCCCGCCGATGGATGAGATTGAGAAGTACCACGCGCTCGTCGCCACCAAGGGACACATCCCGGTCGGCGCAGAGGACCAAGCATGGTTCATCCACACCGGTCTTGCCACCGACACCGACGGCATCGCCGCCGGATTGCAGGAGCGCTTCCCGCAACTTACCGCGCCACTCGCGCAGCGCTGGGCCGAGAAGCTTGCCACCACGCCGACCTACGACAACTTCCGCGCCGTCGACGCCTACGCCGAGCGCTTCGAGGCGGCCCGCCACGAGTGCGAGGCGCAGAACCTGGCCGGGGCCAAACCCCAGGTACCGGACCTGCACCCCGCAGCAAGTCCTGGCTGGCCGCTCGTCACTGGGATTGTCATGCTGCTCGGTCTCCTCGGCTACGGAGCATTCGCGTATGTCGCTTTCTACGCCTAGGTTATTGGTGTGACCTCTGCGCTGAAATCTCCCCAACACTTCCCCGTCGTACCGCTTGCGGCGATGGGTTTTGCCGCCTTCGTCTACGTCACCTTTGAGATGTTCGCCGTCGGACTGATCTCGCCCATGGCGGCGGACCTCGGCGTGTCAGAGGGGCAGATCGGCCTGCTGATGAGCGTGTACGCGGGGCTCGTGGCCGTGGTAACCATCCCGCTGATGGCCGCGACCCGCAACATCAACCGGCGGCCGCTGTTCATGGCCACGCTCGGCTTCCTGCTCGCGGGCATCGTGCTGCAGGCGATAGCGCAAAACTACTGGGTACTGGTTGCCGGACGCGTTGCCGCCGCGTTGACGCACGGGCTGTTCTGGTCGCTGGTCAACCCGATGGCCGCACGCCTTGCCCCGCAGGGCATGACGGGCAAGGCGGTCGCTGCGGTCTCGCTCGGCTCCACACTTTCGCTGGTGGTCGGCTCGCCGTTGACCACCTCGCTCGGCGGCATGATCGGGTGGCGCGGCGCGACCTGGGTGCTCGGGGTGGCAACACTGATCGCATTTGCGCTGCTGCTCAAGACGCTGCCGAGCATGCCAGCGATTCCACCCACCCCGCGAGACAAGGCGCAGCAAACGCGCTCGGCGATCCCCTCGCTGGTCGTCTTCGTCGCCTTTTCGGTCACTGCGGTCTTTGCCACCTTCACCTACCTCGCACTGTTGGTGGAGGCGACCGCGGGGCACGCGCTCGTGCCGGTCGGACTGGGTGCCTACGGCGCGTTCGGGCTCGTCGGGGTGCTGATGGCGGGCAAGCGTGTGGACGCCCGCATGATCCGGCTCAACGGGTTTGCCGGCATCATGCTCATCATCGCCGCGCTCATCGGGTTGCTCGCCCTGCGCGCGGATTCGGGCGTGACCATGTTCATCATGATCGCCATCTTCGGTACCGCGGCGGGTGCCCTGCCCACCGTGGCGACCACAATTTTCTTGTTCGCTGGGAAACGCAATCAGGACCTGGCTAGCTCCATCTACGTGGTGACGTTCCAGGTCGGGATTGCTTCCGGATCCGCGCTCGGCGCGGCGGCAGTGGATGCGGGCTACCTCGGCGGTACGCTCGTGCTCACGCTGCTGCTCGCGGCCGGCGGGTTTGGCGTACTTACGCTGCTATCGCGGCCTCGGCTGCGGTGACCTTACCGTCCGCGACGCGGACAACCTCGTCGGAAGAGGAGATCAGCTCGGTCTCGTGAGTGACAAAGCCGCATGCAATGCCGCGGTCCTCAACGAGCGTGCGCAGCAGCGCGACGATCTCGTGGGAGCGCTCCGAGTCGAGTGCGGCGGTCGGCTCGTCCGCCAGGATTAGCGAAGGCTCGCCCATGAGCGCGCGGGCGATGCCGACGCGCTGACGCTGGCCGCCGGACAGCTGCTGCATCTTCCGATCGCCCAATCCCTCCAGGCCCACGGTGGCAAGCAGCTCGTCGGCGCGGTCCCGGCGCGGCTTCACCCCGCGGATGTGGTCGGTGACCAGCAGCTGGTCGCGCACGTTCAGCGCGCCGAGCAGGTTCGCTTGCTGGAAAATCATGCCGATTTTTTCGAGCCGGACGCGGGTGCTAACCGGCTCATCGTCGATAAGCACGGTGCCCGAATCGGGCGTGAGCAGTCCGGCGGCTGCCGAGAGCAGGGTGGACTTGCCCGAGCCGGACTCGCCGACGATGAAAGTGAGGTGGCCGGGGGTGGCTTCGAAAGAGACGTTGTCGAGTGCGGTGAGGCGCTCCTCGCCGTCCTGGAATGTGACGGTGACGTTTTCCATGTGCAACATTTACGCGATACCTCCGAGTGCGAGTTGGGGTTCAACCTTGGTAATAGAGCGGGTGGCGAACAGGGCGCCGGCCAGCCCGAGGACCCAGATCAGCAGCGGCGGGACGACGGTAGTCACCGCGGTGAGGGTAAAGGGCACGGCACCGCTGATCAGGCGGCCCAGGCCCACCGCGACGCCTGTGCCGACGAGCACGCCGACGCCCAGCACGATCGCGGACTGGCCGAGCGCGTCCTTGCGCAGGTAGCCGTTGGAGGCACCGATGGCCTTCAGGATGGCCAGGTCGCGGGTGCGCTGCATCGTCCACACGGTGAGGAAGGCGACGATGACGAGTGCGGCGATGATGTAGAGGAAGCCCTGAATCATCAGTAGCGAGCCCTGCTCGGAACCGTAAGCGGGCAGCGCGTTGAAGGAGTCCTCGAGTGGCATGCCGCGGCCGTCGCTGGCGAGCAGGACGGTGCCCTGAGCATCGGTGTGCATGGCGGCCTGCCAGTCGGCGGTCGGTGCCCACAGGACCGGGGAGTGCGAGTACTCCAAGTCCTCGGCGGTGCCGCCAACGGTCATCGGTGCGCCGCCGACGGTCAGTTCCTCGCCGACCTCGAGGCCGAGGGAGGCGGAGGCGATCACTTCGTCGCCGAGCACGTCGCCGCTGGGCAGGGTTGTGCCCTCCGGAAGGCCCAGGATGGCCACGGATTCCTCGGTGCCGTCCTCGCGGCTCAGCAGCGTCTGGCCGGTGCCCAGCGGCACGTCGCCGGCCTGCACATCGGCGCTATCGATACGGGAGGTGGTGTACGAGGGGTCGTCCATATCCGAAAACACCACGGATTCCGGCTCGAGCGCCTCGAGTGCTGACGTGTTTTGCTTACCAAGGCCAGCCGTCAGGCCCGTGAGCATGACGACGAGGAGCGTGATCAGCCCCACGACGCCAATGATCAGGCCGAAGCGGCCCTTGGCGCTTCCAATCTCTCTCAATCCAACGAACATGGCTCAATTATGGGCCTGGCCTGCGCTTATATACATCGGGCGCGTGGTGGAACTTCCACTCAACCATTCGGTTGATTCCTGCCCGACCGGGCTGGGTGGAACGCAAACGCCGTTAGGCTTGGACGCGTGCAATACACCAACCGAATCCTCGCCGTGCTGCGCGTGAGCCTGCACATCCTCGTCGCGGTCCTGCTGCTGGTAGGACTCATCGCCGACTTCGACCCGCTCGCGTTAGTCTTCGGCGCATGCTACCTCGCCGGCACCGCGCCCTATAACCGCGGGGTGGAATTCAGCACGCGCGCAACCTGGGCGTGGCTGGCGGTCATCGTCGCGCTGTGGGGCTGGCTGGCCTACCGCTCCGAAGCTTACGTGTGGTTGGAGTTCCCCCTGGTCATGCTCGGCGTGTTCCTGCTGCCCACCGCGGCGGGCCTGGCGCTGTCCGCCGTCTTACTCGCCGCCACCCTGGCGATTACGGTGCCCGCCTCGGGCATCAGCGGGGCGATCGGCCCAGCCATCGGCACGGTGCTCGCGGTGATCATCGTCCACTCCTACACCATGCTGCGCGGGGAGGCCGAGCACTACAAACAGCTCGCGCTCGAGCTGGAGGTGGCGGAGCGCTCCCGCGGCGCCGCGGAGGAGCGCGCCCGCCTGTCGCGCGAGGTGCACGACACGATGGCGCAGGGCTTAAGCTCCATCGTGCTGCTCGGCCGGGCGCTGGACAAGCAGCTTGACCGCGACACCGCGGACGCTGCGCGCGAGATCCTCACCACCATCCGCGAGGTCGCGGCGGAGAACCTGGCGGAGGCGCGCCGCTTTGTCGCCGTCAACGCCGAGGGCGGCAGCGCGCAGCCGCCGCGGCGCACCCTGCCCGAGCAGGTCCGCGAGCTGGCGAAGGCAGCCGAGGACCGGCAGCGCGCGCTCGGCGAAACACTCGAGGTGCAGGTCAACGTGGTCGACGTGGTGGGCCCGGCCGCGGAGGTGGCCGAGCGCGTGGTGCGCGAGGGCTTGAGCAACGTGGTGCGCCACGCGCACGCCACCAAGGCGGTGGTGACGGTGGATAAGCTGGGAGAGACGATCACCGTCGACGTCTTTGATAACGGCCGCGGCATGTCCGGGCCGGAGGGCTTCGGGCTGCGCGGCCTGCGCGCCCGCGTCGAGGAGGCCGGCGGCGAGCTTTCGGTCGAGGGCAATGTGCTCGCGGCCACCATTCCCGCCCAACTCAAGGAGGCACAATGATTCGGGTCATGCTTATCGACGACCACCCAGTCGTCCGCGCTGGACTCCGCGCAGTCCTCAACTCCTTTGGGGACATCGAGGTTGTCGCGGAAGGTGCGGACGGGACGGCAGAAATCCCCGCGGGCGTGGACGTCATTGTCACCGACATCCAGATGCCCAACGTGGACGGCATCGAGGTGACCCGGCGCGCAGTGGCCGCAGGCGGGCCACCCGTGCTCATCCTGACCACCTACGACACGCAGGCCGACGTGGTGGCCGCGGTCGAGGCCGGCGCGCTGGGCTACCTGCTCAAGGACGCGCCCGAGGACGAGCTGCACGACGCGGTGGTGAAAGCCGCGAACCGTGAGCGCGTGCTTTCCGCACAGGTGGCGGGCGTGCTCGCCGAGCGTGTGATGCGGCCGGAGGAGGCGCTGTCAGCACGCGAGATTGAGATCCTCAAGGCGCTGCAGACCGGGGCGTCGAATAAGCAGGTGGCGGCCAGCCTGTTCATCTCGGAGGCAACCGTGAAGACGCACCTGATCCACATCTACTCCAAGCTGGGCGTGGATAACCGGACCGCGGCGGTGGACAAGGCCCGGGAGCGCCGCATTATTTAAATTCGCGCTGCTTTGTCAGACCGAGCACGGCCGCCGCGGCGAGGACTGCGCAGCCGAGCGTGCCCAGCGCCATGGAGAGCATGTGGTTCGCGCCCAGGGCAACCAGCGGGGGCATCGCGGCGGCGATGATGAACTGGCAGAAGCCGAGCGCGCCCGAGCCCGCGCCGGTGCCGATGTCGCGGACTTCTTCCACGGCGAGCGCCGAGGCGTTGGCCATGATGAACCCGCCCATCAGTGACAGGACGGCGAAGAAGGGCAGCGCCCACAGCGTCGGGGTGGTCAGGGCGAAGGTGATGAGGATGAGGGCTACGCAGGCGTCGATAAGCAGGGCCCCGACGAGCAGCGAGCGCGGGTGCTTAGCGCGCAGGGCGCGCATGTTCAGCGTGTTGGAGACGGGGATGAGCAGGGCCATGCCGCCGAAGATCAGGCCGTAGGCGGTGCTGCCCAGGCCCAGCTGTGACTGCAGGACCAGCGGCGAGGCCGCGATGTAGGCGAACAACGCGCCGAAGCCCAAGCTGCCGGCGAGCATGTAGCCCACGAACGCGGGGCGGCGCAGGCACTGCCACATGCGCGGGAACATCGAGCGCAGCACGCCCGCCGAGCGCTTCTCCTCGGGCAGGGTTTCCGGCATGCGGAAAGCGAGGATCGCCTGGACGACGTTGAGGACCACGAGCAGCCAGAAGACGCCGCGCCAGCCGACGACGGGCAACATGGTGCCGCCGATGATCGGGGCGATCGCCGGGACAAAACCGGTCAGCGCCATCAGTCCGGAAAACGCGCGGGCCGCTTGTTTGCCGTGAGAGACGTCCGGTACCACCGCGCGCGAGACGGCCTCCAGGCAGCCCGCGGCCAGGCCCTGGATGAAGCGGGCGGCGATGAGCGGCCAGATACCCGGCGCGAGCGCACAGGCAACCGACGCCGCGAGGAAGACCGCGGAGGCCGCCACGATTGGTGACTTTCGCCCCGTGCTATCAGAGATCGCGCCGAAGACCAGGTTGCCCAGCGCCATGCCCAGCATGAACCCGGAAATGGTCAGCTGCGCGATCGCCGGGGTGGTGCCGAGCTCCTCTGTGATCGTGGGCATGGCCGGCAGATACATGTCGATGCCGAACGGGGCGACCGAGGAGAAGAACGCGAGGGCCACCAACAGCCCGGGTGAAAGTTTTTGCACGGCAGGTACCATACCCGTATGAGCACCGAGATGAGCAACGTAGTGGGCGCATGGAGCGGCATCGCGCTGCCTTCGCGCGCAGATGCTGTGGAGGGCCGTGCTGAAGTGGCGGGGACGACCCTGCGCTTCGGCGAGCTGGAGCTGGACTACGAGGGTCCGGAAGCTTCCGGTGCGTTAACCCCGGAGCCTTTCACGCTGCGCTCGGTGACCACCCGTGTCAGCGGCGAGGCCTACGTGTTGGCCGGTACCCTGTTCGGGCAGCGCTCGCCGTTGTCGCTTCCGGAGGGTTTGTGTGCGGCCGTGCTGGTCGTGGAACCCGGCGCGGAGATCGCCTTTGCCTGCGACGAGGAGCTCGCGTACGCGATGGTGGCCTGCACCGAGGGGTTGCGCTTTGACAACGTCGCCGTGCCCGTCGGCTCCTTCGGGCGTACGCGAGAAGGATTTGCAACCCACGCGGTGACAAACACTTCGGAGACGCAGGCGGTGGCTGTGGTTTTGGGCGGTAGCCCGGCGTCTGCTCGATGAACCGCGGGCTGACCTTCGACACCCTGCCGCCGCCGGGGCCCGCCTGGGGCGGCAGCCTGATGGGCACATCCCTGATGGCAACGCTGATGCTCACCAGCGGTCTGCGTCTTGTGGCCTGGCCCTTTGCCATCCTGGGCGCGGCGATCTTCATGCTGCTCTTGGTCGGCTTCGCTGTCTACCGCACCCCGCGCTTCCACCAGGACCTCATGGCGCCGTGGGCGATGTGGTTTATCGGCATCATGGCGCTCGGCACCGCGTGGACCAAGCTCACGGGCGCGCACTGGTGCATCCTTGTAGGGTTTTGGGTCGGCGCGCCGCTGTGCCTGGTGGCGTACGCGAACCAGCTGCGGCGCTTTAGCGGCACGCCGAACTTTGCGTGGGGGCTGCCGTTGGTCGGCCCCATTATGGCGTCGAATACCGCCGGCTCGATCGCCGAGCTGACGGGGCAGCGCGCCTACTGGGCGCTGGGAATTGGCTGCATGATCCTGGCGGTGATCGCCGCCTACCCGCTGTTTTTCCGCGTCTATCTTGCGGCTTTTCGCGGCGAGGCTGACATCCACGGCCCTGCCGCAGCGACCACGTGGATCCCGCTGGGGGTGGTGGGACAATCCACCTCCGCGATCGCGTTGCTGTTTGGTACCCGCGTGGAAATCCTGGTTGGCAGCGCCCTACTAATCCTGGCCATACCCATGGCGCTGTTTGCCATGTGGCACTTCTACCCCGCCGTGCTCAAGTGGGTGGACTACTCGCCCGCCTGGTGGGCGTCGACCTTCCCCACCGGGGCGATCGGGGTGGGCGGCTACTCGCTGGCGCAGGCGTGGGACTTGGACTGGCTCAGCGCGCTCGCCACAGCGCTGCCCGCGCTGCTGATTTTGCACTGGTGCCTGTGCGCCGCGCGCTTTCTTTCCTGGTGGGTTGCGTTGCGGAGGTGAGCGGGCGCTCATGCACGTAGTCTGGTGGGCATGATCGTCACAATGCTGTTCACCGTGGAGGGGGCCCGACCCGAGATCAGTCGGTGCGTGAATGTGGAATCCGACTTGGACTTGAGCCGCCTGGCGCAGATTATCGACGCCTCGCTCGGGTTCTCCGGCGCTGCCGGGCACCTCTTCATCCACGAGGACGAGACGAAGCGGGAGGTGTTCGCGGAAAACCCCGGCCCGGGCGAGCGCTCCATGAGCTCGATGCAGGTCGGCGACATGCCGCCGCTGCTCTACGTCTACGACCCGACCGCGAATTGGAACGTAAGCGTGCGCCGCATCGGCCAGTCCGGCCTGGAGGGCCCTACCCCACTGTTGGTGCACGCGCAGGGGCCGGACGTGGTCGAGACCGCCAACGGCCCGGAGATGATGACGCGCCTGCACGAGGAGGCCCGCAACCTGGCCGCCGGGCTACCGCCGAATATGGAGATCACCCCGCTGCTACTCGGGTGCCTGCCGGTGATGACCCCGGATCGGATGCTCGACCGGCTCAGCGTGGTCGACCAGGTGGCGGTGGCCACCCGCATGGGTTTCGTGGGCGAAGAGCTCGACGTCCCGGAGGCGCAGCCACCCCACTTCGACGACCTGCCGGACCAGGACCTGACTATGCTGCTTGATGCCTTCCTCGAACAGCGCCCCGACCTCAAGGAAATCCTGGACACGGACCCCAATCCGCACAGCAACCCCACGCTCATCGCGGCCTTCCAGGAGTTCTTCGAGGACACCATGGTGCCCGTCGGCGACGGGGCCGTCGATATGCACGCGCCGAAGGGCTTCTCCCCAGTCCTTGCCCAATACTTAGAGACGCTCGGGGAGAGAGCACCCCTGACCACGCGCGGCAAGCTGAAGGTCAATATTGTGCGCTCGCTTATCGACGTCCTCGACCTCCCCTCGTACCTCTCCCAGCCCCGCGAGGACACGTGGGATGCCATCGTGTTCGGGCGCTTCCTGCTGGAAAAGTTGGGCTTTCTCACCCGGGTGGGCAACTCACTGCTGCGTACCCCGGAGGGCACAGACTTCCTTGCAAACCCGTCGATCGCGGGCCGTGAGGCGGAGTTTGCCGACGCGTGCGCCGAGTACTTCGGCGACTGGACCTGGGGCATGGTCGTGGAGTTTCTCACCGGCGACCTGCGTGGCCCCGCCTCGCCTGCGATCGACGATGCCCTGGACACCCTCATGGTCCTGGGCGGGGTATTCGAGATGGGCGATGTCAACGTGATTACCGCGGAGCTGACCGCAGTGCTGAATCGGGGGCAGGTTTAAGCCAGATTTTAGGCCGCGAGGACGACGTAGAGTCCCAGCCCGCCGAGCACGCACATCGCCAGTGTCATCGCCGCGACCGCGGGCGTGTTCGGTGCCGAACGCTCGTTGGCCAGGTGGACGGCATCGTGCCGGTACAAGCGCCTGTTCATCGCGATAATCACCACGGCCACCAGCGCCAGCAGCACGATCACGGTGAAGATGACGCCGGGGTACGCGCTCGACCAGCGCATCAGCACCGAGGAGCACACCAGCATGGCCAGCGCGGTGCGCCCCCAGGATAACGCGGTGCGCTCCGGCTGCAGTCCCGGGTCCGCGACGGGGATCTGGCGTGTCACGTCAGGCTCACCAGTACGACCACGGCCGCGATGAAGATGCCGACGCCCAGCACCGGCACGATCGCGGGCGCAGGCAGGGGGCGGCCGTGACGCAGCGCGCGCTCGAGGCGCACCCAGCGGATCGCCGCGCCCAGCGAGATCGCCATGGCCAGCACCACGATCAGCGCCGCGATGACGGTGCGTGTCGCGGGATCGATGCCGGGCAGGTCGAAGGCCTCGATCGCGATCCCGCCGGCGAGGAATGCCAGGGCGGTGCGCGTCCACGCGAGGAAGGTGCGCTCGTTGGCCATGGTAAAGCGCGGGTCCGGCTCCGTGCCGTCCGGGAACACCGCGCGCGTAAACCAGCCGCGCGAATCTTTCGGCGGGGTCGGTGCTTGGCTCATGCCACCCACCCTACCTACCGCGGCGCAACGCCCAGCGCGAAGTAGGGAACGAGAATCACCACCGCGCACGCGATGAACATCCACACCGTGGTGGGCGACTTGTGCAGGCGCGCAGCGTACGCGCCGAGAAAGCCGCCCGCGGTGTTGAAGATGAGATCGTCCATATCGCTGTAGCCCGCGGCAAGCAGGTATTGCGCGGTCTCGACAGACAAGCTGGCGAGGAGGCAGAAGCAGGTGGTGGCGGCAACGGAGCGTCGATAAGCGAGATAGCCCACGGGGAAGAAGAGGGCGAGGTTGCCGAGCAGGTTGAACCAGGGGCCCCACCAGACGCGGTAGTGCTCGAAGGAGACGAGCGGGTCGAGGCGGATCTGTTGGATCTGGTGTGCCTCGGCGTCCCACACCCCGGGGACGGAAATGTAGGCCTTACCGACGGTAAAGGCGAGCACGAACACCACGCTCACCAGCAGGGCGAGCGTGTGCAGGGCGCGAGAGATTTTCACCCACGCGACAATAGCGCCGCAAGCTGGCTACTTACTGGTAGCTTTCTCGGGAAGCGGTTGACCAGAGACTTGAAGGTAGGCGTGCGCGAAAGCGAGCGCACCGACCGGCAGGGTGATGAGCAGGCCAACGACAGCAAGCGCGAGGCCCACCAGGTTCAGGGCCGTCGCGGCGAAGCTGATGAGCAGCAGCGAGCCGTAGTTGCGCTTCGCGGCGCGGTAGCCCGGGCGGGCGGCCTCCCACACGCTCATCGCGTCGGCCGCGTACAGCATCACCATAGAAAGCAGCGGGGTCAGCAGGTTGATCCCCAGGATCCCGCCGACGAGCAGCCAGAACAGCGCGGTCTGGTAGAAGGGTGCGCCCTGGTTGGTGGTGGGCGCCACGAAGAGGTCGGCCAGCCCGCCGGTGATCACCGTGGACCACGCGGTGACAACCGCGACGCAGGCGGCGACGACGAACAGGGAGGTCAGCAGCGTTTCCTGGTACTCGGTGGCGCGCACGTCGCCCAGCCGGAAGCGGGGCTGGCGGGCCTGCCGCAGGACGTTGACCGAGCCGAGCGGGAGGATGAGTGCGGCGATGACCAGCGGCGTAGTCACCGGCAGGACAAGGAAGCTGAGCACGACCGCGGCGAGGCCGACGGCGCTGAGTACCACCCAGGTGGTCCAGTTCTTGAACGTCGCGCGCCAGCCCCAAGCCAGTGCGGGCCCCGCGCTGATGGTGTTCGGGGCGGACAGGGTGCTGGTCTCGGGGCGCATACCTTAGAAGATAGCAAGAAGAAGCTGTACGCGGGCGAAATGGTGCGTTTTAACCCGAGATTGCAGTGCTTTGCGACGCCACCTGCCGGTACCCATGCGCAAACGCAAGCGAGACAAACGCGATGATCGGCACCCAGATGAAGGCGGACAGGCGCGCGTACTCGTGTGGGATGAGGGTGCGCAGGTAGATGCCTGCCGCGGCGGGAATCGCGGCGATGAGGAGCGCAAGGAGCACCTTGTCCAGGTTTTTCGCGCTCGCGGCCAGGCCACAGGTGGCGGCCTCCGGGACCGTAAAGCGCCCGTCTGCGGCAAAAGTGAAGGTAAACGCGCAAAGCGCGAGCACCAGGGCGAACAGCCCGACAGCGACGTAGAGCGCGAAGAATTCGGGGGCCAAGAACCCTGTGCTTGCATCCTTCGGCGGGGGTGCCGGGAAGTCACGCAAGCCGACGGCGAGGAAAATCCCGAAGGTCATCAGCGCGTAGACCCCGGCGAAGATACTGAAGAGTGCCGCCATGACGATGACGCGGAAGAAGCTGGAGACGCGAACGTCGCGGAACCGAAGGTGCGGGTTTGCCGAGTGCTGCACCGCCACGGCGAGCAGCGCGGGTGTGCAGATCCCGCCGAGAGACGGCAGGGCCGCGGTGAGCAGGCAAGTCAGCAGTATGACGGGCACCCACAGCCGCCATCCCGTCACCAGCGCGCGGGCGGCCCACGCGTAGGCCGGCAACACGGCGAAGCCGCGAATCGGCCTGGGCGGTGGGGCGTCCATGCGGTGTGGGGGTAGTTAGTACGTCTGCGGTGCGGACTCGGATGGGACCGGGCCGCCGGAGATCTGGCGGTAGGCGTGCGCCATCGCCAGGATGACCACCGGTGAGGTGACGATCAGGCCGACGAAAGCCAGCACGGTGCCGAAGCCGATCAGCAGGCCGCTAAGAATGGACAGGCCCAACAGCGGCAGGTAGTTACGCTTGCCCGCAGCGAAGCCTGCCTTCATCGCCTCGCCGAAGGAGCCGGCGTTATCAGCAGCGTAGAAGGCCTGCATGCTAAGGAACGGGGCGGCCAGCAGCGCCACCAGGATGAGGACGCCGATGAGGCCCATCATGCGGCCGAAGAGCGGGCCGAAGGCCATCGGGTCCTCTTCAATCATCGAGGGGTCATTCGGTAGCGTGCTCGGATCCAGGCTGGAGAAGATGCCGATGCCAAAGATCAGGGCGAGGACGAACATCACCGCGAACATGATCAGGCCAACGACGACGGAGACGCCGAGCGTCTTACCGTAGGTGGGAGCCTTCACCTCACCCAGGCTGAACTTGCGGGACAGCGTCTGCTGCAGACCCGCCGACCAGACCAGCGGGTAGATGAAGATGGAGAGCAGGCCGAGCAGGCCAGTCGGCTCGAAGGTGCTCGCCGCCATGAACACTGCCGCGAGCAGGCCGAAGAGCAGCCAGGTCTGCCAGTTGCCAAACGTGGTCTTAAAGCCCCAGGACAGCGCCTCCATCACGCGGAGCTTGCCCGTACCCTTGGTGTGCGTGAAGCCGTTGTTCGCCGGGTCGTTGATCGGGTGCGGGGTAGTACCGTCGCCGTACGTGCCGTCGACAAGCTGCTGGCCGTGGTAGCGCAGCGCCGTAGCACCCGCGGCACCGGCCGCGGCGTTGACGTCAAACTGGTCAAAGCTGTGCTGGTCGTAGCCGTTTTGACCGTAGGCGTTCTGGCCGTACGAGCTCTGCTCAGCCCCGGGCCACGCTGAAGAGCCAGCGTTTTCCGGGTGGCTACCGGCCGGGTTCTCCGGGTAGGGCTCGAAGCCCCCATAGGGGCTCGACCCGCCGGGGTCGCCTGCGCCGTTCGGGTTGGTATTTCCGTCGTTCGGTGTAGTCATGCGGCCGATAATAACAGCCGTTTCGCGCACCCTGCCCGCCCACAGGAAGCGGACAGGGTTCGCGGAGTCCGCGCCTACTTCACCACAAGGTTGACCATGCGGCCCGGCACCACGATCGTCTTCACGATGGTTTTGCCGTCGGTGAGTTCGGCCACGCGGGCGTCGGCAAGCGCAGTGGCCTCCATGTCCTCCTTGGAAGCATCGACGGCGACATCGATGCGCGCCTTGACCTTGCCGTTGATTTGTACAGGGACTTCGACGGTGTCGTCGGTAAGCAGCGACTCGTCGAAGGTGGGGAAAGGCTCGAAGGTGAGCGTGTCGGCGTGGCCGAGCTTTGCCCACAGCTCCTCGGCGATGTGCGGGGCGACCGGCGCAACCATCTGCACCAGCGGAGTCACCGCCGCGCGCGGGGCGCTGTCCGGGAAGGTCTTGGTGAGGTAGTTGACGTACTCGATCAGCTTGGCCACCACCGTGTTATCGCGCAGATGCTCGTAGTCCTCGCGCACGCCCGCGATGGTGCGGTGCAGCTGCTTGGCGTCGTCCTCGGAAAGCTCGGCATCCGTCACCGTGACCTCGCCGGTTTCCTCGTTGACCACCAGGCGCCACAGGCGCTGCAGGAAGCGGTGCGCGCCGACGACGTCCTTCGTCGCCCACGGGCGGGAGGTATCCAGCGGACCCATCGACATCTCGTAGACGCGCAGCGTGTCCGCACCGAAGTCGGCGGCGATGTCATCCGGGGCCACCGCATTCTTCAGCGACTTGCCCATCTTGCCGTACTCACGATTGACTTCCTCGCCGTTGTAGAAGAACTTGCCGTCCTTCTCCTCCACCTCGGCGGCCGGGACGTACACGCCGCGGGAATCCGTGTAGGCGTAGGCCTGGATGTAGCCCTGGTTGAACAGGCGGCGGTACGGCTCCTTCGAGGTGACAAAGCCCAGGTCATAGAGGACCTTGTGCCAGAAGCGCGCGTAGAGCAGGTGCAGCACAGCGTGCTCCACGCCGCCGACGTACAGGTCCACGCCGCCCGGGTCGTTCTCGCCGCGCGGGCCCGTCCAGTAGCGCTCGTTCTCCAGGTCGCAGAAGGCGTTGTCGTTGGTCGGGTCGATGTAGCGCAGCTGGTACCAGGAGGAACCGGCCCACTGCGGCATGACGTTCGTGTCGCGCCAGTAGGTCTTCTCGCCCTCGCCCAGGTCCATGCGCACCTCGACCCAGTCCTTCGCCTTTGCCAACGGCGGCGAGGGCTCCGAGTCCGCGTCCTCCGGGTCGAAGGAGACCGGCTTGTAATCCTCCACGTCCGGCAGCTCCACCGGCAGCTGGTCCTCCGGGATCGAGTGCGCCTGGCCGTTCTCGTCGTACACAATCGGGAAAGGCTCACCCCAGTAACGCTGGCGGGCGAACAGCCAGTCGCGCAGCTTGTACTGGATTTTCTCCGCGCCCTTGTGCTTCTCGACGATCCACGCCAGCGCCCGCTCAATCGCCTCCGCTTTACCCAGACCGTTCAGGTCAAGGCCGTCCGCGTTGGCCGAGTTGATGTGGGCCGCGTCGCCGGTAAACGCCTCCTCGGAGACATCGCCGTCCAGCACCGGAACGATCGGCAGGCCGAAGACGGTGGCGAACTCGTAGTCGCGCTCGTCGTGCGCCGGCACTGCCATGATCGCGCCCGTGCCGTAGCCGGTGAGCACGTAGTCCGCGATGAAGATCGGCACCTGCTCCCCGTTGACCGGGTTGGTGGCGTAGGTACCGAGGAAGACACCCGTCTTCTCCTTATTCTCCTGACGCTCCACGTCGGACTTCGCGGCGATGGCGCGCTTGTAGGCATCTACCGCCTCGCGCGGGGTGGCCTTGCCGTAGGTCCAGCGCTCGTCGGTGTTTTCCGGGTACGCGTCGGCCAACAGCTCGTCGACAAGCTCATGCTCCGGCGCGAGCACCATGTAGGTGGCGCCGAAGAGCGTGTCCGGGCGGGTGGTGAAGACGGTGAGGTCGCCCGCCGGGGAGGCGAAGTTGACGTCGGCACCGCGGGAGCGGCCGATCCAGTTGCGCTGCATGCTCTTGACCTTCTCCGGCCAATCCAGCAGCTCCAGATCATCCAGCAGGCGATCCGAGTACGCAGTGATGCGCATCATCCACTGGCGCAGACGCTTGCGGAAGACCGGGAAGTTCCCGCGCTCCGAACGGCCCTCCGCCGTGACCTCCTCGTTGGCCAGGACCGTGCCCAGGCCCGGGCACCAGTTGACCATGGACTCATCCAGGTAGACCAACCGGAAGGCGTCGATAGCCTTGTGCTTCTCCGCCGTGGTCAGGTCGCGGAAGTTGCGGCCGTCCTTCGTCTGGCGAGCCCCCGACATCAGGTCGCGGACCAGATCCTCGATCGGGCGGGCCTTCTGCTGCTCCTCATCAAACCAGGCGTTATAAATCTGCAGGAAAATCCACTGCGTCCACTTGTAAAACTCCGGGTCCGTCGTTGCAACAGCGCGACGCTTGTCATGGCCCAGACCCAGCTGATCCAGCTGGCGGGTCATGTTCTCAATGTTCTTCTCCGTGGTCGTACGCGGGTGCGTACCCGTCTGGATGGCATACTGCTCCGCCGGCAGACCGAAGGCGTCGTAGCCGAGTGTGTGCAGGACGTTCTTGCCCAGCATGCGGTTGTAGCGGGCGTAGACGTCGGTAGCGATGTAGCCCAGCGGGTGCCCCACGTGCAGGCCCGCGCCCGAGGGGTACGGGAACATGTCCTGGACGTTGAGCTTCTCCTTCGGCAGCTCCTCGCCGGTAGCGAGCGGGCCAACCGGGTTCGGAGCGTTAAAGGTACCGTGCTCGCGCCAGTACGCCTGCCAACGCTTTTCAATGTCATTAGCCAGCGCCGCGCCGTAGCGGTACGCGGGGCCTTCAGGGTTCTGGGAGTTCGCGGGAGTATTCGCCTCAGTCATAGGTATGCAGTGTAGTAGGCCACCCGTGCAGAGGGGCTATTGCTTATCGACGGCTACGTCGCCCACGTTTTCCCAGCGAATTCTTTTTTCGGCGTTTTGTGGGCGCGAAAAGATATAGGAAAGATATCGGGGTGGTTTTTGGGGCCGGTTTTTGGTGTTTTGGCTGGTAGGCGAATTGTTGCTATATCTTTTTATTTGTTTTCTGACGGTGATGCTTTGATCCAGCGCGTGCCGCGACCGCGGGGCGGGCCTGCCGGGTCGATCTTCGCCTTGCCCTGGTCGCGCAGGTCACGCAGCATCTTTCCCGCCTCCTGCGTACTGATCCCCGCATGAGCTGCGATCTGCGCGGACTGCAACGTCCTCCCCTCTTCGAGCTGCGACTCCACCCAGGACTGCACACCGTTGGCCATTGCTTCGCCGGTTTCCGCCCCACCAAGTAGCGCTCGCGCTTCGGCAGAGAGGCCCCAATCATCCGCGCCGCCCAAACGAGCGAGCACGCCAAGCTCTTCCAAAGAATCAAGAAGCTCTCGTGCCTCATTGGTTGCCTGCTGCGTTTTCGCCTTCGCCGTTTGCAGGGAAATAAGCGGCGAGTCGTGAAGGTGCCGCAGAACAATGAGCGTTCCTACCGTGAATATGGGCTTGCCGAAGCGTTTGCTCAACGCGTGAATCCCACGGACGAATTCGGGATCCGGATTCGCCCCCGAAAAAATGACACTCACCGCCGTTTCGGTCGCAATAACTTCGGGGATGTCCCGACCGGAGCGGATCATGGCGGCCCACATACGGTCGAAACCGCGGGAACTTTCCTCTGCCAAACCCAAGGCGCGCATTGCTGCCATCAGGCGGTTGTTCCTCGGTTCGGACGTCACTGTCAGCAGTCGATCCACGGATACGCCGGGCGGCAAGGGCCCCGGCGATGTCACTTTGAGGAGGCGCTTCGACTGCTCAACGACGATCGGCTTTGAGATACGCCAATCTCGGTGGATTAACGCATTGGAAATCGCCTCGTCGATAGCCTGAGCAGGGATCGCAGGGATTGCGATTTCCTGCCCGTCGTCGAATTGCACCCGCGCGATTTCCTGCTGCACGTGAGCGTCAATAAGATCACGCAGACGAGGCAGCGCGAGGATCACCGGTGCGGAAATCTCCGTCACCTTAGGGTCTTCTCCAGGAAAGTCACGCCAAAGGTGGCGCACGGTCACGTGCGTAGGCTCCGGCTCAGCAAGCAGAATTTCTGCTGCCCGCTTCAAGCTCCCATCCTCGCGAAGAAGCCCGAGTTCGCGGAGCAGGCCGGTGCGGGTGCTCGCTATCGTGGGTTCATCGCCTAATCCTTTTCGAAAAGGGGCATCCAACAGGCGACGCGCTTCCTCTATGACGCCGAGGCTAAGGTCCTCAGGTGTCAGGTCGGTCTCGCCGTTGGAATAGTCCGGGTTACGGCGAATTGCATCAATCGCACGGCGAGTTTCCTCCGGAATCGGCTTACAAGAAAACTTGCCGCCATCGTTTTCTCTGCGCTTCGCTGCGCCGTCGTTCCGCGTGTACAGCGCCCTCGCCTCGGGGATATATACGGTCAGCAACCGCGTTTCGTGGAAAAGGAAACTCGTCGCGGATACGTTCATGCCCGGCTTTGAGGCGTTGAAGATCCGCCTCTCGACGTCTTCTTCTTCCAGATCCGTACCCGTGAACGCGTCAGGTCCGTCAATCTTGTCATGCACTCCAACAATGATGTAGCCACTACCGACTTCGCTGTTGGCCATACAAATCGCTTCGTCAATAATCTTCTCGACGAGCTTTGGACGTGCTCGACCCGCCCCCTCCCGATGGGAGGGGTCCTCTTTGAATTCCAGCGTCATCGATTCCTGCGAATCCGCAGTTGCACCATCCCAAATCGCCTCCAGTGCGCCTCGGATGTACGCGGGGAGGTGACTTAATCCGTCAGGTAACGTCATGCGTACAGTCTACATTTCCCCAGGGAATTCTTTTTTGCAATTCTTGTGGGCGCAAAAAGATATAGAAAAGATATAGCGGTAGTTTTTGAGGCCGGTTTTTACCGTTTTAGCAGGTAGACAAATTGTTTCTATATCTTTTATCTCTTTTTATTTGTTTTCTGACGCCTCGCACCACGCAACAATCTCGTCGAGGCGCGAAAGATCAACGCGGTCAGTGTCCTTCCTGTACCCTTCGATCATCGCGCGCTCATTCTCTGATTTCCGAGGCTTCAACTTGAGCGCGCCGATGATCCCACGCATCACGCCCAGGTGCGCAGGGGTGAGCTCCGCGTAGTTCAGTCGGCCGGGCAGGTAGAAGCGTTTTATGTGGCTGGCCCGGTCGCCGAGCAGCTCCGCCGTCGGGTCTGTCTCTTGCACCACGTGGTCCAGCGTCATCCCCACCGTGACGACGCAAGTTGGGCGGGCCTGGACCGTCTGCTCAGGCAGCGCTTTCGCAAACTTGGCCGCCGCGTTCATCGGCCCGTGTGCCGGGGCAAGAACGACGATGGGGCCTTCTTCTGCGGACGCGGGCACTTCGGCGGGGTCGGGGATCTCCTGCGCGGTCGTACCGAGGCGACGTGCGAGCTCCCCAGCGTACTGCCGCGTGGAACCGTAGACGGAGGAGAAGTAGATGTGCATAGCGCCATTGTGGCATGGATGGGGAGGGTGGGGGTGAGGAAATCTACCGGGATGCTGACACCTAGAGCTCCCTGCCCCACAGGGGAACGATGTAGTCTGACTCTAGCCATGCGGCCTTTCATTGAGGATCTCTCTACGCGTAGCGAAGCCAAGGGCCGAGCACTTCGCCGCATGGCCGCCTACATTTCTACGCTACTCTCTATACGCATATTTTTTTATCGATTTTGTGCTACTGTTGTAAGCGAGCCAAGATCATTGGCCACGGCTTCAATCTAGGCGTTCGCCCGAACACCCCAAGCCGCATACGGCACACACATTCGAAAGGAAGAACTGCAATGCAGCTCCAAGATCTGCTCGACGCTTGCACCCCTGGCGGCGCGTCGGTACTTACCTCTGTCACTGAACTTTCCGCAGCTGCTGGTCCGCACGCTTCGGTCACTCCCGCAAAGTTCATTGATGGCAGCACCCCCTGCTTCGGCTACGAACCACGTTTCATCGACGGCGCTCCCACGGAGACCGTCATCATCGACAGCACCCCCTCTTCAGCAAACCGAGGAGAGCAGGCCATCACGCGAGCAATCGAGGGCGGTGACCCCTTACTGTCTCGCATTCCGCGCATCCTCGTCCGCTATGGGGATAAAAGCTACACCGACATCGAGCTACCCCACCGCTTCGCCGACGGACACATTCGCGCTGGCAACTACGACGGGGCACCTGTCACCAAAGCCGACTGGTACCGCAACATGAGGAATTCGACACCGCGGGACTACCGCGCAATCCTCAACACTGCTCCAATAGCGCTCCTGGCTGGCGCCTGGGACTCGCCGCGCCCCACCAACCAGGTCCGCTTGCGCAGATCAATCACCGGCGAGACAATTGGCGTACTTGCAGACCAAACGCGCCCCGGCAGCGAGCAGCAGGGTGCCCGAAGCGGCGCTCGTGTCGATCCTGTGGGAGCAGCTGTCCACCTTGACCCAGCCGCGTTACAGCAAATCGTCACCGACCAAGAGGATGACCTTTCGAAGAAGAAGGTCGACGACATCACCGCTAAGATCAAGAAGGCGAAGAAGGGCGAAACCTTCTCCGGATCGGGAGTGGGCGTGGGAGCACTTCCCCCGACCCTAGACCCTCTTGGAGGCGTGTCTTGCTCTCGCATCATCCGATCCTGGGTGTTGAGCTTCACCGCTCTACGTCAGCTGAACTTCGGCGACAGCCCGGAGCAGAATGTCGCCGCAAGAGCCCTCATCGCAGCTCTTGGCCTGGCGCTCATCGCCAGGGCAGAGCAGGAACTCTACTACCGCTCGAATTGTGACCTCGTCGAAGTTTCTGCTCCTGTGGTCAAGCTGGATCAGCGATATGGCAATTTCCAGGAGCTGCCCCCACTGAGCATCGAAGCTGCTGATGCCCTCTTGGAGGCGGCGCTCGAGCACGCCGAAAAGCTGGGTGTTGCCGATTGGCACGGGCAGGTTCGGGAAGTAATCGGAAACCCTGCCATCATCGCCGGCGCGGTGGACGACGCAGAAGATAAGGAATAACCAAAATGCCCCAATTAGCGTTGACTGCAACGTTCCCGTTGGGCACCTACTACGGGCATCGAAGCGATGGCTCTGTCGAGGCCTACCCCTCCCCCCTGCGGTTGCACGCAGCACTCCTGAGCGCTGCAGCCCAGGGCCACCTCTCGGAGGATGGTGAGCCTTCCCAAGCATCGCTCGATGCTCTTCAATGGCTCGAAAAGCATCCACCAAACGGGATCTATCAACCGGATACTCGCCTCCTCAATAATGGGAATCAGCGAATTGGGTACCGGGACGTCGGAACCTTCGATTCGAAAAGTATGCGAAAGAAAGTAGAGGCCCGCCCCATTTCAAATGGCGTGGCAGTGCAATCTCCTTACGGCTATATGTGGCACGACGTGCCGGAGGAAGTCGCCGCTACACTTACTCAACTCGCTGAGGACGTGCCCTACTTGGGGGAAAGCCATAGCGTTGTCGCGTTAAGTGCGCAGAGCTTTACGCCCAACCTATGGTTATCCCCAACTGCGAACTGCTTCACCAAGGAGGCTTTCGCCAGGCCGGTTGCCGCAGAAGGACGTACGGCCGCCTTGATCGCTAACCACAGGGCGCGCTTCACAGCGAAGCCACCGACGCTGGCACGCGACGCTTTTAAGAAAAGCCAAGTCCCCCACAGTGAACGCCCTACCGAGATTGGTATTGCGGAGTCCTGGTACGAGCCTGCTGAGCCCCTCCCCGAGGACGCGCCATGGGGCACCGTCTACCTCTTTGAGCTAGATCGTGAGGTTGAGAAACGCGATCGCGTCGCGTTGGCGCTAAGCATGCACAAAGCGCTCATCGCTCGCCTTGGCTACGGTGCTGCGCCCCTCATCACTGGTAAGTACAACGACGGGATCAAACAGCCTCCAAATCGGCTTGCAATCCAGTACCTGCCCCCACGTCTCGCTCAATTGCTGAACAAGGATGGCCCTCTTCTTGGACTCTTCGTGCCGTCCGATGCAACACCGGAGGAGCTTCTCCAAGTCCAGCGAGCAGTGGATATTCGCGAGCTTTGGTCAAGGCGCCTCGGCAAGATCCGTATTCGGTTTTCCAATGAGACACGCTCAGGAACGCGCTTTTGGCCAGCTCCAGAACCCGGTGCCTACCGACTATGGGAAACGGAGATGCCGATCGTGCCTGAGGTACGACGCATCCGCCGCAATGGCAGCGAATGGTCGTTGGGCGATTCCGCTTTGCTTTCCGCAGCTTATGTGTGGCGGAACGACTTCACCCTTACCGGAAGCGGACCAACGCGCTACATAGATCTCCGCGATCAGGCTGCGCGCAGGGGAGTCTCTGCTCTCGACACACACACAGTGACTCGACACGTTCGTGACTTTGCGCATCATTCGCACGAAAGCGTCCCAGTGCAGCCTTACCGCGCGGTGCTCGACTTAGGTGATCTCGCAGGCCCTCAGGCCGCGGTCATGCTCGGTCAATCCAGGCACCTTGGCGGTGGCCTCCTCCGCCCATTGGATATCAACCTCAATTCGTCAGAAATCCCAGGAGAAAAGCCATGACGAAGTTAACTCTGAGTAATTTCGACGAGTTTTTCGCCGCCATGAACAACGGACACTTTCCATTTTCGTGGCAGTGTGAGCTTCTCGAATACACTGTGCGTACCGGGCGATGGCCAGACCAAATCGCGGCCCCAACTGGTGCAGGGAAATCTTCAGTTGTCGACGTCCACATTTTCGCGAATGCCCTGTTTGCGGCAGGGGAAGCTCCGCGCGTCCCACGCAGATTACACACAGTGGTGAATCGTCGCGGCCTCGTGGACAACCAGTACCAACGTGCCCTCGAGATACAACGGGCATTGACACAAAGCACTACCGATGACGGTAACCACCCAGACGTAGTACGCAAGGTTGCAGACGCATTAGGTAGCCTGGTACCCGTCGGCAGTAACATGCCGTGCACCGTGTCTGTATTACGCGGCGGGCTCAGCTCACGGTCACTGCCGGTAAGTGACCTTGCGAGCTGTGCTGTCATTGCCTCAACGCCAGACATGTGGGGTTCACGCGCACTCTTCCAGGGGTATGGTTCGACGAAGTACGCTCGTCCCAGAGAAACTACTCTTGTCACGAGTGACTCGGTGGTTGTGCTTGACGAGGCACACTTGAACCGTCAACTGTTAATCACTGCACGCCGAATCAGGGAAATTCAGTTAGCTGGTGCAGACACTGGTCTCCCTGCGCTCCAAGTCGTCGAGACGACAGCAACTCCCGCAAACCAGTCTGAAGATTTGTCGGTGATCGGGGTAGACCCCAATACGCTCGACGAAAGCCGAGACGCCGCCCTGCAACGCAGGCTCCATGCGACGAAGCAGTTGAAACACGTCCAAACCCCCAAGTGGAATGGCAGGAAGGCAAACCGTGGCGTAGTGGACGGTGCACTCGAGCAGATTCACGCATGGCTGGAAGAAGACAATCGCGTCGGTCCGATTGGGTGCATCGTGAATCACGTAGATACGGCGCTCAAAGTAGCCAACGCACTCAAGAGGAAGAAAGTACGGTATATCCTCCTCGTCGGCCGCTTGCGCCCATTTGACCTTCAAAAACTCGAAGAAGACTACCCGGGCGTGCTTACTCCTACTGGAAACAAGCAGGTTGACGTCGTTGTTGCAACGCAAACTCTTGAGGTTGGAGTAGATGTTGATTTCCAATACATGGTCACAGAACTAGCTCCAGCTACTGCAATTCAACAACGCAGCGGACGTGTCAACCGCCTCGGAAAATACGACACATCTGAGCTAGCAATTCTTGAGCCGGTTGCTCCGCCTGCGGCAAATAAAGAATTCGCACCATACCAAGGGGCCGACCTCCACGACGCTTTTCAATGGCTTACGGCCTTCGAAAGCGACGCTGACATAAATCCTGCGCTGCTCGCTTCGAACCCAGCCCCTGCGACAACGCCTACACGACTGCTCTATCAGCGTTTGGAGTACCGAGATGTCGAGCTACTCGCGAAGTCAGCCGAGCGTCGGGCGAACCCGATCGAGCTTGATTTCTGGCTTCGGGACTCTCTAGAAGCAGAAGCCCCTACCGCTGGCGTAGTTTTGCGCAAAAATCTCCCGCAAACGCAGGAAGCAACCGTAGAACTGCTTGAGGCTTTGCCACCTCGAGCTGAAGAGGTTTTCCCGGGGTCGATATCTACCGTCAGGGACCTAGCCGTCAAGCTCCAGCAAGACAGCGAGGAACGGCACGCGGCTACGTTGCTGTTGGTGTATCGCGCGGGCGACATTGAGCTCCTTGACGAGCCGAATGAGATCAAGCCAGGCGATACACTCATCGTAAGCGATCAGCTACCGTTCACTACCCAGGGCGTGCTGACGATTCCAGCTGAGGACGAGCAACTGCCAGATGAAGTTCCAGCGGACGGAGTCACCGTTTACTTGCCCGATGAGGAAGACCTTGACCTCGATCTCTTCCGAGCAGCAAGCTCGATGACCCCAGCTGAGTTTCTGGAACAATGGTACGACCGCTTTCCTGGTGACGCCGAAGCTGGCATGAGTATCGAAGTTTCTGCATCGTCGATCGAGGACCCGCGAGGCGACCTTGCCGCTTGGATTCTCCGCCGCGATTCACAAACGCTGCGCACTGATGCCGAGACGGTGCAGGAATGGTCACCTCGAGTGGACAAAAACACCCTACCGCCCACTCTGACCCAACACCAGACTGACGTAGCTGAGCGGGCGCGGATTATCTGCGATTCCCTGAGTGTCAATCCAGTTCTTGCAGACCGGGTGGTTACAGCGAGCTTGCTTCACGACGAGGGCAAGCGCGATCCCCGCTTTCAGCGAATGTTGGGAAACCTCGACCTTGACCAACCATGGGCTAAGAGCCGTACCCGGAGCCGACAAGAGATCCAGCGAGCAAAGGCTGGAAGTGGTTTGCCTGTTGGGTGGCGGCATGAACAGCTCTCTGCAGCTATGGCTGAAGACCTTCGTCTCCAAGGAGACGAGCGCGTCGACGAGCTGGTTGTACACATTGTTGGCGCGAGCCACGGCCGCGGACGAGACTTATTCCCCCAAGTTGGTGAAGAACTCCTTGTTGGATCCGCAACCGCACAGAAGTTGTTCACACAGGGTCAGTGGGAAAGCCAAGTACGCAAGCTCACAAGGGAATACGGTGCCTACGCCCTGGCTGCTTGCGAAGCGCTCGAGCGCGCAGCGGACGCGCAGATTTCAGGAGAAGGACGATGAAACACAGTCTCGTAGTTGCAGGGAATGTATATTCCGGTTTATCTCATTTCGCCCTTGCTGGGCTGAGTCTCCTCGCACGGTCGCTGAGTGACGGTGTAGTCACCACTCATTGGAACAACGAACCAACGCCCCGAGGCGTCCTGGAAACGGAAGACATTGCTCCTGAGGATATCGCCATAGAGATTAAGCGCCTAAGCCAGTCGTGGTACCAGGGGTGGACGAGCATTCGAGTCCAATATGCGGCAGGCGAGTTTTCCCCGTTCAGTCCCAGGTTCAAGCAAATTGATCCCCGCAAGAACCCAGATGATTGGTCTAAACATCAGCAAGCACGTACCGCTGCTCTCGATAAGTTGTCCGTTGATGATGACCACTTGGCGTTGCAATTGATTCACTCCCTGGGAGAAGCCGCCTACTGGAGGTTCGACGGAAAAGACCCTCGACCTGATCACGGTGCCTCCCGGTGGGAGATGAAGACCCGCAATCAAGGTGAAGAGTTCGTCTCGCAGAAGCTCTTCAAGTATGTCGAGGCCCTGAGCGATTGGGATACCAAGGATATTCTGGCCGGATTGACAGGCCAGCGCGTCGAAGATCCTTTCGGTGAAGATGCTTCCAGAACGCCTTCGGGTTTTACTCCCCCGGCACGGACAGACTTGGCCCTTGCCTTTGCAGCGCTCATCGGTATCGGACAATTTCCAGTGAGCGCACGCGCACAGCAAATGGCGCTCACTCCGTGTGCGTATCCGGACACAGCGCTGCACACGAAGGTAGCCGTGCTTCCCGTACCAACCATTCCTTTGACTCCCGAGAGGTTCGAAAGCATTGTGCTCTCTCAGGAGTGGGCGTCCGTGGTCAACGCTTTTGGTGCCGAGGAAATCGGTCGAACTCCGGAGAGTTTGCTGCACGACAGCGCGGTTACTGCGCTTCGGCAGTTCGGTGCCCCCGCAGCCGCTGTGTTCCGAGTCCATCTCGGAGGTAGCTCTTTAGCGCCAGAGCGCTATTTCGAAAGCGGAAAGGTCCGCCTGTTGTGACACGGGAAGAAGACTTCTTGCCGATTAGCCTCGTCCTTCATACTGCGTTTTGCGAGAGAAGGGCCTGGCTGGAGGCAAATGGCGAGTCAACGCTGACGTATCAGATGCAGGCCGGGGATAACGCTCACGAAGCGGTCGACACCGTAGCTCACTCACGCACACACCGTTTGACGTCTTATCCCTTGCGCTCGGATCGTCTCGGCATCGTTGGAAAAGCTGACGTAGTCGAGATATTCGAGGGCAATGAGGTGGGACTAGTCGAGCATAAGGCAACCCCGGTTCGGCGTAAGGCCCAGGTGACCCCAGCCAACCGTCTGCAACTTACGCTGCAACGCGAGTGTTTGCGCGATGCAGGCTTTGATGTGATCGAGCAGTCGATATATTTCACCGATCACCGTCGGCGGGTCGAGGTGGAGCTTACTGACGACGACAGCCAGGTCGCCGCCGAAACGGTCGCACGCACTCGAGCGATCGTTGATGCCGCGCATGCGCCTATTCCGCTTCTCGACGATGAACGGTGCTCCCGATGCTCCCATTTTTCTATCTGCCTACCCGATGAACATCACGGTGGGAACGCGAGACGACGCATCCATGCTGCTGACCCCGATGGTCAGGTACTACACCTCACCGTGCAGGGGTCCCGCGCCAGTATTCGCAAAGGAAGGGTCCTCGTAGAAAAATCCGGTGAGAGACTTGCAGATGCCCCACTCGCCCGGGTTCATGGAGTTGTCGTACATGGCAACATCGATCTTTCTAGCGCCTTGCACCGAAATCTCCTCTGGGACAACGTACCGGTCGTGTGGTGTTCTTCAACAGGACGAGTCTACGGATTCTCAAAACCCGCCGACGGTCCCAATGGCGGAGCTCGCGTGGAGCAACATGTCCTGAGCAGTCGAGGTTGTCTACCGATTGCGCGTGGAATGGTCCAAGCCAAGATTTGGAACCAGGCTACTCTGCTGCGAAGGAACGGCGACGCACCTGACGTAGTCAGATATCTGCAGGCCGAGGCAGAGCGCGCAGCAACGGCCGCAGATATACCAGAGCTGTTTGGGATCGAGGGAGATGCCGCTGCACAGTATTTCCTTGAATTCGGGTCGATGTTGCGCCCAGCACAAATGGAAACTCTTGGTTGGCAGTGGAAAGGACGGCATGGTCGTGGTGCAAGCGATCCGCTCAACATCTTGCTGAATTACTGCTATGGCTTGCTCAGGGCGGAAGTACTCCGAGCAATCCTCAGCTGCGGTTTGGACCCGCACGCGGGGTTCTTGCATAGTAGCGGCCGTAACAAGCCCGCACTCGCTCTGGATCTCATGGAGGAGTTTCGAGCCCCGCTGGCTGACTCTGTAGTGCTTTCTCTTGTGAATCGGCGCGAGATTAAGGCTAGCGACTTTACCCACGTCAACGGGGCTGCTCGCCTTCGCGACCAGGCAAGAAGAAAAGTGATTGCGGCCTTCGAGCGTCGAGTGCAGACAAGCATTCGCCATCCCCTTTTTGGCTACGACGCGACATGGCGTCGGGTAATAGAAATCCAGGCCAGGATGGTGCTCGGCGTCATCACCGGCTCCCAACCATCCTACGAAGGCGTGAGGGTTCGATGAGTCGGGACGATACACGTCGAACGCTTATCTGTTACGACATCATCAATGATCGTCGACGCACACGCGTCGCTGATGCACTGTCAGAATTCGGAGACCGAGTGCAGTACAGCGTCTTTGTTGTGGATATCTCACCCGCCAGACTTCTACAAGTGAAGTCCCGCCTGAGCACGATTATCGAGCCAGGCGAAGATTCCATACTTTTCTGCGACCTAGGCCGAGTAGCAGAACTGAGCGAAACAAAGTTTGGGTATCTTGGAAAGTCGCGGGAGGTCACAGACAATGACGCACTGATTCTCTAGCAGAATTGGTGGTAAAGCTACGAGCGCGCCGGTGTCACGCAAACCCTTGGCTTGCGCTCGCGCAGTGAATCGCCTGCTCAACATTGAGAACTCAACAGTGGATGACTTTTGAAGCGCAACGTCTTGTAGAATCGTCTTCGCACTCGCAAACCGCTGGATTTCCCCTGTTCACTGGTGCTGTTTTTCAGCCCCAGTCGCTGTCCTTTACGGGACGGCCTTTCATTGAGGGGGTGGCGACAATGCGCGATGTGCTTGGGTCGCACGACGTCGCTGTCCTTTACGGGACGGCCTTTCATTGAGGGGCGGCGAAACTGGCCCGCAAGGTGACACTGGCCCGCGGTCGCTGTCCTTTACGGGACGGCCTTTCATTGAGGGGAAATCCGCGAGCGGGATCCACGGGCCAAGACCCGGTCGCTGTCCTTTACGGGACGGCCTTTCATTGAGGGACGATGCAGGCGCACGAAGGCTAGCTCGTCACGACGTCGCTGTCCTTTACGGGACGGCCTTTCATTGAGGGTTCGTCGACGCGGTGTGAACGTCCGCCGTCTTCTCCGTCGCTGTCCTTTACGGGACGGCCTTTCATTGAGGGGAAACGGAGAAACAATGCCGATAATAATGTACAAGGTCGCTGTCCTTTACGGGACGGCCTTTCATTGAGGGGTCGTCATGGGGCCATACAGCCTCAACGGATACATCGTCGCTGTCCTTTACGGGACGGCCTTTCATTGAGGGTCGACGCGGCGAACGAGAAGACCGCCGAGCAGCAGAGTCGCTGTCCTTTACGGGACGGCCTTTCATTGAGGGCCCTTGGGAGCCAGACGAGGAATCCACCCGTGTCGGGTCGCTGTCCTTTACGGGACGGCCTTTCATTGAGGGGAAAGCGGAGCGTGCGGCGGCCCGTAAAAGCGGAAGTCGCTGTCCTTTACGGGACGGCCTTTCATTGAGGGAAAGAAAACCGAAAGCAGCCGCTTCGAGCAGTTCCGCGGTCGCTGTCCTTTACGGGACGGCCTTTCATTGAGGGGCGCCGTTGTACGCATCGTCCTCCTCGTCGGCGCGCGGGTCGCTGTCCTTTACGGGACGGCCTTTCATTGAGGGGAGCACAGGGATGACGACGGCCTGGTCTACCGCGTGGGTCGCTGTCCTTTACGGGACGGCCTTTCATTGAGGGAAAAAATGAAAGCACCAAAACACCCCGACGAAAAAGAGTCGCTGTCCTTTACGGGACGGCCTTTCATTGAGGGTGGGAAGCGATAAACAACGCCGCGCGAGACGAAGGTCGCTGTCCTTTACGGGACGGCCTTTCATTGAGGGGACAGCGCCTACGACACCTACCAGTACCTCACCGGCGTCGCCGTCCTTTACGGGACGGCCTTTCATTGAGGGCCGATCTCCTTCGGTGCCGGGGGTGCGGTGGTTTCGGTCGCCGTCCTTTACGGGACGGCCTTTCATTGAGGGGGACATGTCTGGTGGCCCACCACCAGGGTCGTCGGGGGTCGCCGTCCTTTACGGGACGGCCTTTCATTGAGGGACCGATATGGCGTTGCGCACCGGGCGTATGCGCGCCAGTCGCCGTCCTTTACGGGACGGCCTTTCATTGAGGGGGGGATAAGACCCGCCACGACGGCAAGGTGTGGCGCGAGTCGCCGTCCTTTACGGGACGGCCTTTCATTGAGGGTCACACGTACAACACCAACCGGGTGCGACCACGACGGTCGCCGTCCTTTACGGGACGGCCTTTCATTGAGGGTCCACAACCAGCACACGTACCTCACCCACCGCATCGTCGCCGTCCTTTACGGGACGGCCTTTCATTGAGGGGCAAAGAGTCCGCCACGCGCCGCGAGCGCGCCCGCGACGTCGCCGTCCTTTACGGGACGGCCTTTCATTGAGGGCCGGTGGAGCGAATGACCTGCGCGGCGGGCACCCACGTCGCCGTCCTTTACGGGACGGCCTTTCATTGAGGGTCAAAATCACCGAGGGTGAGCAGCATGGTGATGTGAGTCGCCGTCCTTTACGGGACGGCCTTTCATTGAGGGAACACCGACGCCAACAAGCAAACACTCTGCGTCACCGTCGCCGTCCTTTACGGGACGGCCTTTCATTGAGGGCCGAGTTTCGACACAATTATCTCACCGCCGTCACATGTCGCCGTCCTTTACGGGACGGCCTTTCATTGAGGGTTCCCTCGTGGTTTCGGCTCTTACCTGCCGCTCTGTCGCCGTCCTTTACGGGACGGCCTTTCATTGAGGGCACATGGCCTGCTTCCAGATGGCGTACTGCATCTTGGTCGCCGTCCTTTACGGGACGGCCTTTCATTGAGGGTCGCCGCAACCAAGGAGACAGACAATGACTAGCCGACGTCGCCGTCCTTTACGGGACGGCCTTTCATTGAGGGCTGGCGACGTACCGGCGCTCTGCGTTGCTTGGGCTAAAGGTCGCCGTCCTTTACGGGACGGCCTTTCATTGAGGGCTCAACGGCTCGCGTCTCACCGCAGGCGCACGCGGGTCGCCGTCCTTTACGGGACGGCCTTTCATTGAGGGGCCTGGCGCGGAGTGATCGTCCATGACGACGGCAGGGTGTCGCCGTCCTTTACGGGACGGTCTTTCATTGAGGGGCGGATAAGCTGCGTGCTGCGCTGTCGGAGCAGGGCAAGTCGCCGTCCTTTACGGGACGGCCTTTCATTGAGGGGAGATCACGAAGGTGCTCTTTGAGAACTTGGATCAGGTCGCCGTCTGTTACGGGACGGCCTTTCATTGAAGGCCACACACCAAGTGCCTCTTCTTCCTCAGCCCGGCGTTGCCGTCCTTTTCAGGACGGCCTTTCATTGAGATCCGTGGCATGAGTCATCCTGGTGGTAGCAACTCACGGGGCGCTGTTTCTTAAAGGGCAACGGGGCGTCGATAGGCAATGGCCCCTGCGGTAGCGTGGACTGCATGACTGATGCACTCGCGCCCAAGCCTGAAGACCTCTCGATCGACGCGCCGCCGGAGCTGCGCGCAGCTGACGCACCGCACGGTTCGCGAGTTCACCGATCAGCCGGTGACCGACGAGACGATGGAGACGCTGTACCGCGTGGCGATGCGGACTGCGAGCTCGCGGGGGATGCAACACGCGAGCATTATTCGGGTGACGGATCCTCAGCTGCGGGCGCGGCTCGCCGAGATTGGTGCGCAGGAGTACGTGGGGCGGGCACCGGTGTACTTGCTGTTTATTGTGGACTCGGCAAGGAACGCCGCTATCCTGCGGGAACAGGGCTACGACCCGGCGGCTGCGGGCAAGACGAAGGTGTTCGTCGAAGGCTTTACCGACGCCTGCCTCATGGCCCAGAACGTCGTCAACGCCGCCGAGCGGCTTGGGCTCGGTGCGAACTACCTGGGCAACATCCACAACGACACGGCCGCGGTGATTGAGACGCTGCAGCTGCCGCGCTACACCTTCCCCGTCGTGGGCCTGACGCTCGGTTGGCCGGGGCAGAACCCGCAGCTCAAGCCGCGCATGGCACCGGAGTTCCGCGTAATGGAGAACGGTTACCAGCACCGCACTAGCTGGTCCGAGGCGCTCGCCGACTACGACAAGGAAATGACCACCTACTACGATCTGCGCAACGCCAACAGCCGCGTGGACAGCTACATCAACCAGGTGGTCAAGCAGCTTACGCCGCAGCGCGAGCTCGAAGACGAATCACTGCAGGCTGCTCGCTGGCAGGGCTTCGTCATCTAGGAGGATCATGCGGATCTATACGCTCGGGTTTTCGCACAAGAGCGCGGAGGAGTTCTTCGACATTCTGCACGATTCCGGCGTGCGGCGCGTGGTGGATATTCGCCGCTCGAACACGAATCAGCTCGCCGGGTTTACCAAGAAGGACGACCTGCGCTACTTCCTGCAGGCCATTCTGGACATGCCGTATACGCACGAGCTGGCTCTCGCGCCGTCGGCGGATCTGATGCGCGCGTACCGGCATGACGAGATTGGCTTCGATGAGTTTTCGAAGCGGCTGCGCGAGGAGTACGGCGCTGGGGAGGTTTCGTCGCTCGATCAGTCGCTTTTTAACGACGCCGTGCTGCTTTGCTCCGAAGCAGACCCCTCCACCTGTCATCGGTTAGTTGCCGCTGAGTACCTCGCCGAAGTTTGGGACGACGTGGAGATCGTGCACCTTTAGGGTTGTGTTTGGGCTTAGCTGTGCTTGTCTACCTGTGCTGTTCGCCGGTGAGCATGCTGAGCAGCAAAATGTTGCCCTCGGAGAGCGCATCATCCGGGCAGTAGACCGCGTGCGGCACGTAGGCGCGCAGGTGGACGACCTCGCCTGGCTTCAGCGGGAAACGCTCGCCGCCGCACTCGAACTCCAAGGACCCGTTGAGACACTGCACGGTGATCGGGTGGGCCGCTTTGTGGTCCGGGAGCGTCTGGCCGGGGCAGAAATTGAAGACGATGAGGTTCGCGCCGTCACCCTGCAGCAGGCGCTTGACCCCAGGCCGCGCGTTGTCTGGCCGCGGGGCGACGGCGTTGATCGTTTGGATGCAGGTGGCGTGGTCGGTTGAGTCTGCCGAGTCGGCAGCACCAAACACTTCGGGGCGGTTGACGGGCAGGTCGTCTTTGGACTGAGACATTGTTGGTCCAATCTTTGTTGCAACAGCTACGCGGTCTACTTTATCGGGTCGGTCCGTAAGGCGTGGGGCGCGTGGGCTGATTCGTCGGCGGGGTGGGTGTAAATGGAGATAGCTCCATTTACAGTTTCCGGTTTGACACGACCTGGGATTTTGGGGATAGGTCAGTCCTAAATGGAGCTAGCTCCATTTGGGCCCGGCGTCGGAACGCGACCTGGGGTTTTACAGGCGGCCTGGTTGTAAATGGAGCTAGCTCCGTTTGGAGTTTCCGGTTTGGCACGACCTGGGGTTTTACAGGCGGGCCGGCCGTAAATGGAGCTGGCTCCGTTTGGGCTGGACGTATACAACGTGATGCAGCACACACTGTTTTCTGCAACACTGGGGCCACCCAGTCCCCGACGAAAGGCCCGCCGATGGATGATGACCTGCCACTGAAACAGTCCCTGATGATCGTAGTGGGCACCCTCGTTGTGTTTGGTGGGATATTTCTTCTGCTTCCTGATGAGGAGGACGGGGCGTCAGGAAGCGAAGAGACCACGGTGAAGGGGACGGCGGTCTTCCCTTCGCACGGGATGGTCGACGAGAAGATTTCGGCAGCGAAGGAAGCGGGCGAAGCCCCGGCGACGTTCGGGGCCACAGGCGAAAGCGTTGAGCCGGAGGGGGCTCGGCTGCAGGATCGGGAAGCGTCGGCGAAGGAGAGTTTCGAACTCATCCCGCTGGAGCCCGGAGAGACTGCGAACGTGGTTGGCCAGCGAGTCTACGTAGGTCCCTTGCGCAACCTGGGCAAAAGCTTCGAGGGCAAGGATCTCGTTTGTCACGATGTGTCCTTCCTCAACGGCATGGACTACGAAACATGGCTCTCGGCTAGCAACTTCTCGCTTATCACCGCTACTGGGCAAAAGATGGAGTACGCGCAGCCTTCCGCATTTCCGCGCTGGGACGGGTCCGTTCTCCCTGGGCAAACCACCAGTGGGGTGCAGTGCTATCAGGCTCCGATTGCCGAGGGCACATACACCGTCAACTACACGCCGTTCAACGCAAAGTACCCGCTCGCAGCATGGAAATCGGGCTTGAGCAGCGCAGAATAGGCTGTCGGTTCGAAAGCGTGCAAGGCGTGTCCGGTGCTGCTGCTAGGTTCACAACTTTGCACCGACCGCCAGCCGCTTTGCCCCGGCGCGGCTGAGCGCCTCAGAAGTTGACGCTCTGGACTACCTGCGCAGCCACTTCTCCAGCGGGTGCCTGCGCATCGAGCGGGAACGCATCGTCTTCGACGACGCCGTCGAGCGGCTGCGGCGTGTGTAGGTTTTGCCGACTTTGTTGGCTGCTGTGCGTCGTCGGCTGCTGCGCGCTTTCTTGGGCCCGGACGAGCTGGGCTAAAAGGAGCTAGCTCCATTTGGGGTTTCCGGCGTTGCGCGACCTGGCGTTTTGCTTCCGGAGGTGGTGCAAATGGAGCTAGCTCCGTTTGGCTACGCTCGCCGCCTTCGGTCAGCGAACTCGTCCAATACCTCAAGCACGTCAGGAGCTCGCCAAGAGCGGGTGCGTTTATCCAGTTGCGACCCAGCAACGATGCCGGCTCGCTCGAGCGTTTCCAAGGCATTTCCTGCCGAGACCACTGACGCCCCCAGCTCGTCGACGACGATGCGCGTCGTGAGCACAGGACGCTGCAGCAGCAGGGGAAGGACCTTCCAGGCCAAGGCGTCGGAGCGGGCTGTCAACTGCTGTCGCCACTCCCTCAGCAGCGAATCCAGCTGATCTGCGATCCAGGTTCCGTGCGCAACTGCCTCAACAGCACTCTCTGCAAACAGTGCCACCATCTGGTCCACGTCGCCTTGTCTATACGCATCTAAGGCCGCGAAGTAGTCATCGACCCGTGATAACAACCCCGCAGAAATCGGCACCGGGCCGTTCACGCTGAGCCCTCGCAGCTTCAGCAGGACATGTACCAGCGCACGGCCCGTTCGCCCGTTACCGTCAGCGAAGGGGTGGATGGTTTCAAGTTGGGCATGTGCGATTGCTGCCTGCGCAAGCACCGGGACATCACGGCGGGACATAAAAGCTTCCAGATCTGCCAACAGTGCCGGCACTTGTTCGTGGTGCGGTGGAACAAACAGAGCATCTCCCGGGTGGTGGTTATCCGGCCCTCCGATCCACACTGCCTGTTGGCGCAAATGCCCGGCGATCCCCGGTGCGGAGTCTTGTAGCAGAACGCTATGCATCGCAAGCAACGTCTCAGTGGTTGCTGCGTCAACTTCAATCGCCCGCTGCATCTGTCGAACGTTCGCCACGATCAACTTGGCATTCGCAGACCCGGAGCCGGAAAGCTCCGCTTCAAGAATCTTCCTCGATGATGAAGTCAGCTGTTCAATCCTGCTCGAGGCTACAGACTCTCCTCGCAGCAAAAGCGGAATGAACGGAAAAAGGTCCGATGCATGCGTAGCGTCAAAGCGCGTCACCGCAATAGTCGCTTGGTCCACGGCCGCGAGTGTCTCAGGCCGAAGCTCTACCGGCGCGCCAGCGATACACGGCACAACAGCACTTTCGTACTGACTAGGCGTGCGTAGTTGGGCGCGCCGCGACAGGTTCTCGGCCGCGGCGCGCCACGGCAATGTCTCAAATGAGATGCTCGGCCACACCATGAGGCAAAGTTAGCACGCGAAGCTTTTCAATCAACAGAAACGTTAAACTTTAAGGTTTTAATATTTAACGTTTGCAAAAATCATAAAGGTTATCCCGCTCGCATCCAGCAGCAAGCGCGTGGAGCACGTTCGCTCATTGTTAGTGTGAATACCCGACCCACCGAAGTAGTCACCACCACGTTAAGAAGCGAGACCCTATGGAGCTACCGTCGACACAGGTTCCAACCTGGGAGCAGTTTTTGATTCCGTGCCTCAGGATTTTGAGCGACGGCGCTACCCACCAAAGACGAGCGATCATCGAAGGGGCAGCCAAGCTTCTCGAACTTTCCCCGGAACAGCGATCCCTCACGATTGGGTCTGGGCAGCAGACCTATCTCAATCGTGCTGGCTGGGCGGTAACTCACCTCGGTAAAGCAGGTGCTATCACCAGCCCGCAACGAGCCCATTGGAAGCTCACCGATCTCGGTAAGCGTTTGCTCTCCTTGTATCCGGACGGAATGACCGAGTCCCAGCTCCTCGCTGCGACCGAGGGCGACACTTATCAAGATTTCCTTCGATCGCGCAGTACCCAACCAGCCAAAACCAAACCCGCCGCTCAGGACCCGAGCACACCGCTCACCCCGATTGAGCTCGCGAAAGAAGCGCAAGAACGCAATGAAGTCATCGTCCGTGACCAAATACTGAATCGTCTTCGGGAAAGTGACCCCGCGTTCTTTGAGAAGTCAGTGCTAGATCTCCTCATCGCTATGGGATACGGAGGTTCGCTCGGACGGGCGACCCAAACTCGACTTTCCAACGACGGCGGGATTGACGGCATTATCGACCAGGACGCGCTCGGCCTGTCGCGCATTTACGTACAGGCCAAGCGCCACGCAGAAGACAACCTCATCGGCAGGCCTCTCGTGCAGGCATTTGTTGGTGCACTGCACGGCGCGCAGGCTAATCAAGGCGTTTTCCTGACCACATCTGGGTTCACTGATTCCGCAAAAGCTTACGCAGAGTCCGTACAGCTGAGAGTAGTGCTTATCGACGGTAACCTGCTCTCTCGCCTGATGATCAAGCATGGCGTCGGCGTGCAGGTCGAAGAAACCATCCACATGGTCAAGGTTGACGAAGACTATTTCGCCTAACACCACCAGCCCCCGCCGCCGTCACTGCGCTCATCGCCAGCAGCACCGCTGCCGCCACAGCAAACACCCACGCCCCAGCCGCGCCGTAGATCGGCAGGAACACGAGTGGAGTCAGCGCGTTGCCGTAGAAGCGGGACGCCTGGATGGTCGACAGGATCTGCGCACCGCCCGGCGCGCGCAGAGTCAGCACGTTGATGGAAATCTGCGTGCCCTGCGCGGCGAGTACGGCCACGCCCCACAGCACGGCAACCAGGATCAGCGATGGGATCACGCCAATTCCGATGAACGCCACGGCAGCGACTACCAGTCCGCCGGCGATCACCATGTGTGCGCCGAAGCGGTCGGCAAGCGAGCCCACCCAACGCGCGAAGATGAAGGAGGTAAATCCGCCGGCCATCACCACCACACCGCGCAGTGCCGGGTCGGCGTCGAAGCGATCACCGACATAGAGCGCGAGCAGGAACCCAAACCCGATGACGCAGGTACCGATAGTCAGAAGCGTCAGCGACGCACGCACCACAGTCCAGCTGAGCAGGCGACCTTCGCGAGGTTTGCCCGCGCCTGCGGGCGGCGTCGAGGGCAGTCCCGTCACAACGATGGTGAGCGCAAGGAAGAACAGCACCACGTACATCGCTCGCCAGCTGGCAAATTGCACGCTCAGCCCGGCAAGCAGCGGCGCGGAAAATAGGCCGCAGGACTGCATCGCCTGGTACGTACCAAGCGCTTTGCCTAACTCTTCCTCTGGAGTCATCGACTTGAGGATCAGTTGGAGCAAGGGGGACGTAAAGGCGTTGGCAAGCGCGGCGGCTATGAACGCCACGACGAACATCCACCACTTCGGGGTCAGCGCGAGCACAACGGCCGCGAGCGCGATCACACCAAATGCGCAGCGCACCACCCTCGCCGGCTCCAGGTTGCGCACCAGGTAGGTGGAAAACAGCATGGCCGTGGCGAAAGACATTAAAAACGCAGTCATTGTCAGCGACGCCTGCCGCAGCGTAATCCCAAAGTCCGCCGCGAACTCCGGCAGCACCACCGCGATCGACTGCCCCTGAAACGGCCCGATGAACCCACCGGCCATGATCAGGAAGTTTCGAAATCGATCGAGTGCTCGCATAACGCTAAAGCATAAACGCTCAATGAATTTGGTTCAGGGGCTTCTGCTTCTTCACGCCCGCGCACGACTACTGCCTCAGACTCCGCCCCTGGATCCCCTTCGGCACAGCCATCACGGCAAGCATGGAGAAGAAGCACAGCACCGCGATGTACACGCCAATGTAGATCGCGTTGCCCGTCTGCTCCAGGATCATTTGGGAGATCATCGGGGCGAAGGCACCGCCGATGATGGAGCCAAGCGCGTAACTGATGTTCAGGCCAGAAAGGCGCACTGATGCTGGGAAGATCTCAGCGTAAAGCGCCGACTGCGGCCCGTAGGTCACGCCAAGCAGGACGCCAAGCACGATGGTTGCCAAGGCGAAGAGGAAGATTTGGCCGGTGTCGACGAGCACCCATAGCGGCAGAGACCACAGGATGAGGGCCGCGTAGCCCCAAACGAAGATGGTTTTTCGGCCGATGATGTCGGAGATGTGCCCGCTGATCAGCGTGGAAAAGAACCATGCGGCACTGCCGAGCAACATGATGCCGAGCACCGTCGGACGGGGGAAGCCCAAAGTCTTCGATCCGTAGGAAACAAAGAAGGCGATCAGCAGGTAGCCAGCTGCGTTGTTGCCCGCAAAGATCAACGCACACAACCCGACCAACTTTGAATGCCCAGCGAACAGGTCTTTCAGTGGAGCGGAAGAGCGCTCGCGCAGCTGCTCCATCTCGGTAAACACTGGTGATTCTTCGACCGATCGACGAATGAAGAAGCCGACGAGGATAAGCACCAGCGAGGAAACAAACGGGATGCGCCAGCCCCAGGCTTCGAACTGCTCGGGCGACATCGCTGCGGTAAGCGTGAGCATCATGATGGTCGCGAGCATCATCCCCAACGGCACGCCCAGCTGCGGGAACGCGCCGAAGTAGCCACGGCGCAGCACCGGCGCGTGCTCGACGGCGATGAGCGCCGCGCCGCCCCACTCCCCGCCTGCCGACATGCCTTGCATGATTCGCAGCAGGACCAACAGGATTGGTGCGGCGATGCCCCATGCCGCGTAGTTTGGCAGCAGGCCCATCAGGAAGGTCGCCAGCCCCATGCCGACGAGCGTGACCACCAATACGGGTTTTCTACCGATGCGGTCACCAAGATGCCCCGCGAGAATCGCCCCAAGCGGGCGGAACAAGAACGAAATACCGAGCGAGGCCCAGGCAATAATCTGCGCGAGCCCAGGTGACTGATCCGAGACAGGGCTGAAGAACTGCGTGGCAAAAATCAGACCAGCCGCTTGCGCATAGATGAAGAAGTCGAACCATTCGATAGTGGTGCCGACCAGGGCACCGCCAAGAACTCGTTTGTGTTCGTTGGTCAATCTCTCCCGTTGCGTTGACTGTTCTCTCTGCGTTGCGTGCGGCGCGAGGCCGTCGCTCCCGGTCGAAGTTGCCACTGAAAGTCTCCTCATCTTCCCGGCGTCGTGCTGAAATACTCACACCCGTCGGGCGTTCATCATGTTATAGCACGACTTCTTCACATACGTTGATGAATGAGAGCCACACCACGCGACTTCCGATGCAACAAAAACCGCCCACCCGCCAGTAAAGGCGAGCTGGGCGAAACTGCGTCTGCGTAAGTTACGCCTAGATCCCCAACACCGACTTGGCGATGAGGAAGTAAATAATCAGGCCGGTCGCGTCCACCAGCGTGGTGATGAACGGGTTAGCAAACACGGCCGGATCAATGCCCAGCTTCTTGCCTATCAACGGCATCACACCACCCACGGTGGCGGCGACGGTACAGATACTTACCAAAGTCAGGCCGATGACGGTGCCGATGTCCCACCCGTACACAAAGCCTGCGATCAGAAAGCCCAGACTGCCAAGCAGCACGCCCAGCAAGATACCTACTCGGGCCTCGCGGAACACGATTTTGAGTACGTCGCCGGGGCGTACGTCGCCAAGCGCAAGCGCACGCGTGACCGTGGTGGCGGCCTGGTTACCGGTGTTACCGCCGGTGCCAATAAGTAGCGGCACGAACAGCGACAACACGACCATCGTGGCCAAGGTGTCCTCGAAGCGTTCGAGTACCTGGACAGTCAGCGTCGCACCAATGGCGAGCACCAGCAGCCACACCACGCGTGACTTCACAATCTCGAGCACCGGAGTAGCAAGGTACGGGCGGCGCAGCGGCTCGGAACCACCCATGCGAGCCTGGTCCTCGGAGTCCGCTTCCTCGAGGATGCGCAGCGCATCGTCGACGGTGAGCAGACCAACGAGCCGGTCCTCGGTATCCACGATCGGCAGTGCCAGACGCTTGCGGTCCGCGCAACGACGCGCCGCTTCCTCCGCCGCCTCGTGTGCAACCGCAAGGTCAGGTTCCTGCATCAAGGTGGAAACCTCGGCCCGGCCATCGGCGCGCAGCAGATCACGCAGGCTGACCACGCCAGCCAAGCGACGATCCTCTTCTACCACGGGCAGGGTGTAAATCGACTCCGCGTCGTCGAGATGCTTGTGGATCTCGGCGATCGCCGAAGCGACCCGCATCGTCGGGCGCAGAATAATCAGCTCCGGACTCATGCGGCGGCCGATGGAATCTTCCGGGTAGCCCAGCACAATGCCGGTCAGCTCCCGCTCCCCCTCCGACAGGTTCGCGACCATGCGGGAGGCGACGGAGGCCGGCAGCTCGTCGAGAAGTTCGGCACGGTCGTCGGGCTCCATGCCTTCGAAGACCTCGGCGACCCCAGGCACGCGCAGCCCGGAGACGAGGTCAGCCTGCACCGCAGGGTCGAGTTCGTCAAAGGTTTCTGCCGCCACCTCCTTCGGCAGCGTGCGGTAGAACAGTGCGCGCTGCTGCAGGCCCATGCGCGCCATCAGCCGGGACGCTTCCTTCGGAGTGATGTCGGACAGCAGGCTGGACAGCTCGGCGACATCCTTACTTCGCAGCGCCGCCTCTACTTCGCGCTCGAATGCCACATCGATCATTTCCGCCACCACCAGCCCTTCTCATTCGTTTCGATTACACCCGGGACTCTAGCACGATGGGCGCTAAGCAGGAGCTTTTCGTTTGGCGACGGGGCGAGGTGGGCCCGCTGCGGCCGCACCAATCCGACTCTCCCACTGAGCGTTTACACCGCAAAAGTAGGACACCCAAACTTCCTATCTTTCACATTCGGTAGACAGTAATGATCTACACCACTACCCTTATTCCACGTGTTCTAGTTCACGTTTATTTTGTGATCCGGAAGGGGACAGAGTGACAAGCAGCAATAACAGCCTTCCGCTCGAAGGCGTTAAGATTCTCGATTTCACGTGGAGCGTCGCCGGGCCCACGATGACGCGATACCTCGCTGGGTTGGGTGCACAGATCTTCAAAGTCGAATGGCCCAAAGGCCCCGATCCGATGCGCACTGCAATGTACCGGTCCGATACGGACGAAAAGAACCTAAACAATGGCGCCTTCTTTTCAAACCTCAATGTTGGAAAGAAGTCACTGACCATCAACGTGAAGGATCCGGACGGTCTGCAGGTTGTTAAGGACGTCATCGCTCAAGTCGATGCTGTCACTGAATCGTTTTCTGCGAGCGTCATGGAACGCTGGGGACTCGGGTTCGACACCATGCGGGAGATCAACCCACAAATCGTTTATGTTTCAGTCTCCGGATTTGGTCACTCCGGGCCACATGCGGACAAGAACACTTGGGGCCCTACCGCCCAGGCGATGAGCGGTATGACAGCCGCAGTCGGTGTCCCAGGTCGGGATCCCGCCGGATGGGGGTACTCCTATCTTGATGTGTGTGCTGGCTATATGGGTGCAATCGCGGCAGAGGCAGCAATCCTCCAAGCCCGCGAGACCGGAGTTGGCCAGCACGTCGACCTTTCACAGGTTGAAACCGGCCTCGCTCTTGTCGGACCGATGTTGAGTGAGTTTCTTTCTCACGGCACACGCCCGCCGCGTGGCTACCCAGGCGGTAATACAAGTACGGATCCGTCTAGCGAGGATGTCGGGTTTCGTGGCGACCAGTCTCCGGTGAGCGACATTTTCCCCACCAAGGGAGGCGGACCCAATGATTATGTCGCCATCACGGTCGAGAATGATGACCACTGGACGTCTCTTCGTCGTGTGTTTACCCAACTTCCAGACATAGGCTTTGATGAACTTGGGGAAGCGCAACAGTCGCTTAAAGACCACCTCACCTCTTATTTGAGCAATCTGTCGAAATACGAGGCCGCCGATCTTTTGGCGTCTGAAGGGGTTCCAGCCGCCCCACTGCAAGGAGGCGCTGACCGTGTGGACCGTGACCCACAGCTTAAGGACCGCGGTCTCTTGGAAGAACGGAATCACCCCAGACTTGGAAAGCACGGCATCCAGTCGCTTCCCTTCAGATTCGTGCTCCAAGACGAAAAGTGGCAATTCGCTGATCAATTCCCGGTTCTTGGTGAGGATACGCACGACATCCTCTCCTCTGTTCTGGGTTTGGATCAGGAAGCACTCGACAAGCTCGACCGCGATGGGGTTCTGTGGCCGGAAGGTGTTCCCCATGAAGTCTCGATTGCAAACTCACTCTGGTAGGAAGGATATTTATCTTGCATCCCAATAACCTGAGCAGCGCACTCAAAGGAGTCAAGGTCCTCTACCTTGGCGACCAATTCAGCAGTTACACCGCTCGGCTCCTCCATGATTTAGGCGCAAGCGTCACCAAACTCGTGACGGATTCCTATGTCCCAGCTGCACACGAGAAGCACTATCTCGCCGACATAGCAATTGAGCACGGCGAGGTCCACACCTTCCCGCATCGCAAGTGCTGATGTCATCATCAACTCGCCAACTTCGGGTCAGGGGTGGCCAGTGCTTAATGCGGAAGCCATCAAGGAAGCGCATCAACAGAACCCGCGGCAAGTGATTGCGACTATCACTCCGTACGGAATGACGGGCCCCTGGGCGGGACGACCTGCCTCCGATCTGACGCTGCTTGCAGCGGGCGGTTTCCTCGGTTCGTGCGGATACGACGACGGAGAGGAAGCGGGCATGCCCGTTGCACCAACGGGAGGGCAGGCGAACCATGTCGCCGGAATGCTGGCAACCATCGCAATCCTCGCCCAGTTGTCAAAACTCCAAGCAAATGACGACGCTGTCGCCGAACCGCTCGACATCTCCGTGCAGCACGCGCTCTCAGTCTCCACCGAAATGGCTATTCCTTACTGGGATTACACCGGCCGCGAGGTTGAACGCCACACAGGTCGCCACGCTATGCCCGTAAAAACTGCAAAGTGGCAGCACAAAGCCGCCGACGGCAAGTTCTTCCTTGCGCTTCCGCTGTATGTGGATGACAAGCGTTATGCTACGTTCCGCCAGTGGATGCGCGATGAAGGGTTCGCTTCAGTCGTTGAATCCGATGACTTAGCCGAGGAGTCCTACAGAAACCAGCACCAGCCGGAGATGGTGGACCAGTTCTCTGAGCTTGTCCGCAATAGAAACACTGGTTGGCTTTTCACCGAAGGACAACGCAGACGACTCCCCTGGGCTCCCATCAATACGGCAGATGAGTGCATCCAAGACTCACACTTCACAGATGCACGCACAACGATCGAAGAAATTGATGGCATTCGTCGTGCCAGATCACCATTTCTGATTCAGAGCTCACAAGGCTCACACGCCGAATCCGATGACAAGGAGAAATAGCAAGATGAATCAATTCAAAGCTGAAATCGTCGGGGTCGGTCAGACTGCATACACGCGCGGTACGGAGAATACCGAGTCCGAACAGGTTATTCACGCCGCTCTTGAGGCATGTAAGGACGCGGGTCTTGAGCCAAGCGCGGTCGACGGAATCGTGATGGCCTGGAACGATATCCCTTCGAACGAAGACTTCATTAACGCTCTCGGGATCACTGATCTCCGCTACCATTCCCACGTTCATATCGGAGGCGCTTCGGCTGCCGCCGCAGTAGGTCAGGCAGCAGCTGCTGTCACCTGCGGAATGGCAGACAATGTTTTGGTGACGTTGGGGTGGAACGCCTACTCGGGCAAGCACAGCTTCAGCTCCGCTGACCAGACCGAGTCCGCAATTTACGTTCCAGGACTAAAAATCCGGCAAAACTTGGAAATGCCGCTTGGCATCTTTGCGCCGATGCAGTGGTACAGCTTCCACGCGAATCGCCGGATGCATGAATACAACATCGACCCTGCCGGAATGCGAACCGTCTCCCTCACTACGCGACGTCACGCTAACCTCAACCCAGCTGCATACTTCCACTCTCGAACTCTGACCGAAGAGGACTACGACTCATCCAAGACTCTTGTGAAGCCGTTTCATCTCTTCGACATTTCACTAGAAACAGACGGTGCCGCCGCAGTCCTCGTAAGCCGCAGCAGCAACCACGACAAGGGAGTTTCGATCCTCTCCTCAACTGAGGGGCATGCCAATTACCCCGACGATATTCTCGGCCGACGAGACATCTTGAACATGGGGATCACCAAAGCCGGGCCACGTGCTTTGGAGCTTGCCGGTGTGACAACGGATGATATTGACTTTGCACAGTTGTATGACTGTTTCACCTTCATCGTGCTCCGGCAACTAGAAGAGCTTGGCTTCTGCGAACGCGGCGAATCGCCCGACTTTGTAGCAGATGGCCGTATCGGTCTCGGCGGAGAATTACCCGTTAATACCCACGGTGGTCTTCTCTCTGAAGCCCACGTCGCAGGAATGAACCACATCGTTGAGGCGGTCCGCCAACTCAGGGGCGACTGCGGTGAGCGACAAGTGGAAAACGCTGAAGTTGGACTGGTCACTGGCTACGGCGATTTTGGTGACGGATCCGCGCTCGTGCTGGCGAAAAACTAAAAACTAGGAACCTTAGGAGAGACAGACATGACACAAGAATTGACTGATGCTTCGGACCTGATGCCCATGCCGCAAGCCGCGTCTGACCCCCTGTACGAGAAGTTCTTCGACGGCTTGAAGCAGAAGACACTGTGGACCCGTCGATGTGCGCAGTGCGGCACATGGCAGTGGCCACCACAAACATTCTGCTTCCACTGTCAAGGTACGGATTTCGAATGGCACGAGTTGCCAACCTCGGGTGAAGTGTATTCGTTCTCCGTTATGTACAGGGCTTTCGACCGCTACCACGCCGATAAACTGCCCTACGGGGTCGTGATCGTCAAGCTCGGTGAAATTCATATCACCGGTAGATTCCTCGGCGATCCGGAAGACATCCACTGTGGGCTTCCTGTTGAAGCAGCGTGGGACGAGCTTGCAGTCGCTGGATGCAGCCCAGCATTCCAGGCTGTTTCCTAGCGTTTTGACCGTTGGGGGGCGCTAGCCCGCTTGGCGACGGGACGCTCTCCCCCTGCAGCGGTGCCAAAGTGGTGCAACAATACTTTTATGGACACCAACACCATTGCAGTCATCGGCTACGGCACGATCGGCGAGTCCTTCGCCCAGCTGTACGCCGAGCACGGATATTCCGTCAAAGTCACCGACATTCGCGACGACATCGATGAGTTGATCGCCGCTACCAACGCCCGTCTTGGCGAGGACTCCCCCGCCATCACCAAGGCGGACTCTGTCGCAGAAGCCGTCGAGGGCGCGTTCCTCGTACAGGAGAACGGGCCGGAGCGCCTGGACTTCAAGCAACAGATGGTCGGCGAGATTTTCGCCGCGAATCCGGAGGCGCTCGTCGCGTCGTCTTCCTCTGCCCTGCTGCCGACCGATATCGCTCAGGATCTTCCCGACGAGCAAGCATCTCGGCTGCTCATCGCGCACCCCTTCAACCCGCCGCGCCTGCTCCCGCTGATCGAGCTGGTCCCGGGCGAGCGCACCGCAAAGGAGTCCATGGACACCGTCCGGGCCTTCTACGAGAAGTTGGGCAAAGTGCCTGTCACGCTCAACCGGGAGATTGAGGGCTACATTGCCAACCGCCTCCAGAAGCGTGTGCTGGATGAAGCCGTCTACTTGCTCAACGAGGGAATTGCATCTGCAGCAGACATTGACGCGGCGATGAAGAACTCGCTGGGCATCCGGTGGTCCGTGGTCGGCCCGCTCGAGGCGTTGAACCAGACCACACCACGCGGGTTCGCGGCAACGCTCGAGTTTGTGAAGCCGTCTTTCCAGGACATCCCAGACATTCCAGCGATCGACTACACCGGTGAGGAGGCTAAGGCCGCGGCGGCGAAGGTTGCCAAAGACTTCGGTGAAACCGCGTCGCCGGAGTCCCTCGCCCACCGCGACGAGTACCTCGAGCGCGTGGCGAAAGCGCTCGAGGAGCGGTAGTTAAACCGCACGAAAGGGACAACAAGCGCTGGGCAGACACTCTCTGGTTGTCTGTCCAGAGCAGAGCCTGAGGTCCGCTCTGACTTCAGGGTCACGTTAATTAGACCTTTGAGCCGTCTTGGTCACGGAACTTAAGCAAGAAAGACGCAAATATTGCCCCTGCAATGTTGTGCCAAATCGTAGCAACGGCAGCCGGAAGAGCAGCCAACGGGCCAAACGACAGGCTCGATAAGGTCGCTGCTAAACCAGCATTCTGCATGCCAACTTCAATCGCAATTGAGCGTCGTTCACGCTCCTGTAACCCTGCCAGTTTCGCGGCGAGGAAGCCAAGACAAAAACCCAATGCGTTGTGGATCATTACCGCAATCACCACGATCAAACCGGATTGAAGAATCGTGTCGGAGGAGCCGGACATAATGCCGGCAATAACTACAGCAAGAGCTGCAGCTGATAACCAAGGAACAACCGGAGCAAGTCTTTCCACAACCTGGCGTAACACCAGTTGAACCACTACTCCAAGAAACACAGGGACAAGGACCATCTTCAGAATCTGAGTGACCATCGCCCCTGCATCTACCTCGACACGACTACCAACAAGCCACAGCACAAGGACGGGGCTCAGCAACGGAGCCAGGATCGTAGACACAGACGTTGCCGCGACCGACAGCGCCACATTTCCGCCAGCCAAATATGCGACAATATTGGATGATGCCCCTCCAGGTACAGAGCCCAGCACCACTAATCCTGCTACCAGTAATGGCTCGAGATTCAGACATATCGCGATGGCATAGCCAAGCAGCGGCATGATCAAATACTGAGCTACCACCGCAATAAGTACTGAATACGGAGCAGACTTTAGAACTCTTAGATCTTCCACTTTCAGTGACAGTCCCATCAGGAACATCACAACCCCTAACAGCTCAGGGATGTGCGGAGCTACGGGACTCACTGAATTGGGCCATATGACTCCGATCGCCCCGAAGACGACGATCATCAGAGGAAAGCCAATTACGGCGATGGATGTGCTTGTACTTTGTTGTTTTCCGGGTTCGGTGTTTGTCACGCTTCGCGTTCGGCTCTTCTCATGCAAGCGGCCGGATGCTGTTCTCTCCTGCGGGGTCATAGTCAGTTCCCTCCCACTTCAGAGGAGTTCACGATCACTCCTTTTTTCAGGATGATGTTTGCATATTGCGCAGTCTCACTGGTCATGATCGTCGTATGAGAGTGACTAGCGCGTCCGTAAAACTCAAATCGCTCTAGTAAGGTTGCCTCTGCAGGTTCATGCCTACCAATTATCTCGCCATACGCCTGCCAAATATCCGGGGCTGTGTCTCCCGCAACGGGCTCCATCAACGCATACTGCCATTCGTGATAGCGATCCAGAGGAAAGTACTTCATGACAGCCTCTAGAAGGTCGCATATCCGATGCCCATCCGCTCGAATGATCTGGCCACCCGCTCCCGAAAGCGGGTAGTGAGCGTCCGCAATGGTTATCTCGTCACCATGCCCCATCTCTGCCAATACCTTCAAAAGGTCAGGAGACAAGATCGGTGGAATCCCCTTAAGCATCGGTAGACTCCTTTTCCTGGGCCTGTAGATCGACGCCGTGGCGCATCGAATAGACTCCGAAAGCACCGACAATCAAGAAGCAGACCAAGACAAAAACGAAAGCAAACTGCGGGTTTGTAGCGTCTTGCAAGCGTCCATGGACCAAAGGTGCAATGGCACCGCCCACGATGGCCATAACCAAGCCCGAGGATGCAAACTTGGTGTCTTTGCCGACACCGGTAAGAGCAACTCCGTAAATTGTCGGGAAAAGAAGCGAGATGCATCCAGAGAGTGCTGCAATACAGAGGGCACCGACGACATTCCCTAGGAGAACTCCAACCAGGGAGAACACCACCCCAGCGCCGCACATAATGGTCAAAAGCAAACGGCCGTCAAACTTGCCCATGAGCCACACCATCACAAATCGCATGAGCAAGAAGGAGATCAGCGATAACTGCAGCCACCAGCCTGCCTCTGATTTTGAAGCTCCCAGCGTGTATTGCACATAAAATGGCAAGAACGTCCAAATACAGGTCTGCGCTGCGATATTGAAGAACTGTGCGACAACGCCAAAACTGTACGTCTTATTCCGGATCAAGCGTCCGAAGACCCCAGGCTCAACTCCTGAGAAATCGGTCTCCTCCATTCGCTGGTTTTTAGGGATTTTGACCACAGCGATCGCTATCGCGAGGCTCAAATACAGAATGCCGAGAATGATGTACGGGACCATCACTTTTTCGAGCTCGCTGGAGGTTTGAGCAAGCAACTCCTCCTCGCTCATCCCCTGCTTCGTCACAGCCTCGGAGATATGAGGGGCGACCAAGAGTGTTGCCATTAGGACGCCAATGTTCGAACCGATTGGATTAAATGCTTGTGCAAAGTTCAATCGACGCGTTGCATTGTGCTCTGGTCCAAGCGACATTACAAAAGGGTTCGCTGAGGTTTCAACAATCGATAGACCGCCTGCCAAGACAAATAGAGCAAGCAGGAACGTACCAAATGTCATTAGTTCCGCTGCGGGAAAGAACAGGAAGGCGCCGGCTGCGGCTAGTGACATTCCAATAACTACGCCACCTTTGAAACCAAACTTGGAGTTAATGATTGCAGCAGGAATCGCCAGGAGGAAGTACGCACCGAAGTAGGCAAATTGCACCAACGCTGCCTGAAATGCACTCATGTCGAACACTGAGCTGAAAACGTTGACCATCGGCGCAGTGAGGTCAGTGGATATTCCCCAAGCCGCAAAACACGCAACAATCAGGGCAAAGGGTAGAAGTAGGCCGGGATAGACAAAACCGCCGCTCGCACCATCTTGATCCGATTTATTTGAAGTTACATCAGACATTTCCGTCACCCTTCTGTCCAGAGAACTCATACTGCTTGACTGCTTCCAATTTCATCTGACAACTATTTCCCGGCGAGCGCGGTGCGACGTAGTTGCCGTTTTTGATTACCACCGGGTCAATAAAGTGCTCATGTTGGTTATCGACGTACTCGATCATTCGGTTCTCTCTTGTGCCGGAGATGGCAACAAAATCAAACATTGCGAAGTGCTGAACTGCCTCGCAGAGCCCAACACCACCAGCGTGAGGGCAGACAGGCGTATCGAACTTTTTCGCCAAGAGATACTGAACAATCAGCTCCTGCGGGCCGGCAACTCGTGCTGCATCAACTTGCATGACCCCAAACGCCTCTGCCTGAAGAAACTGCTTATAGAGAATTCTGCTTTGCATCTGCTCTCCTGTCGCTACAGGGATCGGCGCAATAGCCTTAGCGATGGTGGCATGACCGAGCACGTCATCTGGACTCGTAGGTTCTTCGACCCATGTCAAGTCAAACTCGTGGAACTTATTGATCCACTCAATGGCTTCGGGAACATCCCAAACCTGATTGGCATCGACGGCGAGTTCTACGCTGGGATCGATGGCCTTACGCACCAAGGACAAGCGACGAAGGTCGTCGTCCAGGTTCTGACCGACTTTGAGCTTGATAAGCGAGAATCCCATTTCCTCCGTTTCCCGCTTAGCAAGACTGAGCATCTTTTCGTCGCTGTACCCGAGCCACCCAGCGGCGGTCGAATACCCTGGATAACCTTCCTCGAGCAGCTGCTGAATTCGAGTCTCCTTGCCTTCTTGGCCTTGCCGCAGGATTTCCAAGGCCTCCTCAGGAGTAAGAGCATCGGAGAGGTAACGGAAATCCAGCGTTTCCACTAGCTCTTCTGGCTCCATTTCTGCCAGAAGCAGCCACAATGGCTTGTTTGCCCTTTTTGCCTTCAGATCCCAAAAGGCGGAGAGTATCGCACCAATCGCCATGTGGGCAACACCTTTTTCCGGCCCCAACCAGCGGATTTGAGAATCATAAACAAGTTCCTTCCAAGCACTGCCCATATTCTCCAGGTATGGCTCGATCTCCTTGCCTAGAAACCGCTCAGCCAGTGTGTCAATAGCTTTGACAATGATGTCGTTGCCCCTTCCAATGGAAAAGACGAATCCGACACCTACTTCTCCCGCGTCTGTGTGCAATTCCAAATATGCGGATGAGTAGTCCGGATCTGGATTCATAGCGTCAGATCCCGAAAGAGTTGCCGAAGTCGGAAATCTGAAATCATACGTCTTTAGGTCAGTAATGCGACTCATCGAACGAGGCCTCCGTGTGGTTTTGACAACGCACTAGTTCCATACGGCAGAACATTGTTCTGTCGTTATGGAGAATGTAGTACCGATCACGCCAATACGCAAGGGGTAATTCATGCCACATATTGTTTTATGGCATCACGTTCCCAAATCACGTTCCCAAATTCGCCACTACCTGCGCATTTTGTACACTTGCAGATGTGAATAAATCTCTGACCGCAGCTGATAAGACACTTATCGTCCTCGAAGCAGCCATCGCGCATCCACGATTTACCGATGTAGTAAATGCCACCGGCTTGCCGAAGGCCACCGTGCACCGCCTAATCCAAACGCTCCTGGACTACGAGTACATCGGACAAAGCGAAGTCGGCGATTATTTCCCTGGTCCCGCCTTGCTAAAGCTAGGTGGCACGGCGCTCAACAGTATCGACATCTCCCAAGCTGCCGAACCGCACCTACGACGCCTAGTGGACCGCACGGGCCTTACGGTGCACCTTGGCGGGTTAGTAAAAACCGAAGCGATTTACCTTTCCAAGATTGAGGGAGTGGCGCCGTATCATATCCCCTCAGGTGTTGGACAATCTCTGATGCTGCATACCACTGCGATCGGAAAGTCGATACTCGCTTTTCTACCCACGGACGATGTCGCAGAAGTAGCAGTAGCTGCCGGTTTACCGGCAAGGACGCCGAATTCAATTACCTCGCTCGCAGAGCTACAGCAAGAGCTTAAGTGCATAAAGAGCAAGGGATACTGCTTCGATAACGAAGAAAATGTCCCTGGAATCCGCTGCATTGGGGCCCCGGTTAAAGCACGAGACGGACATGTCAAATACGCAATCTCGATGACAGCCTTGGCGATGGAAAAAAGCATCGCCGACCTTGAGGAATACGCATCACTCGTCTTGGAGGCTGCAGACGGAGTATCTCACGCTATCGGCGCTTCATAGCCCGCTCCGCAAAACCTAGCTCTATTCTTGGGCATAAATCACTTATTTTTTTAAAAGGGGTTTACATCACGTAGATCTACGCTAAAGTTGACGCCACATGGAACTAGGTTCCATGTGGCGTCAACTTTGCTTACCGGAGGTAACGAGTAAATGGAGCTCAACCTAGATCGAAAGGTAGTCGCTGTTACTGGCGGCAAGAAGGGAATTGGCAAAGGCATCGTTCTTTCCTTAGCCAAGGAAGGTGCAATTCCCGTAGTTATAGACAGGAATCCAATTGATGAGGACTTCGAGTCCGCTCTCCGCGCTGCATGTGAAGATTTTTCGTACTTCACCATTGATCTCCGCGACACCGACAAAATCCAAGGTGTCGTTGATGAAGTCATCGGCAAATACGGTTCCCTATATGGAGTGGTAAATAATGCCGGCGCGAATGACAACCTGGGCCTAGAAGACACGCCATGGGAGCAGTTCGAGGAGTCGCTGCACGCAAATTTGTCTCATTATTACGAGCTGGTGCGAGCTGCTCTTCCCCATTTGAAGAAATCTTCAGGCTCGATTCTGAACATTGGATCCAAGACTGCGCTAACCGGACAGGGCCATACTTCCGCATATGCGGCTGCTAAAGGTGCCATCCTGGGCTTAACTCGAGAATGGGCAGCTGCACTTGCAAAGGATAATGTGCGAAGCAATGCGATCATTGTCGCTGAAGCCTGGACACCGCTCTATGAGAAATGGATCACTAGCTTTGGCGACGAAGACGCCCAAAGAGCGCGACTCAACGAGATCACCCAGAATATCCCGCTCGGAGCGCGGATGACTTCTGTGGAGGAGATTGCTGACACTGCAGTCTTCGTGCTCTCACCGCGTTCGTCGCACACAACCGGCCAATGGATTCATGTCGATGGCGGGTATGTTCACCTAGACCGTGCCCTACAGCAATAGGGAGATCGAGAATTGAGCACCCTTGACATTATCGACAGTCACTTTCACCAGTGGAATCTAGAGCAACAAACGCTGCCATGGCTAGAAGCTGAGCCCGCGGCCCTCAAGCGCTCTTTCTCTGTTCATGAATTGATGCACCAATATGAGCAGATCGACGACGTACGCCTGGTGGGGCTAGTCCACATCGAGGCTGACTGCGAAGATCCTCACGAGGAGCACCAACTAGTACGCCAACTAAAGACATGTGTTCCCACTTTTGGCATAGTCAGCAGGGCTCAGCTCTCTGCTGAGATGGACATACTCGCTGATTCCAATGGTGTCCGCGAAGTTCTCCACACCCCGTCAGCAAAACCAGGGCGCTGCCTCGAGGAAAGCTTCCTTGCAGGATTAGAGTTGCTCTCTAATCACGGTTTGCCATTCGATGCTGTAGTTCGGCCGCAAGAAATCCCTCACATTGCCAAAGCCTCCAGGCTGGTGTCGGACGCCTCAATTATTCTCAACCATGTCGGCAATATCGCCACCCTCAGCTCGGAAAGCATGCAAAACCTTCGCGAGTTCGCGGATACGCCAAATACCTTTTGCAAGTTGTCCGGCATTCCCGTTGATGAACCCGATCTCGCTCAAGAGATTCTGCAGTTTGTCAAAAATACCTTCGGTACTGATCGTTTATTGTTTGCTTCAAATTGGCCGGTAGGAGGAGTGAGGGAAGCAGTCACTCAGCAAGTACAGCTTGTGCGGAATGTCTTTGGGGATGATCCAGCAGTGTTCAAAAACAATGCATCCGCCATTTATCATTTAGGAGTATAAGAAATGCAATCTGGAATTTATTGTCCTTCTATCACACCGCTAACTGCAGACGGAGAGTTCGACTTTGCCGCCTGGGAAGCACACCTTGACAATCTTACTCAGGCTGGAGTCAATGGAATTCTAATTTTCGGAAGTATTGGAGAGTTTTATAGCTTCTCCTCCGAAGAAAAAATCGAGGCGACCAAGTTTGCAAAATCATGCCTCGGCGATCGTACCCAGCTCCTTGTCGGTACTGGAACCAATAGCTTAGATGAAACCACTCAGCTGACGAGAAAAGCACGAGCTGCTGGTGCCGACGGCGCAGTTGTGGTTAGTCCATACTATTTTGGCCCCACGGAAGAGCAGGCCGAGCAGTATTTCACAGAGCTCGCTCGTGCCACTGATACACCACTAATCCTGTACAACTTTCCTGACCGCACGGGAACCGACCTGAGCCCCTCATTGGTCGGGCGACTGAGCTCCGCGAACCCGAACATTGTCGGATTGAAGGACACGGTCGACTCTATCGCTCATAATCGACAAGAGATTAAAGCGACCGGCGATAACTTCGCAGTGCTTTCTGGCTTCGACGAATATTACATCTCGAACCGCGTTGCCGGAGGCGCAGGAGTTCTAAGCGGACTCACGAACGTAGTACCTGAGACTTTTGTGAAAATGCATCGCTCCTATGAAAACCAAGATTACGGTACTGCTTTGAGTTATGCCTCTACAATTTCTCGTTTGATGGCAGTCTACGAAGTCGGAGACTGGTTTATCCCCACAATTCAATACGCCACTCGGGTAAAGACTGCGCTCAATTTCAAAGTAGGTACCCGAGCCCACCACATTCCGCTATCAGATAGCGAGAAGCAATTGATTGAAACTCTCGTATCTGAAATCTAACTACCCAGAAAGAGCCATAATGAGCATCCAAAACTACATCGGTGGAGAGTTCTCCTCTGTCGAAAACCTGATCCCTGTTCACAACCCTTCCAACGGAATGCTTCTCGGTGACGCCCCAGATTCCGAAGAACACGTAGTCTCCCTTGCAATTGAAGCTGCCAAGCAGGCGCAACCGGCCTGGGCGAAGCGCACCATGATTGATCGTGCCGGCTTCCTAGTTAAGCTTGCGTCACTGATCCGTAGAGATGCGGAATCACTTGCCCAGTACCTCGTTGAGGAACAAGGTAAGACACAGACCCTTGCAGCTACCGAGGTCGGCTTTTCCGCCGACTACCTGGACTACATGGCGGGCTTCGCACGTCAGTTAGAGGGCGAAGTACTGCCATCAGATCGCCCCAACGAGGTCATTGCTTTGACGTATAAACCCGTTGGCGTAGTGGGAGCAATCCTTCCTTGGAACTTCCCGTTCTTTTTGATTGTAAGAAAGCTTGCCCCCGCATTGCTCACCGGAAATACGGTTGTGATGAAGCCAAGTGAAGAGACTCCCCTCAACGCAGCTGCATTCTGCGCGCTTGTTGAAGAAGCAGGATTACCAGCTGGTGTCTTCAACATGGTTTTTGGGACTGGTGCAACTGTAGGCGCTGCGATCACATCATCTCCAGATGTGAATCTGATTTCGATGACAGGGTCTGTCAATACCGGTAAAAAGATCATGGCGGCTGCCGCAGAGAATCTCACACGAGTAAACCTCGAATTAGGCGGAAAAGCTCCTGCAATTGTTCTCGAGGATGCTGATTTAGATCTAGCAGCAGACGCGATCTGGAATTCTCGGGTCATCAATACCGGTCAAGTGTGTAACTGCGCTGAAGTTGTCCTAGTCCAAAAGAGCGTGCACAAGGAATTCGTCTCGAAGTTGGTGGATAAATTCAATTCCACGAAGTACGGAGACACCAGCACAGATGCTGATCTTGACATGGGCCCACTGATTAACTCATCTGCGCTTTCTAGGGTTGAAAAATTCGTCGAAGAAGCAGTTCAGGAAGGCGCAGATGTTCTTTGCGGCGGCGAACGCGATCAAGCGCTCCCCGAAGGCTACTTCTTCAAACCAACGATTCTTGACAATGTCAAGAAAGGAAGTGCGATTACCCGACAGGAAGTGTTTGGTCCGGTACTGCCAATTGTCGTCGTCGACGACCTCGATGAAGCACTGGAATTCGCTAACACATCCGACTACGGATTAACTTCCTCGGTCTATACCGAAAACCTGCATCATGCAATGAAGGCGGCGCGAGAGCTACAGTACGGAGAGACGTACATTAACCGCGAGAATTTCGAAGCGATGCAAGGTTTTCATGCGGGCCGTAGAAATTCCGGAATCGGCGGAGCGGATGGCAAGCATGGCCTCCTAGAATACGTGGAAACTCACGTTGTCTACACCGAATCTAAGCTGTAACCTTTGGTGAGTGAGTATCGGGTAACACTAAATTTTCGAAATTCCCAAGGAAACCTTTGGCACTGTCGCGTGCCGTCAGGGCACGCGACAGTGCCAAAGGAGCCTGATTTTGACTGACCACAGGGCGATGATGATCCTTTCGGTCAATGGATGGTCTAGTTCGTTTTCCCCGCATACGCGGGGGTGGTCCGCGGTCCTTGCCGCCAAGCGGGGCTGTCTGTAGGTCTGCCCTACATACGCGGGCCGACTACCGTCAAAAGCGCGACAGCACAAGTGTGTCTAAAACCGTACATGGCTCAGTAAGCTCAAAGGATGAGAAGCCTACCTCCGCATCACGTTTAAGAGTAGGCAGAAAAATACCGCGAGTGCGACCGCCGCAGGTGCGCCTCGCTTTCGCTGGCCACGGCCACGATTTCCACGTCGGGGTCGTCGTTGGTCTTGTCCAGTTCAAGTCTGCGCAACGTCGCCTCGCGGAGTGACCCGTACTCAGCCATCACAAGATCACCCGTTGGCCGGTGGTACTCGATCAAAAAGGCTCGCATACCGGACAACCTACACCTCCGGCAGCAACTCGGACCTCTCCCCCACGGTCGTAATCACCAGCGCGTCGCGGGCGCGGGATGCGGCAACGTAGAGCAAAGAGCGCTCCTGCTGCAGGGCGGCAGCTTGGTCAGCCTTGGACAGCCCAGCCAAACGGAAGCGCTGCGGCAGGATATCGCGGCCGACGCCCATCAGGATGACGTGGGTGAACTCCATGCCCTTGGCGCCATGCATGGTCATCACTGCCACCTGCTCCCCTGATGCTTGGGCTGCGTCCTTGGTTTGGACGGCGTCGATGCCGTGGTCGGCAAGGCCGGCAACGATACGGCTGAGCTGGCCACGGGTGCGGCACATCACGCCGATGCGGGGATCCTTGATCACCGCGGAGTCCAGCCAGTTGCGGATGTAGGCCGCGGCGGTGTCGAATTCCTGGTCCGGGGTGTCGCAAAGCACGAGTTGGGGCCGCGGGCCGCTGCGAGCGGAGCGGTAGCCGAAGGTGTTGTCCTTTTCGCCTTCGGCGTCGATAAACTCCCCTGCCCCGTCGAGGATCCGCAGGGCGTAGTCCAGGTTCTCCTTCGTGGTGCGGTAGTTCAGCGTGAGCTTGCGCGATGCCCGACCACGGGTCGAGATGCCAAAGTGGCTCAAGGTCAGGGGCTGGCCGTAAATACGCTGGTGGGAGTCCTCGGCGAGGAAGATGTCGTTGGGCCCGGCATCGACGCAGGCGCGGAGGAAGCGCCAGTGTCCGGCGTTGAAGTCCTGGGCCTCGTCAACCACGACGTGGTCAAACAACGCACGATCCGAACGCGCGCGCTGGATGCGCAGGACTTCGGCGCCGACGGCGGACATGGTTGGCCAAAAGAGCTTGCCGTCGACGGCTTGGGTCTGCATGACGGACTCCATGAGCTTCCACACCACCTTTCGTTGAGCCCTACTCAACGGCGTGCCGCGGCCGGTGCGCGCCACCTTGAGGTACTCGGCCTGGGTGGTAATGGCGTTGGCCAGGATCACGGCCTCGTATTCGCGTTGGAGGAAGGTTTCGTTGGTGGTGCCGTCGGGTAGGGAGGCGGCGACGTTGGCGTCGAGAAGCAAAAGGCCCTCCCAGACGCGGGCGGCCTCGTCGTTGCGGTATGGCTGCACGCGGCTGGCCGGCATGCCGAGGACGCGACGGGTGGCCTCCTCGATGGTGGCGGGCGTGGCGGTGGCGATGACGTGGTGGACTAGCTTGTCGATGTTGGTCACGCAGAGGCCGGGCTCGCCGGGTTCGGCGGCGGGGTAGGCGGGATTAAGCGCGGCCATTTGTTCGCGCAGGCCTTGGGCAAGCCCGTCGGTAAACGTGGTGAGCAGCACCCGGGCCCCAGCGCGTTTGGCCAGGTTATTGGCGCGGTGGACGGCCACGACGGTCTTGCCGGTGCCGGCGCCGCCGAAGACGCGGGCGGAGCCTCTGTGCTCACCCTCGGCCATGCGGCGCTGCTCGGGGTGGATGAACACGCGCCACTGGTCGAAGTCGCCGGACTCAATGACGGCGCGCAGCGAGTCGGTGTCCACGTTGTCCACGTAGGCGAACTCGAGCTTGGCGGCGGGCTGTTGCAGTCCGGCGAGCAGGCGGGCGTCCTCGGATGCGCCAGCGTCCGCGCGATTCAGATCCAGGTCGAGCATCTCGCGAACATCCGGGATTTTGTAGCCCGCGACCAGGCCTTCCACCGCTTCGACCTCCCACTTCGGGCGGCCGGCGAGCAGCGCGGGGAGTTGGGATTCGCGATCGAGGAGGAAAAGCATCTCGGCGACTGCCTCGTCGATGCCAAGTTCGGTGTGCAGCTGCGCAGGCGTGTAGCCGTGTGTTTCCAGCTCGGTGCGCGGCGGCGCTTCCTTCTCGGCGGGCTCTACCGGCGTGATGCCGGCTTTTTCCTGCGCCTTTGCCAGTGCTTCCGCCTCGCGGGCGGCTTCCTCGGCCTTGCGCTGCGACTCGGGCACCTCGTCCAAAGAATCAGAATCCGGCGCGGTGCGCTCGATGAGCTCGGTGATGCCGTTGACCGCGTTGGCCTTCAGCTCCAGGCGGGCCGGGTCGAGGCGGCGGGCGGTCTCGATGCCCTCGTCGTGCGAATCCACGTGCACGAGCACGAAGTGGTGGGTGTCCTTATCCTTGATCTCAAAAAGGACGGCGCGGAACTGGTCGTTGATCCGCCCGGTGCGCACGCGCTTGTCCACCGAGTTGTTGATCGTCTTGATGTTCAGCGAGGGGTTGGTGGGGTCTGCGGCGAGCGTTTGCAGAAAGTCCATCGTGGGCTTCATCAAACTGCCGTCGAGCTTGAGCCCGCCGTAGAGCGAAAAGGTCACCATCGTGCGCGTATCCTCCGTATCCTCATGCCGCTTCCAGCAATGCTACCTAGGCCTGGCCATCCAGCAGCGCCGGCGGAATCGTCTCGGCTGTGAGCCCCTCCGGGTGCAAAATGGTCCACCCGCCGTGGGCCAAGTCTGCTTCGGCTCCGGCGTGGGTGGGGTCGTCCTCCAGCATCAGCGCCACCTTTTCCTCGCGCCAGATCAGCGCGGTGGGCAGGCTGGCCAGCTCTTCGCCGATCTCGGCTGCCGGCTTCGCGTGCTGCGCGGCCAGCGTGCGCATGGCGGCCACCACGGTCGCCTCGTCCTCAAATTCCTCGATGGCTTCGGCCCAGGCCCCCTCGACCTGCGGCGTTTCCGCAGGCTCCGGCAGGGCCTCGCGCTTGTCGACGCCCACCTCACCCGTCAGCATTTCCACTGGCCTCCCCGTCAGCCACAGCACATTGGCCATGCGCAGGTACTGGTTCCAGGGTTCGCGCTCGAGCACGCCCGCGGAGGCGTCGAGGAGCAGGCGGGCCGGTTCACCGCTCGCTTCGACGTCCAGGCAGACGCCACCGGGGAGGGAGAAACGCGCGAGCGAACCTGCAGCGACCGGCTGCATTCCTGGCATGTACATCGTGAGCGTGGTCAACCCCTGGCCGAGCGCCGGGAAGGTCGCCGTGCGCGGCGCCTTCAGATAGTCCAAAAGCTGGATCATGGGGGAGGCGAGCAGGAAGTCCACCGCGCCACGGTCCAGCTCAGGCAAGCCTGCGATCTGGCGGCGCAACTCTGGAGTCACCCACGCCGGCGCCGCCACGGTCTTCGCGGTTTCCTGCTCGAACCAGTCCAGGTCCGCATCCGTAATGCTGAAGGGAATGTAGTCCTTGTTCAGGTACAGGGAACTGCGCTTTTCCATGTCCTGCGGGAAGCGGAAGTGGGCTTGGCTGGCGTGGTAGGCGTAGCCGTCGGTAAACACTGCCACTTGGCGGGTATCGGAGCGGCGACGGTGGGTGAACAGGAAGTCGGGCACCGTGTAACCCTCGTTGACTTGCTCGCGCATGAGCCACTGCTCGCCGTCGGCGCCGGGGAAAGTAAGCTCCAGCTCCATGCGCCCGGCGTTAGGCCGATCCGTCACCGTGACGTTTCTCGCCTCGAGTGCTGCGCGCAGCAGTTCGCGGAAACGCAGCTCTAGGCTCGAGCCTTCGTCGGGTGCGGGGGCGTCGGCAAGCGGCTCCCACGCGACCTCGAAGGCGTCGGCGTCGGCGGCGGGGTGAGCCTCGTTGCGAAGGATGGCGCGGATGGCGCGCTCGGCAACCCCGCGGGAGGTGACATCCCTGGCGTGGAAGTCGGTGTAGGGCAGGAGGCAGTCTGCGCAGGCAAGACGGTCGTCGTTGCGGCACTCGCACTCGGCCACGCGCTTATACGTCTGGACGAAGAGCTCGCGGACCTGCTCGGACGAGGCGAACTGGGAAAGATAGCCCGTGCCGCCGGGCACGTTGTCGTGCAAAAGCAGCGCCTCGATGGTCCCGTCGCCGCTGGGGGAGGGCACCGCGACTTGGACTACCTTGAGGTGGTCCGGGTCACCGCCGAGGACCTCTTTGAAGCCGAGCCTAAGCGCGGCGGTGAGGCTGGGGATCGTCGCGCTATCGCCCGCGGTGAGCGTACGCGGGATGGTAAGCAGCACGCCCTGGGTGCGCAGCGTGCGCCCGAGCGCGGTCGTCACTGTGTCCTCCTCGCGTTCCTTGCGCTTCGGGCACCAGGGGCGGTGGTCCCACTTGCTGTTCTCGCCGCGCGCGGAATCCACGTGGCCGCAGATGCGGCACAGCGTGAACAGGGGAGCGTCGACCTCGCGCCCGCCGAGCATGCGGCGCTGCGCCTGACCTTTGCCCAGGTTGAACCAGCTCAGCTCCACCTGCGGCAGGTACTCGGCACCGAAGCCGCCGCTTAAGTACCAGCGCCCGCCGGCGGGCGCGTGCTCGGGCACGGCGAAGCTCATGGCGGTGTGGAAGAAGGTGGTGCGGCGCTCGTCCCACGTGGAATCGATCGTCGCGTTACTGCGGTCCACCTCTGCGGCCACCTTGCGCATCTGGATCACATCCATCAGCTGGCCCTTATCCGCAAAGGCAGCCGAGCCACACTGCGGGCACGCCCCGACGGCACCGGTGGCAGCCCCGCCCCCGACCGCGACGCGCGTGCCGTAGGAACACGCCGGGCACAGGCGCCACTGCTCAATGTTCTGGCCGTCAAAGCCCATCTCCACCGAGTCGATCGTGGCGGCGATGCCGCGGGCGTAGAAGGTCGCACCCGGCGCGAGCTCCTGCAGCGCAGAAGACACGCCGCGCTCGAGCTCGAAGCTTTCGGGCATGAACTCCATGGTGGTGGGGTTGAGGTAGGAGATTGCCACGGCGAGTTCCACGGAGTCGTCGATAAGCGTGAAGTTAGGCAGCAGCCCGTAGCGTTCCAGGGCGGCGATCCAGCGTTCTTCGGATAACAGGTTTTGTAGGTCGCGCTGGGTGCGCTTGCGGGCGGCGTTCACGCTGCGCTTTTCGCGCTCGAGGTCCTCATCTACAAACGCGGCGTCGACAGACGCAGCGGCGTTGGCATCGCGCTTCTGCAGTTCGACCTCGACGTCGCTCAGTGCCTTCGCGCGATCTCGCAGCAGCTGGACCTCGGCGTTCCACTGCTCGCGCGCGGCCGTGAGCGCCGCAGTGAACGTCTCCGGTCCCTGGCCGGTGGCCCAATCGCGCACGCGGGTAAGCAGCTCCGGGTCGAGCTCCTCGCTCGACAGCGAGTTCAAGAACTTGTCTACCTGCTCGTCCACGCCCGCGGCGATGACCTCCTGCAACGCGGTCACCAGTGGTCTACCTGCGTACCCGAACACCGACTTGGCGTTATCCAGGTGCACGCCGAGCGCCTCTACATCGGTGGAGTCGATGAGGTAGGCGGCGAACTGGCGATGCAGGATCTCGGTCGCGGAGAGGAAGGCGGCGGGCGGGGTGACCGCACCCTGGATGACGCCGAGCGGCGCGTTGAGCTTGGGCAGGGTCGGCCCGCGGCCCTGAACGAAGGCGAGCACGAGCGAGTTGCCGGTCAGACGCCCGGCGCGCCCGACGCGCTGCACGTAGTTGGCCACGGTATTTGGCAGGGAGGCGAGCATGACGGTGGACAGATCGCCGATGTCGATACCCATTTCCAGCGTTGGGGTGGCGACCAGTACGTTCGGGGCGTCGGCAGCTGGTGTTTCGCCGCCGCGGAAGGCGTGCTCGAGCGCGAGCCTTTCTTCGGGCGGCACCAGGCTCGTGTGCTCCTTGGCCACCACGGTGCGCGGCTGCGCGGAAGCGTACAGGCGCCAGTAGTAGTTCGGCTCGATGGGTGTTTCCTCGTACGTGCCGGAGCAGCCGGGGGTGCCGCACGCCTGCCCATGCATAAGTGCTCGCGCATGCTTATCGACGCCCATCTGCGCGTGGCAGGTCCCACACCGCAACACGTGCGGCTTCGCCTCACTGGAGACCACGACCTGCTCGGGCTCGAGCGCGTAGATGGTCCCGCCCGTGGTGGTCTGGATGGGTGTGACCGCGTTCCTGCTGGCCAGCGCTTTGAAGAACTCGCGCAGTACGGCCGCCGCATCGTGGGTGGACAGCCCCAGCATGGTGGCGGTCCAGCGGGCGTAGCGGCCGCGCGGACTGGACAGGGGAGTAATGCCCCGGTCCTTGTCGTTCAGGCTCGAGCCCACGCGCGGAAACTCGGGCGCGCCGCCGCGGGGGAAAGAGGGCACGCCCTTGGATTTGGCCAGGCGGTTGTGCAGGTGCCAGCTGTTGCCGTCGTCGCGCAGGTAGGACTTCAGCCACGGATGGTTGATGGCGCCGCGCTCGCGGACTTGCTCGACCAGCCCGCGCGCCCAGCGCAGCTGCGCGTCCGCGTCCGCGACACCACCCTCGGCCCCGTCGAGTCCTGCAAGCGCAGTCTGCACTGCGGCGCGGTCGATCGCCTCGCGCGCAGCAGAAGACAGCACCGCATCCGGGATGTCCACGGCCACGTTCAGCGCGCCGGTAAGCGTCAGTGAGCGGGCCAGGTCTGCGCGCTGGCCGAACTCGAGCGCGGTGTCGAAGGCGAGGCGTTGCTTTGCCTCGCGGGTGGCGTTGCGCCTGGCCTGGGCCTCGCAGCTGACATCCCAGAAGGGCCGGTAGTTCACCGTGTCCGCGAGCTCCGGCGGCAACAGTTCGTAGCGGGCGCGGGCCTCGGCCTGCTTGGCCTTTGCGCCGGTGACGTCGCGGGCGCGGTCCACGGCGGCGTCGATAATGCGCTGCGGCAGCTCCGCCAGGCTTACCGTATCCGAACCGACCACGCCATAGGTGAAGGTACGCAGGGCAAAGGCGTGGGAGCGCGATTGGACAAAGCCGGCACGGTGCGCGGCGTCTTGCACCGAGTCGGCGAAGACGAGCGTTTTCTTCTCGGACTGGTCCAGCTCGCCCATACCGAAGAGGTTGGACAGCCCCACGGACAGCAGCGTGGCCACGCGCGAGCCGATGAAGCGGATCGTGTCCGTCTCGCCGCAGGACGGGCAGACCTCATCCTTGGCGTATTCGGCCGCATCCTGGCCGGAGTAGGTGAGCACCGGCACGGAGGCCCCCTTGGCAAGGTCTTCCTCCGTGGGCGGGGTAGTGGACAACGCGCGGGTGCGGGTGTGCAACCACATCGGCGTGCGCTTGCCCTCCGGGTCGCGCTGCGCGGTGAACTCCACCTCATCTGTAGTGGCCTGGCGCAGCTCGTTGATCGCGGTGATCAGGGGGCGGCGCCGCTCAGGCGCTTCGATGGAGAGTTTGCGGATCTGCGCCGGATCCAGAATCGGTGCCTCGGTGCCCGGCTCTAAACTGGTCGCCCACCCGGCGCGCCCGCACGCGCGGCAGTAGCAGGCGGGCAGCCACACCGGCGGCACCTGATCTTCCAGCTGCGCAGCGTCGAGCGTGATGTCCGCGCCCTGGCCGACCACGCCGTCGTCGTACCAGCGGAACTCCGACCCATCCGCAGTTGGGGTCACCGCCCTATCGATTCGCGAGACCTCACGGACCCACAGGTGCGTATCCACACCCGGCAGCCGCTTGCCCTCAAAGCCGTACTTCTCCCCGGCGAGCGCGCGCAGATGCGCCACCGCAGTCAGCAGGTGCGTGACAAACTCCGTCGGCTCCTCGCCTCTCAAGGCGCGCAGCACCACCGGATCGAGCACCTGAGCCGGCAGGGCAGTTCCCTCGCCCTCGCGCGCAATCAGGGGGCGCGCCTCACTTGCAGCCTCGATGATCGTCCTGGTCAGCGGGTGTTCCGCGTAGGCCGCGATCATCTCCTCGAGCGTGTCCCCGCAGCCCCACAGCTGCGTGCGCATGACCTCCAGCACGACCTCGGCGTGCTCGCGCCCGGTCGTATCTTCAGCCACCGCGCGAAGCACGTCCCGGATGGTCTCAACACCGGGCATTTCGCTTCTCGACGCCCGCGTGTTCCCCCCATACGTCCGCGCCATCTCCTCCCGCCACTGGTCGAAGCTCAGCACCGTCTCGCCGATCAGCGCATCCGGGTCGAAGTTTTCGCCGAAAATTGTGCCGGCGAACTCCAGCACGCGCCCGGTATCACCCTCTCCGCCCAGGGTTGCCGAGGTTGCCACAGGGGTAACGCGGCCCAGCGGGTTGTCCGCGTACTCGCCCAAGAAGCCTTCCGGCTGGTTCACCTTGAGCATCAGCCCCAGGCGTCGCAGCAGCAGGGCGACGTCGGTGCCTTGCGCGCCGTCGTAGGTATGGAACTCGTCGAGCACCAGGTACTGCAGCGAGGTGGCGCTGATGCGCCAGATCTCGCGGTCGGCAGGCCGCAACAGCAGCTCGTCCAACATCTTGTAGTTGGTGAGCAGGATGTCCGGCGGATTGCGACGCAACGTCTCCCGGTCCGTGATGAGCGAATCCGGCGTCACCTTCGTGACATTCGTATTCTGATCACCGACGTAGATGCCCGCGTCCACGCCCTGCAGGCCGGCCTCGGAGGTAAGCAGCTTGGCCAGGCGGTTGGCCTGGTCACTCGCCAGCGCGTTCATGGGGTAGAGCAGCAGCGCTTTGACGCCGCGCTGGCCCTTATCCCGCATCCTCTTCGCGTGCGCGAGCACGGGGTAGAGGAAGGCCTCCGTCTTACCCGAGCCGGTGCCCGTAATGACCAGCGTGGGCTCTGGCCGGCGCTCGCCCGCCTCGTCTCGGCTACGCAGGCGCTGGAAAGCTTCTGCCTGGTGGTGGTAGGGCGTAAACCATTCAGGCAGCCACTCCAGTAGTCCCTCCCACGCGGTGGCGCGCGCGTACGGCAGGCGGGTGCGCACGTACGGCCCGCGGAACATGCCGGTGGCGGTGTCGCTGAGGAAAGACTTCAGCGCTTTGGCCGTATCCGGGTTAGCCAGCGAGAACGTCGTGGTGAGGTACTCTGCGATGCCCTCGAGGACGTGCTCGGACGCGTGGACGGGTAGAAGAGTAGACACGTCTACCTACTGTATTGGGTGGGACGCGATGAATCAGAGAAACCACGAGCCATAACGAAAAATGAAGGGACCCCATCCGATGCTTCGGCGCAAAGCCGGTATTCGGATGTGATCCCTTCCCATCCGGAATACGTAGAAGGCGGTTATCGCCTTCTCGTATCCTCTCATATGCGAGGCTAGTTCACACTGGAAAATACATCAAGCCCTACGCGCCGATTGGCGGTGCTACCTCACAAGTGGATGTTGGGCGGGAGGCAGTACATGGAAATGCATGGATCCGAGCAAGATATACGAGTAGTAAAGGCGCTCGGTATACAGCGTATGAAGAAATACCTGTCGCAAATGGGTAACCACTTCCTCCGTATCTAGTTGTTCCAAAGCGAAGTTGGGCAAGGAGGCGGCAGGGCAGTCGAAAGCCCCAGAGAAAGCAAGCGCCCCGAGGGACCTAGACGGACCCAACCAGGATCCCGGTAGCCTCGAGGCTCACACGCATCTCAGTATGCCATAGCGCCGCGTCTCACGGCGCTCGCACACATATAACTACACGCGCATTAATCCAGCTCAGCCAGCAATGCATCCAGCGTTGCCTCGGCACCAACCTCGTGCAGCGACTTCAGTACGCGTGCGTAGGGCTCGGTGAAGCGCTCGTCGTCGACAAGGTCGCCGAACACTTCGCGGTCGCGCAGGAAGGCGAGAATGTCTTCGCGGTTGCGCTGCGCGGTTTCCTGCAGGCGGTCCGCCATGCGGTCGACCACCTTGATCGGGTTGCCCTGCTCGTCCACGCCTTCCGCGTAGCGGGCCCAGGAGGCGACGATCGCCGCGGAAAGCGTCACGGGCGCAGCACCGGATTCCAGGTTCTCGCGCACGACCGGGAGCAGCCACTTCGGGATGCGGTCCGAGGATTCCGCGCAAAGGCGAGCGACAGTGTCCTTCACCGCAGCATTGCCGAAGCGGTCGATGAGCTGGTGGCGGTAGGCATCCAGGTCCACGCCCGGCAGCGGTCGCAGCGACGGGGTGCCTTCGCGCTCCATGTACGCGAGCAGGAAGTCGCGGAAGCGCTTGTCTGCCATCACGTCGTGGACCAGCTCGTGGCCGGCGAGGTGGCCGAAGTAGCACAGGCCCTGGTGGGAGGCGTTGAGCAGGCGCAGCTTCATCAGCTCGTACGGCACAACGTCCTGCACCAGCTCGACGCCGACCTTCTCGTAGTCGGGGCGCCCCGCAACAAAGTTGTCCTCCAGCACCCACTGGGTGAAGTCCTCGCAGACCACCGGCCACTCATCCACGTAGTTGAACTTCTTAGTAATGTCGGCGCGATCGCCGTCCGTGGTCTCCGGAGTGATGCGGTCCACCATGGAGTTGGGGAAGGCCACGTTGCCCTCGATCCATTCGGCCAGCTCCGCGGACACAGCACCGGCAAACGCGTGGAACATCCGCTGCGCCATGTGCCCGTTGCCCTGGATGTTGTCGCAGGACATGATGGTAAACAGTCGGTTGCCGCGCTCCTTGCGGGTCAGGATCGCTGCAGTGATAAGCCCGTAGAAGGTGGTCAGCGACGCGAACTCGCCTGCCTTAAGCGCCTCGATGTCGGCTGCGATGTGCGGGTTCTGCAGGTCGAACTCGCCGCGGACGTGGTCGAAGTTGTAGCCGCCCTCGGTGACGGTGAGCGAGACAATCTTGATCTGCTCATCCGCAAGCTTTTCGACGGCCGCGTGCGGGTCGTCCGGCGCAAAGACAAAGTCCACGATGGAGCCGACTACGCGCGAGTGCTCGGAACCGTCGGGTGCCTTCTCGGTGACGGTGTAGAGGCAGTCCTGGGACTTGAGGGCGTCGCGCATTCGGGCGTCGCCAGGCATGACGCCCATGCCGACGATGCCCCAGTCGGTGTTCATCCCTTGCTCGAGGAGCTTGTCCAGGTAGAGCGCCTGGTGTGCGCGGTGAAAGCCGCCAACGCCGAAGTGGACGATGCCCGGGGTCACCGCCGAGCGGTCGTAGCTGGGCACCTTAACGTCGGTGCTTTCAGCGATCTGCTGCAGGGTGTCGTTGGAAAGATGAAGAGTCATGGTTGCTTCCTTAATTAAGCGAGCGAGGCGGATGCGGGTGCGGATTCTTCGGAGTGCGGGACTCCGTCAAAGCCTGGCTGGGTGCCCTTGAGCTGGGTGCCCATCCATGCGGCGAGGAGGAACAGGCCGCAGAAGATGAGGATGAGGCCGGTGGCGCCAACTAACGGGTAGAACACGGCGACGAGCAGCGGGCCGGCTGCGACTGCGCCGCCGATGCCCAGGTTGTATGCGGCCATGGCTGCGCCCGGGCGCTCCGGGTTGAGCGAGACGGCGATGGGGGAGAGCGGCACGAATCCTGCCAGCGCGATGCCCAGCAGGCAGGCGGCGACGAGCGAGAGGCCGAAGCCGACGCCGTCGGGCAGGCCTGCGTCGACCGAGAGCATCGGGACGAAGTACACCAGCGCAAGCGCGATGCAGCAGGAGATGGCACCAGCCCACACGACCGTCTTAGACCAGCCGATCTTGTCGCCGACGATGCCGAAGAGCGGGTTGAATGGCAGGTTGACCAGGTAGATCACCGTGGTCATGATGAGGAACCACTCAAGCGGCCAGTTCAGGCGCTCGGCAAAGTATGCCGGGAAGAACACGGCCATCGCGTAGGTGGGGATGGAGTTGATGGTGCGGATGGCGGCGACGTAGACGGCGCGCTTGTCGCGAGCCAGCAGGCGGAAGGACTCGCCGAGCGTTTCCTTGATGTCCTCGGGGTTGTCCACCAAGGGTTTGCGGCCGCGGGCTTCCTTCACGCCAACGAAGACGATCACCGCACCAATGACGACGAGCGCCAGCGAGATCCACAGCGTTTGGTAGAAGGAGAGGTTCAACACACCCAGTGAGATCGTGGCGACGAGTGCGCCGAGCGTCGGCAAACCTGCGGAGAAGCCCACGTAAAACCAGCCGGTTCCCGCCCCGCGATGCTCAGGCGTGGATACTGCGGTGATCCAGACGAGGAAGGCGTACGCGAACAGCGGGTAGCCCAGCCCGCGCAGACCGTAGAGCGTGAAGATGAGGAACTTGCTGCTCATGGGCAATGCCACGGTGAGCAGAAGGACCTCGAGTACGACCCAGATCACCGCGCCGAGGATCATCACCTTGCGCGGGCCCCAGAGGTCGGACAGTGCTGCGGCCGAGAACGCCGCGATGGCGACGCTCACACCGTAGACGGTGACGAGCGTGCCGACCAGCGAGACGTTAAAACCGTGCTCGCCGGACAAGTAGGGCTCAAGGATGTTGGTTTCTACGCCGTCGCCGATCATGAAGATCGTGAGACCGATAAAGCCCCAGAGCAACGCTTTGGGGAAGCCGAGCCGCTCCGCCCAATCCTTCTGTGGTGATGGCTGAGTGTTCAAGGTGTACTCCAGCAGGGATTTGAGAAACGAGTGTTGCTTGTCACAACAATCGAGCTTCGTGTGACTGAATCAACAACTAACACTGACTTCACGCCATATGCAACATTATGTGACATTTCTTGCCGTAAACTCCCCCTCCATAGGGGTACTTTCCACATATTTGCAACACTTTATAACACTCTGATGTTAGATTCACTCCCACGCGAGCGGGCTTCACCACTAGAATTGGGTGGAGCACCCGAGTTGGACCCACCACGGAAGTACACAATGAGCCAAAGAACCCTCAGGCACGCGGCACTGCTGGATGAGCTCCGCACACACGGAGATTTACGCACCGTCGAGTTAGCTGATCGACTCGGCGTAAGTGTGATGACCGTCCACCGCGACCTCCGCGCGCTGGAGGACGCCGGAAAGGTTGAGCTTTTTCGCGGCGGCGCGCGGGCAAAAGACCACCAATTCCGCGAGCGCGATGTCGCGATCCGCCGCGCAACCAACACCGAGGTCAAACAAGCCCTGGCGGTGAAAGCCGCATCGCTCATCGAGCCTGGCATGGTCGTCGCGCTCGATGACTCCACCACAGTCGGCGCGATGATCGACGCAACACTCAAGGCACAACCCGCAGGCTTGATCACCCATTCTCTGGCAATCCTGCAACACGTCGCGCACACCGCCCAGGCCCAGGAGGAGCTGGTGGTGACCGGCCTGGGTGGGCGCTACGTCCCCGCCACCGACTCCTTCCTCGGCGTTTCCACCTGCCGCGCTATGGAGACGCTCACCGCCTCGATGTCTTTCGTCTCCACCACCGCGATCCACGGCGATGCGCTGTGCCACCCCGACGAGGACGCCGCCGTGACCAAGACCGAGCTGATCCAGCTCGGCCAGCGCAAGGTGCTGGTGGCGGATTCCTCGAAGTTCGCGGTCGAGGGCATGCACTTCGTCGCCCGGCTCTCTACCTTTGATGACATCGTGATCGACCAGCACACGACCTCGGAGCAAAACCGGGTCCTCGAGCAATCAGGGGCGCGGATCCACGTCGTGGAAACACCGAAACCAGACCAGCCCACCAGCAGCTAGGAGTACCTATGTCACTCGTTCTTGGAATTGACTCTTCCACCCAGTCGACAAAGGCACTGCTTGTCGACGCCTCCTCCGGCGAGATCCTCGACCAACGCCGCGCAGCCCACCCCACCGGCACCCAAGTCGACCCGACCGCATGGCTGGACGCTATGCAGGAGGCGACCGCGGAGCTGCTACCCCGCGCAGAGGCCGTGGCCGTGGGTGGGCAACAGCACGGCATGATCGCGCTCGACAGCAGCGACCAGGTCGTACGCAACGCTATGCTGTGGAACGACACGTCTTCCGCACCGCAGGCGCTCGAGCTTATCGACGAGCTCGGCGGCGCGGAAGCCACCGCCGAGAAACTCGGCAGCGTCCTTGTCGCCTCGTTCACCGGCACCAAGCTGCGGTGGATGCGAGACAACGAGCCTGACAACGCCAAACGCACCGCGTCCGTCCTCCTGCCGCATGACTACCTCACCTGGCATTTGGGCGGCCGTGAGCAGATGACCACGGACCACGGCGACGCCTCCGGCACCGGTTACTACTCCACCCGTGACCGCGTCTTCCTCCCCGAGCTCGCCGAGGAGTTCCTCGGTTCCACGGTCACGCTGCCGCACATCGCCGAGCCCAGCGAGGCCGTCGGCACCACCGCCCACGGTGCCAAAATTGCCGCTGGCACCGGCGACAACATGGCAGCTGCCTTAGGCATGAACCTGCAGCCCGGCGACGTGTGCGTCTCCATCGGCACCTCCGGGGTCGCGAGCGCAGTATCCACCAAGAGCGTTCACGACGCGAGTGGGGGAGTGACCGGTTTTTGCGACGCCACCGGCAACTACCTGCCGCTTGCCTGCACCCTCAACGGCGCGAAGGTACTCGACTTCGCCGCGAACATGCTGGGTGTAAACCACCGGCAGCTCGCGGGGCTCGCGCTCGCCGGCACACCCGGCGCGAACGGTGTGACGCTCCTGCCGTACCTGGACGGGGAGCGCACCCCGAACCGCCCCAATGCAAAGGGCCAGTTCTACGGGATCACCACAACCACCAGCCGCGAGGACATCGCACGCGCTGTGGTGGAGGGCCTTCTGTGCTCCATGCGCGACGCAATCGAGGCGCTACAGCGAGCAACTGGTGTGGCCACGGCACGCGTTCTGCTCATCGGCGGTGGCGCGAAGAGCGAGGCAGTCCAGAAGATCGCGCCGACGATCTTTGGAGCACCGGTTGTGGTCCCACGGGCTTCGGAGTTTGTCGCGCTCGGGGCTGCCCGCCAGGCTGCGTGGGCGCTGTCGGAGGATGCGCAGCTTCCGCAGTGGAGCGTGCACGATGCGGAAACCTACGAGGGGGACTTCTCAGAGCAGGCGGTTGAGCAGTACAAAGCCCTAAGAGATGCGACCGAAAGCTTTGATGCTTTCGGACGATAGGCATTAGCTGGAACTCCATTGCGCCACACACACCGGCGATGACCCCCACGGGCACACCCGTACGTGTGAACAAATGTAATAAACACTTGTGCAGCGTAGCCGTGCTGCCCTATACTCCCACCCCATAGTTACGTACATCACATACGTTGCGGAGGAGTGACGGTGGAAGCAGCACTAGATGACGAGAGACAGGTCACTAAATGGGACCTGGCCGGTATCCCCGATTCAATCAAATGGGGCTTCCCAGCGGTTTTAATTTTCATGACGGCGGTTGGTGTGGAATCAAACTTCCTCACACCCCACCTCGTCGCCGGCTTGGACACTTCGGAAGCGACGATTTCCTGGGTTATCACCGGGTACTCGTTGACTGTCCTCGTAGCGAGCTATTTGTCCGGAGCATTCGCTGATCTCTTCGGGCCAAAGCGAGTGATGCTAGCGGGAGCGCTGGTCTTCATTGTCTTCCAGTTCGCATTCATTTTTGCCATCGGTACCGGGAACCTGCACTTGGTCGGCTTGACCTACTTCATTCGCGGTCTTGGTTTTCCCCTATTCGCATTCGCCTTCCTGGTCTGGATTAACCACTTGGCTCGCCCTTCAAAGCTGGGAACGGCAATTGGGTGGTTCTACGTCATGTTCACTGGCGGGCTTCCTACTCTCGGATCGCTCGTCGCATTTGGGGTAATTCCTGCCTTCGGTGGCGGCTTCGTCGGCGAGACTGCGGCACTGTATGCCTCTATTGTGCTTGCCATCTTGGGCACTCTTCTCGCATGGTTTGGTTGCCGGGATACGACCGGTATGCGCCGACTCGCAGCGCCTTCGATGTCCAACTCTGAAGTCCTCATGTCTGGACTGCAACTGCTTGTCTCGAACAGTAAGGTTCGCGACGGATTTATCGTCCGCATGATCAACACTGCGCCTCAGTTCGGGATGTTCATCATTCTTCCAGCCGTAATCGCTGATGAGCTTGGGTGGGGACAATCCCGCTGGCTCCTGATGACGGTGATCGTGTACGCGGGGAACATCCTTTTCAACGCGGTGTTCGGCGCAATCGGCGATAAGCACGGGTGGGTAGCGACTGTCCGCTGGCTTGGCATTTTTGCCTCGTCAATTGCACTTTTGGCCTGGTGGTACGTACCGCATTGGGTCGAGCCTGGTTCCACATACGGGTACATCCTGTCGGTCATCGCTGGTACTACATACGGTATTTTCCTGGCAGGATTCGTTCCGATGGGGGCTATCGTCGCTGCGAACGCTCCTGGCCAGGAGGGCGGCGCCATGGCGATGTATACGACCGCTGCAGGCGGCGCGACCTTCCTCGGCTCACTGGTGGTAGCCGTGGTACTCAACGTGACAGGCTGGTTCTCTTTCAGCAGCTATGCCCAAAACACTGCTGTCGTGTGGGCGTTCGTAGCACTGTACGCCGTAGCCTTTGTCCTTGTAGGTCGACTGCGCACACGTCAGGATGACCCCGAATACCGCAAGGAACTCGAACGCAAGGACGCAGCCTTGGCGGGTGCCGCCTAAGGCACGGCCACTGACCGACTGGCTCCGTCTACATCCTCCGGAGTATGAGCTCCGCAGTCGCCACGTCGGTCACCAGCTTCTTGAAGAAGCCAACTCGAGCGGCCACGATGATGCTTTCCACCTTTTCAGGACCGACTGCACAGCCCAGAGTCTCTGGGATTTTCATCAGGCGTTCCCGCGAGATATGCACGGTGCGCTCCGAGTTCGGGAAGCTTAACTCCTGACCTCGGGAATCAAAGAAGTGCAGACACACATCCCCTACTGAAGAGGGGAGGGCATCCTTTGGAATAGCTTTAGAGATAGACACCCGGCCGGTCGTCCGGGATCCAATACCCAAAATAGCTCCACGTGCACGCTCCCACTGAGTACGGACGTTGAGGAAGGATTCGTCCTTTTGTAGCGCTTCAAATACCGGGGCAGAAGGAATAGCTTCAGCAAAGAGCGAGGTGTATTCCGCATTCGAATTCGCGGCGAGGCGACGAACCGTTTCATTGGTTTGGTACCACACCTCGGGTTCATGGGCACCGCCAACTGCTGGAACTAACCTCGTCATGTCCAAACCGCTGCAGCGCATATTAGCGATACCGGCCGTCGCCATTCCCGAGGAAACAACAACCGAATCACCGGGGTGAAGGTTCATTTCGTCGACAGCAAGCTGGACCGTCCGCTCCATGCCATGGTCAAAGCTGGGCGACTGCGACCCTGGGGCTAGGTAAACTCTGCGTAGCCCGAGCGCATCGGCAAGCTCGAGCGCTCGCGAAGACGTCGTCTCACTGGGCCGAACCACCTTAATCTGTACGATTCCAGCTTCGCGCGCACGCGCTAATAAGCGTGACACTGTCGGCCGAGAGACACCTATTGCGGCAGCAACCTCGGACTGCCCCATTCCGACCTCATAGTAGAGCCGCGCGGCCTCATACAGTTTGCCCTCATCTTCAGTTTCCATGACTGGAATTCTATTGGGTCTATACCTCCAGCACTAGCAGCTGCACATAAGTGCTTGACATCGGTTCACGCAGTCCATAATGTGTTGTCCACTACATCTTTCCGACTCACATGAGAGGCCTCACAATGAACCTTCCTGCTGAAATGCGTGCAGTTGTCTGCCACGGCCCAAAGGATTACCGGCTCGAAACTCGACCGGTCCCTTCGCTTGGCGAGGACGACATTCTGATCCAGGTCGAGGCCGTGGGCGTTTGTGCCTCGGACTTGAAGTGCTACCACGGTGCAGCCAAGTTCTGGGGCGGAGAAGGGCGCGCACAGTGGGCCCAGGAGAACGTCATCTCCGGCCACGAGATCACAGGAACCGTGGTGCAGGGTTCTGAATCGGGCCTCAACTTCCATGGCGTTGAGATTGGCGACCGCGTGGTGGTTGAGCAGATTGTTCCTTGTGGAGAGTGCCGCTACTGCCATCGAGGCGAGTACTGGATGTGCGGCCCCCACGACATGTTCGGTTTCCGCAACTTCGACGGCGGCATGGCGGAGTACATGCTGATTCCTACTCGCGGCCTTGTGCACAAGATCTCCAAAGAGATCCCTGCCCACCATGCAGCTTTCGCAGAACCACTTTCGTGCGCGCTGCACGCCGTTGAGCGTGCGAAGCTCCAGTTCGAGGACACCCTGGTCATTGCTGGTGCGGGACCCATCGGCCTTGGCGTCATCGCAGGCGCTCGTCAGAAGAATCCGCTACGCATCATCGCGCTCGATATGGATGATGCAAAGCTCGAGCTCGCGAAGCGATGCGGTGCAGATCTCACCATCAACATTCGCGAAGAAGACGCTGTTGCAAAAGTCAAGGAACTTACCGACGGCTACGGCGCGGACGTCTACATCGAAGCAACTGGTCACCCATCCGGTGTTGTGCAGGGGTTGGAGATGCTCCGCAAGCTCGGCCGCTTCGTAGAGTACTCAGTTTTCGGCTCCGAGACCTCCGTGGACTGGTCCATCATTTCGGACGACAAGGAGCTCGACGTCTACGGCGCTCACCTTGGCCCGCACACCTGGCCAGCCGCGATCAAGCTGATCGAGTCTGGAAAACTGCCGCTCGACGAAATCTGCACGAACCAATTCGGGCTCGAGCAGTTCCAAGACGCACTCGACATGGTCGGCGATTCAGCAGGTGCCTCGGTGAAGGTTTCTATCCTGCCGCAGAAGTAGGTTCCAATGACGAAGCTTTTCCAAGATCCCGCTGAATTCTCGGAAGACCAACTCGACGGATTCGTAGATCTGTATTCGGACCGACTCACACGCGTCACCGGCGGAGTTGTCACTCACCCACCGAAAGAACCGCAGGTCGCGGTCGTTGTGGGTGGCGGGTCCGGCCACTACCCGGCCTTCGCTGGCTTGGTCGGACCGGGATTCGCATCAGGCGCTGTGGTGGGAAACATCTTCACCTCGCCATCGGCGGCTCACGTCTACTCCGTTGCAAAGGCAGCGCATCAAGGCAAGGGCGTCATCCTTACCTTCGGTAACTACGCCGGTGACAACATGAACTTCGGTATCGCGGCCAAGCGCCTCAACGCCGAGGGGATCGATACCCGAATCGTTGTAGTAACGGACGACGTTGCCTCTGCCTCAACACCCGAGGACCGACGAGGTATCGCGGGCGACTTCACCGTATTCAAGGCGATGAGCGCAGCTGCCGCAGCGGGCAAATCGCTCGACGAGGTGGAGCGAATTGGCCGCCATGCCAACGACATGACCCGAACAATGGGTGTCGCCTTCTCTGGATGCACAATGCCTGGTGCCACGGACCCGCTTTTCGACGTCCCAGAGGGAAAAATGGGAGTTGGACTGGGGATTCACGGCGAACCAGGGATCAAAGATGAGTCACTCGGAGATGCGGAGGCAATCGCTGAACTGCTCGTCCAGCACGTGCTCGATGCTGCACCGAGCGATGCTCCTTCCTCGCGCGTTGCGGTGATCCTAAATGGATTGGGCGCGACAAAATACGAAGAGTTGTTCCTTACGTATGGCAAAGTCGCGGCCAAGCTACGCGCCGCGGGTCTTTCGATTGTCGAACCAGAAGTCGGCGAGCTTGTGACCAGCCTTGATATGGGTGGTATCTCGCTGACGCTCATGTGGCTCGACAAAGAGCTCGAAGAGGCATGGCACGCCGATGCATATGCTTGCGGCTATCGAAAGAGCCATGCCCCACTCGAGTCACTCGACTCAACCGCTGTCATCACCACTACGAGTGAGACAGTGGAGAAGCTCACCAAGCCAGAAGGCGACGCGGTGTTTATTGCAGAACAGGTACGCCGTGGAATTCGCATCATTACCCAGTTGATGAAGGACCAGGAGTCCCATCTGGGAAAAATTGACGCAATCGCTGGCGACGGCGATCACGGTCGTGGCATGGTCCGCGGCACTTCTGCTGCAGAAGCAGCAGTGGAGAAGCTGAGCATCAAGGCCGGCTTCACTCCGTCCGCTGCCGATCAGCTCCGTACTGCAGGTGCTGCGTGGGCGCTCGAGGCCGGAGGAACGTCGGGTGTCCTCTGGGGCGCCGGCTTGGAGGCTGCAGCTGACGCTGGCACCGTCTTGGACGGCGTCGAAGCGTTCACCGGCACTGTCCAGCAACTAGGAGGTGCACAAGTCGGTGACAAGACGATTCTTGATGCGCTCATCCCCTTCCGGGATGCGCTCAACGACGGTTCGTCGTGGCGCGATGCCGCGGATGTGGCGGTGCAAGCCGCAGAAGCAACCGCCGATCTGGTGCCTCGCAAGGGCCGCGCTGCGCCCCTCGCCGAAAAGTCGATTGGGCACCCTGACGCGGGTGCAACCTCATTTTCCATGATCGCGCAACGTCTCGTTGAAGAGTTCACACAAGAAGAAGACTGATAGGAGCACATAATGACCGAAAAGCTACGCGTAATCGTCGGTTGCGACGACGCTGGATTGCAGTACAAGGAAGAGATCAAGAAGCTGCTCGAAGCTGATGACCGCGTCGAGTCCGTAGCTGATGTCGGTGTGGGCGAGGACGAGCACACGCCGTACCCGTCTGTAGCTATCGAGGCCGGCGAGCGGATTGCTAAGGGTGAGGCCGACCGCGCAGTGCTCATCTGCGGAACCGGTCTTGGCGTGGCGATCTCCGCCAACAAGGTCAAAGGAATCCGTGCGGTCACTGCCCACGACTCCTTCTCAGTAGAGAGGTCGATTCTTTCCAACAACGCGCAGGTTCTTTGCATGGGGCAGCGCGTCATTGGAATTGAGCTGGCGAAGCGCCTCGTGAGCGAATGGATCGGTTACGTCTTTGACGTGAATTCTCCATCCGCCAAGAAGGTCCAGGTCCTTACCGACTTTGAAGAGGCCTGCTAACTCGCCCTCACCGCTTAGGCCCGAGCCGCCAGGTTGTGCATAATGCCTGCCGTGCTCGGGTACAGCTTTTTGTAGTCCTCGTACAGCGCGTCGTAGTCGAAGTCCGTCGACGGCACGAACTCTTTGCTGACTGGGTTCCATTCGTCGATGCTCTCCGCCATCCCAATTGCTTGGGCCACCATGAAAGCATCGCCTAGCGACGCCCCGATGTGGTACTTCCGGCGCGTCTGCACCCGCCCAGTCACGTCGGTGACAATTTGCGGCCACAGATCCGCGGTCAGCCCGCCGCCGGCGCATGCAATGCGGTCAATGCACAGGCCAGACTGCTCCATTACCTCAATGTTGTGACGCACAGCCAGGGCGGTTCCCTCAAGCACCGCGCGGTACATGTGGCCGCGGGTATGGTGCAGCCGCAGCCCTGCAATCACGCCACGCGCGTCCGGATCCTGGATAGGCGTGCGCTCGCCCTCAAAGTAGGGAAGCACCAGCAAGCCTTCCGAACCAGCGGGAATGCCTTCAGCCTCTTGCGTAAGCACGCTGTAGTCGCTTTCCCCGGTGAGCCGGCGCATCCAATCAGTCAGCGAACCAGAGGTGGCAAGGCCACCAGCCATGTTGAAGATGCCGGGGCGAGTGCCCGTGGTTCCCCACATAGATGCGTGGCGGACGCGGTGGTCCGCATTGCCGACAAGAAACAGTGTTGTCCCGTACATCAGGAATAATTCGTCAGCGTTGACCGCGCCGACTGATTCCTGCTCAGCCCATGCGTCAATCGTTCCGGCAATCACCGGCACGCCAGCGCCGATACCGGAGATCCCAAGGTCGGCCCGGGTGGTGCCGGCAATCTCGTTACTCCACAGCAACTTCGGCGGAACCGTATTCGGTGCAATCTCAGACCATACTGCCTTGTCCCACTCGCGGGTCTGCGGGTCATACAGGGGAGTGCACTGGCTGGCAGACTGCCTGTCCAGAACATACTCGCCGGTCAGATGCTTCACGACGAAGCTCGCCGGCATGTAGAAGCGGCTCTCTTGCTCATGCAACTGCGGGTAGTGGCGGTAGAACCACGCAAACTTGGGGCCCGCGGCCTGGGTGGTCAAGCACGAGTCGCGTGCCTCCAGCAGCGAGTCAGCGCCGAAGCGCTTAGTCAGCTCCTCGATCTCGGTCCTCGCGCGGGCATCGACGCCGTAGAGAGCTGCCTCGGCGACCGGGTCATCATTGGTATCGGTGAGCGCGACGCACGGCCCCATTCCAGAGACCCCAATACCGGCGAGGTGCACATCAGCGCTGTTCAAAAGCTTCGAGGCAAGAGACGCGAACTCCTCGAACCAAATACGAGCGTCCATGGACACGACCACGTCAGGGGTGCGCGAGACTGTGTGCTCACAGGTCTCACTACCCAGCACGGTGCCGTCCGCCGCCACGAGCACCGCCTTCGAGCTCGAGGTACCGACATCAAAACCCAGGACTGCTTCTTGGATCATCTACACTCCTCTGGATCGAAAGGTTTCTGCCCATTATCGCAGGACTACAGCGTCAAAGATATAAGCGGTAGTCGTGGTAAGAACGCCGAGTATTCTCGGCAGCTCTCGTCTCACTCGTGCGAAGGTCTGCCCGCGTCGTAGAACAAGTCAGAGATTCGTCCTTGGCCGTCAATGACACATCCGAAGGCTCGACTGACACCCCTGTCCATTCGCTGAGCATGCAAATAGTCAGGTAGTGAGTTCCTAACACTCAGCCGATCAAAACCTTCCGCAGTTTGAAAAACCAATAAGCTTCCAAATCGTGGGTGCTCGCCGTCCTCCACTAGGAAACCGCCTTTATGAGGCAGATGATCATCCTTTGTCTTCTCTATCAGCCTCTCTATCAAGACCTGAGCACCAACCTGCGAATCTTCGCTTAATGAAAGCAAGGCCGCCCCAAACTCAAACCAGTGTGGCATGTCGAATTTTCGGGCTTCGCGCACATGACGGAGAAGCGAAGTCTCTTTGATATGTGGTTTCCGGTGCGACAATCCGTTTTTCCAAACATCGACTACTGCCGTCATGGGAGCTACCGATACAAGAGTGCTTGCATCTTCGTCATTCTCTGCCCACAATCCATTCTGGCGAAATGTTAGAAACATATCTAATTCATCAGTCGTGAGGTATTTCTTAGATATTTTCGGATCGCGTCTACGACGAAGATAAACCAAAAGTTCCGATGGTTCGTCAATCAGTTCGAGAATCGCTTGAAGGTCGCCAATGGAAATCAACCAGGGCAGCTGACCTTCCTGGCCCAAGAGGCTCGTATCAATCAAGTCGAGAGGACGTGTTGCTAGCTCAAGCAGATCATCCAAGGTGACAATTACCGTGTGAACCTCAACCACATCTGAAAGGTCAAGAGCGTCGCCTCTTTCAACTGGCACGTATCGGACCTGACCCCCGTTAGGTAGACACCTGATATCCAGCCCAGTTGGGTTGGGAAG
>OJLY01000054.1_pt1 | contig 93665 bp, 91 predicted proteins | sample 1597031 | NCBI WGS metagenome assembly OJLY01 (sample SAMEA3904673, study PRJEB24821) | metagenome | biome: Builtin; feature: hospital; material: surface | place: USA | collected 2013-06-03
GGCGGCGGAGGAGGCGGCGGGTGGTAGAGCCCGCTCGCCCTAGCGCGTAGCTATATCTCAACCTTTCTTTTGCAACAACAAACAAGCGGCCATTCTCTCATAGTGGTCGCTTCTTGGTGCAAGAACAGAAAAGCAAATGTGCCAAGAACATAGCCCACCAACCATGCTCAAACTGAACCCGGATTAATTACTTAACCCAAGAGTACGATGATCAGATTGAGAATGAGCCCTATGATGCTACATTCTGCAATTTCCGGCTTGGTGCTTTGTGGCGAACTTGGTATACTTGGTACGAGACATAAGGAAAACACATCATGGATTGGCTGCATATTATTATTCTTGGCATTGTCGAGGGGATTACCGAGTTTTTGCCCATATCGAGCACGGGCCACTTGATGCTGGCCGAGAAGCTGCTGGGCTACTCGGTGAGCGACCCGGGGCTTGTCGCCTTTACGGCGGTGGTGCAGATTGGGGCAATTGCTGCGGCGATTGTTTATTTCTGGCAGGACATTTGGCGTATTGCTTCGGCCTGGTGTGCTGGCGTGGTAAATCCGCGGGCGCGGACGTTTCACTACCGAATGGGGTGGTATGTCATCATTGGTTCGCTGCCGATTGCAGTGGTAGGGCTACTCCTTAAGGATACGATCGAGACGGTGCTGCGCGGCCTGTGGTTTGTAGCGGCTGGGCTGATGATTTGGAGTATTGTACTGTTCTTGGCCGACCGCCGGGGGCGCGAGACACGCCATGAGCGTAACCTCACCTGGCGCGATGCCATGGCAATGGGCCTGATGCAGTGCTTGTCGCTCATCCCGGGGGTGTCGCGCTCGGGAGCGACGATTGCCTCGGGGCTATTCCGCGATATTGACCGCACCACTGCCACACGGATGAGCTTCTTCCTGGGGATTCCGGCATTGATGGCAGCTGGTGGGCTGGAGGCCGTGACGCAGTCGCAGCAGATTGGCCGCTTAATTGGCTGGCCACAGATGATACTGGGGATTGTTGTGTCCTTCGTGGTGGGGTATGTGGCGATCTCGTGGCTGCTGCGCTTTGTTTCGAGTAACTCATTTGATAAGTTCGTCGCCTACCGCTTGGCGCTGAGTACACTACTCATCATCCTGCTTGCGGTGGGCGCGTTGGCACCGGTGTAATTTCTCCGTAGCTTGTTTTTATATTTATCTCACATCCTATTGAGCGGGGAGTGACAGTTCATGTGCAAGAATTTTTTTCGACTCTGCCTTGATTAGAATTTTACTTCTCAAGCGTGAGAAAAAGCTCCACGATCGTTGTCCACCTAGTTTGCTCTCGCTGGGTGATTGCGGTATAATTGCTATTAACATTAGCAGCTTATGGAGGCGCAATGATCGAAATAAAAAACATTACAAAAGTCTACGGCAAGAAGAAAAATACCTTCACCGCCCTCAAGGACGTAAGTCTTGCAATCGAAGAGGGGTCGAGCGTGGCAGTGCTAGGCAAGTCGGGCTCGGGCAAATCTACACTGATGCATGCCATCTCTGGCCTGGATAAGCCGCAGCAGGGTGAGGTGGTCATCAATGGTGAAGATATCTTGCGGCTCAAGCGCAAGGCGACCGATCGCTTTCGAGCGCGGACGATGGGCTTCATCTTCCAGAGTTTCTTTGTGGAGGGCGGCGAGAGCTGCTATGACAATGTGAGCCTGTCGCTCGAGACCGCAGGTGTACCGCGCAGTCAGCGCAAGCGGCGTATCGTAGCGGCGCTCGAGGCGGTTGGCCTGGAGGATAAGATCAAAGCGCGGGCCAAGGACCTCAGTGGTGGGCAAAAGCAGCGCCTAGCGATCGCTCGAGCAATTGCTGCCGAGCCGCAGATTCTCTTTGCCGACGAGCCGACGGGTAATCTCGACTCAGCAACTTCTGGAGTAGTGGAAGACCTGCTCTTTAATTATGCTAAGGAGCATGGTGCGACGCTCATCATCGTCACACACGACGAGGATCTAGCGCAGCGCTGCCAGCGTATTATTCGTATCAAAGATGGGGTGATTGATCACGACAGCGCTACGGATAAGACTACAGCTTCTCCCAAGGCTAAAAAAGCGCCAGCTCGTCGCTCAGCCAAAGCCATAGCACCTACCACGCAGCCTAAGAAAACGGCGAAAAAAGCCACAAGTGCTACTGCAAAAGCCAAATCTACAACCACCAAGCCAACAACAAGGAGGGCAGACTAACCATGAAGACGACTGATATCATTCGCCGCGCTGGCCGCAACCTGCGCCGAGCCAAGATGCGTACCTTGCTTACCAGTATCGCTATCGCGGTTGGCGGCTTTGCCATTATGGCGAGCTTGATGGCGGGCGAGGGTGCACGCCAGTATATTGACCGGCTGATTAGCAGTAATATTGATGCCAAGGCGGTGTTTGTCGTCAAGGATAAGCGGCTCATCGGCGCGCAATCGGGCCAGCAGGCTGACCTGCGTGAGTATAATCCTGATAGTATCAACCGCTATGGCAATGATTATAAAGCCCTGACCCAAAAAGACATCGACAGGCTGGCGGCCCGCACCGACCTCGAGAAGGTGAGGCCAGTCTATCAGCTCCAGCCCAAATATGTGAGCTTTGCGGCCAAGAAAGACAAGAAATACAGCAGTGATGTGAGCGTCTTTGATGGTGCGCTCGCGGCCGAAGTGGTGGCTGGCAAACAGCTGGGCAAGGGTACTGAGCTCGCGCCCGGCGAAGCCGTCATCCCCGAGAGCTATGCCGAGGCACTAGGGCAATCGCCTGCCCAGATGGTGGGCAAACAAATGACCGTCACAGTGGTGCAAATGCCACAGAAGATCGACGAAGCAACACTTGGCCAGGTCTTTGCTGAGAAGGGGCAGGCTGGGGTGAATGAGCTGATCAATGGCAAGGAGCTGCACAAGACCTTTACCATTGCGGCCGTGACGCGCAAATCGGCCGACCAAACCCAAGCAATGCGCGGCATTGGGATTAATGCCAAAGTAGCCCGCGAGCTGAGTGACTACAGTACCAAGGGTACGAGCCAATACCAAAAGTACATGTCTGCCACCGCGGTTGCCAAGCAGGATGCTGAGGCTGCCAAGAAGTCCCTCGAGCGAGATGGCTACGCCGCAGCTACCGCCAAGGATCTGCAGCAGACACTCTTCCGCTTCGTTGATATCTTACAGGCGATTGTGCTGTGCTTTGGTGCGCTGGCGCTAATAGTGAGTATTTTCGGCATCGTCAACACGCAGTACATCTCGGTGCTGGAGCGGACGCAGCAGATTGGCCTAATGAAGGCGCTGGGAGCAAGCCGGCGTGATATTGGCCGCTTGTTCCGCTATGAGGCAGCCTGGGTCGGCCTGTTGGGTGGTGCGCTGGGTGTACTAGGCGCGTGGGGCACCGGTGTGGCGCTTAACCCAGTTATCTCAGAGAAGCTTCGCTTTGGTGATCACAAACTCCTTGTCTTTGTACCAGAGCATGCTGCTGCGGTAGTGGTTGGCCTGATGCTGGTAGCGATCATTGCTGGCTGGCTGCCAAGCCGCAAGGCTGCCAAGCTTGACCCAATCGAAGCGCTGCGTACAGAGTAAACTGCGTCGATACGAAGAGCCAAAACCCGCTGTGCGAGAGTAAGCAAAGCGGGTTTTTTGGCTAGCTAAGAGGAGTACTACTGTACACCTAACAGGGGTAGAGCGAGAAAAGAGACTTAAAGATAGCTGAGACTTGAAGGCAGAGTGGCTTGCGCTCTTTAATTTTATAACGCTTGTGCTATAATCAGACAAAAGGGTATAAATAGGGGTATAGTTATGAATGAACACCGCAAAAAATTTGCAAGCCGTTCGCTTGTATTTGTCTTGTTTGGGATATTATTAATCATCATTATATTGCTCTGGTGGTGGTGGCCATGGGGCTACAATAGTAGCTTCAAGGGTGTGCGGCCAGACCAAGTGAGCTTGCGCCAGCACGATGGGAAGATCCAGTGGCAATTTATGAATGGCGCGTGGCAAGATATTGCCTCGGTCGAGGACCTGCGCGGGGCAAAAGGCGAGCAAGGTGCGCGCGGTGAGGCTGGTGCGAGTGGCGAACGAGGTGCAGACGGTGCCAATGGCCGTGATGGTGCAGATGGTGCACGCGGCCGCGATGGTGCTCGTGGTGCAGCTGGCAAGAATGGCGCAAACGGCGCTAATGGTGCCAACGGTAAGGACGGTGTAAATGGGGCCAATGGCAAAGACGGCGCATCGGCCGCTAAAGGCGAAAAAGGCGAAAAAGGCGACAAGGGTGAGCCTGGCAAAGACGGCAAAAATGGTGAAAAAGGAGAAAAGGGTGATACTGGCCCGAAGGGCGATACTGGTGCTAAGGGTGAGCAGGGTGCACCTGGTACACCTGGCGCACAAGGAGAAAAAGGCGTGCCCGGCCCGAAGGGTGACCAAGGAAACACTGGCCCACAAGGACAACCAGGTCAGCCCGGCCCGCAAGGGCCGCAAGGCCAAACCGGCCCAGCTGGTGCCGATGGCCGAACCATCGAGCTCCAGAAGGGTACACTCTACATCCAGTGGCGCTACACTGGCGAAACAGCCTGGCAAAACCTCATTGCTTATACCGACCTCAAGGGTGAGAAGGGTGATCCCGGCCAGACCGGCCCACAAGGTGCTCAAGGCATCCAGGGGCAGCAAGGTGCTACTGGACCCAAAGGCCAGGATGGCACCAACGCAACGATTAATGTTACCAACAGCACTCAGCCATGCTCACCAAATATGACCGTCACGGGCAATGGCACCTCTCAGCTTGGCCTTACCTTTGCGGGTAGCACGGTGCCAGCGGGTGGTACGGTTGGCCAAATATTGTCGAAGAAGTCGGCCGCAAACTGTGACATGGAATGGCGGAGCCTCCCCCAGATGACCATCTTTACGGCAACACTTGGCAATGGCAATGGCGGCGTTACGGCTGCGACGATTGCTAAGGATACCTTTGCGCCAGTGCCACTCAAGACCGTCGTGACAAACAACGGTGGCGGGTCGTGGGATGCTGGAAGCAAATCGTACATTGCACCAAGTGATGGTGTGTACTTGATCCAATCGCGGATTCGCTTGAACGATACATCGTCACCCCGCGGTGTGTACCAGGCTGTCAACGACACAGCCCGCGACACTCCAGAGGGTGTGTGGAGCAACAACCAACAGGGCTACCGCTTTACCATGCCATACACTCGCCTGATGCGGGTAACGGCCGGGACACCGCTCAAGCTTGTCGTCTACTCGGCTGGCCAAGACGCGAATATCACCGATGCAAGCCTCAGCATCGTCAAGATATCAGACTAAACTAGTCAGCCTACTATCAACCCCTACAGAACCAGCTATCATGGCTGGTTCTGTGCTAGTGATCGACTAGGATTACTAGCCAATAGCGTGCCCGTAGGCAGGGAAGTGAGGCCAAAAATGGCTGGGAATGGTGCCCAATTATACCCCGGCCGGGCAGGCGCAGCACCCGGAAGTTTTATCGAACAAATTGCCATTACGCTTGGCGTGGTATCTGATATAATATAGTTATGTTAGATATTCGTTATATTCGCGCGCATGCCGACGAGGTGCAGGCAGCTGCGCGCCATAAGGGCTACGAGGTGTCCATCGCAGCGCTTCTCGCGTGCGACGACCGGCGCCGGGAACTCCAGCAGCGGGTGGATGCTGTGCGTACCACGCGCAACGAGACGGCCGCTCAGATGAAGGGTGGCAAACCCAGCCAAGAGCTCATCGCCAAAGGCAAGGCGCTCAAAGCCGAGCTCGCCACGCTAGAGGAAGAGCTGCGCACCATAGAGAACAACTTTTTTACTCAGCTCGAGGCAGTGCCAAACATCACCCTGCCAGACGTGCCACTGGGTGGCGAGGCAGACAGTGTGGAGATCAAGCAGTGGGGTGAGCGGCGTGAGTCGGCTCAAGATCACCTCGACTTCGCGACGAGCCGGGGTTGGCTCGACTTCGAGCGCGGTGCTAAGGTGGCTGGCACGAAGTTTTACTATGTGCTGGGCGACCTAATGCTGCTCGAGAATGCCATCTACCAATATGCCCTTAACTTCCTTGTCGGCAAAGGCTTCCGCCCCATGACGGTGCCACACATGGTGAGTGGTCGCGTGGCGCGTGGTTCGGGCTTTGCGCCCAAGAGCGATAAGGAGAGTAACGAGTACTTTATTGAGGGCGAAGACACTATGCTTATTGGCACAGCCGAGGCCCCACTGACAGGCTTCCATGCCGATGAGATCCTGAGTGAGAAGGACTTACCGCTCCTCTACACTGGCTACAGCCCCTGCTACCGCAAAGAGGCTGGCGCTGCCGGGAAGTTTAGCCGCGGGCTGTTTCGGGTTCATCAGTTTAACAAATTGGAGATGTATATCTATTGCCTGCCCGAGCAGTCGGCCCAGATGCATGAGAAGATCCTTGCTCTGGAGGAGGAGATTTGGCAGAGCCTGGGCGTGCCATACCACGTGGTCAATATCGCGGCGGGAGACTTAGGTGCACCAGCTGCCAAGAAGTATGACATTGAGTACTGGTCGCCCGTTGATGGTGCCTACCGCGAGCTTACCAGCTGTAGCAACTGCACTGACTTCCAGGCGCGCAACCTTGGCATCCGCGTCCGCCGGGCCGATGGCTCGCTCCAGGTGGTGCATACCCTCAATGGTACCGCAGTGAGCTTGGCTCGCGCACTCGTAGCGATTATCGAGAATTATCAAACAACTGATGGCCAGCTCCGCGTGCCAACGGTGCTGCAGCCATATCTGAACAACAGGGAGGTACTCTAGATGGGGCGCACAATCAGAAAAATGAGTCGCAAGGGCTATGCCAAAGTTGCTAAGCCGCTTCTCTTCCGGCGGCAGCCCGATGCAGCGCACCAGTCGATGCTCTGGACGGCGCGGGCACTGCATGCCATCCGGGGTGAGCAGCTCCTTAGCGGCTGGCGCTATAAGAACCCTCGCCTCGAGCAGACTATTCTTGGCCTCAACTTTGTTAATCCCATCGGCCTGTCTGCTGGACTGGATAAAGATTTTGATCTGCCCCCTGTGGCAAAGAAAATTGGTTGCGGCTTTGAGATTGGTGGCTCGGTAACAGCCGTGCCTTGTGAGGGTAACCCCAAGCCGTGGTTTCGTCGCTTGGCTAGTGAGCAGTCAATTGTCGTGAATGTTGGCCTGGCCAATCGCGGCGTCGCCAAGGCGATCGAGCAGATCCGCAGCTACTCACCACGGGTCTGGCGCGACTTTCCGCTCAGCGTATCCGTAGCCAAGACGAACAGCCCCAAGCAAGTCCGCCCCAAGCAAGCGATTGCCGACTACTGTGACAGCCTTCGCCAGCTTGAAGAAGCTGGTTGCGCACCACTGTACGAGATTAACATCTCCTGCCCGAATGCCTATGGCGGTGAGCCCTTCACCACGCCCGCTCGCCTCAAGAAGCTCCTCACTGCGGTGGATGAGCTGAAGCTTTCGCGCCCCGTCTTTATCAAGATGCCGACGGACAAGACGTGGACGCAGTTTGCCAAGCTCCTCTCCATCATCGATAAGCATAATGTCGCGGGCCTGACGATCGGCAACCTCGTCAAAGATCGCAGCAAGCTCACCGACCCAAGTGTCTTGCCCGACGATACTCCCGGTAGCCTTAGCGGCCGGCCAGCTCAGGCCATTACCACGCGGCTTATCCACAAGACGTATGCGCTGTATGGCGACCGCTTTGTCATCATTGGTGTGGGCGGTGTCTTTACGGCGGAGGATGCGTACGAGAAAATTCGGGCTGGCGCGAGCCTCGTGGCGCTGGTGACGGCGCTGATGTTTGAAGGGCCACAGGTCGTGGGCGATATCAACGAAGGCTTGGTGGAGCTGCTCGACCGAGACGACTACGTCTCCATTAGCGAAGCAATCGGCGCAGCGCACCGCAAGTAGGGGAGCCAGTGGCGTCCGAAACAAACGGCCCACGCGTTGAGCGTTTTGCCTCTTCCATGCGGTACGCGGCAGCGTGGTTTGGCCAAGTGGTGGTACGGCACATCACCGGTGCAGCGTTTGCCCGGGCTGCGCAGTGGGAGGCGGCAGAGACTCATGTCCTTCCTGCGCGGCAGCATAATAGGCCTGCAGTAGAGTACCGAGCTGCCCAATATGTTGGTACACATGCGAGGGAGGATTACCCGCTCCGCGATACAACACTGATCGTTTCTGGCTATGTTGACCGCACAACCGACCGCTGTGTGGGTGGCCAAGCGGTTGACGTGTATCGGCTAACGGGCCAAACAAGCGCGTATCGCCGCATGGTCGATCGCCAGACAATGCAGCCATATGTGGCGCATCTTGCCCCGGCTCATCTTGATGAACTGTCGACCGAGCCACAGGCTGGGGTTGTGCGCAGTTTCGTCCCAGTAGTAGATAGTCTACAACGGGTTGGCCGCCTGATAGAGGTGCTCGACAGCCTTGCAGCACACACCGTTGAGATAGAGGCGAAGTACCAGACATTGCTACGCTACCGCAATCAGCAAACGTAAAGTAGCGTAGCGACACAGCTCGGCTCACGACCATTTGACATTACTCACAATATACTGCACTATAGGACGAAAGCATTGCAATAAAGGAGCAAGAATGAACGAAAAACAGCCACCAGCAAACGGAGAGCGGCAAGACCCGTCAAAATTGGCAGACCGGCTGCAAGAAAAGCTCAGCCGTATCTTAACAGAAAGACCCTTCGAGTATGCATGGTGGAGGCAGAGTGCTTTGCAGGAGCGTCGTATCCAAACCAACCCAGAGCTCAGCAAAGATGGTGAAACCAACGCCACCGAGCGTACGATATTCTTGACAGGCCGCGAGGGCGAGTATATAGCGGTATTTGGCGTTGTGCCCTATAGTCTACCAATTGTTTCGGGCCCGACTGTCGCTATTATGGCGCCTGATGGTAAAGACTGGGTGGTGTATCGCTGTGGGGCAGATGCCAATGATAAATGGCAGGTCGTGCGCATCCACGGCACAGGCACCAAGCAATACAATGATGGAGAAGAATACACCTTCTTCCAACCCACAGAGGGCGATAGCCAGCAGCACCCCTCGCACAAGAATGCCGACGCACAAGAGCTGAGAGACCTGATGAAGTTGATAGATACGTCACACTGCCGCACAGAGACACCACCTAAGAACGAGGCGAAGGCTTTGCTCGACCAGATTAAAAAGCTGCGCGAAGAGGTAGCCTATCAGATAAGCTCGCTACTCAAGCGTCTCTACCTGAGTTCATAATTTACTCATAACAACCCCTGTTTTCTCCTCAACCATGCTATACTATAAGCACAAGTTGCTAACACGAAAGGGGTCAGCATGATCGCAAACATCGACATTACTGGTATTGGCAAATACTCGCCAGACGAGCCAACCAAAAAATACATTCGCAAGAAGATCGGTGCGCTCGACCGCATGGTGTCGCGCCACGCTCGCAAGACCGTGAGCGCTATGGTGCGCATCGAGGAGATCAATGGTGAGCATGGCAATAAGTATGAGGTAGAGGTGGTCATTACCGTGCCAGACCAAACCATCAAGGCCAAAGACTCTACGCTCAACGTCCTGGCTGCTACCGACATCGTTGAGCGCAAACTGGCTGGCCAGTTGCGCAAATATAAGCAAAACCAGCTGCCGCACCTTGGTCGCCGTGGCCTTCTCGCTCGCTTCAAACGCAGCTTCGAGCGCGAACAGGATCATCCTGCGGAGTAGGCGATAGGTAAGGCGCGCGAGCCAAGAGGCCGGTATCAGTCGGGTATCGGCCTCTTGCTCATACTTTGTGTAGGCCACCCTTCCCAAATAGCCGCAAACCCGGTATAATGAGGGGAGTTTTTTGAATTGAATGGCCGCTTAGAGAGGAAAGCGAGGGAAGTTTGACACCATGGCAACAACACAGCAAAAAGCACTGACGAAGATTTTTGGCGATCCGCAAAAGCGGATCTTGAAGCGTCTGCAAAAGAAGGTAGACGAGATCAACAAGCTTGGGCCGAAATATAAAGCGCTCTCGGACGAAGAGCTGGCCAAGCAGACAGAGGTCCTTAAGCAGCGCCTACACAAGAAAGGTACGACGCTCGATACTATCCTGCCTGATGCCTTTGCAGTGGTGCGCGAGATGGCCGACCGGGTGATTGGCGAGCGGCACTATGATGTGCAGCTGATTGGCTCGATGGTGCTGCACGAAGGCAACGTTGCCGAGCTCAAGACCGGTGAAGGTAAGACCCTGATGTCCACGCTGGCAGCATACCTCAATGCGCTCGAGGGCAAGGGTGTGCACGTCGTGACCGTCAACGACTACTTGGCGCAGCGTGACGCTGGCTGGATGGGGCAGATCTATAGCGCCCTAGGCATTAGCACTGGTGTGATTATCAACGAAGCGTCCTTCCTCTACGATGGCACGTACACCAACGAGAACCATACTGATCCACGCATGCAAAAGCTCCGCCCCTGTACACGGCGTGAAGCCTACGAGGCAGACATTACCTATGGGACAAACAATGAGTTTGGCTTCGATTATCTGCGCGACAATATGGTCAATGAGATTGGCCTAGTGCGCCAGCGCGAGCTCAACTTTGCCATTGTAGACGAGGTGGATTCTATCTTGATCGACGAAGCGCGCACCCCACTCATCATTAGTGCGCCCGCGGCCGAGAACCCTGATAGCTACTACCAATTTGCCAAGATTGCTGCCAAGCTTGTGCCAGAAGACTACCGTCTCGATGAGAAGCACACCAGTGTGGCACTAACAGACAGTGGCATCGACAAAGTGCAAAAACTCCTTGGTATAAAAAATTTGTACACCCCTGAGTATGTCCGCAGCGTTTACCACATCAACCAAGCGCTGCGCGCACAGACACTCTTCCATCGGGACAAAAACTATGTGGTGACCAATGATGGCGAGGTTATCATCGTCGATGAGCACACTGGTCGCCTCAAGATCGGCAACCGCTATAACGAAGGCCTCCACCAGGCGATCGAAGCCAAAGAAGGCGTGCCCGTTCAGCAAGAGAGTATGACGTTGGCGACCATCTCCTTCCAGAATTTTTTCCGCCTATATAAGAAGCTCAGTGGTATGACCGGTACGGCCTTTACTGAGGCAGAGGAGTTCCAGCAGATCTATAGCCTGGATGTGGTGGTAGTGCCGCCCAACAAGCCGATTACCCGCAAAGACCACCAAGACCTTATTTACAAAACCGAAAAGGCTAAGCTCAAAGCTGTGGCGGCTGCCATCAAGAAGTACCATGAGCAAGGCCGGCCGGTGCTGGTGGGGTCGGGCTCGATTGCTAAAAATGAGCTGATCGCCCAGTGGCTGGACAAAGCGGGCATAAAGTATGAGATCCTCAATGCTAAGAATAATGAGCGTGAGGCCGAGATTGTGGCACACGCTGGCGAGAAGGGTGCCGTGACGCTAGCGACAAACATTGCGGGGCGTGGCACAGACATCAAGCTTGGGCCGGGCGTGAAGGAGCTTGGTGGCTTGGTGGTGATCGGCAGTGAGCGGCATGAGTCGCGCCGGATCGACAACCAGCTGCGGGGCCGTGGTGGCCGCCAGGGCGACCCGGGTGACACCCAATTCTATGTCTCGACCGAAGACGATCTGATGCGGATCTTCCAGGGTGAGCGTATTGCTGGCCTGATGGAGCGCCTTGGAGTAGAAGAAAACATGGCTATTCAAAACAAAGCAGTCAGTAAGACGCTTGAGGCGGCGCAAAAGCGGGTTGAGGGCTTTAACTTTGATGCGCGCAAAAATGTTGTTCAGTACGACAACGTCATCAACCGCCACCGCAAAGTGGTCTACACTGTGCGACGCAAGATTCTCGATGGCGACAACATCAAGCCAGAAATTCAGCGCCTGCTGCGCACTGCAGTAGAGAGCCTTACAGAGGTACCAGCCAAGCAAAACCCGAAGTTTGCTGAGGAGTTTGGCGCGATCTTCCCACTGGATAAAGACGAGATTAAGAAAATCGGTGCCGAGAAGCGCGACCGTGTCCGGACTAAGATGGCACTCGATGCGGCGAAAAAATTGTATCAAGACAAAGAAGACGAACTGGGTAGCGAGCTACTGCGCGGTATTGAGCGTGAAGTGTATCTGCAGGTGCTCGACACACTGTGGATGCAGCACCTAGAGAATATGCAGCACCTGCGTGAAGGAATCCACTGGCGCAGTGTGGGCCAGCGCGACCCGCTCGTGGAGTACCGCGCCGAGTCGCAAAAGCTGTTCGATAGCCTGCAGGCTAACCTCCGAGCTGAGGTTCTCCACGCGATCTACCAAGTGCGCAGGACAGATGCCATCACTCGCGAGGCAACCGACGACGAGCACGATACCGAGCTTACCCGCCTGGCTGAAACCTCGGTGGAGCGCGGCGTGAATGAAATCACGAGTGGGGAAGCGAATCGTGACCACGACTTTACCAAAACAAAAGCGGCACCAACTACTGCCGACGTCAACCGCAAACGTAACGCCGCCCGCAAGAAAAAGAAAGCCCAGCGGCAGAATCGCAAAAAGAACCGCTAAATGCAGCACACAGTAACAGAGGTCAGGCTAAAGAATGGTGCCTGTGGCCTTCTCATCGACGTGCCTGGCGCAACCGTGATGAGCTTCCAGTTCCAATTTCGGGCGGGCAACCGTTATGTTGCGAGCAAGGACATCTACGAGACGGCGCACATTATGGAGCATATGGCCTTTGGTGCCAATGCTCAGTTTGCGAGCGAGCATGAGTACGAGGCAGAGTTTATTAAAAACGGTGCCTACCACAATGCCTGGACGAGCGACCTGTCTATGGTGTATGTGGCGGACTGTGCGGACTTTGAGTGGGAGCGTATTTTGCAGTTGCAGCAGGTGGCCATTACGCAGCCAAAGTTCAACCAGACGGAACTCGAGGCGGAGAAGGGCAACGTGCGCAGCGAGCTTGTCGGCTATCTTAACAATCATAACCGAGTGCTGTGGCCCAAGATCCAGCAGCTACTGGGGAATGACATCTACACCTTCCACCAGCGCGTGCGCACCATTGCCCACGTGCAGCTGAGCGATATTCAGGAACACTACCGGCGCACCCACACCAGCGACAACCTTCGATTTGTCATTGCTGGCAAAATGGCGGGGCGCAAGGCGCAAATCAAGCGTATGATCGAGAGCTGGCAACTGCCGCGTGGTGAGCGCTTTGCGGTGCCGCACGACGAACTTCACAGTGGTAAACCTACCCTCATCCGTCGCAAAGAGGCCAGTAACCTTACCTTTGGCTGGTCGATGGAGATCCCGCGCGAGCTTAGCGACAAAGAAGACGCCGCGCTCGACTGCCTCAACCACATCCTCACCGGCACGATGCACTCGCGCATCTTTGGTAAGGCGCGCAAGCAGGGCATGGCCTATGGGATGTTTAGTGATGGCTCGGTGGGCAAATATGAGAGCAGCTGGGACTTTGGTGGCGAGGTGGAGTGCGACAAGGCAGAGCGGCTCTTTAGCCTGATTGTCAGTGAGCTCCAGGCGGTACTGCGCGGTGAGATTACCGAGGCCGAGCTGGAGGCAGCCAAATCCTATGGCTTGGGGCGTTACCAAATGGGGGCGCAAACAGTAGCGCAGATTAGCGGGTTCTACACCAGCCGTTTCTTCTGGGATGGGTATGTGAAGGACTATGCCAAGGTGCCACAAGAGATCAAAGGTACGACCCTTGAGCAAATGAACGCCGTAGCACGTGAATTCATTGCCGCTAATACTTGGGCACTCGCTGGCGTAAGCAGTGGTGAGCGTAGCGACATCGTGCGGCTGGGCGAGCAGCTGGAAGGGCTGTTTGCACAAAAATAACCGATACGTTATCGGCTTTGTTGTAGCTGTATCAGTGATAGCAATGCTCGGATTGAGATGGCTGGCTTCTCTCTGTTGGTTTCTGCTTTTCGCCTCCTTAATCAATAAAATCAACGCAAAAACTCCTTCTTGGCTAATTAAAGTAGGCCAAGAAGGAGCTCTGTGTTTATGTTATGTCTCGGATAGTCAAACTATAGTGGTGTCGAGTAAGCGCGAAGTGCTAGTGCTGCCTCGATTTCGGCGTTTGTTGCGGTGTGTGGTAAATCAAGTGTGTCACATAGCGCGTTAATTTCCACCTGGAGAGCTGCGGCGAAGACGTCATCATCGGATGCCTCGGGAGGTAGGCCAAGTTCGGCACACACCTCTGGTGACCTATGAGAAGAAAATACATCTCCCATTTTTTCGCTTATTCTATCCTTGCTGCCTGGGATATAATTGATAACACGAAGATATGCCTCATCGGCTGCTTCCTGTGCAATGCGCTTATTTCGGTATTCCAGCACTTCTTGCTGGTGTTAGGTCTTGGGGTTTTTCTAGTTCACTGCTAGAAGTAGTAGAGGAGGTAAATTCATTATTATTCATAGTAGATTCTACTTTATCAGATAGTTGGTAGCAAGGCAAGAGCCTTTTGTTTGAGGGTCAACATGTACATGGTACACTTTAGCCTGCGCGGTACACTGCCATCTTCGTGTTGAGCAGCTTGTTCATCTCGGTGAGGCCGCTGTCCTTCTTGTGGAGGACGCCGTCGTCGATGACGTATGTCTCGGCTTTGCTATCTCTGTTGTCGGGCATTTTGGGCGCAGTGTTTTGCCCGCTGTACTTGCTGCGGCTCGTTAGGTCGCTGTGAGTGCGGTAGTATTGAGCGGCTTTGAGACGGTGGTCTTTGACCGCTTGGTAATACGTGAGGTATTCGGTACCGAGCTTGCGTACATTGTCATTTTCGCTGATGTTTTGCATTTTTTTGGCTTGCTCTATGCACGAGCCGTAGGTCTTGCTTGCTTCCTTTTCGATCTCGCTATCGGTTAGTGCAGGAGCGCTCGTAAGCGCTGTGCTGCCACCCTTGCGGAAGTCAAAGTTGAGAATCTGGCGGTTGAGCACGCGAGTGTCAGCGCACTCTTTGATAAAGGTGGCGACGGTGGAGTAGTAGCTCGGCAGCTTGCCCAGTGCAGTGACGGCTTCGTCCGTCTCGCGCTTGTACTGCTCGTACGCACGCTTGATGTCTTCGTCGTGCACGGCGCGTGAGCTACCAAGCTTGCTTATGAGTTCTTTGCGGTTGTCTGCAAATGCTTTGGTGTCGATCGTCTCACCACGAGAAAGTGGCTGCAGCAGGCGATCCTCGGTGCGGCTATGGGTGCGGATGAGCGCCTGAGCGTCTTGCAAGTCTTTGCGGCTTGGTGGTGTAGACTGCATGGCTACAACGATGATAATGACGATGACTAGCACAATGCCCGCCGCGCCAGCAATCAGCCCATACAGCAGTTTCTTGTTTGCGAGCAATGGATTACCCGAGTGGGGCGGTGTATTGCTAGGCTGCGATGCGTTTATATTCATGGTGTTCGTTGGCGAGGTCATAGCTGGTTGGTTATGGCTAGGAGTGGGCTGAGTGTCCATTGCTTGTGTCCTTTATCTTCGTTGTTGATACTCAAATTAACTATAGACTATATATTATAGCAATAGTTGCAGTGAGCGCAAATTGACGGAGGAAGAGCTGTTGCGGCGCATTGTGTTTGGTGGTATGCCAATGTGATCTCTATATAAGAAATACACAAAAAATCAACAAGACCGCTACAGAAGTGGAGTCACCGTCCATCGATGGGAATGACGAGGGAGTACCAAGAACAAGGGCAGTATGATACACTCTCTGACCTCTGTATATTCTGTGTTTTGGGTGCTGTGTATGCTATAATGGCGGTATGAAAGTTGCGATTGCTGGGTACGACGTTGAGGGTCGTGCGACGTATGATTATGCGCGGCAGGTGTGGCCTGCGGCGGAGATTGTGATAGCCGATGAGCGGCGCATTACTGATGTGCTGCCTGGGGTGGTGGATGTATTGACAGGCCCAGATGCCTTTGCTCAGCTGGGCGATGCCGATATCGTCATGCGCACCCCTGGGCTGGCACCGTGGCGGATCGAGACGGACGGCACAGTGTGGTCGGCCACGAATGAGTTCTTCGCACGCTGCCCCGCGCCGATCATTGGTGTGACAGGCACGAAGGGCAAGGGTACAACGGTGAGCCTCATCGCTGCTATGCTGCAAGCCCTTGGGCGCACCGTCCATGTGGTGGGTAATATTGGCCGGCCAGCTCTGGCACAGCTGGGGCAGATTGGCCCAGACGATGTGGTGGTATATGAGCTGAGCAGCTTCCAATTGTGGGATGCCGAGCGCTCACCGCAGATCGCGGTGGTGCTGATGATTGAGCCCGACCATCTCGACAAACACGTTAATTTTGCCGAGTATGTCGATGCCAAGGCGAACATTCGGCGGCACCAGCGGCCAGGCGATGTGTGTATTTATCATCCGAGCAATCCATATGCTGCGCAGATTGCTGAGTCGCTTGACACGGACGTTGCGCGTGGCAGCCTGGGTACGCCGCCACCAGCGTATCGCTATGGCACGCCAGACGATGGGCTGGTGTATGTGAAAGATGGTGCCTTTTGGCAGGGTGAGCGGCGGCTTTGCGCAACAGACCGCCTACAATTGCCAGGTGCGCACAATATTGAGAATGCCTGTGCTGCGCTGAGCGCAGTGCTCGCCTTCGATCCGCAGGCTGTGCCGCAGCGTCTAGCGGAGGGGCTGGCGAGCTTTACTGGTTTGCCACATCGCTTAGCCTTCGTAGCAGAGCAGGATGAAGTACGTTATTATGATGACAGTATTGCTACCACACCGGGCAGTGCCATTGCAGCGCTGCGTGCCTTTGCGGAGCCCAAAGTTCTCATCGTTGGTGGGGCAGACAAAGGTGGTGATTACGAGCCACTCGCACAAGAGGTGTATGATCAGGGTGAGTCTGTCCGCGCTGTCATTACGATGGGGGCGAATGCTTCGGCGATTGCAGCGGTATTACAAAATTATGATGTTGCTGCACCTATCATAACACTTGGTAGTGTGCCTATGACAGAGGTCGTGGATACCGCTAAGCAGCAGGCTAAGCCTGGTGATGTCGTCATCCTAAGCCCCGCTGCCGCGAGCTTTGACCAATACCGTAGCTATGCCGACCGTGGTGAGCAATTTATTGCAGCGGTGCAGGGCAGTGAAGCATAAGCCGCTTTTTGTTTTTTTGCATCCGCATGTCTTAGGCCTTGTAAGAATGAATATAACTCCAGAATATTCATTTCTTGGCCAAGAATTGCTCGCAGCTATGATGTGCAATGTGTACTCCGAATGAAGTAATGATCTTGGCGGGAAAAGGGCTATTTTGCGATTGAGCAGGATATACTATAATATATACAAATAACTATATAACTGATACAAGATAAGGAATCGATAGCCCAATGAATCAGCAACCATATACCAACTCACCGCAGCCTGCCGCCGCGCCGCAGTATAGCAAGGGGCAGCTTGCTGTAGCCCGTGCTGCTATGTCTAGCGACAACACCGTGCTGGCAGTCACCTTTATTGGCTTCTTTTTTATGACGTCGGCGTATTTTATTTTTACGGCGCTGGCCGAGCACTTTAGTGTAGAGGGGACTGATATGGCGGTAGAGCAAGTCCCACTTTGGCTGAGGCTTATTATTGCTTTGTTTAGCGGTGCTATCCTCTTTGGCGTCATCCTTCTTGTCGGGATGTTTTTCATCCGGATGGAGCGGCAGAAGATGCTGGGTAATGCTATGCAAGTAGAGTATAGTGATTATGCGTGGCTGCGCGACTGGGCCAACGTCACAGCGGCCGACCTCGGCTTACCACGGGTAGAGATCTTCGTCACGCAGAACCCGGTCATCAATGCTTATGCCTTTGGCTTTATGAATCCATACTGTATTGTGCTGCATTCTGGTTCGATTCGCTACCTCACGCCCGATGAGCTCAAGGCAGTCGTTATTCACGAGATGGGGCACATTAAATATAAGCACACCATAGCTATGCTGTATCTGCAGCCGTTCTTGGCGCTGCCGTTTGTTTCTTCGGTGTCTGGCTGGCTAGCGGGCTTTTGGCAGCGCCGCACCGAGTATACGGCCGACCGCTTGGCGCTTACCTATACCGAAGATCCAGAGCTCGTCAAGAATGCGCTTGTCAAGGTGCATATTGGCCCTGACGTGGCGGAGGGTATGAACGAGACCGCTCGCCAGTGGCAGCGCTACACCGCTAACCGCCCAATGAACCGCTTTGCCCAGACCCTGAGCGACCACCCATACCTCGTGCGCCGGCTTGATCACATCGACGAAATGACCACCAAGCTCCTCACGCCCCAAGCACCAGCTGCACCAGCCCAACCCACGACACCAGTCCAACCGCAGTAGGGGGGAGTCGCGAGGCCGACGCAATGCTGCTTATACGAGACGCCACTATCTGTACGATGGTGGTTTCTTGGTTTTGCTCGATGTATTGCGATAGTGTAATAACAGCGAGACTTTGCACTTTACGTAAACAAAGGTAACGGAGTGAGCGAACGCGCAGCAATATTCTGTGATATGTGTGGTCAGCAATGCTTTGTGCCGTATAGTAGAGCCAGCACTCCAGAGTGCGGTATAATATACCTATGCAACCACTCAAAAAGCGCGCCGCACAGCTCCTCGCCGACATCCTTGATGCGATTCATCGTTTGCAGATTACCGACAAAGCTACTCAACTCGCTCAGCTTGAGGCGCAGCTGGCCGACTCACAAATTTGGGCCAATCCAGCCCACGCCCAGCAGGTGTCGCGCCAGGCAGCAGCACTGCGAGGGCAGATAGAGCCATGGCAGGTGCTGCAGGCTCAGGCGAGTGACATTGTGGAGCTGATGGATCTGGGCGATGACTCGATGATACCAGAGTTCGAGCAGCAGCTTGCCGCCCTCGAGCACGACTACCAGGCACGTCACCGTGACCTCCTCTACAGTGGTGAACATGACGATCAACCGGCTATTATTAAGATTAGCGCTGGAGCTGGTGGTACCGATGCGCAGGATTGGGCAGCAATGCTCGAGCGGATGTACCTACGCTTTGCCGAGCAGCACAGCCTCCAAGCGGAGCTCCTCGAGCGCTCGACGGGCGAGGAAGCTGGCATTAAGAGTGCGACATACAGCCTCCATGGTGCGTATGCCTATGGCCAGCTGCGCAGCGAGCATGGCGTGCACCGCCTGGTGCGGCTCAGCCCGTTTAATGCCGACCATTTGCGCCAGACAAGCTTTGCTTTGGTGGAGGTAATGCCCGAGATTGCTGAGCCCGAGCAGGTACAGCTTGAGGACAAAGACCTCCGGATCGACGTCTACCGCAGTGGTGGCAAGGGTGGGCAGGGCGTTAATACGACCGACTCGGCAGTACGCGTTACCCATTTGCCGACTGGTATCGTCGTTGCGATTCAAAACGAGCGCAGCCAAATTCAAAACCGTGAGACCGCGCTCACTATCCTGCGCTCACGCCTTGCTCAGCTCCAGCACGAGCAGCAGGCCGCCAGCCTGGCCGACCTCCGCACCGGTGAGTCCGCTAGTTGGGGTGCGCAGATCCGCAACTATGTACTCCACCCCTATACCCTCGTTAAAGATACCCGCACCAAACACGAAGCCCACGACGCCCAAGCTGTCCTCGACGGCGCCATCGACGGCTTTATCGAGGCGTATCTGGCGATGGGGGTGGGGGAGAAGTAGCAGCTTTCTCGCTCCATCCCCCAGCCATATGCTATACTGGTATAGTGATATTGTTAGACAGAGTAACCAAACGGTATGATAAGGACGCCAAGCCGGCGCTCGATCGGGTGAGCTTGCATGTTGAGCCCAATGAGTTCGTCGTTATTATTGGCACGAGCGGGGCGGGCAAGAGCACGCTACTCAAGCTCCTTACTCGCGAAGAGAAGCCCACAACGGGTAAGATTGTGGTCGGTGGTATCGACTACGACACCCTCAAGGATAAGCATATTCCACTGCTGCGCCGCAAGATTGGTGTGGTGTTTCAGGATTTTAAGCTGTTGCCGCAGCGCACGGTGTTTGAAAACGTGGCCTTTGCGCTGGAGATTGCAGGCATGAGCAACCGCGAGATCAAGAACACAGTGCCTAAGGTGATCGACCTCGTCGGCCTCCGGGGCAAAGAGAAGCAATTTCCGCATCAGCTCAGTGGTGGTGAGCGCCAGCGCGTGGCGATTGCCCGTGCCGTTGTGCGCCAGCCCAAGATTCTTATCGCTGATGAGCCCACTGGTAACCTCGACCCTAAGCACAGCTGGGATATCGTCCGTTTGCTCGAGAAGATTAATAAATATGGCACCACCGTGCTGCTGACCACCCACAATGTCGAGATCGTTAACCGGCTCAAGCGCCGTGTCATTACCATTGAGCATGGCAAGATCACGCACGACCAAGCCAGAGGGAGTTACCGCCAATGAGCCGCCGCAAAGATACCGCCCGTGCCCTGATGCAGCAAAAGCGCCGCCGTCGCCAGTGGCTGACGTTTGTCCGGATGTGCCGCTATGGCGTTAATAACTTTAGCCGCAACGCGTGGCTGACGGTTGCTGCAACGCTGGTGATGACAATTACACTCTTGATTGTCTTTACGACCTTTGTTGCGCAGCGTTCGCTGGCCGACACCGCTCAGGCTATCAACAAGGATATTGATCGCTCGATCTACCTCCGCCCTGATGTCTCGGAAGAGCGCGCTCAGCCGGTGCTGGTGAGTTTGCGCCGCCTCAGCAACGTCGAGTCAGTCCGCTTCATTAGTACCGAGGAAGCCAAGGAGCAATTCGCCAAGGCTAATAAGGACGATGAGGCTAAACTGAACGCCCTTAAGGAGGCGACGAATTCACTGCCTGCGACGATCCGTATCACGCTGCATGACAATAACGACACATCGCAGCTGATAGACTTCGTCAATACTAATTCTGCGCTCAAACCTCTGATTAGCGCCACTCAAACGCCGACCTTTATGAGCCAGCGGCGCAACGGTACGACGCGCATTGCAGAGTGGACACAGATGTCGCAAAAGGCTGGAGTAGCGGCTAGCGTCCTCTTTATCGCTATCTCGTTCTTGATCATCTTCAATACCATCCGCATGGCAATCTTCAACCGACGTGATGAGATCGAGATGATGAAACTGATTGGCGCCGACCGTGGCTTTATTCGCGGGCCATTCCTTGTGGAGGCCGTGGTATACGGGGTGATCGCCGCGGTGATTGCAACCACCTTGGGCATTATTACGCTCTTCCTCTCGGGCAATTCGCTCAAGAAGTGGGGGGTTGCTCTCCAGCCCACGATTGATATGGCAGCATCCTACTGGTGGCTTATTGCCCTGGTGATGATGGCACTAGGCGCATGCATTGGCGTCATCTCATCGCTGGTGGCCACCCGCCGTTACCTAAAGATTTAGCATTGATACAAAGGAGGCCCGTGTTGACAAAGCACACACCGCTTGTTACCATAAGAAATATGAAACAATCCACCACATCTGTTTCGCGTGCCCACACTGCTGTGGCCGCACCTAAGAAAACCAAGGGGCTTGCCACCAAGTCGGTCATCGTGGCGGCTGCCGTGATTATGGCGCTGAGTACGCCAGTTAGCACCTACCTCGGTGTGACCACCGGGACTGCCTCGGCTGTGTCACAGGAGGAATACCAGCGGCAGATCGATGCGCTCAATAAGGAGATTGGGCAGTATCAGTCGCAGGCCAAGGAGCTGAACGAGAAGGCAAAGAGCTTGCAAAATGAGCTCGAGGTCTTATCGAAGCAGAAGGCAATGATCCAAGCGCAGATCGACATTAGCCAGAAGAAGCACGACCAACTGCAGGAGAAGATTGCTCAGACTAAGCGCGACATCAAGGCCAACCAAGATGCCTTGGGCGACACGCTGGCCGATATGTATGTCGACCGCACCATTAGCCCGCTGGAGATGCTGGCGAGTAGCCGGAGCCTTGGCGACTATGTGGTGGAGCAAGATCGCCGTGATAGCATCCAGACCACGCTGAGCGAGACGATCACGCGGGTCAATAAGCTCAAGAAGCAGTTAGAGGAGCAAAAGAAGGAAGTCGAGCGTGTCTTGGCCGACCAAAAGAACGCCCGCGAAGCTCTCGCTGCCAAAGAGCGCGAGCAGGCTGACCTCCTTGCTCGCACCCAAAATGAAGAAGCAAACTACCAAAAGCTCACCGCCGACCGCGAGAGCGAGAAAGCCCGCGTCCAGAAGGCGCAGCAGGATGCCATCCAAGCGGCCATCCGCAACGCTGGCGGTGGTGGTTCACTCGGTATTACCTCTGGTGATGGCTCGATGGGTGGCTACCCATGGGCTGGTGGCTGTACCGTTGATGCCAATGCGCTGTCGCACGGTGGCGCATCTGGTGGCGGCGAAGATCCACTGGGCTATGGCTGCCGCCAGTGTGTAAGCTACACTGCCTGGAAGACTTACCAAAAGACTGGCTACGCACCACGCTACTGGGGCAATGCTAATATGTGGCCGGCTGCTGCTCGCAATGCTGGCTTCTCAACCGGCCGCACCCCACGGGCCAATGCCCTTGGCGTCATCTCGGCAGGGCAGTATGGGCACATTGTCTATATCGAAGGCTACGACGCTGGCAGCAACACTGTCCGCATCAGCCAGTTCAATTACTTCAACGCTGGCGGCCCTGGCTGGGGTCATTATAGCGAAATGACGGTGCCCGCCAGTACGTACGATACGTATATTTATCTGTAGGAGAGTACATGGCGTAAACGACCACCTAAGTAACGGTGGTCGTTTTAGTCGTTTGTAGTAGGCGAGAGCTTATAGGTCTACGCTGCAGATAGAGTGGGCTGGTGTGGGTCTTTGGTTTGGTAATGGCTGCATCATTCGTGTCGCTCACCTCAGGCGGGCCAACCCGGTACCCATACTGGTTATACTCTGTACCAATTGGATCATCGTTCTCGCAGCCCCGGAGGGGCTGGGTATCAGTGGGCAGCTGGGCAATGTAGCTGTTGCTAAAGGCGGCGCGTGCATCGGCCTGAGCCATCTGGGCCAGCAGGGCAAAGAGCTCTTTGACGTTGCTGATTGCTTCGCTTGTGCTGGGCGGCTTCTCACCACCGTAAATAAAGCCGTGCTGCTCCTGTGCTAAGAGATCTTGATCAAAACCGTGGCTACAATCGCGGCAATCGAGACAGCGCTCGTAGAAGTAGTGCACTGCGTAGGTAATCTCGCTATGTGTGATGGTGATGGGCGGCTGGTCACCACGGGCGCTCCCTTTCATCTTGGTAATGATGCTTGCCAGGCTGCCAACGACGCCATGGAGGATTTGCTCACGCTGCTGGCGTTCGTGGTCGATGGTACGCATTGTATCGAGCCCCTCGCTGCTTTTGTATGGGGCAGTGGATTCGCGCACAAGCGCAAGATAACCAACCTGGCAAGCTCGAGAGACAGGCCCGGCAGGTGACTGTAAACCACCCTCAGCAGTGGATAGTAATGAATCAACAGGCGCTGCTTCTGAGCTGACAACGGCAAGAGACATTAGGTAACCTCACTCGTTTTGTTAGAAAATGGTAATTGTCTATTATACGAGGATGAGGCAAAAATGCAAGGGGCAAGAAGCCCTGGTGTGCGGCTTGTGCTCTTTTGCCGCGCTGCCTGGCGTAGTATAATACCATAGTATGGTACGGAGTGACACGGCGAGCGCGAGCCGCTCGAAATATGACTATGATGAACCAAAAAAGCTGACTATCTCGCAGCTAACAGCCTTGCTCGTGGCAGTGCTGCTACTGGGGGCTGGCTTTGTGGCAGGGATGTACGCCGACAAGCTCTATGCGGCGATTGCGCCAGTCTTTGGCCTCAAAGTGTCGGCCGATAGCATTGACCTGAGCAGTGTGCAGCAGACCTATCGCAAGCTTAAAGCAGAATATGATGGTAAACTGGACGACACCAAGCTGATCGATGGCGCTAATCGTGGCCTAGCTGCAGCTACTGGCGACCCCTACACCACCTATATGGACAAGCAAGAGACCGAGCAGTTCGACCGCAGTCTCAATGGCGAAGTGAGCGGTATTGGCGTGGAGATTGCATCGCGGGGCAACCATCCAACAGTAGTGCGTGTCGTCGATGACTCACCAGCAGCCAAGGCAGGCCTGCGGGCTGGCGATATCTTCCGCAGTATTAATGGCCAATCGGTGGTGGGGCAGAACTCTGAGGTAGTGGCTGGCAAAGTGCGGGGCGAGGCTGGCACAACCGTCAAGCTCGTGATGCAGCGTGAGGAATCGACTGAGGAATATACCATCGTCCGGGCCAAGGTAAGTGACGCCAGTGTGCGTAGCCAGATTCGCGATGGCGTGGGTATCCTCACTATTACTCGATTCGACGACCAAACTGGCCGACTGGCGCGCCAAGCGGCAGAGCAGTTCGTCCAGCAGGGGGTGCGGGCGGTGGTGCTTGACCTACGCGACAACGGTGGTGGCTATGTAACGGCTGCTCGCGAGGTCGCCAGCCTGTGGCTTGAGAACAAAGTCGTGGTGGTAGAGAAGTCTGGCGACGTCGTGCGCGACACGGTGCACAGTAGTGGCCAAGCACTGCTCAAGGGGATGAAGACGACTGTCCTCGTCAATGGCAATAGCGCCAGTGCCAGCGAGATCGTAGCGGGGGCATTGCACGATCACAAAGCAGCGACATTGCTGGGCGAAAAGACCTTCGGCAAGGGCACCGTGCAGCAGTTGTTTGATCTGCCTGATGGCCGTAAGCTCAAAATCACCGTGGCGCGTTGGTATACCCCAAATGGCCGCAATATCTCGCAGGGTGGCATTGCGCCAGATACTGAGGTCAAAATGAGCACCGATGATCGCAATGCTGGCCGCGACCCACAGCTCGATAGCGCACTGCAAAAGTTCGCAGAGTAGACATATATCCAACAAAAGGCAAACAATTGTTCGCCAAAAGTATTGTATTTGCCTCGTATCTACGCTACCATAAAGGCATATGGACAGACGAAAGAAAATTCTCTTAGTAGAAGACGACACCGCGCTGCTGGCAGTGTATCGCTCGCGGCTCGAGCTGGAGGGCTTTGCGGTGAGCGAAGTGCACAATGGCGAAGATGCGCTCTCGGCGGTGGTCGATGTTCGGCCTGATCTCATCTTGCTCGATGTGATGATCCCCAAGATTAGCGGCTTCGACGTGCTCGATATCTTGCGCAACACCCCAGATACCACCAACGTCCGTGTCATTATGCTGACGGCGCTGAGCCAGCCCAAGGACAAAGAACGGGCCAAGCAGCTAGGAGTGGATGACTACCTCGTCAAGTCGCAAGTGATGATTGGTGATGTAGTGGCCCGCATTAAATACCACCTAGGTATGAGCCAAGAATAACAGGGGTCAGAACACTAGAGAATACAGTGTGTGGCTGGCCTACGCTCTTGGGTAATTTTTCCTCAGCGTTATTTTGTGGTACGATGAAAAGATGACGGAAAAATATTCGGCATCTCATGATGCAGAAAATCAAGCACCACCGCCATTACCACCACAGCCCGAGTACCTCTTGACGCAGCCAATCACAGCGGACGGTGCGCCACAAGAGCGTGCAACTCATCCCGATACGCACAGCATTCCCAAGCGCCAAGATGTGCCACGCCACCAGTGGAATGTACTGCGCAGCAGCGGTCAGCTCGACGAAGGGTGGATTGATGAGGAGATTATTACCGAAGATGGCGTGACGCTGATGCGGATGACCAAGCTAGTCAACCGAAGCAACATCCACCGGCTCGAGAAATGTGTACCGCTCGCGGTGCTGCAGGAGCAAAACATCGACTTCACCAATGCATATCTGCAAAGAGCTTATGGCGTGATAGTGAAGGATGGCAGGTTGCAACCCGTTGCCGATGCCACTCATGCTGCTAGCCAGAGCAGCGCAACTGAGCAAGAAACAGAGGTACTGCCCGCTCAAGGAGACGATACATATGAGCATCTCAGCGGAGATAGCGCTCGCCAATTAGTCGGGAGTGTGGCGGCAAAAGCGAGTGGAGAGGTGGATAATAGCCTACTGGTGGAGCGGGCGCTTGAGCGCGTAAGATAATCCGCAGTTTATTCCAAAGGGCAGCAATAACTGGAATCACTAGTGTCAAAGCCCTTGCTTCTCAGGCGAGAGACTGGCTAAAAATGATGAGCATGTATCATTCATAGCTGTAATACAAAGCGTGTCGTTGCTAAATAGTATGGGCAGTGCCTATAGATAGCAGGTATCGAGTTTGCTCGGGTTATTGTCAAAACAAGAAAACCACCTCTCGACTATGAGGTGGTTTTGCGTTTGCACTATAAAACACTTACGCTGCGCTGACACACACTTGGGTGCGTGGCTGGGTCTTGCCAGTGAAGGTAGACTTCTTGACCTTCTTGAAGCTGACAACACCACTGTGAGCGGCGTGGATGGTGTAGTTGCGGCTCATGTATGTACCAGGGCCGGCAATCTTCGTAGCGCCTGTCTGGCGGACGAGGACTTCACCAGCGTTGACCTGCTGGCCACCGAAGCGCTTGACGCCAAGGCGCGCCCCAGCGTTATTGTGGACGTTCTTGCTTGAGCCACCTGCTTTGACTTTTGACATATCACTCCTTTAGCTAATATAAACAATCTATACGATTATACGTGAGGGCGTGGGCGAAGTCAAGCGGTATGGATTGAATAGCAGCCGTAAGAATGCCGACTGTTATAACGCGAGAGAAGAGAGCGGCAAGAGGAGTGCGCAAGCGAGCAAGACATTGAGCTGTAGGCATGACAAAAAGGGGACAAAACATAGACAGTGATGCAGATGTGCTGCAGTATTAACTGAGCAGAGTTGGATAGCTGGCGCTATGGTGGTATAATTAGCTATATTATAGATGCAATAATGATATGAAAAAGGAGTGATGATGGCAGGATATGAAGGGCTGGGAGGATCTGGACTGCAGGGTGAGTGGCCGTATCCGGGCAGCGGGCCGAGTGGCAGCTCGGACACTGAGGCAGGTTTGGCACGGCTTGAGGCGCTTCGATATGTTGATGTATCAGAGCAAGGGGAGGGCGGCACTCCACAAGGCGATCGTGCGTCTGCTGCAGGTGCGCTTCGAGCAAGCCTAAGAGAAGTAGCTGATCCTCGTAAACCGACAGCGCCAGCTGCGCCACCAACTCCAGAGGACATACGTGCAGCGCTTCATGGTCGTATTGAAGCACTAAAGCAGCCTGCTCAGATAGCAGAAGAAAACAAAAAGAAAGAGCAAAAAAAGGCTCTCAAGCGCGTAGCGGAAACACTCCGCGTTGCTCCAGATGTACTTAGCATTGTAACATGTAAGCTAGAGAACCTTGTTGTACAGGAAGGTATATCAACAGGCACTGCGACCAGTTTGCGATCTGTCTTGGTACTCTTGGAAAGTATTAATCCTCGTGATCTTGAGGTTGCCCAGCAAGAGGTGGAGAAAGCCATCAATGTAATGGATACAAAAGAGAATAGTCATCAATAGTTCTGTAGTATTAGATTCACATAAAGAACCTTAGCTATGTCATGCTGAGGTTTTTGCTTATTGAAACTGCTAGCATGTAGAAGGAAGTATGTGTATTACTCGATGACCAGAATGAGATTTTACCCCAAGGTTATTTCATTGCTTCCATCACCAGCAACTCCCGCGCGACCACCTGGTTCTCGCGGTAATAACAGAGATCGACAGGGTGAACGTGCTGGAGTGAGCGGCGCTGGTAACCCAGTCGCTCTAGCTGGGTGATGAGTGGCAGGTGAGTAAACTGCCCGTCGCTGCTGCGCCACGCGGGCACGGCGATGACCAGTGGCGTGCCGGGGCGCAGCTGGGGACGGAGATTAGAGAGAAAATGGCTGATGATATGGTTGCACGTGGTACGCACAGTGCTGAGCTTAGCAGGGGCAGGTGGGGCAGAGAAGGGCTGGCCAAGGTATGTCTCGCAGACGACGGCGCTGAGCTGCTGGGCGTCTGCCCACTGATGAGTAGTGGCATCAGCCTGAGTAACGTCCTGCACCGCGCCAGGAGTAGCCGCAGTAGAGCGGCGCTGCAGCCAGGCGAGGTTCTCGCTGGTATAGCTGACCATCTTAGGGTTCAGGTCGCTGCCGCGCACATCGTAGCCTAGGAGGAGCGCCTCTTGCAAGACGGTACCAGTGCCGCAGAATGGATCGAGCAGCACGGGGCGCGGCGCTGAGTGCTCGGTAGTAGGCGAAGGTTGCACCAATGGCCCAGCCATATTAACCATCATGCGGGCAAGCTTGGGCGGCAGCATGCCAACGAAGGCATCGGTGCGCGGGCGGGCTTGGTCGCGTGCGGCCAGGGCAGAAATGTTTTGCGCGCCAACACTCTCTGCCACAATAACCCGCCCATCCTGAGCTCGCACTACCAGCAGTTCGATGTGGTGGGGCGAACGACCAAGCTTGTTGTGGTGGCTCGTAGCAGTATTGAGCGCTGGAGCGGCATTAGGAATAAGGCGCAGGCTGGTGTCAGTTGCGCGCAATTTTGTCTTAAGAATAAGGCCAGTCTTTTGCACCTCGCGGGCACTGACAGAGAAGCCATAGGCACTCATGCCCAGCGTAATCTTGTGCGACGCGCCCTGCCACTGCGCGCTATAGTGGCGGACAATCTGCCGACTCACCGCCAGCCAGTTACCGCGCAGCTCCAACACCACCCGGCCCGCCTTTTGGCTGCCACCCAGGCGCTCAAAGGCAAAAGTATCAGAGGTAATAGTAGCGGCCTGCACTCCAAACCAACGCACCGCCGCCGCGCCATACAAACACTCCAGCTCCACCACGCCGAGGGCCGGCTGCCGGCCAAGAATTGCAATATACATATGCCTAGTATAGCGCAAAAACGGGTAGAATGGAGGGGCGATGGCACGAACCCATACATTAAATATGGGTAGTCGACCGCTCTCAAGCTTATGCAGCGTGCTTTCATACGCAGTTTGATATAAAGCGCTAGAAACAGTTTGTCTCGCTGCTTCGTGGTATAATATACCGTAGCTATGAAGAAATATATCAAAAAAATAAAACAGCTGTCCTTCCGCACCTGGCTGAGTATTATGACGTTTGTGCTGATCGCCTTGATTCTATTCTTGTCGCGGCACGAGCTTCTCCAGGCGTGGCACTTGCTGCAACAAGTCAATATATGGGTCTTGATTGCCGTCTTCCCAGTGGCGGCGTTGGGGTATTTAGCAGCGGGTGAGATGATCTTCTCATATCTGCGGCAAAAGGGCTTCGTGCGCGATGTGAGCCCCTTTGCCCTGATGCGCTTGTCGCTGGAGCTAAACTTCGTCAACCACGCCTTCCCTAGTGGTGGCCTGAGCGGTATATCGTATGCCAACTGGCGCCTACGCAAATACGGTGTCTCGACAGGGCGGGCGACAATGGCCCAAATGGTGCGCTATGTCATGGGCTTTGTGGCGGTGGTACTGTTCTTGGCAGTGGCGGTGGTAATAGTGACGATCGATAGCGGCGTGAACCGCTGGATCATCCTAATGAGTGGGGGACTGGTATTTTGCCTGACGATGATCACGCTACTGGGAGTATATTTGCTGACGAGCCAGCAGCAGCTACATAAGGCGGCGCATCAGATCACACTGACGGTCAATGGCCTAGCGCGGCGTATCCTGCGGCGCACAAAGCCAGTGATGGACGAAGCTGCGGTGCGGCGCTACTGCGACGACCTCCACACCGATTTCCTCGAGCTGCGGCGCGATAAGAAACTGCTGTGGCAGCCCTTCGTCTGGAGTATTATCTTTACGATTATGGAGATCTTGCCCTTCTGGATGACCTTCCAATCGCTGGGAGTATCGGTTAATCCTGCATCAATTCTCATCGCCTATGGCGTGGCCACGACCATGGCAGTGGTGGTTGCTACCCCTGGTGGAGCTGGTGCGTATGAGGCGGTCATGGTGGGGATTTTGGCGCTCTCGGGTGTAAGCCAGGGCCAGGCCATCGTTGGAACGATGCTCTACCGCGTGATCGCTATCGTTACCACACTGGTGTTTGGCTATGCATTTTATCAACTAACCATCATGCGCTATGGACGCGACAAACCTCCCACCGCTGAGCGTTAGCGATTTCCTCGCCTGTGCGAGCCAGGTGCTGGAGGGGGCATTTCCGGTACTAACGGTCGAGGGCGAGGTGGCTAGTATGGCAGTGCGCCAGGGGAAGTTTGTCTTTTTTGACCTCAAGGACGAGACAGGCAGCGTGAGCTGCTTTATGATGGTGTGGCAGCTCCGGGTGGCGCTAGAAGATGGCATGCAGGTAGCAGTGCAAGCCGTGCCGAAGCTTACAGCGCGCGGCAAGTTTAGCTTGACCGTGCAGCAGGTGCGACCAGTCGGGCAGGGGAGCATTAAGAAAAACTTCGAGCTGTTACGCCAGCGCCTGAGTGCAGAAGGACTCTTTGCTCCAGAGCGCAAGCGGCCAGTGCCCGAGTGGCCCGAGCACATTGCTGTGGTGAGCAGTCCCCAGGCGGCAGGCTATGCCGACTTTATGACCATCATTGGCCAGCGCTGGGGCGGCATGCAGGTCGATGTCTATGCAGTGCCAGTCCAGGGTGCTGGCGCGGCCGACCGGATCATCCGCGCTATTGAGCGCTGCAACCGCCGTGCAACCGTGCCGCAGGTACTGGTGATTGTACGTGGTGGTGGCAGTGCCGATGATTTGCAAGTCTTTAACGACGAAGCGCTTGTGCGGGCAATTGCTGCAAGCCGGGTGCCAACAGTGGTTGGGGTAGGGCATGACACCGATGAAACATTAGCCGATCTCGCCGCTGACGTCCGGGCTGTGACACCGACCAACGCTGCTCAGCTTATCACACCTGATGCCACGGCAGTGCAAGCGCGGCTAACCGAACAGTTGCAGGCAATGAAGCGAACGATTATCGCCACAGTAGATGATGAGCAAGTAGCGGTGCAGCATCAGCTGGCCGAGGCTCGAGTGAAGCTAGCCAGGCGGCAGCAGGTACTCGAGCAGCAATGCACAGCACTGCAGGCTCGGCTCCGGCTGTATAACCCTGCAGCAACCCTAGCGCGTGGCTACGCCCTGGTGCGCGGCCAGGCCACCATCGGCCAGACGATCACCATCGAGCGATATAGCGATATGATAACAGCGGAGGTAACCCATGTCGAACGCAAAACAACCAACGAAACAGGCGAAATCCACCACACCCAGCACCCGGGCCAAGCGCACCACGCTGAGCGATGACGACCAGCTGGCGATGGCCCTCGCAGCAGAGGGAATCACGCCGGATTATAGCCAGCCCAGCGGTGCATCGGCCGGCCCATCAGCGTCGCAGCCTGGCCAGCAGAGCAACGCAGATGACCGTTCGCTGCGTGAACAGATGGAGCAGTTGGAGGAGATCTTGGCGTGGTTTGACAGTGATGAGTTTGAGCTCGAGGCGGCGGTAGAGCGCTACCAGCAGGCCGCGCGCGTTGCCGAGCAGATCGATCAGCGCTTGAGAGAGATCAAAAATAAGGTAACCATCATCACAGAGGACGCAGCCGCCTGATGATGTGGTGGGCACTCCTCGTCATTATCCTGCTGTTTTGCGCTATGGCACTGACGGGCGCGCCCTATGTGCCGTCGCACCGCCGCGATGTGCAGCAGGCGCTGACCAAACTCTATCGCCTTGGGCCAGAGGATTGCTTGGTGGACATGGGCTCGGGCGATGGCGTTGTCTTAAAGATTGCCCGCCAGCAGGGCGCACGAGCCTTTGGTGTGGAGCTCAACCCGCTCCTTGTCCTGCTCTCGCGCTGGCGTTTGCGTGGCGATACCAAAGCGATGGTGGTGTGTGGTAACCTCTACCGCACGAACTTTCCCGCTGGCACTACAGTCGTTTACACTTTTGGCGACTCGCGCGACATCGCTCGGATGGCCGCTCATGTGCAGCAGCAAGCCACCCGCCTTGGCACAGACCTATGGTTCATCTCCTACGCCTTTGCCGTGCCTGGCTGGACACCAGTGCGCGAGCAAGGCGCGCATAAGCTATATCAAGTGCGAGCAGAACAGCATAAATAGCATCCCGCTCTTGTCTATCGCCCCAGGCATAAGTATAATAGGGATATGACGAAGCAATCTTACAAACGACGAAGTTTTCTTAGTGGCAGTACCTTTGCCATTATCGGGCTAGCCTTGCTGGTGGTGCTCTTTGGTGGGTTTTCGGCCTGGGCCTACACTAACTATACCGAGGCCAAGAGCAACCTCGATAGCAAGATTACCGCAGCGCAAGCTGAGGCCAAGAAGACGCAAGCAGACGAAGACGAGAAGAAATTTGCCGAGCGCGAAAAGCAGCCGATGCTGCAGTTCGTTGGGCCAGATGACTATGGCCGCCTGACCTTCGACTACCCCAAGACCTGGAGTGCCTACCAAGCCACCGATGTGAGCGAGGGCGGCGGCAAGACGTACGAGGCGTATCTCAACCCCCGTGTGGTGCCACCAGTGACGGACACGCAGAAGATTGCTATTCGCATCAGCATCGAGCAAAAGATCTACGACAAAGCGGTGGCCGACTACGACAGCCAGATCAAAAAAGGTGAGCTGAAGTCGAGCGCCTGGAGCAACGACAAAGGCCTGACAGGCACGCGCCTGGAGGGGAACTTTAGCAAAGATATCCGCGGCACTGCAGTAGTGATCAAGATGCGCGACCGGACGCTCACGGTGCGGACGGATGCCGACGTATTTAATAACGACTACGAAGCCCTGATAAAAACCATTAAATTTAACGAATAAATATAGAACATTGCGACGATCTGTGCTACAATGCAGCTGGTATGAGCACGGAGGGGAATGCGGTTATGATGAGCGGCGCTTCCTGGGGGGAGGCGTCGCTCTTTGTTGCGGCGGCACACGACCTCAAGTCGCCACTGGCGCTGCTACGGCAATTGGCGCTGAGCTTGGAGGCTGGGGGGCTGTCGCCCGTCGAGGTGGCCGAGCTAGCCCGGCGGATGGCGCTGACCAGCGAGCGGGCCTTGCGCCTTACCACCGACCTGACGCAATCCACCCGTCTCCACGAGGAGCTATTTGGCATCGAGCCGCTCAATCTGGCGTTGGTGGTGCGCGACGTCGTGGCCGAGCTCCAGCCACTCTACGCAGCCAAGGGGCGTCGCCTAGCGGTACGCGTGCCGCGGCGGGCAGTGGTAGGCCTCGGCAACCGCGATCTCCTGCGGCGCGTCCTGTGCAACTTCGCCGACAACGCACTTCACTACAGTGGCGAAGGCGATGCACCCGTGGTGGTGCGACTCTCCCGGCGAGCTGGCGGCCAGGTAATCCGCCTAGCGGTGCGCGACTATGGCCCAGCCATTCCGCCATCGCTCTGGCAGCAATTGGAGCAGCGCCTTGGCGTCAGCGCACAGCCATTGCACAGCCGGCCAGGCAGCAGTGGCCTAGGGCTCTACATTGCGGGGCAATTTGCCAGCGCGATGGAGGCGCAGATTGGGGCAGTGCGGCACCGCGATGGCGCCACCTTCTACATCGATCTCCAGGCGGTGTATCAACAGAGGTTATTATGACGCAATCGCCACCGCGGGTGTTGGTCATCGACGATGATCAATGGTTTGCTGAGCTGCAGCTTGCGGCAGTGCAGCGGGCTGGTATGGTGCCTGTCTATGCGGCCGATGTGCTGGCTGGCATGGCAGCGCTCGACGAGGCACTCCCAGCAGTGATCATCCTCGATATGTTCATGCCAGGGGGTAATGGCCTGGTGCTGCTCCACGAACTGCAATCGTATAGCGATACAGCACGTATCCCCATCATCATCTGTAGTAATAATGCGAGAGACATGACGCTAGCCGATCTCGCACCCTACGGTGTCGTTGCCCTGCTCGACAAAACAACGATGCACCCAAGCGACGTGACGAACGTACTAGGCAGGTATACCCCAAGCGAGGTAGTGACATGAGTATGCAGCGCACTACAGCGATCGTCCTGCGCCGCACCAACTATGGTGAGGCCGATCGCGTACTGCAATTGCTTACACCAGAGGGGCAGCGGGCAGTAATTGCCAAGGGCGTCCGGCGCGAGAAGAGTCGGCTAGCTGGGGCAGTTGAACTCTTTGCGATCAGTGATGTCGTCATCCGCCAGGGGCGCAGTGAGCTGGGCGTGCTAACGCAAGCCCGCCTGACGAAGTATTATCAAACAATCGTGGCCGATTATGATCGTCTACAAGCTGGCTATGCTGCCATTCAGCTGGTGACACAAGCTAGCCGCATACTGGACGAGCCAGCGTGGTATGAGGTACTGCGCTTGGTATATGAGGGGCTCAATCAGCCTAGCGTACCCGTCGTGCTCACCCAGGCCTGGCTAGCTATCCACTATGCGGCGCTGCAAGGCTACGAGCTCAACCTAGTGCGCGACGTGCTGGGCCAGCCCCTCCAGCCTGAGCGGCGGTATATGTATGACGGGTCGGAGCGTGGCCTGCGCCTCAGCGACCAAGGCGACATCGCCGCAGCGCACATCAAGCTGCTCCGCCTGCTCGCCACACGCCCACCCACAGTAGTAGCACAGGTCGGTGGCGTGCTAGCCATCCTACCCGAATGCTGGCTGGTGGCGCGGCAGCATGCTGGGGTGTAGCTGCAGTACAGTATACATGCCGAACAAGAAAATATCTGGAGGCCAGTGACTAAGCAAACGGATGAGCTCTGTATATATTCTGGCCGGAACATTTTCGGTTTGGTGTGTATACTGTACTGTTTTATCATCCACCCGATGAAGAACGTACCCACCTCAAGAAATGCTATAATAATAGCAAAGAACCAATCATGAAGCTGCCGCGTTGCCAACGCGGAGAAAGGACGCGTGTGAGTAGCACAACGAGTAATGTAACAATGGAAGCAATTATCAGCCTGTGCAAGCGCCGTGGCTTTATTTACCAGGGGTCGGACGTGTACGGCGGCCTGAGTGGCACATGGGATTATGGCCCGCTGGGTGTGCAGCTCAAGCGCAATATTATGAACCTATGGTGGCGCAGATTCGTCGACGAGCGTGACGACATGTACGGCGTCGATGCAGCGATTTTGATGAATCAGAAGGTGTGGAAGGCGAGTGGGCATGTCGATACGTTTGTCGATCCGTTGTGCGAAGACATGGTCAATCACCGCCGTTACCGCACTGATCATATTCTCAAGGATAATGGCGTTGACGCGGACGGCATGACCATGGAGCAGATGGATGCGGTGATTGCCGAGCGTGGCATCAAAAGCCCGGATGGTAATCCGCTCTCAAAATCAATGACTTTTAATATGATGTTTCGTACTCATATAGGAGCGGTTGATACGACGACTGTTCATTATGCTTCAAATATAGATCCAGAATATGGAGACGCTGTAGAGACAAGGGAGCTTGTAGATTACGAAAAACCGGATGCAAGTCTTGTATATCTTCGCCCGGAAACCGCTCAAGGTATCTTCACCAATTTCAAAAACATCGTCGATAGTTTCTATCCTAATTTGCCATTTGGTATCGCTCAGCAGGGCAAGGCGTTTCGTAATGAAATTGCGCCGCGCGACTTCGTCTTCCGCAGCCGCGAGTTTGAGCAGATGGAGATCGAATATTTCGTGAACCCTGAGCATTGGCAAGAGGCGTTTGATGAGCTGCTCGCCAGCACGCATGCGTTCTTGGCAGAACTGGGCCTTAGACAGGAGCATATTCACGAGCTGGACGTGCCGGCAGAGGATCGGGCACATTACAGCAAAAAGACGATCGATATCGAATACGACTATCCGATCGGCCGCGAAGAGCTGATGGGCATCGCCTACCGGACTGATTTTGACTTGATGAACATCCAGCGCGCCAGCGGCAAGAGTATGGAATATACCATCAAGGGGACGAACACGAAATTTGTGCCGCACGTCATTGAGCCGAGCTTCGGTGTGGAGCGGGCGCTGATGGCAGTGCTGGCTAGTAGCTACCGCGAGGACGAACAAAATGGCGAAAAGCGGGTATACTTAGCCCTGCCAGAGCACTTAGCACCGGTCAAATTTGCTGTATCACCACTGCTGAAGAATAAGCCAGAATTGGTAGAAAAAGCCCGCGACGTGTACGCGAACCTCGCCAAAGCCAACCCCGGCCGAGTGATGTGGGACGACAACGGCAACATTGGCAAACGCTACCGCCGCCAAGACGAAATCGGTACGCCGTACTGCGTGGTGATCGACTTCCAGACGCTGGAGGACGGCACCGTCACCGTGCGCGAGCGGGATACGACGGAGCAGAAGCGGGTGAATATTTAAAAATTATTATGGGTAGAAGTGTGAAGACATTTAATTATAAAAAAGGGAAACAGAACCGGCGCGTCCCAAACCATGACAGGTATATTAATCGTGATAAAGATCGCATATATCCAGAAAGATTAAATTATGCATATGCGGTATATGATTTTATTTGTTGTGCTGTTGATGCTCGCAGACAGGGCTTTGAAGAGGTTATTATAGATTTTTCAAATCTACAACCTAACGAAAAGGCACACTACCCAAATCTTATAGTTCCGATGGCCGCTTTTATTGATAATATGAAGAATCACGAAACCAATGTCTCTTTTAGAATAGAAGGTGATGACGTAGTTAATATAGAGCATACTGGTTTAATCGAACCCTTAGTAGCTGAGAAGATAGATAATTACCCACGAGCGCTTAATAAAGTTTGGTGTTTTGAGTCATCTGATGATGTAAGCAAAATAGTAACTAAATACATGGACGACATATATCAGGAAGATACGTTTCCTTCGTCTGATTTCCTTAATTGGTTGGAGTGGTGTTTGAATGAGGTGATGGATAATGTCATACAGCACTCAAATACCGAGGCGGGATTTGTTATGGGGCAAGTACATTCATCCAATAAAACTGTTGCATTTTGCGTTGCCGATGCTGGTAGGGGGATATATAAGAGTTTTTTAGAGTCTGCAATGAGCTTTCCTCGAAGCCCGAAAGATGCTCTAGAGATGGCCCTAAGAGAAGGGTGTACGCGTGATCCTAGCATTGGCCAAGGGAATGGTCTATGGGGTCTTCATGAAATAGCTGCTAAAACTGAAGGCCGTCTAAGACTAGGTAGTAGTGGTTTTATGTTCTATGTTCTATGTTGATAAGAAAGCTAACTTTGTTGGTTATCCATATCTAAATGAGAGTAAAGGAGGTACAGTAGTTGATTTTACCTTTGACTATTCGAAGCCTATAGATCTAACAGACGTTTTGGGAGGTCATAAACCAGATTCAATAAAAACATATAGTGTCTTAAATACTCATGGTGATCAAATTAAGTATCCGCTATCTGGGTATAAATCTGGGTTTGGTACACGACAATCTGGAATAAAAATGCGTAATGAAGTAGTAAATTATCTCTTGGGAGCACCAAGCATCGAGTTAGATTTTACTAACATCAATATTATATCTTCGTCTTTCGCGGATGAATTTATTGGTAAGTTATGTCTAGAGATGGGCCCTATAGATTTTTTCTCACGCGTGAGTATTGTTAATGTGAATAATACGATCAAAGTTATTATAAATAAAGCGATCATGCAACGAATAGGACAAGAGATAGTGTAGTTTTAGAAGGGTAATAGTACGCTTAGAATACATACTAGGAATCGAAGAGAACCCCAACAGTAAATATAAGAAACTACTAGATGCCTATAAGAAAAAATTAGAAGAAGTTAATAATGTTGCATCTCGGAAGATAAGGGATACCGCAGAAAATATCAAAGCAGCTAGTAAATGAGGTCTATATAGGCACATAGAAGAGCTCTTAAGCAAACACCTCATGGTTTCAAGCTTCAGATCTAAGCACCCTTGCCGAAACGATAATATCACAATATAATAAACACAAAACGGTAATTGAACTATACACAGAAGGAGCGACCAATGAACGGAGAGAAATCTATCCCGAATGGCTGGGAACCGTATACATACTCACTAACAGGTGAATATACAGGACTTATCGTCCCAAAAGAAGGCGTGTCTTTCGAGGCGACAGAGAAGCTCCAAGAGGGGTTACTTCAAGACCGGCGCGGTGAAGTCTCGTTCGTCGAGAAGGCGAAGAGTGAGATATTCGACAAGAAAGAGTATCAAAAATTCAGCGAGTCTTTCTTTCAGGCGCTGCGATCGACGTCTCGCATCATTAGCTATGCGACGGGCCAACCGTATCACGAGATGGGGCTAAAAAGCTGCGCGCCGCTTGGCACGAGTGCCGCAAGAGGACTTTTGCGCCTGGCTCATCGATATGAAAAGCTCAAAGAGCGTGAGGATAACCCGCGTGTTGTCGTGACACCATATAATCTCAGTCGCAAGCTGTGGGAGCAAGCCTTTCGACGGGCGACGGAAGATGATAGTATCGAGAACAACCCATTGCGGCAGCAAATTGATACAACACACGATATGAAGCGAACGATATATGGCTTACATGTCCGCAGGAGTCTATCCCATGATGTGTGGCCGAAATTTAATACAATTCCCGAAGGCACAGCGGTTTTTTATAGCCCTGATGGCATCCCCTGCACGGCGAGTGTTATTGTTGGCAGGCAAGAGCCGCGGTTTCGAGGGATGAGTTACCAAAAAGTTCACAAGCTAGATTGGGTAGAGATAAAAGAGCCCGAGCCGTCGGTCGAGCAGGCGCTATCACAGATGGCGACTGCGCTCATAGGTTGGAACGGTCAGCAGTCATCGAAAGAGAACGACGAGATCGATCCAAAACTGTCCGTGTCTATTCCTGGTATTGTCGGAATTGAAGGGATTCCGATTCCTTCGCTGCGTAAGCTTAAGCAGAGCTCCGATCAAGTGCACACCAAAAGTCTTGATATAGTAGCTGCAGAAGGGCAGGATCAATCTCCGCTCGACAAAGACCCGAATCTCTATAAGCGGTATGGTTACGACAGCCAAACCATCGCAGAAGCTCTGACTGCTGAGCTGAGTCGGATTATCGAAGGAGAGTCGCAGCCGCCGAGCTATCAGGTCTATGGAACATACTGCAAAGCACCAGAGCAGTCTCTATATGCTCCATATGTTCTATGGGGTAACAACGGTTGTGTCACGCTGTTGCTCCAAGGTATCAAAGAGGGCGATAGGCGGATCGGCTTTCGTCATGCCACGCGGTGCCTGTCTGAGTCACCTCGTGGGTAGTTTATGTCAACACGCGTAAAAATCACAATCAACGACGATAGCGCAGGCCGGGTGGCGCTTGATGCCTTGTACGAGGGCGCCAGCCAGGTGGCGCTGTGCCGCTATGCCTTGCGGCTGGCAGCGCACATTATGGAGACGGCGGGCTACAATGACCCGCACAACCCGGCCATTACCGCCGGTTTTGCCGTCAACCGCCAGTGGCAAGCTGGGGCGGCCCGCATGCACGATGTGCGCCAAGCTGGCTTTGCGGTGCACAAGCTGGCCCGCCAAGCGCCAGATGAGCTCACCACGGCAGTGCTGCGCGTAGTAGGCCAAGCCATCGGCACCGGTCACATGCCAGAGCACACCGTAGTGGCTAGCGACTACGCCATCAAGGTCATCAATCTCCTTTATCCCGGCGATAGGGCCGCTATCACCCACGAACGCCAGTGGCAGGTGCGGGTGATGAGGGAGGGGATGGCGGTTGCATAGCTGAGGTAGTAAGTTAGCCGTCTGGCGCAAATATAGAAAAAGAAAAGGGTCCTTAGGCAATTAACCGTTCGGAACCTTTTCGTCTTAATAGCTCTATTGTAGCGACGATAGAAGAATAAAGCAAATGAGCTAATCTAGTTATGGTGGACAATTATCTATATAAGTAAATAGCGAAAAAAGCTTCAAGGTGGTATAATCACCTCATACGAACAAAATCACAAAAGGCTAGGTGTATACATATGAGTAACACGACAGAAAAACATCTAATTCACTCCCCCTCATTAAAAAAGAGCATCGCAACAAAGTACTCATCACCCTCTTTGTCTTGACGGCACTCGCCGGAGGCGGCTACTGGGCGGTTGTAGCTGCGACAAGCAGTAGCGCGCCGCCGGTAGCGCTAGCATTGCGCTTGGCGTACGTTGCGATTTTGTATATGCCGGTGCCACTGTATACTCTCTTGCTGAGTCGATTTATGCTTCGCGTGCCAGTACCATTTCGTGCGTTGTTGTCATTGAAACAAATCACAGCCAAGAAATATGCATTGGTCGCTGGGCTATTCTTGGCCTGGGTAGTATTGATGATAGGCTCCGTTGCTATTCTTGGCTGGCTGTGGCCAGAGACTTTTGGGCACCTGGCAACGACTAATGGACATTTGGTACACAACCTTGAGAAGCTCATCGGCGCATCGGTCGATACTAGCGCGATGAATATGCCACCAACACCGCTTGCTATGCTGCCGCTTGGTATCTTTGGTGCATTGATGGCCGGGCTAACAGTAAATGCGATCTTTGCGATGGCGGAAGAGATTATGTGGCGTGGTTACCTTGCGCAGGCATTTGCCGGACGGCCATTTTGCAAGAAATATGTGACGATTGGCGTGCTGTGGGGGCTGTGGCATATTCCACTGATTGCCCTAGGGTATAACTATGGCACAGCGAACGCGCTTCCGGGGTCGGTGTTGTTCATTGGATTTTGTGTGGTGATGTCGCTTGTGCTTGGTTTTGTCGTTGAGCGAACCCGAAGTGTGTGGCTCGCTGCGGTGCTGCACGGGACGTTTAATGGCTTCTCGCAAGTTATGCTACTTCTGGTCGTTGGTGGGAGCTCACTGTTGGCTAGCTCAGCAGTAGGCGTTGTCTCGCTTGTGGCGTGGCTGGTGGTATTTGTGGCTTGCTATATAAGCACTGCTTTTGCATCTGTCACGGAGCGAGCATAAGCGAACTGTCTCATCCAGGAAAGTCGATTCCGCTAAACTACTACTCTAGAGGTATAGTAAAGTCATGCATATAACACGTCGTATTCAAGCGGTAAAGCTTCGCCATATTGGGGGGATTGCTGGTAATACTCAGATCAACCACACATTAAGTATATAGCACGAGATCGACACGATTAATTGTCGCGTGACATGCTTATTCCAATTTTGTTATAATGAGCCTATGACGATTACCACAATCCAAAAGATCATCAAAATCGGCTCGAGCCGTGGCGTGACGCTGCCGGCTAAGCAGCTGCGGGCGCTTGGCTGGCAGGAGGGGGATGAAGTGCGTATTGTGGTTGATACGGTGAGTTCTGCTCATGCACCAGTGCAACCAGCAACTGACCAAGTGCGGCGTGACTACGAAACATTCACGCAGCAGTATGGTGAAACGCTGAAGAATTTGGCTGACCGATGATGCGCTATCTAACGACGGATGAGATTCAAGCATTACATTATTGGGTGATTGCGGACTATGGTGGCTCGCATGGTCTGCGCGACGCGAAGGCACTTGCGTCACTCGTCGTTACACCACAGGCAGTGTTGTTTGGTCGTGAGCTCTATGGATCGGTGCATAAAAAAGCAGCAGTGTATCTCCGTCATTGCATCGCTGACCATCCGTTTATAGATGGGAATAAACGGACTGCAGTAACACTAACTGGAGTATTTTTATTACGCAATGATGTCTGGTTGCGAGCGGCACCCCAAGAACTTGAGAATATAGCAGTGCAGATTGCCACCGATCATTGGGATATCGTGCACATCGCACAGTGGTTGCAAGAAAATACTGAGGAAATATAGTATACTTCTCCACAATATTTCCACAGAGTGATGTATTTTCTACATACAGATAACGATGGTGAATTCCTGGGGTCTAGGGCAGAAGGCTTGTTTATTTCAGGCCCAATTACCCTCTTGTTACCATAAGCGTAATAATGATATAATGCGAACGTTATATTTAAGGTGTTGTGTTTCACAACAGAAAAGGAGGGTTTTGCATGAGGGAACTCAGGCAAGCAAAGTATAATAAATGGAGAACGCTCGCTCGCGTGTCTCAGGCTGGATGCCTGGTGGCGGTAGCTGCTATGGTGGCATTGTTTGGCCAGCCTACACGAGCTGCCCAAGAGGTAGCTTGGAAGGACCAAGCTGGCTCTGGTGCAAAGAACTGGTCGGCAATGGCTGGCTCGACCGACGGTACCAAGCTTGTTGCAGCAGCGAATGCAGGGAGTATCTACACTTCGGCTGACAGTGGTGTAACGTGGAAGGAGCAAACAGTAACTGGGCTTGCTGGCCCGCAGAAGTGGACAGCCGTTGCTAGCTCGGCCGACGGCACCAAACTTGCTGCCTTCTACCAGTGGGGTGGCTATATGTACACCTCAGATGACGCAGGTGTCACCTGGAAGCAAAGAGGTCTCCCAGGAGCTGCTGGAGACTGGGTATCTGCTACGAGCTCGGCCGACGGCACCAAGCTTGCTGTTGTTGGGCGTGGCAGTAAGGTTTTTACCTCTGAAAACTCTGGTGCAACCTGGAAGGAACAAGCCAACCCAGGTGCAAAAAACTGGTCGTCTATCGCAAGTTCGGATGACGGCACCAAACTCGCCGCAACAGTAACCGACGGCTCGATCTACACCTCAACAGACAGTGGTGTCACCTGGACAGAGCAAGCAGCCGCTGGCACTCAGAAGTGGACATCGATCGCTAGCTCGGCCGATGGCATGAAGCTCGCTGCAACCGTCAATGGTGGCAAGATTCACACTTCGACAGATGGTGGCGTCACCTGGAAAGAGCAAGCTGCATCAACCCCACAGAAGTGGACATCGATCGCTAGCTCGGCTGATGGTATGAAGCTCGCCGCAACCGTCAATGGTGGTAAGATCTACACTTCAGATGACGGTGGTGCAACCTGGATGGAGAATGACAGCGCTGCTACCGGTGCGTGGTCGGCTGTTGTTATGTCGAACGACGGGGCCAACCTCGCTGCAGCACTCAATGGTGGCAACATTAATACAGCAACAGCTAAGGATAAGCCAGTTGTACAGCCAGCCCCAGCCACCCCGGCGCCCGCAAATCCTGCACCAGCTAACCCAGCTCCGGCCAATCCTGCGCCCGCTACACCTGCTCCGGCCACTCCAGCACCAGCTACACCCGCTCCAGCGACGCCCGCACCTGCGACTCCGACCCCAGCAAATCCTGCTCCAGCTACCCCTGCGCCTGCGACGCCCGCGCCTGCAAATCCTGCGCCTGCCAACCCAGCTCCAGCTACACCTGCCCCAGCTGAGCCAGCTGTAGAACCTGCACCAGCAGAAGAGCCGGCTCCGGCTGCAGAGCAAGCACCAGCAGCCAACCCAGCACCTGCAGCTAAACCAGCAGCAGAGGCTGCCGCTCCTGCTAAGCACGAAGGTCCAGCTCTCGCTGACACTGGTGACAGCGTATGGCTCGTTGCTGCACTCGCAGCCAGTGGTCTTGGCGCCGGGAGCTTCTGGTTCGTCAAGAGCCGCAAGAACTAGAGCACTGCACTGCAGCGTCTCTATACCCAAGAGAAAGGCATACCGTATGCCTTTCTCTTTTTTGGTTGGTAGAGTAGGGTGCTGGGTCATCATAGAGCAATTGCATTATATGAAAGCGGCTTGGGCGCTAATGTAGCAGTGATACACCGTCACAGTACTTGAGCATAAGCAGCAAGGAAAATACCCTACACAGGTAAAACGCCAGCACTAGCGCGCTGCTAGGGGCTCTTGAGGAAGAATGGGTGGGGCTGCTGCTGTGTTGGCGCGGCCTTTGCGTTGCGCGGTGATGGTCGGGGTTAGAGATGATGGCAACCGATGGAACTTGCTTCCTGTGCGATGTATCTTGGTGCCAATCACTAATGCATCGGCCTTGTAGGCTACAGCAATGGCAGTGTGAGCGATTACATTAAGCCGACGAATAGCCTTCCGTCGATGAGGGTGGTTTGTACTTTTTTGGAGAGGGGAGAGACACGTATAGCGTGCTCTTATTCTTGCCCAAAGCAGCGCGGGAGATGGCTAGAGCGCCACCCCCCACAACTGCCAACGAGCGTGAATCTCACTCGTACTAACAAGCTTATATACACGCGAGGTGGCAAAAGAAAGTGGCTTGGATAGCATAGTATCCAAGCCAAGATAGAGTTGTGTGGGGCAGGAGTACGGCTACGATCGCCGTTTGCGGAGCACCCACACTCCGCCACCGCCCAGCGCAACTGCACCGAGGGTAATGGGGAGGATACTATCGCCGGTGTTGGCGAGGAGACTGCCGCGGTGGGGTGAGCTGCCCGTAGAGTCGGCGTGCGACGTGTCTTCGTAGATGGCGATGGGGTCGAGGATCGTGCCGTTGGCAGTGCCGTCTTCGTCGCCAAAGCCACCGTCGGTCACATCGTAGGCAATTGTTGTGCGTGTACCGCTCGGGTTTGTGCCAAAGTTGATCCGGTTTGTGATGTCTTCGATGACCGAGCCACCTTTGGCCAGCTTGAGCACGGTGAGGCGGCTTGGGTCGCGATAGCGCGTGCTGAGTGTCAGTGCGACATGAGTGGTGTAGCCAGTGTGCGCTGTGCGCCCAGCACAGGTGATGGTGAAGCGCACGCTGTTGCGCAGAACCCGGCCTTGGTACTGTGCGGGGGCGGTTGCTGGCTCGGCCGAAGCAATGTGGCTGCAGGGTGTACCGGCTGTAGCGAGCGATACCGCACCACCGAGCGGCTGAGGGATGGTAGTCGAGTTAGTCGGCTGTGTGGGCTGCTTGGGTGTTGTTATAGATGGAGCTGATGTGATGGCGTTTAGCCGAGCTTGGAGAGCGGCTTTTTTGCGTGCGTCCTTGACGGCAGCAATGCGGGCTTGAGCAGCAGCGATATCTGCAGGGCTCTTGCTGGCTTCGGCTCGAGCCACGGCAGCTTCGGCAGCGGCCAGTGTACCGTCCTCTACCTGTTGGGTAGTGGTGTACACCATGCCACCATAGGCGGCAGCAGCAAGCTTACTTCCATCGGCTGAGCTGGCAAGAGCAGACCAGTTGGGCACGCCAGGCGATGTCTGAGCCACCCACGTTGCGCCGCCGTCGGTCGATACGTAGATATAGCCACCACCGCCAGCTGTTGCAGCTAGGGTGCTGCCATCGGCCGAGATGGTTGCTGCTGTCCAGTTGTGCCGGCCGTCCACGCTACGTTCCGTCCACGTCGCACCACCGTCGGTCGAAGTATATATATAGCCACCAGCGGCTGTTGCCACCAGCTTTGTGCCGTCGGGTGAGCTGGCAATCGATGTCCAGGTGCGGCTGCCAGCTTGGGTGCGCTCCGTCCACGTTGCACCACCGTTCGAAGAGGTGTAGATGGCACCGTCTTCGACGACTGCAGCTAGTTTATTGCCATCGGCCGAGCTTGTGACGGCGCGCCATTTGCGGCTGCCCGACTTTGGCTGCTCCGTCCACGTTGCACCACCATCGCGTGAGGTATAGATAGTGTGATCCTTGGCGACGGCTACAAGCTTGCTTCCATCGGCCGAGCTCGCGATCGACATCCAGTTGATCGTCCCACTCATCGCATGCTTGTGCCATGTTGCACCACCGTCTTGCGATGTCATGATGTAGCCACCCCAGTCGTAGAGTGCCGCAATCTTGCTCCCATCAGCCGAGCTCGCAATGCTCACCCAGTTGCGCACCTCAGACTTTGGTTGCTCCGTCCAGGTTGTACCGCCATCGCGCGAGGTATGGATTGTGCCACCCCAGGCGGCAGCTGCCAGTTTGCTCCCATCAGCCGAGCTGGCAAGGGCCGACCATTTGCGGTCGCCTGCAGCATCATGCTTAGCCCATTTCGTGCCGGTTGCTGGCACTGGCGTCTCGGGTGGTTGCGTGCCCGCACCCTTTTGGAAGACACGCACATAGTCGATTAGCATCGTCTGGGTAGGGAATGGATCGGATGGGTCGATAGGGCTGAGATTTTTGCTAATCTCTACGTAGTCGTTGAGGATGAATTGCCAGCCGCGGTGGAATGCACCATTGATATTCTCTTGGCTGGCGACCTTCGTCAGTGGTTCGGCATCCGTCCTGGGGAGGATGTTGCCATCGTCGGTAGGGCTCACATGGTAGCGATATACCTTGATGGGCTCGTCGTCTACAAAGTACTTGACCGTCGTACCATCATACTCAACTGCCCAGGTGTGCCACTCGTATGCAAACGAGCCTGGCCGCGCACCGGCATAGTGCTCGCCACTGTGCGATAGGGCACGCGTCCGCCAGCCAGTCTTCCATTTGGCATCGACGCCATGGTGGTAGCACGACATATGGGTGGTGGACCACGCGTAATTTGGTGTGGATGAGTACCACTCGATGATGTCTAGCTCGCCATAGGGGTCGTTGGCCTTGGGGTTGTCGTTGCAGTTTTGGAGCGTATTGCCACTCACCATCCACAGCGATGGCCGTGTACCACGCTTGCCATTCCAATTAAACTTCGCCCGAATCTCGGCTCGGAATGGCTTAGTGCCATCGACAACCTTGGCTTTGTTCTTGACCCTCCCACTGAGGTAGCGAGTCGTGGTGCCGCTGGGGCAGGGCTGCTCACTCATGTTGGCACTGGTGAGTGGCTCACTGAGGTTGCTCACACAGTGGCGCTGCGTGGTAATCTCGAGATGACTGTTGGCGACCTTGAGATTATTTGGGCTGTAGGCGAGGTGCGTATTGCGCAGATTATCAGTATTTTGCTTGAGTATATCCCACTCGCCAGACACAGCCGAGCCAGTAAACTCGTCGTGCCACACCATACCCCATTGGTCGGCATGCGTTGTGCCATGATAGAGAAGTGCAAGCAACACAACACTACCAAGTGCCGCAAGCACAATAATTGCTTTTTTTACCACCGTATTATCCCCCTGTTTTTGTCTAAAAACGTTATGGCTATGATTATAACGCTTATGGTTAGTTTTTTGCAAGGGGTTAGGCCCATAATCTTGCAAGACTCGCTGCATAATGCATATTTTTGCCAGGGCGAGAGAGCACTGTATATTCTCGCAATGTGGGCAGTTATCCACGCGATTTCCACAGCACGATGTGGTTTTTACACCGCTACAGAGATGGGGTAATAAGGGGTGGTCTTTTGGGCTATTACAACAGAGGATAGTGGGGTATACTAGAGGCACAACAACCTAACACAAAGGAGGGTGTATGACGAAGTTAATTAACTATTCGCTGGCAGGCGTGGCAGTGGCCGCAGCCATGGTGTGCCTGAGTGGTGCGCCAGCTCATGCTACCGACCAAGAGCTGAGCGCAGCACGTGCGGCGTGTAGCACAGTGGTAGGGCAGGTCAAAGCGGCCAATGCATATGCCTACTGGAAGATGCCGGAGGGCTACCCAGAAGACCACAGCGCCGATGCAACCAACAGCTTTCGCCAGCAGCATGGCTGGGTGGTGGCCGGCACAGAAGTGTACGACTGGGCGTCTAACGAATCATTTGCCAACAGTGGGCGCTTTGTCTGGGGTAGTAAGACAGTCAACTTTGCGCCAGGGAATTTCTGCCTGAGTAGTGGCAAGACGACGGGTGGTCGCGAGCTTCTTCTTACCTTCCAAAAGGATGGCAACTTGGTGCTTTATAGCCACACTGGTACAGCTCAGTGGGCATCGAATACTCAAGGTAAGGGTGCACGCCTGGCCTTCCAGGGCGATCGCAACATCGTCGTGTACGACAAGAACGACAAAGCCATCTGGGCATCGAGCTGGCAGTGGAGCACGCCACGCCGCGGTGCTAAGATTGCTCAGCCTGGCCAGCGCTGGTGGCACGGCTATGGCAAGGCACAGCAAACGCCAGAGTGGTTCCACGCAACACGCCGCACCACAACCAAGCCACAAGACACTGGCGTGCTCACTCTGCGGGCGACCGACCGCACCATCGAGGGTATCCCCGAGACCAACTGGGCCTCGCCACAGTACCCACAGCGCGCTACCTATGGTTCGGTAGTGGTGACCAACGAAGCACGAGGCGATGGCATACGAAACCACGTCAACATCGTTGGGACGTTTGATAACTAAACCACGCCCCGCAGCATACAAGCAACCCCACGCTATCATAGTGTGGGGTTGTTGGGTGTTGGGTGCCTATTGAATAATGGAGATATAGGATACTAGAAGTGGATTTGCATGTGTGGTTGCTTTGTATTATTATAATAACAATACCAAATAGGAAATATACGAGATGAAAACAATCTATATTCACGAATCTGGTACGCTGGGATTTTATTGCCGTGAGCCGTACTTCGTCATGGCAGCGCTGATGATTGACGACGAGAAAGCGCTCAAGCGGATGAAGAATCTGATCCGGCGGGTAAACGGCCACGTTTTGCGACGATACAAACCGGGGTCATTTCTTGTCGATTGGTACGTTAAAGAACATATTGAGCAGTATATTACGAAAAGCCTACCAGCTCGGGATGATCACTCCATCACGTATGTTGTGATGAAGCGCGACAAAGAGCAGACGCGAATGCGCAATAAAGCAGCACGTATCCATATGCGGCAGGTGCTGCTGCGTCGGTTGCTGCTCGATACGCTGGTGCAGTGTCATGAGGATGTGCGTATCGTTGTGAGCAACAAGACGATCAAGGCGGCAACGGCGCGTCAGATGCAGCACTACATGCAACAGCAGGCGCGTGAGCACGGGTACCAGCATACACTTGTGATTGACACGGTTGAGCCGCAAACTAACTATGGGTTGCGTATGGCGCACTTTATTACCCGCCTTGTTTTTGTGACGTATATGCGGCCAGTGTATCTTGGTCGGGTGCTGCACAATCTCCCATTGGCGCGACTCCGTATTGCAAAAGGTGAATTCATTCACGAGAGCCATACCGACTGGTTGATTGATCAGCTTACTTGATATATACTAAGTGGGCACCACATGTGGTGTCTGTGGAGTCAGTCTTATGCCTTGCTCAGTGTAGTGAGTGACGTGTATCACGTGGTACACGTCACCGAGACGTAAGCATCCATGGCGCGTTTGCAGAACGCGCCATTTTTTGATGTCATGTTTCTATAGACTATCTCATTGATTTCCATGCCAGAGAAGTTTCAAGTATTGGCATACTTATTACTCGAAGAGCTTAATACACCACTTATATCCAAGACTGGCAGGGCAAGGTCGACACAACAGGCATCTATCGCAGTGGCCGCCCAATATAACGAAGAGCACTCTTACTGATACACCCCAGGCTTCAGCACAGCAATGTACGGTAGGTTGCGGTAGTGCTGGCGGTAGTCTAGGCCGTAGCCCACCACGAATTCATTGGGGGTAGGGATGCCGATGTAGTCTGCCTGCACATCCACTGTGCGGCGCTCGGGTTTATCTAGCAGGGTGCAGAGCTTGGTACTGGCGGTGTGGCGCCCCGCAAAGAGTTCAAACAGCGCCTGGGCGGTGTGGCCTGTATCCACGATGTCTTCTACTAGCAGCACATGTCGGCCAGCCACGTCTGTATCGAGGTCCTTTAAGATACGCACATTGCCAGTCGAGGTAAGCTCATCGCCATAGCTCGAGACATCCATAAAGTCGATTTCCAGCATGCAATCCATCGCCCGCACCAGGTCGATCATAAAGGGCGCTGCCCCGCGCAAAATACCCACCACCAGCGGGTTTTTATCGGCATATTCCTGGCTCAGCTGCTCACCCAGGCGCGCCACAGCACGCGCAATGTCATCTTTGGTAAAGAGGATTGTTTCGATATCATTATGCATAAGGATTATTGTAGCAGATATGGGGTGCGGGAGCGAATTTTTTGGAAGATGATGTGTAGTGAAAAATGCGTGGAAACGTGAACAATGCTATAATACCATCATGACACAATGCACCATTCCACCCCATGCTCGGATGATTCCGCCCGAGGCACAGTGTGTCTTTGTGGGCGAGATATTTCGCGTTTACCAGTGGCCACAGCGGCTGTATGATGGCTCAGTAGCAACCTTCGAAATGGTACGCCGACCTGACACAGTATTCATCATTGCGGTCGATGACGCAGGCAAGGTGCTCGTAAACGATGAAGAACAGCCAGGCGGCATCGTGCGGCGTGGCCACCTGCCAGCGGGGCGGGTTGACCCCGAGGATGCAACCATCATCGCAGCAGCCCAGCGCGAACTGCGCGAGGAGACAGGATGGGAGTTTGCCGACTGGCAGCTGCTAGAGGTGGTGCAGCCCGAGCCAAAGATAGAGTGGTTCATCCACCTGGTATTGGCCCGGCAACCCGTGCGCCACATGCCACCGCGCTGTGATGCAGGCGAGCGGATAACCACTCGCGCGATCTCCTGGCAGGAGCTTGTGCAATCAGCGGTGCTACTGCGGCATTTCCCGTGGCTGCGCGATGTTGCCTCGGTGGATGAGCTTGCACCGCGCCATAGGGGTAGCCTATAGGGGGAGTAGGGGTGTGGGTATATCATATCTCCTATCCAGCGATATGGCTAAACCTAGTCGATTGTATACACAACAAGGCAGGACAATTGTCTTCTGCGCTTCATACGGTATAATAGAAAAATTATGAATCGACCTATCAAGCAGATAAAACAGATCAAGCAACAGGGTAAGCTCCTGCGGATTTTTTGGCAGGCGCTGGCAGTGGCGACAGTGGTGGTGAGCGTGAAGTTCGTCCTGCACCGCCTGGGGTGGGAGCCGATTGAGCAGAGCTCATTGCACAATAGCGTCATATCCAGCGTGACCTTTGTGATTGGTTTTTTGCTCTCGGCTACGATCGCAGACTACAAAGAGTCGGAGCGGATCCCGGCGGAGTTTGCGGCGCTACTGGAGGATATGTATGATGACGCCGCGGCAATTCATCAGAGCTATCCGGTGTTTGATCTCGATGGCTTTCGCCGCCAGCTGTATGCTGTAGCCCAGGGGTTTTCGAGCGATGTGCGTCACTCGGCCTACGATGCCCGGCAGGACATCCGAGGCTTAACGCCGTATTTTGCCACGATGGAGCAGGGCAATGTGCCACCCAACTTCATCGTCAAGCTCAAGCAGCAGCAGACGGTGCTGCTTCGCCACCGCCATCGGGTGGATTACATCCAACGGATCCGCTTTATTCCCTCAGCATCTATCTTGGCGCGCTCTATTGTGGTGGCGTTGCTTGGTTTGTTGCTCATTACCAACATCGACCCATTTGTCGCCAGCCTGACGGTGGTGGGGCTGATTAGCTTCGTCTTGGTGTATATGATCATCCTCATCCATGTCATCAGCACACCCTTCCATAAGGCTGGCAAAACCCGCGACGACGTCAGCCTCTTCCTTATTCGCGATGCGGAAGAATACTTGAGCAGCCCAAGTGACACGGCGAGTAAAAGATTACCACGATAGCGAATCATCCCTGTGCTTTATCAATAAAAACAATAGATAACAGGGGTATTACCCATAGAATAGAAGTATACGGCTATAGCAGCTCCCTTTTCGCTAGTAGGTGGCTCGCTATTATCGCCCAACATTGCTATAATACAACTGTACTAACATTAACCATGGAGGACATCACATGGGACTTACTGACGACATCAAAGCCAAAGCCGATGACGCACAAGCTAAGGTCAAAGCAGCAGCCAGTGACGCAAAAGACAAAGCTGAAGAAGTAGCCGAGAAGGCCAAAGATGCTGCGCAAAACGCCGTCGATACTGTGAAGGACAAGGCGAACGACATCGAAAACAAAGCTCACGAAACCAAGGGCTACGTAAAAGGCAAGATGGATAAATAACCCCCGCCTCTTGATGGCTACAAGAGCTGCTCTGCACATTAGAGCAGCTCTTTTGGTGTGAGCACGCATTTGCGAGGCAGTACTATACATGGTACGATGAGAAAAACACAAGGAGGAACTAACTATGCCCATCCATAACCCTGCCGACTATCCCGCTATCATCGCGCGCCTCAAAGCCAAGCTAGCCAAAAAGGGTGTCGTGATGGGGCCAACGCTCAGCGAAGCAGACATTACTGCCTTCGAAACTGCCTGCAACACGCGCTTGCCCGAGGCTTATCGACTCTTTCTCCAGCAGGTAGGCGATGGTTGCCAAGATATTCGGCAGCCTAGTGGCATCTCTATCTATGGCCTCAAACGACTGGCTGATACCGAGGTAAAGGACCTCTCGCGCAGTGTGACGATCGACGAGTACTGGCTCTGGGAGGAAGAAGAGGATGAGGCTTTGCTCACAAACGAAGCATTTGAGGAGCGGCTGGGTAACGAAGGCGTGCTGCTACTCGACCAAGGCTGTGGCGATACCTACCAGCTTATCACCTCTGGCAAATGGGCTGGCGAAGTGTGGAACTTCTGCGACGTAGGGGCTGGCCCGTGCTGCGAGCGCCAGGACTTTCTTGGCTGGCTGGAGCTGTGGGTCGATAGAGACTTTGACGCAGACTTCTTCAAAGATTATGTCTATCCAGGTGATACTGCACAGTAATACCCCATGCCCCATAGCACGTGTCTGCGAGGGGTATTAGCTACCGCCAGGCCATGCTACACTAAGGGGTATGACGAAACCATTTGTACTACTGCAGTCGCGCCCCGAGGACGAGGCGTCGGATAACGAATATCAGGCATTCTTGCACTTTGGTGGCCTCGCACCGACCGATCTTGAGCGAGTGCGCATCGAGGCGGGGCAGCGCCCCGCGCAGTCGCTTGCTGCCTATAGTGGTGTGCTGATGGGTGGTGGCCCGGCCAACTTTGCCTACGCTCCGGCCGAGAAACCCGCCGAGCAGCGCGAGTTCGAAGCCGTGATGATGCCACTGCTGCGCGAGATTATTACCCATGATATGCCATTTCTTGGTGCTTGCCTGGGGGTTGGCGCGCTGGTGTCGGCACTGGGTGGTACGCCTAGCTTTGCGTATGGTGAGGCAATTGGTGCTGTGCCGATCACCCTCACGCCAGCGGCTAGGGATGACCCACTTCTGGCTGGCTTACCCACTACCTTCGACGGCTTCGTTGGACACAAAGAAGGGGTGCTCGAGCCACCAGCTGCCTGTACCGTCTTAGCGCGCTCGCGCAGGTGCGTGCAGATGCTGCGAGTGGGGCACAACGTGTATGCCACGCAGTTTCACCCCGAGCTCGACCCGGAGAGCCTTGCCTTGCGCGTCGATATCTATCGTCACGCTGGCTACTGTGCTCCAGATGAGGCTGATGCCCTCATTGCCAATGCCCGCCAGCAAACCGTCACCGAACCAGTCAAGATTCTGCGCCAGTTTGTGCAGCGCTATCAGCGGTGAGAGCTCTAGACTCAGTTTTATCTATATCCCGCTTGTGACACTTCCATCAAGCTATGAATGACCGATATGTGCGTTGTATCGATTGCTGAGAGCTGGATGAAAGCTAGCTAAGTGATGCAATTTACCAGAAATGTACCAGATGAAGCAGCAGGGAAGAGGTTAGCGCAGACACAAAGGATTGTAATGTATTAAAGAGCGCGTCCTGATTGTCTATTCTTGTGCATAATATACCCCTTAACCTACATAGGCAGTAGGCTATAGCACATAGCTTTGAGCAATAGTTGTAGCTAGATACTAGCTGTATCTTGCTTATAGTGCAATTCTATTAAATCCATCTATGAGTCTATATAGGGTATGGCCTATAGGGTATTGGTAAAAACAGAGGTAACATGACTTGCAAATTATCAATATATCATATATGATAAGGAACATTATGAAATTATTTGAAAAAAGTTCAATTCCGAATTACGTACAGATTCATACTGATTCTGTTATTCCACCATCAATCAAGCGCTACGACGGTGCACATACTGCACCAGTTAGCCTGGCAACTGACATACGTCTAGAAGGTGAGGGGCCCAAGCAGTGCCTAGTGGTAGATACCGTCCATACGACGCAGGGCAGTTATATGGATTTTGTCGATCGGCGCATTGTGCCAACATGTGATTTTGCAGCTACTGCGTTGCCTGGTATGACAAGCGAGCTGTGTGGCTGGGTGGGCGAAGGTGATGGTGATGGTGATGGTGATGGTGATGGTGATGGTGATGGTGATGGTGATGGAGTAGTAAATGTCCTCGCACTTATTCGGCCGGTTGACGTTGCAAAGAGAGGTATGGTTAATGAGCGGCACAACCCAGAGGTAGTGCGCGCACGGCACATTGGTAAGCTCGCTGCTATGGCAATGGCCCAGTACCTGCTCCTTGACAAGCAGGCTAAGGCAGATATGACCTTTGACACGAAAACACTGCAAAAAACCATGAACAAGCATAAAAAGCGTGGTGACGTAGCAATACTCCTGCCGTAAGCTCATGCCTCGCAAGGGGTATAGTTACGCTATATTACAAGCCTGTGGAAACATAAGAAGCTCGGTCGTTTATACGAGCTTTTTTGCTTTTGGCAGTGGCCGAAGCATTGCTACTCGCGGAGAGATCAAACTGCCATGCTTAGCTACTATTGATTGAGAAAATAATCTTCACGTAGATACCCTGCCACCCACCGATAGGATAGGGGCGCCCCTATGCAGCAGCATGACACACCGCCTCAATGTTATGCCCGTTTGGGTCGATGAGGAAGGCACCATAATAGTCTGGATGATAGATCGCCCGCACGCCTGGTGCACCATTGTCCTGTGCTCCTGCTGCTAGGCCAGCCGCATAGAACGCATCAACTGCTGCCCGCGACGGTGCAGCAAAAGCAAAGTGTAGTGGCGATGATGGCTCGCCTTGCCCAAGCCAAAATATCCCGGTGTGTTGCGTCTGGTCTGGATTACTAAAGCCCACGCCATATGATTCGTCAATTGTCTTGGCATAGCCCAGTGGTGCCAATACCGCTTCATAAAAGGCCTTGCTTGCTTCAATGTCTTTAACGATGATGCCGAAGTGGTCGATCATGTGGTACCTCCTTGCGATATACCGATTAGTGTATTGTCTCTCAAGTATATGCCACAAATGATGACAGCAGTGTGTCAGTATTGATTGATGTTTTGTGTTTTTTGATATCACTCTGCGCTTCGGCGCTGCGCTACCATCGCGCGGAGCTGCGCTAGCTCATCGACGATGACACTGGGCGGGAGGTGGCAGATTGCTTCGCAGGCGATTGCGAGCTGCGGTGTATAAAAGGTAGCACGAGTATGGTCGACATCAAGAAATGATCCGTCAAGCACCTCCGCTACCGCCAGCGTATCGTGCGCAGCATAGCGGAGTTCTACGCGCGTGTAGCCAGCGATTGGTTGGCGCGAGAAGACAACGCTGCTCGAGTAGTCGTCACTAGTGGAGGCGTCTGGGTAAGGCCTGGGCGAGAAGCTCTCCTCTTGCGGTGAGAGGCGAATGATGCGCCGCAACTTGAAGAGACGAAAATCCTGGCGCAGCCGGCAAAACGCCCACACATACCAGCTCGCTTGCCGAAACACCAGCTGATGCGGCTCGATCACCCGCTCTGTCTGGCTATCATAGCCAATGTAGCGCATCTGCATGCAGTATTGCTCCTCGATCGCCTGCTGCAATTGCTCAATCTTGTGCTGAACTGGGTGCTCCGCCGCCCAGGGTGCAAAGTTGATAGCATACATCGGTATCGTAGACTGGTTATCTTCGGGGAGAAGCTTAGCGTGCAAGGTAGTGATCGATGATTGACGGGCGACACTCTGGAGACCCGTCAGCGCACTCGCTAGATGTTGCTTGTCGGTAGTGGAGAGAATGCGCCGATCAAGCGTGTAGTGTGGCATGAGGGCAAGCCCACCATCGCGGCCAGCCCGAGTGATGATAGGAATACCTGCCTGGTTCAGCGTCTCGATATCGCGCAAAATAGTACGCTTCGACACCTCAAAGCGATCGGCTAGTTCCTGAGCAGTGGCTTTGTCTCGCTCGCAGAGGAGCGACAGAATGGCGAGCAGGCGCTGGAGTTTCATAATAACCTTACCAGATAATTCGTATAGCAATTATATACCACTATTGTAGCAACGTATGGCTCGTTATGACAAAGAGAGATGTTTGTGAGAACAGATTATAAATAGGTCAATGGTATATAGATAGTAGGGGTATAGGTATTATTGATAGAATATCCAGCTTGGTGTCCTATGCAGCTACTCAATAAGATAAGTGGTGACTCGGTATGTAAATTACGTGTCGCTAGGCTTATGAAATGGTTGCTTTGCGTGATGAGAGTGCTACCTTGTTTTCACTTCCTATCATCACTCGGGGTGAAAGATATAGTGGGTTGGACGGTTATAGAGCAGTGTAAAAGCGAAAAATGACTACCTAACAGTGGTCTAGTGTCGGTAAAAAATCTCCACGACTTTTCCATACCATCCTAGACACTAGATATGGGCACACTACATATAGCGTAGGTAGGGACAGCGCTCTTGATTACGACAGAGGTAGTGATGGTGTGCAGCATCAAAGTAGAGCTGTATTTAGCAAGTACTCCACGCACCATATGGTATAATTACCTCGATAACCCCATAAACAAGGAGACAAGCAGATGAGTAATTTTCCGGTAGTGCGCGTAGAGCGTGTTGATGTGCGGAATGAGAGTGTGTCGAAAATAGATGTATGGGCACGCATCAAGAATGATTCGGACCGGCAGGTGAAGGTTGTGAGTTGGGAGTATCTAGGGAATATGCGCAATGAGTCGCACACGCTTAACCCGGGCAACACAGTAGATGTGACGCTCTACAGCGGCGCACCCAAGAATTATCCAGACCAAATGTATATCCGCTACGAAGCCGAGCACGATGGTGGCAGGCATTACTTCTTGGCGCGGCACCAGGCGAAATTTGATGAACGCTATAACAATGACACTAAGTGGTATCGGCCATCAGACTGGATGGAGTTCCAGCGCGTGGACCGCGGTAACTAGCATGGCAGCCACTCCACGCATCTTCTACACTGATGGTAGTGCCAGCCCCAATCCTGGCCCGGGTGGCTATGCCGTCATCGAGCAGGGCAAACCCGTGGCGTTGGGCAGCGAGCCAGGCAACACGACAAACATTCGCATGGAGGGGATGGCCCTCATCGCAGCCATGCGGCTGGCTGGGGCTGAGGAATGCGAGATCCATACCGATAGCGAATTTTGGGTTAATGTCCTCACCAAGTGGGCATCTGGCTGGGCAGCCAAGGGCTGGCGCAAGAGCAGCGGGCCGATCAAGAACCTTGAGCTCGTCCAAGAAGCCTATGCGCTTTATACCACTGTGCAGCCGAAGCTCATCTGGGTACGCGGTCACAACGGCCATAAGCAAAATGAGCTCGCCGACCAATGGGCCAACCGAGCGCGAGCCGGGGAGCGGCTAGAGGAAAAATAAGTAGTGGTCTTTTAGCTCGAAGACATCAACCTTGTTTATTGTAGATTTGAAGTTTAAGTACTTGTAATCTGTCTATGTTTTGGCTCTCCTTTAGCGGGGAAAAACTTGAGGTAATAGAATGTTAGAATGTTTTGCTGGTTCTAGACTGGCAAAATTTATTTATCAGACTCGAGCTCACCGAGAAGGCGCGCGTTATAGCCGAGAATTTGATTAAAACGCTCCTCTTTAGCTTCTAGATAGGCGGCATCAGCTTCTGCTTGAGTTATTGCTGCGCGTTTCTTGTCGCGTTTTGCTGTATCGACGAGGTAGCGGTGCTTAGCATAAGCACCAGCTAGCGCAGGCTCCATAGTACGAGTTACTTCGCTGTGAAGTGACTTAGCAGCTGGCCCTATTACGCGCTCGTTATCTGGTGCGCGGGAGTTTTCCTCAAAGGCTTCGATAACATCGGACTTATCGGGGACAACGTGGTCGAGAACAGAGGCGAGTGTTGTCATATCATCAGGATCAAGGCGATACTGCTGAGAGAGTGTTTTATTTTGTGCTTTAATAAGGCATCTTAATTCGTAAGTAGTTTCTGTAACTAACTGATGACCATCGCCAATCAATTCCTTAAGCTGTTTTGTTTGTTGATGAGCACGAAAGTGTGTTAACGGACCATAGATATCGTGATCTGCGAGGAACATATTTGTTCCGGTCGCAAGGAGGGGCATCGCAAAACCGCCCAAGCCACTGAAAATGCTGCCGAACACATCGATACTGTCCCCCTGGTTGTCGATAAAGTTATGAGTTACACCTGCTATGCAGAGACCAAGCGCAGCAGAACCTAGCATAAATGCTCTCTCATGATCAAGTATCGATATCTGCTCGACATATGCTGGAGACACTTTGCCATTAACAATGTAACTACAGACTGCCGCCTCCGACAATTCGTCAAGTTCTTTTTGTTGGCAATTAACCCAAAACCTTTTCGGTCTTATAAAACATGCGAGAATCACGACTTTTTGGTGCGTATTCATGAGCCATTGATAGTAGTGCCATAGTTATTCCTTGGAAAAAATGTTTGTAAGTTGATATAAATGTGTACTTATTGTAAAGAGGAGGTCGCAGTAGTGTCAAGATATCTGTTGCAGATATAGCACATGCAGACGCTGCCTTATGCTATACTATTACCAATATCACTAATATCCAGAGTGCGACGAGGGACTGGCCCGATGACTCGCCAGCAACCTGCTCGGGAAGCGAGTAAGGTGCTAATTCCAGCCTGTGCGCAGGAAAGATATGAGACGCGTAAGAGAGCAGCTCCTTTCTCACCTGGCATGCAGGATAAGAGAAGGGAGTTTTTTATGACAGCAACTACTATAGCATCAGCACAATTCCGCACCGCCGAGAGCGTGAGCCCAGGCCACCCCGACAAGCTGTGCGACCAAATGAGCGACGCCATCCTTGATGCTTATCTAGCCCGCGACCCACAGGCGCGCGTGGCAGTGGAAGTGTGCGGCGGCCATGGCATGGTGTTTGTGACGGGCGAAGTGACGTCGCAGGCGACGGTGGCAGTGGCACCGATTGTGCAGCGTTTGGCGGGGAATGAGGTAAAGATAATTGAGCATATTGCTCAGCAGAGCCCAGAGATTGCTCGCGGTGTGAATGATGGCGGGGCAGGTGACCAAGGCGTGATGATCGGCTATGCTTGCAACGAAACGCCTGAGCTGCTCCCACTCGAAACAGTGCTGGCGCGGCGATTGAACCAATTTTTGTATCAACGTTGGCCCTACGATGGCAAAACGCAAGTAACACTGCGTGGCGGGCAGATAACGGCAATTGTTGCAAGCTTCCAACACGCACCAAAAGACGAATTAACAGAGGCAGTCAAGGAGTGGCTCCAGCAGCAGACGTATGTGAACACATTTTTTAAGGATAAGCAATATGATGCACCAGTACTGCACTGTAACCCAGCAAGGGACTGGCAGATCGGTGGCTTTGCGGCTGACGCTGGCCTGACGGGACGCAAGCTCATCATCGATAATTATGGGCCACGCGTGCCGATTGGTGGTGGGGCCTTTAGCGGTAAGGATGCCACCAAGGTGGACCGCTCGGCGGCGTACATGGCGCGGCGTATTGCAGTGGATTATCTGCGGCAGCACCACGCGCAGGAGGTGCTGGTGCGCCTGGCGTATGCAATCGGCCACGACCAGCCCGTCGAGGCGACTGCCATCATCGATGGGGTAGAGCAGCCCATCACAGGCTACGACCTCAGCCCGCATGGCATCATTACTACGCTCCAGCTCACCCAGCCCATCTACGAGTCAACCGCCCGCTGGGGGCACTTTGGCGAGGGGTTTGTGTGGGATCGGTAGAATGGCGAGGCTGAGCTCTTACTGGTAGAATGCGAGTATATAAATCTTATGCTATTCTTTCTACTTCCACTTCGTTGTGCCTTTCTAAAAGATAGTTATATCTTTTAAGCGAGTAGCTACCAAACTGTACTATGAGTAGTATCGTGCTGTTCGTAGCTCTTGTATACGGCGTCGAGATGAGGAGAGAGTGTTTCGTGCACGTCGTGCCGTAGCGCGCTATAGCCTGATGGGTCACGCAGCGCATCACTCATTTCATACTGGGCAAGGAGGGCAGACTGGCCTGGCATAACACGGTCCACGACTTGCGCCAGTGCAGCTGTGTCGAATGGGTTGATTAGTGCGGATGAGTCTTGCTCGCTATTACGCTCGTTTATCATATGTTGCAAGTCTCGCACTGTGCTGGTGACAGGCTGGTATTGCTCACCTATGAGATTGCGCAACTGCCGCGTCTTCCGGTGGGCACGCCAATGAGCAAATGGGCCATAGTGGCCATGATCGACCAACATAGCTCGGCCACAAACAGCAGCAGGAGTGCCAATCAGTGATACAGCAGACCCAATCGTAAAACCTGTTGCCAGTTCTTGCATTGGTGTACCGTCAAATCCATACGCGTAGGTTGCCGCAGCCATTGCACATGCACCGAGCGTAGCAATGCTTAGGCCAGCCTCCGCATATTCTTCAGGCAGCGTTACATCTCGTTCGCCAAGCCGTGGTGGTACCTTGTGATTGCGAGTGCGAGTGTAGGCGATGGCAGCGTCTGGATCGACAGCGTCAAGCAGGGGCTGTGGGCAATCGGCCCATACATGTACTCCGTCATTTATATCCTCGGGGGCGTAGTTGTATCGAGATAGCAGTGCCATATGTCTCTCCTCTCGCTTAAATAAGTAATGTATCTATGGTAGAAGGGTGTTGCTGCAATGTCAAGGTTGTGGATTTGTGAGTGAAATAGGTGTTAACGTGTTTTTGTTAATGATGAGTTGCCTATATATAGAGAACATACACATACTTTGCCTCTCACCCCACAACCTTGTATACTAGAGCCTATGGATCAGACACTTGCACAGGAGATTTTGCTCAGTAGCCAGAGTGCACTGCTGACAGGGCCAGCGGGCACGGGCAAGACGTATGTGTTGGGGCAGTTCATCCGCCAGTGTAAGGCGGATGGCAAGTATGTGTCCGTCACTGCCACGACGGGGCTTGCAGCGACACACCTGGGCGGCAGCACCATCCACGCATGGGCAGGGATTGGCATCCACGATAGCTTGCCGAACAATTTTTTTGATCACCTGTCGAAGACACGGCGCGATATTATTACTAAGACAGATGTACTCATCATCGATGAGATTAGTATGCTGCACGACTACCGCCTGGATATGATCGACGAAGTGTGCCGCCGCGTGCGCGAGATGCCGAATCAGCCTTTTGGCGGGCTGCAGGTAGTGATGAGCGGAGACTTCTTCCAGCTGCCGCCTGTTAATCGCGATGGCGGGCGGCAGGGGAGCTTTGTGGTGCAGTCGCAAGCTTGGCGACAGCTCGACCCAGCCATTCTATACCTCGACCAGCAATACCGCCAGCAAAAGGGTGACGCCCTGCTCGATATCCTGACTGCCATGCGGGCTGGTGATTTGCGCCGACGCCATGCCGAGCAATTACTGGCCCGCACAGAGGTAGAGCCACCTCACGAGAGCGACCTAACCGAGCTCCATACCGTCAATATCGATGTCGATCGGATCAACCAAGCTCGCCTCGCTGAGCTGCCTGGCGATGAAGTATTGTACCAGCGCAGCAGCACTGGTGGGCAAAATTATGTTGATACGCTCCAGCGGAGCATTCTTGCGCCAGAAGTGCTAGTGCTCAAGCGGGGTGCACTGGTGATGGCTATCAAGAACGACCAAGCACGGCGCTTTGCTAATGGGAGCATTGGCCTGATAGCAGACTTCGAGCCAGGCACAGACTACCCCGTGGTGGAGTTTCGTAATGGCCATGTGGTGACAATGCAGCCCGATACCTGGGAACTGCGCGATGGTACGCGTAAGCGGGCCAGTATCTCGCAGCTGCCACTGCGCCTGGCTTGGGCGATTACTGTGCACAAAAGCCAGGGGATGACGCTCGATAGCGCACGCATCGATCTACGCAAAGCCTTTGTTCCGGGTATGGGCTATGTAGCACTGAGCCGCGTTAAGAGCCTCGATAATATATACCTTACTGGTATCAATCGGATGGCACTTACCATGAGTGATGAAGCGTACATCATCGACACGCAGCTGCGCACCCGTGCCACCCAAGATGCCGAGCGCTTTGCACATCTGCGCGAACAGGCTGCTCAGCGTGCCACGACGCCGCAGAAGAAGCCAACGAGTAAAACTGGCAGCACTAGCTGGGCGGCTAAGATCGCCACAATGCGCCAGACCCACCCCAACGCCTACAAACCATGGACAAAAGTTGACGATGAGACGCTCAAGCAGGCCTTCGTCCAGGGTGTGAGTATTCGCCAGCTCAGCCGTACTCTCGGCCGGCACGAAGGCTCGATAAAAATGCGACTGCAAAAGCATTTTGGCGAGGATGCGGTGCAGTAGCGCATTGCTATCCCAAAGTCTGGGGTCGTCTCATATTTTTCGTAAAATATAGCAAACAAATATGAATATTATTCTAGCATATGCAGCTCTTACACAAGAGCTGCAAACCTCTCAGTAGCTCCCGTAAGTTACTAATTGACAAACCTCCTCTATATCTCTTACAATAAAGTAATCTAGACAATAAGGAGAAAATATGGCAAATCCAGAGAGAGAGAGAGCCTTAACAGGTAGTGCTGAGCGCCGAAGTATAGAAGACTCCATGATCATCCAATCGTTGGGCCGGTTGTCGACCCATCGCGTGATCACACCAGAAAATACATCACTGGGTACAGCTAGCATCATAAAACAACCGACAGGTGTCGCCTCCATCCGACAGGATAGTGTTCTCTTTAGCGCTCGAGAAAAGATGAAAGACACTAGCTTCATTATGTTGGGGTATGTAAAGGAATCTCAAGCGACCATGCAGCTTAATTCACATGATATTGCCTATGTAGAGATGAACTCGTCTGGAAGGGTATCTCTTGAAAAAAACGAGACGGGTGTGATAGCGACGAGCGGGTTGATGGGCTGCACTGGTGTGGCTGGTTTTGCAAAAAATCGAGATGGAAAAATTCAATCATTTGTTTCGCATTATGATGCTCTGAGTCAGGATAGCCGCATAACAAGAAAAGATAGTCCGGTCAATCGGGACCTCTATACTTTTCGCTACCAAGTAGAAAAAGACGACACCCAAAGTACGCCATTGTATGTTGTTTCATATCCTGCATCGAGTTGCTATGATCAGGATTATGGTAAGCGACGGGGAGTGTTTCGAGAATGGCATTATATGGATCAGATCAATACTACAATAGCGCAGCTGGGCAAAAACGCACAAGTCCTCCTCTTGCCATATGAGCTTAACTCGCAAGGTCACTCTCTTGCGAGTGGCCGTATGGATGGCAAAGAAGGGATATTTTGGGATGGTGTCTATATTGATTTTGCTGACTATATTGGCGATACGGTAACTAACAAACAGTAACAAGTTTAGTTATAAAGGTATAGTTGTAGTAGAATAGCTACATGCATAACGAACCAAACACACAAACCCCCACTACCGATACCACCCCAGTAACGTCACCAGAGCTAGCTGCTGCGCCGCAGAGTGATGCAGACGTAGCCGCCCATGCCGAGGCTCAGCCAACAGATATTACCACACAGCCTACTGCTGACACGTCTACCGACGCTACCGACATCTTCCTCTGGGCCAACCAAGCCGATCGCGACAAAGACCAGTTAGAGGTGGATCTCTTTCTCTTTACCAAGGGCTATACGGTGTATGCCACCAACTATGCAGCCGAGCTCAAGGCACAGCTCAAGGTGCTCTTCCTCTACGATATGATCACAGCAGTGCAGACGGGTGCAGCGACTGGCCTGATGGTGCGAGACTTTGAGGCGGCCAAGGCTGAGGAGAATGTCCTTGAGCGCACCACGCTCGACCGGGTAGTGCATGCTCAGGAAGTGATCGAGCAGATCACCTACAGCGAGGCAGACCTCGAGACCTTTAATGAAGGCGACCATGAGTTTAAGAAGGTTAAGGGTATCATTGCACGCTTCCGGATGGGCACAGATGGCGAGCCATTCTTTGTGGCCAAGCTGCTGCCCCAGTCGCAGGTGCTCAAGGGAGCAACCGCCTGGATGTACAGTGGTGGGTCGTTCCAGCCATTTGTGGCTGATGCGGGGCTGCGCATCACGCCGGATAATCAAGTATTAATCGTTGGCAACGATATTTTTGCCTTTAGCGAGAGTAAATTCGTCCGGCTTTTTGGCTACGATGCCAAGAAGCACGCTGTGGCGGAGGAGAAGATCGCTGCCATCACTCAGCAGTTTAAGCTTACCTTGCCTGAGGGGCTCACGCTCGACCGCCTGGTGCGCGACACACCAGCGCTGGTGACTAAACTGCAAAAACTCGATCCCGCCCAAGTGACGCAAGACCAACTCATCGACCACGCTGACGAAATGGGCTTGGGCCTGATGACGGACGACGCGGCAGGGAGCATCATTATCATGGATGCCAAGGATGCGGCCGTTTTTGTCAATCTCCTCAACGACGACTACGTCACGAGCGACCTGACTGGCGTCAAATACGAAATGCGCGGCAAGAAAATCTTGCGCGAGAATGAGCAATTGCCAGAGTAGGGAAGAGATATTCTCTGTGTCTAGCTAGTATCATGCTATTGGACAAGAAAATATCTGGAGGCCAGCGACCAAGCAAGTGGGAGAGCTCTGTTATATCATCTGGCCGGAACATTTTCGGTTCGACGGCATGATACTAGCCTCTGAGGTAGTCGCTCGTGATAACTGCATCTACCCAATGTTCTATTTTTCTTAATCCTCTGCTGATGGTACAATAAGCATTATGGCTAAGCAACAATCTACGGTGCAATTTCCAAAACATTTCCTCTGGGGCGCTGCGACGAGCGCGCATCAGGTCGAGGGTGGTATGCACAACCAGTGGTCGGAGTGGGAAAAAGCTCAGGCCAAGACCCTCGCTGCTCAGAGCCAATATCAATATGGCGACTTGCCCAACTGGCCGCACATTGCCAGTGCCGCCAAAGATCCAAATAATTATATCTCGGGCAAAGCTGCCAACCACGCCGAGCTTTACGCACAAGACTTCGCCCTGGCCAAGAAAATGGGCTTAACCTCGTGGCGCTTTAGTGTGGAGTGGTCGCGCATCGAGCCAGAAGAGGGCGCGTGGAATGCTGAGGCGATCAAATACTACAAGGCGTACTTGGCCGCGCTGACCGATGCTGGGCTGGAGCCCGTCGTGACGCTGTTTCACTTCACGCTGCCGGTATGGTTTGCTGCCCAGGGGGGCTTTGCGAAGCGCGATAATGTGAAGTATTTCGTGCGCTTTGTCGATAAGCTGATGGATGAGATTGGCGCAACGGTGCGCTATGTCATTACCATTAACGAGCCCTGCGTCTACGTGACCGAGAGCTACGACAATGGCACCTGGCCACCCAATGTCCGCAGCAAGTGGCAGACCTACCGCGTGCTGAGCAACCTTGCCTACGCGCACAACCAAGTAGCCAAAGTCCTCCACGCCAAGAGCCGGCGCTTCAAGGTGGCGGTGGCCAAGAATTCGGCCTACACCTACCCGGGCGACGACGCCTGGCTCAGCCGAGCGACGGCGCGGGTGGTGCAGTTCTTCCAGGATGATTATTTCCTGCGCAAGGTGGTGCGGCAGAGTGATTACATTGCCGTTAATTATTACTTTAGTAATCGCATCTATGGCTATCGCATACACAATCCCGAGACGACGCCAAATGATCTCGGCTGGACAATGCAGCCCGACCACCTCGAGCTTGTGCTGGAACGCCTCTGGGGCCGCTATAAGCTGCCTTTGCTCGTGACGGAGAACGGCGTGGCCGACGAGCGCGACCAGTTCCGCAAGCAATGGCTCACTCAGTCTATCCTGGCTATGCAGCGCGCCCTTGGTAGTGGGGTAGAGCTGCTGGGATATATGCACTGGAGCTTCCTCGATAACTTTGAGTGGGACAAAGGGTTTTGGCCACGCTTTGGCCTCTTTGCGGTCGACTACAAGACGTATAAGCGGACACCGCGCCCCAGTGCGCTATGGTTTGCTCGCGTATTGCAGCAGCAGAAGAAACAGGCGCAGCAGCCCATTGAGCCACTGCCGTCTGTACCAGCGCGCAAGAAGCCAAGTGCTAAGCCAGCTACCGCGCAGGCGCAAGCTACATCGTCATCGCCGCGCTCTACGCCAGCAGTGCCACCCAAACCGACGCCGCCAACGCCACCGCAAACGCCCCAAATGCCACCATCTACGCCAGGGTCAGCGGCACGTTCGAGTGGGGTGATTGCACCGCCACGCCGGCCAGCAGTCGCATCACGCAGTCGTTCACGTAGTCATAATAATCGGGAGGAATAATATATGGCACAGAGCAATGGTGGAGCACGCGTCGTCGTCATCGGCGGCGGGACGGGGAGCTTTACGCTCCTGACAGGCCTGAGGCAGTATGCGTCGCAGGTCACGGCGCTCGTCAATATGGCAGATGACGGCGGCTCGACGGGCCAACTGCGTGACGAGCTCGGCGTCCTGCCACCTGGCGATGTGCGCCAGTGCCTCGTGGCGCTGAGCAATAGCCCCAAGGTGCGCGACCTCTTTAATTATCGCTTTGATGAAGGGAGCTTCAAGGGGCACGCCTTTGGTAATCTCTTCCTCACAGCACTTGAGAAAATGACCGGTAGCTTTGCCGAGGCGGTGGCACTGGCCAGCCAGGTGCTTAATATCGATGGGTGCGTTGTGCCCGCTACGCTCAGCAATGTGACGCTTTGCGCAGAGGGTGAGGATGGCCAGCCTATCAAGGGAGAGTATGTCATCTCACAGCAGGCACTAGCGCGTCGGCCCAAGATTTGGCTCGAGCCAGAAGCCCAGGCTAACCCTGCCGCGGTGGAGGCAATTCGCACCGCCGATATGGTCGTCGTGGCTCCCGGCAACCTCTATGGTAGCTTGGCACCCGTCTTGGTCATTCGCGAGATCCAAGAGGCACTTGCTGCCACCAAAGCACGCTGTGTCTTTGTCTGCAACCTCGTTACCAAGCCAGGCCCGACCGACGGCTTCTCGGTGAGCGACTTCGCGAGTGAGATCGAGCGCCTAGCGGGCAGCCAGTTCCTCGACTATGTCGTCTTCAATAACACGCGCCCCAGCCCCGAGCTAATGGATAAGTATGCTCACGATGGCGAGCTGATGGTCGAGTACGACATGGACGAGATGCACCGCCAGCACTATCGCTACCGTGCTGCACCAGTCCTTGCACAAGACGCGTGGGATGGTGCCCAGGCTAGTGACCCGCTAGCTAGCACGCGCAGCTTCATCCGGCACGACCCCGACGTGGTGGCGCGCCAGCTGATGCGGATATACTTTGCATAAATATCAAGGACTGGCTATACTGTAAAGATCATGGAACATATGACGGGCCACTACCACATCTACGTCGATCTCGACCGGACGATCATCAACACCACGCAGTGGTTGCGCGAGATAGCGGAGGCACTCGCCCAGCTCTACCCGGCGCAGGTGACCGCCAAGGAATTCTTGGCGGCGCAGCCTCGCTACATGCTCCGGCCCAAGACGAACCCCGCTGCGCCGACCTATGTCTTGGCGGCACAGCTTGCGGCGCTGGGCCTGGATGCGGCGTCTGTTATAGAGCAGCTCGAGCAGACGGCTCTTGCCGATGGCCATCTCCAATACCCAGGCGTTGCATCGATGCTGCGCGCGCTCAGCCACTATGGCACGGTGCAGATACTGACCTATGGTGATCCCATCACCCCGCATTGCAAAGCTCGTCTGTGCCCAGCAGTGCGTGCGCTCGTGGCTCAGCAGGGTGGGCAGGTGATCATTACTACCTTGCAAGACAAAGCCCAGTGGCTGCGCCGTGCTGCCGCTGCAAACCCCGGCCAAACAATCTACCTGATCGACGATAAGCCCGTTGCCGTCGCCTTTGCGCCCGAGCCAGATCCGCCCATTCGCTGCGTGCAGATCGACCACACTGGCCAGCTTACACCGCGCTCTATCAATTGGCGCTCGGGAGATTGGCCCATTTGTCATACGTTAGCTCAAGCAACTAATATCATACAAGGAGACATCGAGTATGCAATGCACCAAAGCAATCATCCCCGTAGCAGGCTGGGGGACACGGCGCCTGCCCGTCACCAAGACGATCGAAAAATGCATGCTGCCGCTGGGTAACCGCCCGGTGGTAGACTACGCCGTGCAAGACTGCATCGCGGCGGGCATCCGCGATATCTACTTCGTGGTGAGCGAGCAGAGTACGCAGATTCGCGACTTCTACCGCTCCAACGTCGATCTCAACAACTATCTGCGACGCAATGGCAAGGCAGATCTCTTGCCCCTCATCGCTCCACCGAAGATCAATCTGCACTATATGGTGCAATCGAGCTATGGCAAGTACGGCACAGCTATCCCGGTCAGCCTCGTGGTGCCGCAGCTCGACCCTGGTGAACCAGTGGTGGTGCTGATGGGTGATGACTGTGTGTATAATGCTGATGGCACATCAGAGGTGGCGCGCCTCATTGAGGCAGCAGGGGAAGACCGCTCGGCTATCCTGGGCGTACACATGCCGCCCGACCAGCTCAGCCGCTACGGCGTACTGGATGTTGCCGATGATGGCCGGCTGCGCGGCGTGGTAGAGAAGCCAGCGCCAGGTAAGGCACCAAGCGAGATGATCAATGTGAGTAAATACGTCCTCAGCTACGACCTTCTGCAGCGCATTGCCGCCCACGCCGACCGTGACGACGTCGCGGGTGAATACTACATCACCGACCCCTTCAACGACTACCTCGCCGCTGGTGGCCACATGGCCGTCGTCCCCACCAAGGGTCACTACCTCGACACTGGCACGCTCGAGACCTGGGTGGCAGCCAATAACTGGCTCCTCAAGCATCAGGGGTAGGGGCTTAATACCAGCACTATTCTTAAAGGCGCACTTTCTATGCCGCAACAGCCAATTCCAGCCCAGTCTCAACCACAGCCACCCCAGCAAGCACAGCCACGACAGCCCACAACATCACCCGCCTTGGCTCGTCAGTACGCATCCCTAGGTACGGTGCTTGGTGTAGGTGGTGTGTGCAGTGGCATTATTAGCATTCTCATGCTAATTGCGAGTACTACTTCAGATGAATCTACTAATATGAATCGTGCTGCTTTTTCTGCTGCCGTTGTTGCCAGTATTGCTGGTATTGTCCTTGGCATCAACTCTTACGATAAGCTACGCGAAGCAGGCGCATCGCGTGCGTGGGGTATAGCAAGTATTGTGTGCAGCGCTGTCGTGGCTGGGTGGATCGTACTATGGCTTTTATTCCTTATTGTAATGATAGCCCTTTTTCTTGTTACGTTCTTGATCGATTCTCTACAGAAGTAGAGGGAGAGTATACCTCCCTAGGCATTAGATCATAGCTTGTTAAAACTTTATACAAAAAACACAGCCCACCAACTGCCACGGCCAAATCGGGTTTCCAGGCCCGAGAATACTCGTAGTAGAGTACTCGATCAGGCGCGGTGATATGGCGGACTGTGTGGTGGGCTTTTAGCCCTCTGTCACCTCCGTCTCTATCTTGAGACATCTGAACGATACTATGAGACCTGCGTTGATATACACACCTCTTCTGGTGAGTACACAATCGCTCTGTTTTATTGTCTCTTGCAGAGAAATCGTAGCCTGAGTGTAGCTTCTGAAAGTTTTCGCTAGAAAGAAGGTTTGGTTATTCACCATCGTAGCTTCAACTTCGTATAGCTCCATGATAATCTCCTTTCGGATCCAGAGGCCAAAGAGCTGCTTTTTGCTCTTTGAGACAAACCTCTGTGAGCTAAAAAGCTAATATATATATCAATATATGAGAGCCGCGTCAAGATATTGTGGCTATAATGCCATCAAATCAGCGTATTCTCTCCTTTTGTACGTATAAAATAGTAAGATATGTTCGCTATAGGCGCGTCTAAGTCAGAGCAAAATGCCCAGCAATCTCGCTTATTCTTATCCACATTATGCAACGTGGGGAAAACTGCTGACCCCTGATACTGGTTGAGCTTTTCCACAGATTTGTGGATAAGCGCCAGCGCGGCGGGGAACGCCGTGGGTAAAAGGGGTTGCGTGTGGGTGAGAGTGGGTAGTATAGTGGGAGTAGTGGAAGAAAGTGGGTAACCACGAGAAAAACAAACACCACTGCACAAAAACAAAATAATTCATCTGTAAGGATCGCCACACCCCATGGATTACTTCGAACGCAAGCTGGATGACAAGCGTCGGCTCACCATACCGACGGAGCTTCGGGCGGAGTTCGCCAGCGGCGTGGTCCTGACGCGCGGCTTTGGCAGCTACCTCCACCTGTATGCGCAGGATGTGTGGGATAGCCAGGTAGAGCCAGCGCTGACGGGTAGCATCCTGGATGAACATGTCGCCGACCTCAACGTCAAGTTCCGGCGCGGCAAGACGGCTGCCACCCTAGACCAAAAGCAGGGTAGGGTAACGGTAGAGCAGCATCTGCTGGATTATGCCGGGATATCGCGCGAGGTTGTGGCGGTGCGCGCCGGCCAGTATTGGCGCCTCATGGCACCAGAGCAGGCCGAGTAGCAAGGCTGTTTTTGTGACGCTCTTTAACAAGTACGTGTAACTGATATCCTCGAGATCAACCATCTGGTAGTGAGCCATGTGGGCACCCGACCCACGCAAAACCCTGTCGGGCGCACCTTCCTCACAAACACCTCCCAAAAAACTCCACCTCACATAATTGCTACGGCAATTATACACATAAGTCTCTCAAACGATCTTTGGCGGGCTCTCTCGGCCCGGTACAAGCAAAGATCGTCAACAAAAACAAACACATTTTATGCGAAAACAAACAGGTTTCGCTACCAGGTGGGTGATCTCGAATCCGCATCGGACTATCTCGCAGTAGCCTGAGCGGGGCGTATCTTTATGGAAAAGCATAGCTATACCTATCGGTAGCATTGCCGTGCCATCCTCCTGCCGAGGGAGTGTGATAATCCGTTGCAATAACGGATTATCAGCCCAGCGCAAGAGGTCAACATCTGGGAGATGTTGACCCTTATAGCGATCCCGAGTGCAGGAGGTGGTGAGGCAAGGCATGAGACGGCGTATAGTAGCTTAAGCTTAGTATCGGTTTCTCTGTTGTTCTTTGGCTAAATAGGCCACGACCAGTAGGGGAGGAAAGCAATATTATGCTACCATAAGAAACGTATGAGTATCAAAGCACATCCACCACTTCATGTTCCGGTATTGCTGGAGGCAGTGTTGGCCCAGCTCCAGCCGCGTCCAGGTGAGCGCTATCTCGACCTGACGGCGGGGTATGGCGGCCATGCCACAGCGATTCTCGAGCAGACCCAGACGCATACCACAGCGTGTTTGGTCGATCGCGACCAGTATGCTTTGTCGCAGCTTGGCAGCTTGGCAGGGCAGGGCGCACGGCTGATGCATTGTGATTTTTTGCAGGCAGCACAGCAGTTGGTTCGTGAGGGTGAGCAGTTTGATTTGCTGCTACTGGATTTGGGGGTGTCGTCACCGCAGCTCGATCGAGCTGACCGAGGGTTTTCCTTTACACACACTGGCCCGCTTGATATGCGGATGGATCAACGCCAGGCGATGACTGCCGAGCAGATTGTCAACCACATGGCAGAGGCAGAGCTCGCCCGACTGATCACTCGCTACGGCGAAGAACCGCCAGCGATAGCACGGCGCTATGCTGCAGCTATTTGCGCGGCCCGGCCACTGTCGAGTACTGGAGAACTCGCGCGCGTCATCGAGCACGCTACCCGTGGCAAGCGGGGCAAAACCCATCCGGCCACGCGTACCTTTCAGGCAGTCCGCATCGCCGTCAATGATGAATTGACGCAGGTAGAGCAGACGCTCCAACTGGTGCCAGCCTTGCTGCGTACTGGTGGACGAGTGGGAGTGATCAGCTTCCATAGCCTCGAGGATCGGCTCGTCAAGCGCTTCTTCGCGGAGCAGCGCCAGGCAGGCTACGAGGCCGAGCTACGCATCCTCACCAAGAAGCCAATCGCGGGCAGCCATGACGATGCTTACAATCCGCGTGCCCGCAGCGCTAAGCTACGAGTCGCCGCAAAAATATAAAAAAACAAAAAAGGAGTAGGGACATGCCAGTTCGTATCCCCGTACAAAATCAATCAATCACGACAACCGTATTGGTCCGCCACGGCAAATAGCCCTTGGCCTAAGACCTCGCGCTGGGGCGGCGCGTTATCCGCCCCACCTTAGAAACGACCCCATACCAACGCTAAACAACACAAACACCACCACAATGACAACCTACACACGGACAATGCAATTTAATAGTCGACGCCAGAGCACCTGGAAGCGCAACCGCAACACCGTTGCTTTTGCTTCGGCTATCAAACTTGGGCCAATCACCCACACAGTGCTGATTGCCCTCCTTATCACCATCCTTGGCTTGATATATCTGGCGCAGGCAACGCATACAGTCAGCTATGGCTACGAGGCCAGCAAGATCGACGACAAGATCTCCTCTCTCAGCGAACAAAAGAAGGACCTGGAGGTCGATAACGCCCGTCTGACCGCCCTTAAGGAAGTGCAGGGTAGTAGTGTGGCCAAAACAATGACAACACCAGCCAATACAGCGTACGCCAGCGAGTAGCCCATGCTGCAGCGCCATCTTGCTACGCCACGCGCTCAGGCGCTCGCCACTGTGCTCGGCGGGCTGCTTGTGGTGTTTGTGTTGCGCCTGGGGTATGTGCAATTGCTGCAGCATGATTACTATGTATCGCAGGCTGATAGCGAGCAAGTCAAGCAATTTCGTCTGCGCGCCCAGCGCGGTGAGATATACACCATGGATGGTACTACTCCTGCCAAGCTCGTCATGAATGAGACGGTCTATACCGTGTGGGCCGACCCGATGGCTGTGACGGATGTAGATAAGATCGTGACGGTGCTCAACCAGGTGGCTGGTGGTAATGTGCGCGAGAACTTTCGCCAGTACATTACGCGCAAGCCCAGCCGCTACCAAGTGCTTGCCACCAAGGTGAACCGCAAGCAGGCTGAGCTTATCAAAAAGGAGAACCTCGCTGGGGTGGGCTTTGATGCGATGAGCCAGCGCGTCTACCCAGAGGGGCAGCTGGCCAGCCAAGTGCTGGGCTTTGTTGATGCCGAGGGCAAGGGGAAATACGGCTTCGAGCAGGCGAATGATGACAAACTGCGCGGCACAGATGGGGTGCTCAAGACGGTGACGGACATCCGCTCGGTGCCGCTGACGATTGGCCGGACGAACATCAACCAGCCTGCTAAGAATGGGACCAATATGGTACTGACGATCGATCGCAACATCCAGACGAGGGTAGAGCAAGCGCTCGTCGATGGGGCCAAGCGCAGCGGTGCGACTGATGTCAGTGCCGTTGTGATGAACCCACAGAATGGCCAAGTCTTAGCCATGGCCAACCTCCCCACCTACGATCCGTCCAACCTGAAGACGATCAAAAGCGTCGCCGCACTCAACAACAACACCATCACCACACCATACGAGCCAGGCTCTGATATCAAGACATTTACAGTGGCAACGGGTATCGACAAAGGAGTCATCACGCCGCAAACCACCTACAACAACACCGACAGCATCAAGGTAGACGACATCACCATCGGTAATGCCAGCAAGGGTCAGACGGGCAACATTACCATGCAGCACGCCCTTAATTGGTCGCTCAACACTGGTATGGTCACGGTGGCGCAGCGCTTAGGCAATGGCAGCTACATTACTCGCCAGGCGCGCGACACAATGTATGACTACTTCCACAAGCGCTTTCGCCTTGGGCAGCTGACGGGGGTAGAACTGGCTGGTGAGGCCAAGGGCAATATCATTTCGCCCACCCAGCAGCAGGGCAATGCGGTGCGCTACTCTAACATGTCCTTTGGCCAGGGGATGGATGCGACGATGCTGCAGGTCTCAGCTGGCTTTAGTGCCATTATCAATGGTGGGACGTACCATAGCCCCACTGTCATCGCGGGGACGATCGACGACAACGGCACCTTTGCCAAGGCTGCGCGCAAGGCCTCGTATGCTCATGTTATCAAGCCGCAATCATCCGCCACTGTACGCGAAATGGTGCACCAAGCGCGCCAGGCCTTTTATGCGGGTGGTGACCGTGCGGGATTCTACATTGGCGGCAAGACGGGTACATCGCAAACCATCAAGGACGGCAAGTATATTTCCAACCAAACCATCGGTACCTACCTCGGTTTTGGTGGGGAGGTTGGCAAAACGCCGGCGTATGTTATTATGGTGGAGGTTTCGGGCAAAGGGCTGAATATGCAGGGGGGTCAAGACGCTCACCCGATTTTCACGGATATATCTAATTGGTTGCTCGACTATATGAAACTCGAGCCGAAAGGAAACACACCATAATGAACCTCACCACACTCGTTCGCGAGCTCAACGCGACATTTCTCCTCAGCGTCGCGGCTTTTTTGCTGGCGATGGCCCTCACGCCGCTCTATACCTACTTTGCGTATCGTTATAAGTTCTGGAAAAAGCAGCGGGCCGCGAGTACAACGGGCGAGGAATTGACGGTCTTTACTAAGCTGCATGCCGATAAATTCACGCGCGATATCCCCACTATGGCAGGGATGGTTGGTATTGTGGCCATTGCTGTGGTGACGCTGGGGTTTAATCTCGACCGAGCCCAGACCTGGCTTCCACTGGCAGCACTGCTTGGTGGTGGGGCAGTAGGCCTGCTGGACGATGTGATCAATATCAACAGTGATGGCTCGGGCTCGGCGGGTCTGCGCGCTTGGCTGAAGTTCTCAATGATCGCGGTGATGGCGGCGGTACTGGCTTGGTTCTTCTACGTCAAGCTAGGCTATACAACAGTGCATGTGCCATACCTTGGCGACTGGCAGCTGGGCCCGTGGATTGTCCCGCTCTTTATCTTTGCGGTGGTGGCAACTGGCAATGCAGTGAATATTAGCGATGGCCTGGATGGCCTGGCTGGTGGACTGCTGGCAGTGAGCTATTGCATCTTCGGGGTGATTGCCTTACTACAGGGGCATCTGCAGCTGGCGGGCTTTTGCTTCACCGTGGTGGGGGCGCTGCTGAGCTACCTGTGGTTTAATATCTATCCAGCACGGTTCTTTATGGGCGATGTGGGGAGCTTTGCCTTTGGGACGAGCCTAGGCGTCGTGGCGATGCTGACGAATACGCTGTTTTTGCTGCCAGTGATTGGTGTGCTGTTTGTGGTAGAGGCGGGCTCGAGCCTTATTCAAATCCTCAGCAAGAAGTTCTTCCACCGCAAGGTGTTTATCTCGGCACCAATTCACCAGCACTTCCAAGCAGTCGGTTGGCCGGAGGTAAAGGTGACGATGCGTTTCTGGGTAATCTCTTGCGTGACGGGCTTTATTGGCCTGATGATGGCGCTAGGTGGGGGGCATATCTAGAATGGCTGCTGCTCGCCGCACTCGTGCTGCTCACCGATCGGCTTCGGCTCGGTCGGCTCAGCCAGTGCGCCGCGAGCAACGTAACGCTACCTCCGCTCCATCTGTCGCTGTGCCGCGTTTGCACCGGCCGGATTATCAGATTATCCTCTGGGTGGGGCTGCTCATGCTGCTGGGTTTGGTGGTAATGTATGCCATTGGCCCGCAGCGTGCCAATGTGCTCAACTCTGCACACAACACCAACTACTACACCGATGGCTATTTCGCCATTAAGCAGACGGTGAGCTTGCTGCTGTCAATTAGCGCTTTTGTAGGGTTGTCGCTCGTGCCCTTTGCGTGGCTGCGCCAGAAGGCGGGTACGCTGCTAGCGAGCGGCTTCGTGCTGTGTGCACTGCTGTTTGTTCTTGGCAATATGCTGCATGTCTCGGCGATTGCTCAGTGTAGCCTGGGGGCGTGCCGCTGGTTCTCGCTGGGGCCACTGGGGAGCTTCCAGCCGGCCGAGATGCTGAAGTTTGGCATGCTTATCTATATGGCACTCTTCCTTGGCACACGAATGCGTCAGGGGGTGATAAACGACCTCCATCAGACGATCATCCCCATGGTAATTATGATGTGCGCCGCGCTCTTTTTCGTGATATTTTTGCAAAAGGATATGGGCACAGGCCTGGCTCTCACTGCTATGGTGGCATGTATGGTGGTGATGAGCGGCATGAGCTGGCGCTGGCTGGCTTACCTAGCGGCGGGCTGCGTGGCGCTGGTGCTGCTGCTCATCGTCATCGCGCCGCACCGCATGGAGCGGGTGGCGACCTTCTTCCAGGGGGATGACCATGCCACTAGTAGCAATGACGATGGCTACCACATCAAGAATGCGAAGATTGCGCTGGGTACAGGTGGGCTATTTGGCCTGGGTATTGGCAACAGCATCCAAGCGACCGGCTATCTCCCTGAGGCGATTAACGACTCAGTCTTTGCTATCATTGGTGAAACGTTTGGCTTTGTGGGGGCCGTGGTGGTGCTGGCGCTGTTTACGGCGCTGCTGCTGCGGCTGCTGAGGATTGCCGAGCGTTTGCCTGATACAACAATGCGCCTGGTGGTAGCTGGAGTCTTTGGCTGGCTGGGCGCACATGTTATGCTAAATGTAGCGTCGATGATTGGAGTCTTCCCACTGACGGGTATTACGCTGCCATTGCTGAGCTTTGGTGGCACCAGTATGGTATTTATTGCTGGTGCGCTTGGTCTGGCCTTCCAATTATCACGCCAGGCAGCTTACCAACCAATCAACGAAAAGGAGACCTCTCATGAAGCTACTGGCAGTCGGCGGTGGATCGGGCGGGCACGTTACGCCGGTCGTCGCCGTCATTAATGAAATCGCAGCCCTCCAGCCCGATGTGCAGGTGACCTTCGTCTGCGATAAGGCCTTTGCTAGCCAATCGCGCGGGCTTATGCAGCACGCTGCAGTGCCAGTGCAGGTGCGGACAATCGCTGCGGGCAAGTTCCGGCGCTATCAGCACCTCAGCGTGGTACGCCAGTTGCTTATGCCGAGTATTGTACTGGCTAATATACTAGATATCTTTAAGATCCTGGCTGGCGTATGTCAGAGCCTCTGGCTAGTGCTGCGCTGGCGGCCAGATGTGATCTTTGCCAAGGGGGGGTTTGTGTGCTTGCCGGTCGGCATTGCGGCGCGCTGCCTGCGCGTACCAGTAGTGATTCACGACTCCGATGCTCGCCCTGGCCTGACCAACCGTGTGATGGCACGTTGGGCAGCAGCGATTGCTACGGGCTGGCCACTCAAGCATTATCACTATCCAGCATCGCGTAGCCGCTATGTGGGGGTGCCGATTGGCGCTGATTTTCACCCACTCACTCCGGCTCGGCGGCAGCAGGCACGGCAGACCTTCTCGCTTGATCCACACAAGCCATTAGTTGTCGCTACCGGTGGTGGTCTTGGCTCGGCTATTATCAATCACGCGGTGCTGCGCGCTGCTGATGACCTGCTGGCTGCTGGCATGCAGGTTTATCTGGTAGCGGGCAAGGGCAATTACGATGCCGCCCAGGCCAAAGCGCCGCAGCACCCCGATTTTCACTGCGTACCCTTCGTTTTCGAGCATATGGCGCAATTGCTCGGCGCGGCCGATGTCGTAGTATCACGCGCTAGTGCCACCTTCACGCAGGAGCTCGCTGGCCTCGCGCAGGCAGCTATCTTGGTGCCAGCCCATCACCTGGGTGACCAGCGCAAAAATGCCGCCATCTATGCCGAGGCCAAGGCTGCTCTGGTTTTGCAAGACGACGCCTTAGAGCAGAGCGATGCCCTTAGCCAGGCCATTCTTACCCTCATACGCGACCCTGCGCAGCGTCAGCAGCTCGCTCAGCGCCTCCACGCCTATGCACGCCCCCACGCCGCCCGCGATGTAGCGCAAATGGTGGTGCAAACTGCACAGCACCAGAAGTAGGGTAGGGGATACGTATAAAAACCCTGCCACGATGACAGAACGCTCTCTTGATGAAAGGGTGTATTTGTCTATATCATTTTGACCGACTATTTGGGCGCGGCCTTTGCCAACAACCAACCATCTACGGTATAATGGCCTGTAGCATCATGGGCTTTCGCACAAAACAAACACCACCACCCGCGCGCCGCCGAGCTGCCAAAAACAAGAGGGAAGAGCAGCCCCAGCGCACCGCCTATACCTACCGGCGTAACCGTACGCTGACTGGTAGCTTAGTCAGCCGCGTGCCGAGTGCGGGCGAGCCCAAGGCTCAGCTGCGGTCGCCACGTATGCATGCACATGATTTGCGCCGGACGCGCCGCCGCGTGGCGTTATCGCTTGGAGTGGTAGTGGGGCTGCTGGCTGCAGTGTGGTTTGCGCTCGATAACGTCATTGCTACGCCAATCGTTGCAGGCAATCTCACCAGCAATCATCAGCTCTACCAAGCCAAGATCAACGACTATCTCACTGCCCATCCGCTGGAGCGTTTTCGCTTTGCGCTCAATACTAGTCGGCTGGCGGCCTATCTCCAGACGCATGATTGCCCCGAAGTGGCCGCAGTGCTTCCAGCCACGCAGCAAGCTGGCCTGGGGCGTAGCACCATCACCCTTGCCATGCGCCAAGCAGCGGTGGTCTGGACGGTTAATCGCCAGCAACTCTTTGTTGATACTGAGGGCCACGCCTTCCGCCGTGCCTATGGGCCACGGCCAAGCATTGAAGTGGTGGACGACAGTGGTATCGATACGCGTAATAACCAAGTCGTCGCGAGTAACCAATTTCTCGGCTTCATCGGCAAAGTCGTTGGTGCCGTCCGTCGCCACCAGCTCACCGTCCAAAAGATTACGCTGCCTGCTGGCACGACTCGTCAAATCTATGTCTGGTTTACAGGGGTGGAGTATCCTGTTAAGTTCTCGGTCGATCGCTCGGCTGGCCTGCAGAGCGAGGATGCCGCCCGGGCCATTCGCTATCTGGCGCAGCACCACATCACTCCCAAATATCTCGATGTCCGCGTCAGTGGCCGAGCGGCGTATCGGTAGGGAAAATGCTAGCCTTATAAACAGTGTGGATATTGAGATATCCGCTTTTTTCTCCGTAGATCCTCCATCCATCATTGATGAGGCGAAAATCGATTGCCATGAGTAACACCCAGAGGATGATTAGTTTTGACGTAAGAGTCTGGCGTCCTGACATTCACGAAAGTCATCAAGCTATAAACCTTTCTGAGAATGGAGTGGCATAAGAGAATAATGTGAGAAGTTACTGGGGTTATGAAGCCTCGGTTTCGTGGCTAACTACAGCACATCCAGCAAAGGGCAGGGGAGCTACTCTGTAAAATAAGAACAAATTTACAACATTTTATGTAACAAAGCACAAAAAATGCAAATACTATATCTATACTATAAAAACCAAAAAATGCAAAAAAGAGTAGGTGATATGTTTTTTGCTAAAAAGTCAAATCATGATATCGTATAGTTTTTAATCTCGGTCAACCCAAGCAGGGTAGAAAACATAACAAAAGTACCAAGCAAACAAAATGTCAAACATAGCAACTATGGCTAATAGACTGAGGGGCTCGTACCAACACCAGCATGATACCAGGCAAGCACGAGACCGGAGTATGTATGTGCTTGGGTATTTGCAGTCAGCTCATTCATTCGACATCAAGCCAATGCGCACACAGTCACAAACACTGCGCGCAAACACACGCGCACGCGAACAAATATACGTAGCCTTGCGTACGTATGAACGTGTATGAATATACGCGCAGTGTGTTCCCTCCAATAGAACAAGCGTCTGCTTTTACTTTTGCAGGACGTATAAGTGCCCGCGGCTCTATCCTTACTCTCCCCATTGGATGGCGCACAGATATCTTAAGTGGAACCTACTGAATGAGAAGCAGGATCGATCAATAATTGAAGACATGCGCTCTTGAAATACGTTGTATGCCCATAAAGCCCATGTAGTGCCAAACCCAGCCCAATTTCAGTCACATCTAGGGTTAAATCAACATATGCATCGTAAAAGGATTATTGTGCGAAGTTATATTACACTCCTAAAGATGATCTAGTGTACATCTTTTACATCTACCCCACTGCTGCGTGGGTGTGAATTATTGTGTACGCGTGGATTGCGGCATGCTGCAGCTTATCATTCCCTTGTCTATTAACGCTGATGTTTATGCTTATGCTTTGCTGTTGGCTGCTACTTTGCAGTGCATGATCGCTTGCTTTATTGTGTGGTATGTTAATCGGTACCGTGGGCTCGTTAATGTCCCAACATATTTGGAGAGCCTATAGTTAGTCAAACCTAGGCTGTGTGTGCTGCTGTGTGGCTGTTATAAGCAAGTAGTATATCTCTGCAAGGACAAGTATGACTCTCTGACTAACCTGAGGGATATAAACATAGAAGAAGCCGGAGGTAAGCAGAGAGCTATAGCTCAGGTGAGGTATGTCACGAGAACACAGCTCTCGAATGTGAGCTTATCAGTGGTAGAGACTGGAAGAATGAGGCAAAAACAGGGGTAGGGCGGCTGCCAGGAATTTTTGGCGAAAGGGCGGCAGACTCCCCTGCCTTGCCCTACCCTTTTCGGCCGCTTTTGCAGTGTACTTGAGATGCTTCTGCAAAGGAATGGATGTAAGAGGTATATATGAGTAGATTGTGGCTGCGGCGGAATTATCTTGCACACAAAACGGCCGATAAATAAGCCTATGAGCGCAAAATCACACGCAAATATCCGCAGTCATCATGTGTATACGATATTTGTCCACGCAGCAAATTACCTCTGTTATAGCTGAGTATATGTGGTGTTCGGTGCGAAAGGGGAGGTCACTTCCCTATCATTATTTCTCTCAAGCCTGTAGACTCGAGCTTTCACTTATTTTCAGGCTGTTTGTGATCCACCAAAATAAAGACTTATACTTTTGTGAGGATGAGTACTGAGATGCGTTTGGCTCGCCCGACACCAATTTACTCAGGCACCGAGAAATCCGACACCGCTAATCCTGCCTCCGTGGCCGCAGCAATATATTCCTTCATTGGCCGATGAAAGAAAAACTATATAACCAAGAGAGACGAAGCTCTTATCGCTTCGTCTCTATATTGGCATATTGTTTGTCTAGAGCTACGCTGCTGCGACCGCCGCCTCTGCTTGCTCCTTGGGTGGTTCGAGGGCGTAAGTGGCTTTGGCAACGCGCTTGAAGAGCGGTTTACTTTGGAGATTAAGAAGGATGGTGGTCTCCTTGACCTGGCGGCTCTTGAGAACGCGCTTGACGATCTCGTCGCGGTGCAATGGGCCACCCTCGTCGCGCAAGATACCGGCAATGATATCAGCTACAGTGCCCTGGCTATAGCCCCAGATGTCGAGCGCATAAATACCGCGGCCGATGAGGATGAAGCGCTTGTCTTTGATGAGCTCGTTGTGTATGGCTTGCTTGGTGACGTTACGGCGCTTGAAGGTGCTCTCCTTGATGCGCTGAGCAATCTCGCTAAAGTGTAGCGGCTTACCCTCATCTAGTAGGACGACGTAGATCTTGTCGCGGATATTCTTGGGATTAACGGTTGGCCACTTGCTCAGGCCCCACATGTCTTTGAGGTGGGCCAGCTGGGTAGAGAGGCTGGCGAGGCCGCGCACTTGGTTGGGGTTCTCGTAGGTGAGTTGGTCATGCAGCGCTTCGAGGCTGATGGGCGCGCCATGCTGCTTGATGGCGGCAACGATCTCATCCACACGGCTTCGCACTGCTTTTTCATCGCCGTATTCGGCAATGGCCAGGCCTTGGTGGTATTTGTCGGTCTCGTTGATGGGGGTGAGGCGGGCCGAAACTTCGCCAATGAAGGCAATATGGGCACGCTGCTGCACCGTGGGTGTCTCAACGTCTAGCAGGCGCTGTGTGATGTCTGAGACACGCCCTACGCGGCCATTCTCGGAGAGGTCGCGGATGATGAGGCGCTCGGCGTCGTGCAGGCCCTCTAGCTCGCCTGCTTCGGCAGCAAGCTTGAGGCGCACCACGATGGCCTTCTCGAGCTGGCGGACACGCTCGCGCGTAATACCGAGCAGCTCGCCGATCTGCTCAAGTGTTTCGCGGCGCTCTTTGAGGCCAAAGCGACGCACGATGATCTCGCGCTCGCGGTCGTGTTCTTCGCCGACTGCATCAAGGATGGTAGCGATCGACGCAGCAAAAATTTCGGTTGGTTGTTTGGTTGTTTGGTTCATGATTCGGTTCTCCATTTCCTTCTCAGTTGTTTGCGAATGCCCACTCGCACTTCTTACATTTGATTATAGAATAATAGGTGATATAAGTCAATCGTTTCATCATAGAACTATTATAGCACACACTTTACGCTTATGGTAAACAATTTTTTGAGGCTTTTCATTTGCAAGTGATGTGGCGAGCATGACGGGGCAGTTGACGAGCTCGCAGCAATGCGGGCTGACATAGAAAAACCAGCGGCCAGTACAGAGGAGCCGCTGGTATACGAGAGGTCGCCGGGCTAGGCGGTGCGCTTCTTGCGTGTGGTGGTGGTGCGGGCTGCGGTCTTGCGCCGGCTTCGTTTGGGTGGTGCGGCGGCCAAGATTTCGCGGGCTTGCGCCTCATCCAGAGTTGTTGGATCAGTATCCTTGGGTATACGTGCGTTGGTCTTGCCGTCAGTCACATATGGCCCCCAGCGTCCCTTGAGGATTTTGATAGTGCCAAAATCGGTGATGTGCTTCTCTGCCTCGGCCTTGAGCTTGGCGGCGTAGAGCACGCGAGCCTCGGCTTCGGTAATTTCGCGCGGGTCATGCTCCTTCAGGCTGACGTAGAGCTTGCCTACCTGAATGTACGGCCCAAAGCGCCCGACGTTTGCCTTGATAGTTTGACCATCCTCGGTGGTGCCAACAGTGCGCGGTAGTTCGAAGGCCTTGAGGGCTTGCTCGAGCGTGACGGTCTCGATGCGCTCACCCTTGGGGAGTGGCGCAAACTGTGGCTTAGTTGTCTTATCCTCGCTACTGCCCAGCTGAAGCATCGGCCCAAAACGTCCAAAGCGGGCAAAGATCGGCTTGCCAGTCTTAGGGTGAGTACCAACCTCGCGGTGAGCACCAACGGTGCTGCGGTCGATGTCGCCGGATTTTTCGATGAGCTCGTGGAAGGGCTCGTAAAATTGGCGCAGCATGGCATTGCGCGCAAGCTTGCTGGCAGCGATGTCATCGAAATCGGTCTCGACGCGGGCAGTGAAGCCATAGTCAATGATGGGGTCGAAATGATCAGTGAGAAAGCCAGCAATTAGCTCGCCCGCTGGGGTAGGCAGTAGCTTGCCACGGGTAGCACCAGTTTTTTCTTGGACGATGCGACGAGTGACGACAGGGGTATTATCGCTTGGGATCTCGCCCGTACGCTCCAGGACGATGACATCGCGTGGTTCACCCTCACTCTCACCTCGCTCGGCATAGCCACGAGTCTGGATGGTGTTCATGATGGTGGCGTACGTGCTGGGCCGACCAATGCCAAGCTCTTCAAGCTTCTTGACGAGCGTCCCTTCGGTATAGCGCGCTGGTGGGCGAGCAAAGACCTGCCGTGCCTCGGCCTGTGTAAGCTCAAGGGTGGTGTGCTGACTGACTGATGGCAGGATAGTCGAATCCTTACCGCCATAGACACGCAAAAAGCCATCAAACAGCACTGTCTGACCCTTTGCCTCAAAGACGAGTGTCTTCTCTAACCTCAGCTGCGTGCTGTCGATGCTGATGGTAATGGTGGTGTTCTCTAGCTTCGCAGCGGCCATTTGGCTGGCTAGGGTGCGCCGGCGGATGAGGTCGTAGAGTTTTTGGTCGTAGCTGCTGCCAGCGACGGATTCGCGGGCGATGTCGGTCGGGCGGATGGCTTCGTGAGCCTCTTGGGCACCAGCCGACTTGGTGGCGAAGGTGCGGCTGTGTGAATAGTCGGCACCAAAGTGCTGAGTAATGTATGTGCGGCTTGCGGCAATGGCCTGACGGCTGAGATTGACGCTATCGGTACGCATATAGGTAATGAGCCCCTCTTGGTAGAGTTTCTGAGCACTCGCCATGGTAGCGCGGCTGCCCATGCCGAGCTTACTATTGGCCTCCTGCTGGAGGGTACTGGTGGTAAATGGTGCAGCGGGGTTGCGCGTGCTAGGTGTCTTGGTAATGCTGCTGACGGTGAAACGAGCACCACTCAGCCCCGTCAAGAAGTCGTGGGCGGCTTGCTCGCTGTCGAAGCGCTGCTTGAGCTCGGCCTTGAGCTCCTCACCATCTACGGCAAAATGCGCCGTTACGCGGAACTGTGCACTACTGGCAAAATCGCGAATCTCACGCTCACGCTCTACAAGCAAGCGCACCGCTGGGCTTTGCACACGGCCAGCTGATTTGCCACCTGGCACCTTGCGCCACACCACAGGGCTCAGCTCGAAGCCCACGATGCGGTCGAGGATCTGCCGTGCCTGCTGCGCCTCCACGAGCTGCATATCTACAGTGCGAGGTTGTTTGATGGCTGCCTCGATGGCGGGCTTGGTAATCTCATGGAACGTGATGCGCTTGGTGCGCTGTGGGTCTAGGCCAAGGACTTCGCACAGGTGCCAGGCAATCGCCTCCCCTTCGCGGTCTTCATCGGTTGCGAGCCACACATTGTCTGCTCCAACCGCCTTGACGGCCTTCTTGAGCTCGGTAATCACCTTCTTCTTGTCTGGATCGATCTCGTAGACGGTCTTGAAGTCGTTTTTGATATCGATCGGCGGTTGTCCATCCTTGGTCTTTTTGGGGATGGCACGAATGTGCCCTACGCTCGAGAGCACCTGATATTCCCCGCCCAGGTAGCGCTCGATTGTCTTGGCCTTGGCTGGGCTCTCGACGATGACTAGTTGTGTGTGTTTGCTCATTGATTATCTACTCGCTTGTTATAGTTATATGCTTGCTGTTAATCTATCTAATCAAGCGCCTATGATACCGCAAAGTAGAATGGAATGCAAATTGGATACATTAAGAATACCCTCTCCCCCTCCCTGGTCTATAGGCAGGGGCATTGCTGATAGTGCGGAAAATATATAAGAAGTCTGGCTGTCGATAAAGAATGCTACACGAATCATCAATCGCATCACCCACGCACGCGGCGTTTGCGACGCATACGGGTGCGAGGTTGCCGTGGTGGGGTGTTTGCTGCTGAGGTGGACTCGGTAGATTTACTGTAGTCTTTAGCTTTGGCATAGTGGCCAGTGAGATAGTCTTTCGCAGCGGCGACACCAAGGACAGCACCTGCAGCAAACGACCCTAGTGCTGCTACACCAGCACAACGCTCAAGCTTACTCCCCTCAGGAGCGAGCGACTTGAGAAAATAGGCAGCAATTGCTATATTATCTGCTGCCATACTGAACTTGCCTGATTTTGGCGTACGGAAGGCTTCATCATTTGTGAGGCCATGATAGACGGTCGCGCCAGTATTGACGGCATTCTTAGCAGCAATTGTTGTTAGAACTGATTTGGGCACAACATGGGTTTTGCCTGCTATTACACCAATCACTACCATACCGAATTTGTCGCAAAAAGCATCAAACCCCGCACCAAGGTCATTCTCTTGGCCAAGACTTCGCGCTGCTAGGCCATCTGCTAAGTCACATGTACGACCACCAAGTATCATGAGTGCGCCAATGATCTGGCCAGCTTTGTCATTCTCCTTTGTTGCAGTGTCAAATTTCTTAGCACCAGCAGCTACTAGCCCAAGCCCAGTAGCCGAGATTGCATTCGGTACAGTAGGAATATCTCTCATGTGATATTCGCGCTTGCGTTGTCTTGAGGTTTGCTCTGCTGTCGCCATAGTATATGGTACTGTACCATAATACTAAGCCAATGTCCACTGGTTGGCACCGAGTGAGCGGATAACGCCATTGATCTCTAGCATTGTCAGTGCAATAGTAAACTCACTGATGGGTGTGCCTAGGCGGCGCTGCATTTCTTCGCCGTCGCGCAGGCCTTGGCGCAGCAGCTTGATGATGGCAGCCTCGAGCGGTGTACTACCCAGTGGTAGGGTGGCATTCTCGCTCTGCTGGCGCTGGGGTGGTGTGATGGTCATGACAGCGAGGATATCGGCTGGGCTGGTGGCGGGCAAAGCGCCTTGCTTGAGGAGATTGTTGCAGCCCTGCGAGAGTGGGCTGGTGATGTTGCCTGGCACCACAAAGACGTCCTTGCCTTGCTCGAGTGCGTGGGCAGTAGTGTTGAGTGTGCCGCTGCGCTCGGCCGCCTCAGTAATGACAACGACGTCGGCCAGGCCAGCGACGAGGCGGTTGCGCTCGAGGAAGCTCCAGCTGCCAAAGCGGTAGCCATCCCCCGCCAGGTGCTCCGACACCACTGCCCCACCCTTGGCCACGATGTCACCCGCAAGCGCAGTATGATTAGCTGGATAGATCCGCGGCAGGCCATTACCCAGCACAGCGATTGTCGTGCCGCCCACCGCCACGCAGGCCTGGTGTGCAATGCTGTCAATCCCGAGGGCGAGCCCACTGATGATGATCACCCCTTGGCGGGTCAGCTCGCGGGCAAATTGCTCCGTCACTTCCCGGCCATAGCGCGTGGGCCGGCGCGACCCAACGATCGCCACGCTGGGGCGGCGTTCCTCGGGCAGTGTGCCGAGGTAGTGAATCTGCTGCGGTGGCTTGGCGATATGGCAGAGTGGATTGAGATATTGGTGGGCTTGTGGTGTGGTGTGATTGATCTGTTGCATAATTTGTGCTGAAAAGTGTTGACATTTTGTCAAGCGGGTGCTAGTATCATAAGTGATTGATTGAGCGCAAGCTCGTTCAAGTACCTTATACCCCCTATTTTAACATAGTTACCCCAGTGTTTTCACAAAGGTAACGTGTTAGGTTGCACACAATCTGTGCTGTAGTTATCTACCCTCCACTGCAGCACCGTTAGACAGGGTTGTGTGCTTACTAACCCCTTTGTCCAGCGGATCTCGTATGTGTGAGTAGATCACGTATACCCTGATTGGGTGGGACGAAGGGCAAGCCAAGCGCTCATAGTGATGCCCACCCTTACTATGAGCGCTTTTTTGTTGGAGTGAGTTGATGATGGTCTACCCTGAGCAGGGGCTATTTTAAGCTGATTTACTTTGGTGCGCGAAGGTGCTGTGAATTGCTCTGGTTTGTGACATGCGCTACCAAGGCAAAGGTAGCTGGTATCTGCGGTAGTAGCCACGATCCTGGCGCTTGTAGAACTTACTACAGGGACTGGGAGGCTTGCATGTAAGGTTTGATAAAAAGGCCTTCTCCGCGCTGCTACGCTCTCTGGTGCAGCATACAATACCTTGCGTGTTGATAATTTTTCACCCTCAACTACATACTTCTCAATGAGAAAAACGAGCATCGAGAAGTATAGTTGCTATAGCAACATCGTGGCTTGCGATGGGCGCACGTATGTGCGCGGCACAGACAAGTAGAGGTGCAAGCCGAAACGCTATGTGATTGACACACGCTTACATCAGGCATACCTATATAGCCCAGCACGCACAAAATATATGGCTGAACAATACTTTTCACCATATTTTTCTCTGTTATTGCACAGTGAACTTATTATTTATTCAAGCGAGGGATATGCAAAAAACGCCGTTATACGCTAGTGAGCACTAGAGCTGAGCTGTGTTGCTACGTGTTGGCTGCTTGTCTGAGGTAGCGTTTGGATCAACATAGTACTTGGGGATGCTATGAGCCTGGTTTTCTGGCTCTTCCCAGTATGGGCGTGGCTTATCAGATTCAGATGCATACAGATTGCTTCCACTGGTGTTTGAGGCTGTGCTCTGCTGCGCTTCATCTTGAGCAGCCTTCTCTGTGACATCTGGGTTGGTGACAAGGTCTTTAGTGATTGCTGAGTCAGTGACAGTGATGAGCTGGAGACCATACTCTTCAATCTCTTCGTCAGTAATATCAAGGTTGTAATGCTTTAGCTGTTGCGACGATGGGCTGGCCACACTACCTTCCACGACGAGACCGCCTAGCTGGAATTCATATGGGTTATCTGGGTTACTCTGCACAAAGAGTGGCGAACCCTGCCCTGTGCGGTCTGCAAAGGCTTCTTCTTTTGATGAAGATGTTGCAGTCGCAACAAGAAATGTCTTGGTATGGGCAGCATCGTTGTATCCAACGACAAAACCAGACGCAACGATCGGTTTACCAATCTTGCGCTCGTTATCTTGGCTGCCATAATTGACGACAGTAAGTGGCTGCTCAAGGAGGTCGTCTTGAGCAATTGTCGTAATGACGCCATTTTTTACTTCAAGCGACATCTGGCGGCTTGTTCGGCGATAGGCGTGGTTCTCATTTTTTTCAGCAAGAGTCAGAGCGACAATGTGCTTGCCAGAAGAGCCAGGCATCGGCATGGTACAGCCGCCGTTGGGATGAAATTCTGACTCATTGGAACCTATTGTAATAATACCAATATTGTCTGGAGTGAGATTTTCGAGGTCCTCTGAATTGACAACGGTGAGAATAATGGGGTGGCCCTGCTCACGATCGTTTGCAGAGTAGGTGATAACGCCAGAATAGAGCACGTCTGTCTCCCCTCCTGATATCTTCACCTTGGTGGCAGTAAGAGCTGGTGCACCCTCAGAATAGCCGGTTACATCGATACCGCTATCGCGGAAGGCATCCTCCCACGCCTCATCTTTAGAACTGAACGGAAGGTCGCTCAGTGTGCGCGTATGGCTGACAGCTGGCTTGTCATAGCCAAGGTCGACGCTGTCATCTCGCTCAGTGTCGCTGCAGGCCGGTAGTGGGTCGTTGCCTGGGTAGAAATCTGGGAGACTATTGTAGGCACCATATAACGCCGGAGGGGTTGCCAGTGCAAGACTAACAATTACCGCCCAGCGCTTTCGGCGACGAGACTGCTGTTCATCTGGCGATGGTTGTTCTTCTGGGGCTGGTAGTGGTTCGCAATTCTTCTTGACCATAATAATTATTATAGTAGTACATTTTGCATTGTATGACAAATATCCATACTACGTGCAGAGGTAGTGTCTCCTCTGTTTCTCCTCTGTCAACTACTGTTATAAATTTGTATTTAGCCCCGCAAAGCGCTATAATGGCCAAACCATGACAGAAATGGCAGTTCGAGAACATAATCTTGCCCCACATTCTCAGCCAGAGACGCGGATGGAGCGGCAACAACAAGAGCGGGCAGAGCGACGTCAGCGATTGTGGCGAGCAATTGGTTGGCGAGCATCGTGTGCGATGCTTGGTGCTACGCTTGTGGGGACGTGGTCGTTTGTTGGTGCTCGACTCGAGGCGCGTCAGGCGAAGGAGCCGTTGCCGGCCTGCACGACACTGGATGATTCAATGTCGCAGCCGCATCTGGGACAGCCGACAGAGATTACACGCCGACCCTCGGTCACGATTGCTGAGGCGCTTGGCGATCGCACGGTCCTCGAGCGGCATAAGCAAGAAGTGTTGCAGGCAGTGCAGCCTTTGGTCGTTAAGATTAATGTCCATGGCAGTGAAGTGACAGGCTCTGGTGGAGACTATGGCGGGAGTGGGTTTATTGTCGAGACGCCGGGTGGTTGGTCTGTGGTGCTGACGGCTGGGCATGTTGTATCGTCTGAGCACCAGAGAGGTAATATTGCGGTAGAAACGACCAATGGCCATCGCTATGCCGTCCGGAGTGGTTGCTACACTGGCAAAGCAGACGGGCCACACAGGCCAACAGTGCCAGATGTCGCGGCATTAACATTGCGTCACCAGAATTATACGCCTGCTCCTGCACTGCAATTTGCTACCCCTGATGAAGCAAGGGAAATTATACAACAAGGCCAACCAATGTATGCGCTTGGCTTCCCTATCAATAGCAGTAATAACAGCCCGGCGCAGGTCACGCGCTGGCCAGCTAATCAGCCACGCCTCAACGTCCTCCTCCCGGTAGCGCAAGATGGCCCTGAGGGCAAAATAACTGTGGTGGCAGGAATAGAGAAGGCAGTGGGTGAGAACGAACCGTATGATCCTGCGCGCGAGGATTCTGTCTTGCCTGGTATGTCTGGTGGCATTGTCGTAGCGCAAGTCGAGACAGCAACAGGCGCTGAAGTGAAGATCGTTGGCATAACACAGGCAAGCAATACAGTCGTGGCTGATACAGATACCCTGAAGAGCTATGGTATTATTGCTGATGAGAAAAAGACAGCGACATACAAGCCGCGTCTGACATATCTTGGGAGCGTGAGTGAGATGATGGGGCCGCTTGCTGCGATGGATAAGCAGCAACCACTGTGGCGAGCTGTGACATTCGCCGCAGACATGGTGCAACCTTCCTGATACATTGATGCATGTGCTATACTAAATCACTATGAAACATCTCTGGCATTCTCATCACCCTTTTCGTATTTTTTGGTTTTCGGCGCTGCTGACGGTGCTGCTGGGCGGGGCGGTCTTTGGCCATTTGGGGACGAGCGGTTTGTGGGTGTTTGCCATCCTGGTGCTGCTGGAGGTGACCTTCAGCTTTGATAACGCTATCATCAATAGCCGCGTCTTGGCAACCCTAAGCCCCTTCTGGCAAAAGATCTTCCTAACGGTGGGGATCTTCATTGCAGTGTTTGTGGTGCGTTTTGTGCTGCCGATCGTTATTGTGATGGTGGCAAGTGGGCACGATTTCTCAACAGTGGTCGATCTCGCGCTACATAAGCCGGCGGAGTATGGGCACATCCTCCACGCTGCGTCGCCAATGATCGATGCCTTTGGTGGGGCGTTTTTGATTATGATTGGCCTAAGTTACTTTATGGACTACAACAAGCGGGTGCACTGGATGCGGCACGTCGAGCCATGGCTAGCCAAAGCGGGGCGCTTCGAGAACCTCAAAATATGTGTGATGCTGGCGGTGGCAGCAGTGCTGTACTTCACGGTAGAGCGGCAATATGAGTCGGTGGTACTGATCTCATCCATCCTAGGAATCTTGCTGCATATTGGGCTTGAACTCTTTGGCTCGTTCTTTCATGACGACACGGCGCAGTCTCTCAAGGCAAAAACAGGCTGGGCGGCCTTTGCTAGCCTGATGTACTTGGAGGTGTTGGACGCGAGCTTTAGCTTTGATGGGGTGATTGGTGCATTTGCTATCACCAGTAGTATTGTCTTAATTGTAGCGGGCCTCGGGGCGGGTGCCATCTGGGTGCGCTCGCTTACGGTCTATCTACTACGGACTGGTGCACTGGGTAAATATAAGTATCTTGAGAATGGTGCGCACTGGGCCATTATGGCGCTGGGTGTGATGATGATCGCTAAACTCTTCCACGTGGAGCTGCCTGAATGGGCGACTGGTGGGCTGGGCCTTGTCTTTATTAGCTTGGCAGTTGGCAGTAGTATCCTCGAGGCTCGCGCCATTAACCTCCAGGCTGCAACCGCAAACACCGTCCACCACGCCGAGCAGCGCTTTAAGCGTGGAGTGAAGAAGATTGTGAAGCATTAGATGTTGCTATAAACAAAAGCCACAAACTTACTACTGATACATGTCGTCGAGAGATAAAATACGCTCGAAATAATGTACTATACCGACGGCTAGTACGTCACACTCGTCGCTGCTATGTCTCCCGCAAGGAATTGCGCAATGAGAGAGGCTGACTGCTCAGCCGTCCACTGTTGTAAAATGGCTCGCTCATCTGAGGTAAAGTTACTCAAGACGAAGTCAATATCGCCGACTTGCTGCCGCATTTTATTGTCTGTGCCAAGGCGAATGTGCCAAAAGTTCTGCCCAATATGCTGGTGGAGCGACTTAAGCCCATTGTTGCCTGCGCTCTCGCCGCCTCGCCTAACGCGAATTTTGCCAAAATCGAGGGCCACATCATCGTGAATAACGAGCACATCGTCGAGTGATAATTTATAAAAATCCATAATTGCTCGGGCTGCGACTCCTGTTTCGTTATAAAATGTGGTCGGCTTGGCGAGGATGACTTTCTCGCCGCAATGCGAAAACTCGGCCAGCTCAGCATTAAATCGGCTCTTTGGGGCAAACTGCACTCCCTGCTCTGCTGCATAAGCGTCGAGGATGATGAAACCAGCGTTGTGCCGGGTGGCGGCATAGCGCGGGCCAGGGTTGCCGAGAGCGAGGAGTAATTTCATACGTATTAGTATAGCATGGATAAGGTTTTGTTGTGGCTGCATTGGTGGTGCTATAGCTGAACCGAAAATGTTCCGGCCAGATTATACTACAGCGATCATCCGCCTGCTGTATAGCTGGCCTCCATATATTTTCTTGTTCAACTATAGCACCGTTACCCAGCAGCCTCACTCCTTAATATAAGACCATAAGATACTCTGTTAGAGCGAGCGGACATACTGAGCCATGCTATACTAAACCCATGGCCCAGCGCGATAACGATCTTGAATTTAGCCTCAATGCCGCCTTCGACGAGCAGCGCGCTCAGCCTGGCCTGGTACCGCTCTACCTCATCAATGGCTCGCTGGGGGCGGGCAAGACGAGCGTGCTGGAGTATCTTTTGCGCCAGCCGGAGTTTGCTGGCTCGCGCGTGATTGAGAATGAATATGCCAACGAGAATGTCGATGGCTACCGGCTAGAAGGCCTGGCGGAGCTTGTGACGACGCTAGCGGGCGACTGCGTGTGCTGCTCGTCCAAGCATGCCTTGACGCGCATGCTGCTGGATTTTTGCCAGTCGTCCCCTGCCCCGGTTTTTATCGAGGCAACAGGGGTAGCACGGACGATGAACTTGGTAGAGAAGCTCATCAATGCCCGGATCTTCGCCAAATACGAGCTGCTGCAGAGCTATTATGTCATCACGGCGCACGAGATTTTGCACGGTATTGAGCCAGCTCACGAGGTGGAGCTGCAAGCCGCCGATACAATCCTTATTACCAAAGAAGATCTCCTGCACGGTGATGATCGCACTACCTATGATACTAAGCGCCGCGCCCTGCCCTACGCGCGGGTGCTGTCTGCGCCGCATGGGCATTTTGACCTTAGTAAGATCACAACGCCGTCGAGTCTACTCACCTTCTTTGATACGTACGATGGTGAGCTCGCCGTGCCGGATAACCCGACCTACAGCGTCATCGATATGTCGCAGCTCACTGCTACCGAGGCAGCCTTTGAGACGCTGTGGCTGGAACTCTTTGCGACGTATGGGCTACGTCGGCTCAAGGGGTGCTTTATCGATGAGCATGGTGCGCGCCGGCACATCGAGGCTACGCCCGAGCAGATTCAGATCACCACTGGCCAGCTTGGCGAAGCACCCAAGCTGGTTTGCATTGGCACCCACGCCAGCAGCATCACCCGCGATGGGTTGGTAGCGCAGCTGATGATGTTTGGGTAAGGTAGGTCTGAGGAGTCTCTTGGGCTTATCCACTAACTCCTCTGGTAGGATCTATTGCAGAGAATGAGGGTTGATTATTATTGGCTTGGATATAAAAATTTTTTCTCTTTTGCGTCATTCTCCCTTCTCTGTAGCGCCAGTACGAGAGGTTGGTATTGAGTCTTATATACATCAGAGGAGGGTGATATGGCAAGAAGCAGTATCGAAAGATAGATCTATGCCATAATAAAACCCACCTACCCCTACTTTGTTGTACGCAAAAACAGAGGTAGATGGGTGTGATATTATGGGTCTTGCGATTTCTTAGCCCTTCCTTAAGCGAGGAGTATTCGTCGACCTGGATTGCTTGGCCGTATAGGCCACTAGAAGCCACACTACCGACTCTTATCAAGGAATTCGCTTAGCTTCTCATCGATCGATGTGAGCGATTGGCTCATCTGATTGACTCGCCGGACGAACCAAACAAGTAGCCAAATAGCCACCACAAATAGCACAACATGGAAGGCGATGGCCGACCAAAAAAGCGTATTTGCCTCGGGCGCGCGAATCAACAAAGCAAAATAAGCTGGTATATGAGTCATGGTACAACTCCTTATGTTATTAGTTATTACTGAATGTTGTTTGCCCACCCAGCCTTATTGTGTAACATAAGGCTGGGTGGGCGTTCCGGTGGCTAGTCCAGCTTCAGGCAGGACCAGCCCTCAGCGAGCGCGGCGTTCGTTACCTCGGCCTTGGAACCGGGGTAGAATCGGTTGCAGTAGCCCTGGATGTCGACACTACCAGCCGACCCAAACGACACACCGAACGGGAACGTGTACGACATGTCGTAACACGTCCATGTGTACGGCTCGCCGAAGAAGTTGTAGACACCGGAGTGCCCCTGCAGGCGGCAAGCCTCCTCAATATCCGCCGGCCACTCGCCGTCAGCGGCGTTCGCCGGCGAGCTCAAAACGAACCCGCCCACCGCCAACGCAGCGGTAGCACCCAAGGACGCGATCTTCCGGAACTTCATGTTATCCTCCTCTAGGATTCCGGGAGCCCAAGATTTTTGGGCTCAACCAACATGACCTGTCTCTTATACACATCTCCGAGCCCACGAGACCTCTC